>ENA-UEQB01000242-UEQB01000242.1-human-gut-metagenome-genome-assembly--contig:-NODE-242-length-51616-cov-33.028794_pt1 | contig 51616 bp, 47 predicted proteins | sample MGYA00242901_ERZ507918 | MGnify/ENA primary metagenome ERZ507918 (study PRJEB26167, sample SAMN06115405) | human gut metagenome | host: Homo sapiens | place: China:Sichuan | collected 2016-04-06... | reverse complement strand
ACGAAGTGGACGCTGGGTACCGCAACCCGTCGGGTCCAGCGCGTCGAAATCGCTGGTGGTTTTCTGGTTCTCTTTTGACATCAAAAGAGAACAATCAGCCTTAATGAAAAAGCGCTCTGCCCCGCGCCGCCGGCGCGCAAAGAAAGTAACTGATTTTACGATAATACAGGAAGTACAAGGAGGCCCACTATGTCCAACATCGTAATCATCGGCTCCGGCCCGGCGGGGGTGTCCGCCGCGCTGTACACTGCCCGTGCGGGGGTGGACACCACCGTCCTCACTCGGGGGCCGGGTGCGCTTGACCGTGCAGAGCTTATCCAGAACTACTACGGCTTCGCCGCCCCCATCTCGGGGGCGGAATTGGAGCGTCAGGGCATCGAGGGGGCCAAGGCTGTGGGCGTTAAATTTGTGACCACCGAGGCCGTGGGTCTGACCTATACCGATAAACTCACTGTAGAAACCCTCGATGGAGATTACCCGGCGGACGCTGTTGTCCTCGCCACAGGTGCTTCGCGGGCGACGCCCCGCATCCCGGGGCTGGCGGGCCTCGAGGGCCACGGCGTCAGCTATTGCGCCACCTGCGATGCCTTTTTCTATCGCGGCAAAGATGTGGCCGTGGTAGGCAGCGGCGAATACGCCCTGCATGAGGTGCAGGCGCTCCTGCCGGTGGCGGCCAGCGTCACCCTCCTGCTGAATGGTGCGCCGCTGGCGGCAGAGTTTCCGCCGGAGGTGACTGTCCGGCCGGAAAAAATCGACGCCATCCTCGGCGAGCAGAAAGTCACCGGCGTCCAGCTGTCCGGCGGCGATGTGGTGGAGCTGGCGGGAGTGTTTGTGGCTCTGGGCGTTGCGGGCAGTACGGCGCTGGCCCGAAAGATCGGTGCCGCCGTGGAGAACGACCGCATCGTGACAGATGAAAAAATGCAGACTACCGTCCCCGGCCTCTACGCCGCCGGAGACTGCACCGGCGGGCTTTTACAGGTGGCGAAGGCCGTCTATGAGGGCGCTCTGGCAGGCACCGAAGCCGCCAAAGCGCTGCGGAAGGGGTGATCTGAGATGCCGGAGATCCTGCCCATCCCCAAATGCGGCGAGCACCGCCAATGTCTCGCCTGTGCCTTCCCCTTCTGGGACAAGCTGACCGCCGAGCAGCAGGATATGCTCTGCCGCACTACCCGCCCGGTGCGCTATCGCAAGGGCGAGCGGGTCCACAGCCCGGTGGAGAACTGCGTGGGCATCCTGCTGCTGCGCACCGGCCAGTTCCGGGCGTATCTTCTCTCCGACGATGGCCGGGACGTGACCCTCTACCGCCTCTTTGGCGGTGAGATCTGCATCCTCTCCGCCTCCTGCGTCATGAACTCGGTGAACTTTGACCTCTACATCGACGCCGAAGAGGACACCGAAGCCTACTGCATCAGCGCAGGCGTCTTCCGCAGTCTCATGCAGCAGAACGTGGAGGTGCGGTGCTTCGCCTACCAGATGACCGCTGAGCGCTTCTCCGACACCATGTGGACGATGCAGCAGATCCTCTTCATGAGCGCCGACCGGCGGCTGGCCATCTTCCTTGCGGACGAGCTTGCCAAGACCGGCGGCGACGATATCCGCCTGACCCAGGACCAGATGGCGAAGTACATGGGTTCTGCCCGCGAGGTGGTGAGCCGTCTGCTGAAATACTTCGCCGGTGAGGGCATCGTGAAGCTCTATCGTGGCGGCGTGACCGTGACGGATAAAGACCGTCTGATGAAGATAGCACACGGAGAATAAAACAGAAAAGGGACGCTGCGCATATACACAGCGTCCCTTTTATCGTGCGGAATTACCCTTTGCACCCCTGCTCTTCCCAGTCGCCGAAGTCAGAGACGTCGGCGATTTTAGTCGGGTCGAACTTGCCGTTTTCGTCCTTGGGGGCGACGGCGGGGCCGGCTTCCACAGGGTTCGGGTTCGGAGCCTCGGGGTCACAGACCGGGCGCTCTTCGCTCAGGTCGGGCAGGGTCACAGGCTCTGCGGCCTCAGCGGGCGCTGCCTCCGTCTCAGGGGCGGCGGGCTCCTCAGCGGGAGCGGTCTCTTCTGCCGGTGCGGCGGCTTCGGCCTCTGCCTTGGCCTCACCCTCGGCGTATGCCTCGGCGGTCTTGGCGGCCTCTGCGTCGTCCTTTTCGGCTTCCTCGGGGAACTCGATGGATTCGATGATGGGTGCGGCCTTCTCGTTCAGGAGCTTGTCCATGATGACGATGGCGGCACCGGTGGCCGCCACAGCGGCGGCAGTACCCAGAATGCGGAAGATTGCTTTCATGCCATGACCTCCTTGGTTATGTTGTAGTTAGGAGAAGGTGACAACATCGTTCAGCGGCTTCTCGGCAGGCTCCACCGACAGTGCGGTGAGCACCGGGCCTTTGCCGCGGTAGATGTTATGGAACTTATAGCCGACCTTTGCGGTCACTTTGACCCATGCCCGCTGCTCGAGGGCCTTGTAGCCGTCGTAGCTGCAGGGGAAGCCCACGAACTGGATGTCCTGCACGCAGCAGGTCATGGCGAACCGGCCCGGCACGAAACTGTTCTTGCCGGCGCGGTTGGTCTGGCAGACCTGTGCGAGGAACTTGACGGTCTTGCCCGTGTACTTCTGGGGCTCGTCCTGGCAGTCCATATACCAGATGCCGTAATCGTCGTCCGGGATGTCGATGACCGGGGCGTTGATGTCGAAGGGCAGGGGGTCGGGGATGTCGTCGTAAGCCACGCTGCCGTCCTTGAACTCGTAGGCGATGTCGCACTTGCGGGATGCCTGACGCACCAGCTTGTGCAGCTCCTGACGGGCGGCGTCGTTGTTGACGGCCTCGGCGCGGTTGAAGACGATGAGCTCACTGCGGGCGATCTTGTCCAGCATCAGCGCACGCATGGAGTTGTCGCGGGCGTAGGTCAGCGCGGTGGTGCCGTCGGCGGTGGCGATGCACTGGTAGACGATCCAGTTCTCAGGCAGATTGTTTGCCAGATCCTGCAGCATCCACATACCGTTATACTCGATGACCACACGGCCTGCGTCGGCCTCCTTGGCCAGCTTTGCGAGGTTCTGGGGGTTCAGCTCAGCCTTGTCCTCGAGGTTGTAGAGCGTCACGCCGGGGAAGGCGAACTTCTTCTCATTGTACTCTTCTTCGCCCTCCTCGCAGACCAGCAGAAGGGTCTTGTCGCCGGAGTCGAAGTTGGGGTCTTCAAAAGTCTCCTGAATGAACTTGGTCTTGCCGCTCTCGAGGAAGCCCACAAACAGGTAAACCGGGATCTCATTTGCCATAATCTTTTATCCTTTCAGGGTCGATCAGCAGCCGAACAGTGCGGCGATGGCCTTTTCATCCAGCTTGGAGCCGATGACCACCAGTTTGCCGCCGACGTCTGCACCGCGTGCGCGGACTTCCCACTCGCCGGGAACGTAGTCGAACTCCAGCCAGCCGTCTGCGCCGCCGTCCACGATGCCCTTGGAGCGGAGGATCATGCCGTAATTGCCGGTGTCCAGCTCGGTGAGGGCGTGCTCAATGTCAGCCTTGGAGAACTTCTTGGCCGTCTCGACGCCCCAGCTGGTGAAGACCTCATCGGCGTCGTGGTCATGATGATGGTGGTGATGGCCGCAGCAGCAATGCTCGTCGTGGTCATCATGGTCGTGGTGGTGATGATGCTCATGCTCGTCTTCATCATCGTCATCGTGGTCATGGTGATGGCCGCAGCAGCAATGCTCATCATGGTCATCGTCGTGGTCGTGGTGGTGATGATGCTCGTGCTCGTCTTCATCATCGTCGTCGTCATCATGATGATGGCCGCAGCAGCAATGCTCATCATGGTCATCATCGTGGCCGTGGTAATGATGGTGTTCGTGCTCTTCTTCCTCGTCCTCGTGGGCGTGCTCCTCGTTGGCCTTGGCAGCCATAGCGATCAGCTCAGCCTTGAAGTCGTCCTTGGTGGACATGGCCTTCAGGATCTGCTCGCCGGTCAGGGCGTCCCAGGCGGTGGTGACGATGGTAGCGGTGGGGTTCTTCTCACGCAGCATGGCCACAGCGGCGGCGATCTTTTCCTCGGTGGCGTTCTGGGTGCGGCTCAGGATGATGCAGCTTGCGTGGCTGATCTGGTCGTCGTAGAACTCACCGAAGTTCTTCATATACATCTTGACCTTGTTGACATCGGCCACGGTGACGAAGCTGCTCAGCTGAACATCCAGATGCTCGGCCACGCCCTCGACAGCGCGGGTCACGTCGGACAGCTTGCCGACGCCGGAGGGCTCGATAACGATGCGGTCGGGGTGGTACTGCTCCACCACCTGCTGCAGAGCGGCGCGGAAATCGCCCACCAGAGAGCAGCAGATGCAGCCGGCGTTCAGCTCATTGATCTGGATGCCGGACTCCTTCAAAAAGCCGCCGTCGATGCCGATCTCGCCGAACTCGTTCTCGATGAGCACGACTTTCTGGCCTGCAAAGGACTCTTTGATGAGCTTCTTGATAAGGGTAGTCTTACCGGCGCCAAGGAAGCCGGAGAAAATATCGATCTTGGTCATAGTCTGAAATGCCTCTTTCTTTTATGCAGACGCCGCAAAGGCGCTGCCCAGCAGGCCCGTCGGGCCTTACAAGCAGTCCGGGCCGCTGAGTGCTGACCCGTAAAATTCCTACACTTCTATTATAACAAGGCTGTCAATGGCAAACCGGCCTTTTTGATGAGAAATTTGTAACATTTTTTGCAATTTGTTTGCATTTTCGGGCGGCAGGGGCAAAACAAAAGCTCCCCGCAAGCAGGCAGGGAGCAAAAAATGCGGTGTCAATCGGCAGTCTGCCCCATCTCTTCAATAATCCATTCGGCGATTTTCTCAGTCTTTTCGTCCGTCTCGCCGGTGAACCAGAAAATGCCGTCTTCCGTCTCCACCCGGAGGAACTTCCCGGCGGTGGGGTCGAGGCAGAGATGCACGGTGCCGTCGTGTACCATGACAAAAGAACCCTGCCAGTAGTGCTCCAAATCGAGGCCGTGTATCCGGCCGGCCTCCGGCAGGGAGGAATAAACCTGAACCTCGGTGATGTCGTCTATGGGAATCGTGTACTTCTGAGTCTTTCCATGGTAGGATTGCAGCTCTACCGTGGGCGACACTTGCAGTTCCAGCCTTGCGGGGGTGTGGTCGAGAACGCCCAGCACCGGCCCAACCAGCAGAATGCTGACGATTGCAATGACATTGACCGCCATAGCGATTTTACCCCGGAGGGTGGCGAGATTGACAGCGCTTCCTTTGCCGATACGTTTGGGAACGGAGATGCGCTTGTCGTCGGGGTCATAATAGAGCAGACCGTATTTCCATGCGGCGTCCTCGGGCGCGGCAGGCCAGCCGTGGGCATCCCGCAGTTTTTGCAGAGCGCGGTTCCCCCACAGACAGGGCAGATACGGCAGGGCCAGACTTCCGAAAAAGAAATAGACCCAGACCGTGACATAAAACAGCGAATTGGGCGCGAAAAACAGCCCGACACTCACAGCGGCACAGAGCAGGCAGATGGTGCGCAGCCGGCGCAGATACCGCTGTACGATGTCCTGCACTTCGGGCAGATCGGCGGCATTCTGCGGCAGCGTGACGCCCAGTAGGGCGCCCTTCCGCTCGATGCGTTTCAGGCTCAGATAGTCGATGCCAACACAGACGATAAGGCAGACGAGCATGATGATGGAAAATACCATGAAAACGCCTCCATTCTATAAAGAGCTTCCGACCCTAGCATACACGGAAAAACGCGAAAAGTCAAAACATCGCCCATGAATTGCATTCTGCGCCCCGGAATGATACAATAAGGGACAGCAAACCATCGCCGCCGGACGTTTTTCCGGCAGAATAAAGAAAGAAGGCTTTTTGACATGAGCATGAATACCGTTCCCGAGCGTCTGGCCGCGCTGCGCGAGGCCATGAAGGCAAACGGCGTGGACGTCTACCTTATCCCGGTGGGAGACCCGCACGCCAGCGAGTATATGCCCGACCACTACACTGCCCTGACCTACTTCTCCGGCTTCCACGGCGAGAACTCCAACTTCGTCGTCACCATGACCGAGAGCGCTGTCTGGGCCGATGGCCGTTACTTCGTGCAGGCCGAGAAGGAGATCGCTGGCACGGAGATCCAGCTGATGCGGATGGGCGAGCCGGGCGTGCCGACCGCCGAGCAGTACTGCGGCAAAGTCCTGCCCGAAGGCGGCAAGCTGGGCCTCTGCGGCCTGACGGCTTCCTGCGGTCTGGTGCGCAGCCTGCAGAAAGAACTGGACGCGAAGAAAGGCACCATCAAGCTGCTGAACCTCGAGGACGAGCTGTGGACGGAGGGCCGTCCCGCCCTGCCCGCTACCCCGGCCTGGCTCCTGCCGAAAGAGTACGCAGGCTTCTCCCCTGCCGAGAAGCTGGGCCAGCTGCGTGCGAAGCTCTCTGAGCTGGGCTGCACCGCACAGCTGGTGGGCAAGCTGGACAATCTGGCATGGCTGCTCAACCTCCGCGCCATGGACATCCAGTGTACCCCCTATGCCATGGCTTACTGCTATGTGACCCCCGATAAGGCGACGCTCTTCATCGACACCGCCCGCGTCAGCGCCGAGGCTGCTGCGGAGCTGAAGGAGAACGGCGTGGAGCTGGCTGAGTACGACGATGTGCTTACCTTCCTCGCCGCCCAGGCCGAAGAGCAGACCGTTCTGGCCGACCCCGTTTCCGTCAACTACGCTGTTTACCAGACCCTGCAGGCCAACCCGGCTCTGACCGTCAAGGACGAGGCCGACCCCCTGCTGCCCATGAAGGGCGTCAAGAACGAAGTCGAGCTGGCTCACACCCGCGAAACTCACATCCGCGACGGCGTGGCTATGGTGCGCTTCCAGATCGAGCTGGAGAACCGTCTGGCTGCTGGCGAAGAGCTGACGGAGCTGACCATCGACGAGATCCTCCACAAGTACCGCAGCGCACAGGACAAGTTCCTGACGGAGAGCTTCGGCACCATTGCAGCTTACGGCCCCAACGCCGCCATGATGCACTATCACGCCACTGAGGAAGACCACGCAAAGCTCGAGAAGAAGGGCTTTTTGCTGGTGGACAGCGGCGCGACCTATATGGACGGCACCACCGACATCACCCGCACCTACCCGCTGGGTGAGCTGACGGAGGACGAGCGCCTGTTCTACACCTGGACTTTACAGTGCCATATCGACATCGCCCGGGCTGTCTGGCTGGACTACTGCGACGGCCATATGCTGGACACCATCGCCCGTGAGCCGCTGTGGCGCCACCTCATCAACTACCGCTGCGGCACCGGCCACAGCGTCAGCCACGTGGGCAACGTCCACGAAGGCCCCCACGCCCTGAACGGCCGCAACACCACCGTTTTCAAGCCGGGCATGATCGTCACCGACGAGCCGGGCGTCTATGAGGGCGGCGTCGTCGGCATCCGCATCGAGAATGAGCTGGAGTGCTACCACAAGGCATCCAACCAGTACGGCGAGTTCCTGGCATTCCGCCCCATCACGTTCGTGCCGATCGCCACCTCCCCCATCGTCCCGGGCGTTCTGAGCCGCGACGAGCTGGATTGGCTGAACGCCTACCACCGCGAGGTCTTCGAGAAGCTGGCTCCCCGCCTGACCGAGGACGAGCGCGACTGGCTGGCTAAGAAGTGTGCCGCCATCGGAGCGTAACAAATAAAACAAGGGCTGCGGCATATCGACAACCTCTCCGTCATTGCTTCGCAATGCCACCTCTCCTACCGAGGAGAGGCTTTGGCATTTCGTAAAGCTTTATCTCTTCGCCAGAGGCTCCCCTCGGTAGGGGAGCTGTCGAGCGACAGCGAGACTGAGAGGTTGGGATGTGCAACAGCCCGTTTTTGTTTCTCGTTATAATTTCTGTTCCAGCTCTGCCCGGTGCTCTTTCCAGTAGGCTTTCGCCTCGTCGATGACCTTCTTGAAGGGGCCGGAGGGGTAAGTGCTCTCGGCAATGTCGATGAGGAATTTGTAGAGCTGGGGCCGCACCTGCTCATACATCCCAAGCCGGGTGTAGAGGTCCTTGTAGTAGTGGAACACCTGGATCTTGTTCTGCACCAGAGTGGCAGGCTTTATCTGGGTGTGGCAGATGCTCTGAGGGTTCTGGACGTAGTAGTAGCCGGGCTGCGGGATGGACGCAAAGACTTCGGCGTACTGGATATACTGCATGTTGAACACGAGGTCTTCGGCCCAGCGCATCTCGCTGGTAAAGCGGATGTCGTGCCGGGTGAGGATGTCGCGGCGGTAGAGCTTGTTCCAGAGCACGCTGTAAAAGTAAGAGGCGGGCTTATCCATCAGGCGGCGGGCGAAGGTGTCCTTGTCGTAGACGCCCTCGGGCAGGAAACCGTATTCCCGGTTCTCCGGCGGGCGTGCAACATGCATGACGCCGAGGTCGTCCTGGATCTTTTCCAGCACCTGTTCCGGCTTCGACGCCCCGGCGGGGATGACCATGGTGTAGGGCGAGATGACGAGGTCGGCACCGGTCTTCTCTGCCGTCTCCACCAGCCGGGCCGTGTAGTCCGGGGCGATGTAGTCATCGCTGTCCACGAACTGGACGTACTTGCCGCCGGCAAGCTTCAGGCCGAGGTTCCGGGTGTCGGACACGCCGGAGTTTGCCTTGTCCACCAGCAGGATGCGGCTGTCCTTTTTGCGGAACTCCTCGCAGACGGGCAGGCTCTTATCTTTGGAGCCGTCGTTGATGACGATGAGTTCGAGGTTCTTGTACTCCTGCCCGCAGATGCTTTCGAGGCAGCGGCTCAGGTGGCTCTGGGCATTGTACACAGGGACGATGATGCTGACGAGAGGCATTTCCATAGCAGTTTCTCCTTCTGTTTTTTATAGCAATAATACTCCCGCCGGGCCCAAAAAGCAAGCGCCGGCGGCAGGCCCGAAAGGGGGCTTCGGAATGATATTTCATATCGCGGTGTGCAGCCCGGACAGCGTCCTCCGCAGCCGGGTGGAGCGGCAGTGTCTCGACTATTATGCCCGGCGGGACGACGCCTGCATCATCGAGCAGCTGGACAGCCCGGAGGCCCTGCTGGCCCGGGACGACGCCGGGGAGCGGTACGAGCTGTACCTCATTGAGCTGCCGTCCACGGCAGCCGCCGCGTCGCTGCGGGCAGCGGCTGCACTCCGCAGCCGGGGGCGGCGCAGCCCGCTGGCTTTTCTGGCCCACACGCCCGCCCACGCCTACAGCGCCTACCGGGTGGACGCCATGCAGTATTTATTGCTGCCTGTTCCGCCGGAACAGCTGGACGCTCTGCTGGCCCGGGCCACCGAGCCGGAGTACGGCCCGGCCATCCCGGTGGCCACGGCGTCGGGTCTGCGGGTGCTGCCCTTCGCGGACATCGAATACCTCGAGTGTACCCACCATGTGGTGCATTTCCATCTCGCCAGCGGCGAGGATGTGCCGTCCCTGTCTGTCCGGGTGCCGTTCGCGCAGGTGGCCCAGCCGCTTTTGGCGGATGAGCGCTTCGTCCAGCTTCACCGCTCCTATGTGGTCAATCTGGCGGCGGTGTCCCAGCTGGCGGCGGGTGAGTTCTGGATGCAGAGCGGCGCACGGGTCCCTGTCCCCCGCGGGCGGGAGCCTGCAGCCCGCACGGCGCTGAAAGATTATCTGGAAAAGCAGTTCCGATAAAGCAATGGGGAGGCCCGGAAGAGCCTCCCCATTGCTTTATAATTTTGTCCAGTCCAGCTGCGTCCAATCCGTTATGTACTGGTCGGCGAGGCGCTGCAATTCGGGCTTATCGGCAACGCTGGTTTCGTCCTCGATGTCGATGAGGTAAAAGCCGCACTGCCTGGCCGTACGGGTGGCGTAGACAGCGTCCTCGCAGACAACGGCGTCGGCGGGTTCGCTGCCGCCCAGCCGCTCGAGGACTTCGTGGAACACCTCGGGGTGAGCTTTGCTCTTCGCGCCCTGTGCGGTGTAGAAGAACTCGAAATAGTCTGCGACGCCCAGCCGGGTGAGCACTTCTTCGCACTGCTCTGCCCAGGTGTTGGAGCAGATGCACATCCGCACGCCCTCGGCTTTCAGCCGGGCCAGCATCTCCCGGACGCCGGGCTTCAGCTCAACTTTTTTGTACAGGTCCCGGATGACCTGCCGCATGGCAGGCTCGTAGTCCCGGAGGGTCAGGGGCAGATCGTAGGTGCGGATGAGATATTCCGCGCCCTCCACCATCCCCATGCTCAGCAGAACATCGTGGATGCCGGGTCTTGCGGTGCGGCCATAGCGGCGCAGCAGCTCCAGCGGTGCGCCCTGCCACACCACGGTCATGCTGTCGGTGAGGGTGCCGTCCATGTCGAAAATCCATTGCTTGCGGTGCATCTGTCGTCCTCCTGAATCGTTCTGGCAAAGTGAATTTATTATAGCACATTTTTTGTTACAAAAACAGAGAGAAATCTCCCGGGAAATATGCTATAATCTAGGCAAAACCGGAACACATCAAAGGAGGCAGAAAACATGGCGCAGAACAACACCCCCGTAAAGGCGCTGGTGCTGGCGGGCGGGGGCGCCCGCGGCAGCTATCAGGTGGGCGTCTGGCGGGCGCTGACCGAGCTGGGCTGGCGGCCCCAGATCATTACGGGTACCAGCGTCGGCAGCCTGAACGGCGCCATGTTCGCCCTCGACCTCTACGAGACGGCCCGGGACATGTGGCTGACCATCCGCAGCCAGGATGTGATGGAGCTGCCCGCCGAGGATGCGCCGCTTTCCGAGCTGCACGCATTCCTCAAAGACGCTGTGACTCAGGGCGGCATGGACGTCACCCCGCTGGAAGAGATCGTCGAGCGGGTGCTGGACGAAGATAAACTCCGCAAAAGCCCCATCCGGCTGGGCCTTGTGACCGTGGAGCGGAAGACCCTCAAGGCCCGGGAGCTTCCGCTGGAAGACATCCCCGAAGGCAAGGTGAAAGACTACCTGCTGGCCTCTGCAGCCTGCTTCCCCGCCCTGCGGGCCCACACCATCGACGGGGTATCTTACCTCGACGGCGGCTACCGGGACAATATGCCCACCGCGCTGGCCCAGAAGATGGGCGCAGAAGAGCTGGTCTGTGTAGACCTGGAGGGTGTGGGCATCACCCGCCCCAACCGCACCGGCCTGCCCACCACCCTCATCCGAAGCTACTGGGAGCTGGGCGACATCCTCCACTTCGAGCCCGCCGCCGCCCGGCGGAACATCGAGCTGGGCTACCACGATACATTGCGGGCCTTCGGGCGGCTGCGGGGCTGCGCCTACGCTGTGGACAGCGGGGCTGAGAGCAGCGCGGATGCTGCCGCATTCCATGCGGCCTTCGAGGCCGTCCAGAAGGACGTGCGGGAAAAGCACCCCTCCACCCTGACGGCAGACGCTGCTCTCCTGCTGGCAAAACTCTCGGATGCAGAGCTTGCCCCGCTGGAAGCCGTGGCTGAGGACGTGGGCGTAGACCCCGCCCCCTACTACACCACCCGTACTTTGGGAGAAGCTTTCCTTGCAAAATGCGACTTCGAGCGCCTCAGGAGCTTCGAGCCGCTGTTCGAGGGTGAAGCAGGCCCGGCGCAGGCCGCACGGGCCGCTCTGCTGCCCAACACCTTTTTGCAGGCACTGGTCTGCCGGGCGCTGACCGGCAGAGTGCCGCCGGAGGAGATGGAAACATGAAGGTATATAAGGGCTTTACCGCATCGCCCGGCCTCGTGCTGGGTCAGGTCAGCCGGCTGGACCGCCCGCCGCTGGTGTTCGGCGAGGGGCCTTTCCACCCCGAACAGGAAAAGCAGGCGCTGGAAGACGCCATCAAGGTCGCTCAGCAGGAGCTGGACGAGATGGCAGGCCGCGCCGCGCCCTCGGAGCAGGCCATCTTCCTGTTCCAGAGCATGATGCTGGAAGACGAGGGCTTCATGAATGAGGTGGCTTTCCAGATAAAGGCCGGCGTCGGTGCCGCCGAGGCAATGGACCGTGTGGGCCGCCGCTACGCCGCCCAGCTGGCCGCCATGAAGGACAATGCTTACATGCAGCTGCGGAGCGTGGACATCCTCGACGTGACCCAGCGCATCACCAACATCCTCTGCCACCGGATCCGCAGCTGGCTGGCCCTCGACCACCCGGTCATCCTTGCGTCTGACCTGCTCATGCCCACCGATCTGTTCAGCGTCCCGGCGGGCCGCATCCTCGGCCTCATCACCGCCGAGGGCAGCGGCCAGAGCCATGCGGCCATCATCGCCCGCTCGCTGAACATCCCGGGCATCACCCAGGTGGGCGAAGATTTTCTGAAAGACTGCGATGGCCGCGAGGTCATCCTGAACGCCACCGAGGGCGAGTGCATCCTTGACCCGGATGCCGCCGCCCGGCAGAGCGCCATCACCTGCATCTGCGAGATGCAGCGCCAGAACGAGGAGCTGAACGCCCAGCTTGAGCTGCCCAACCGCACCCGGGACGGCGAAGAATTCGAGCTTCTGGCCAACTGCTTCGGCCCCGAGGACGTGGGGACCGCGATGGAGTCCGGCGCGTCCGGCGTGGGCTTGCTGCGCAGCAGCTACATGATGATGCCCGGCCATGCCATGGACGAGCAGGAGCAGTATCTGTTCTACACCTCCTGCCTCGCCGCCGCCAGGGGCAAGATGGTGACGGTGCGCACCTTCGACTTCGGTGCTGACCGCACCATGGCCGACGCCTATCAGGGCGTCCAGTCCTCCAAGCTGGGCCTGCGAGGCATCCGCAGCAGCCTGCGCAATCTGCCCCAGATGGCAGTTCAGATCTGCGCCCTCATGCGTGCCGCCACAAAAGGCCCGCTGCGGGTTATGTTCCCCATGGTGACAGACATCGAGGACTGGGATTCCGCCATGCAAGTGGTGGACCACTGCCGCCGCAAGCTCACCGAGCGGGGCGTGGAGTTCGAGCCGGATGTCCCCTTCGGCGTCATGCTCAGCGTACCCGCCGCCTGCCTGACGGCAGAGGACTTCACGGCTCACGGCTGCCGGTTCTTCGTCATCGGCACCAACGATCTGACCCAGTACACCCACGCGGTGAGCCGGGAACTGGCCATTGCCGAGCACTACTACCGTCCCGCCAGCCCGGCCATGAAAAAGCTCATCGCCATGGTGGTGGACGCCGCCAGGAAAGCGAACATCCCCGTCACCATCTGCGGTCTCGCCGTCGGCAATGCCGTCAACGCGACCCAGTATCTCCACCTCGGCCTGCGCAGCTTCTCCATGAGTCCGCAGAACCTGCTGGCCATCAAAAAGGCTCTGCGGGATGCAGATGCAAAATAAATGAGAAACGGCGTCCCACCTCGGCGGGACGCCGTTTCTGATGTCAGAACTTACTCGAGGTTCCCCGTCAGGGTCATGACGGCAGAGACAACGGCCAGCGGGGCCGTCTCACAGCGGAGGATGCGGGGGCCGAGGCCGACGGCCTTTGCGCCGGCTTTTGCGGCCATCTCAGCTTCCTCGGCGGCGAAGCCGCCCTCTGCGCCGGTGATGATGGCGATCTTCAGCTTTTCGCCATCGGCGGGTCTGGCCTCAGCCAGAAGCTGGCGCAGGGGTGCGCCGCCGCACTCGTAGCAGAAGAGCACGAGGTCATACTGGTCGAGGCTGCGGCAGACGGCCCCGAAGTTGGGCAGCGGAAGGGCCACATCCGGCAGTACGCCCCGGCCGCACTGCTTGGCGGCTTCAAAGGCGATGCGGTTGTAGCGCTCGTTTTTCTGCTCTTCCTTCTTGGGCGCGGCCACGCAGTAGCGGCTGAAAAACGGGATGAAGTGGTCACAGCCCAGTTCGACGCCATGGCGGATGACCTGCTCCAGCTTGTCCTGCTTGGGGTAGCCCACCAGCAGGGTGACGTCTACGGTGGGCTCTGCGGCACTGGGGTAGCCCGGCTCCACGCTGAACTCCACCGTCTCGTCGCCGAAACCGGTGATGGTTGCAGTATACTCGACGGCGCTGCCGTCGCAGAGGATGACGGTGTCCCCCAGCTTGCCCCGCATCACGCGGGAGAGATGGTGGGCGTCGGCCCCCCGCAGCACGGCGGTGCCGTCGGAAATTTCAGTGGTAAAGTAACGGTGCGGCATATTTTTTGATCCTTTACATCTTAGGCTCCCCTCACAGGGGCAATAACGACGACTGCCGCCAGTGGCGGAAGCAGGGAGTCGCAACCCGGCAATGGCAGTGCGAAGCACTGACTGAGAGGTTGGCCTTATGCCTTTTTGCAGACGATGCACTCCCAGCCGCGCTTCTCCTTCACTTCCAGCACGGCGAGGCCAGCGGCTTCCAGCGCAGCGATGACCTCATCCTTCCGGCTGTCGATGATGCCGCTGGCGATGAAGACGGCGTCGTCGGCCATCAGGCCGGGGACGGCGGGGGCCAGCGACATGATGGCGTTGGCCACGATGTTGGCCGTGATGATGTCGTACTTGCCGCTGGCCTTGTCGGACAGATCGCCCACGAGGACGGTCAGCTTATCGGCCACGCCGTTGAGGGCGGCGTTCTCGCCGGCGGTGCGGACGGCCACGGGGTCGATGTCCACGCCCTCAGCCACGGCTGCGCCCAGCTTGAGGGCCGCGATGGCGAGGATGCCGCTGCCGGTGCCGATGTCCAGCACCCGCTCGCCGCCCTTGACCCGCTCGTCCAGCACTTCGAGGCAGAGATTGGTGGTCTCATGGCCGCCGGTGCCGAAAGCAAGGCCCGGGTCGAGGATGAGCTTGACGCGATCGGTGTCGTAGTCCTGCCAGGACGGCACGATGGCGAGACGCTGGCCCACGTCCATCGGGTGGTAATACTTGCGCCAGCCGTTCTGCCAGTCCTCCTGCTCCACGCCCTCGGTCTCGGAGGTGTAGGGGATGCCTGCGGCCTCCATCCGGGCCGCGATGAGGGCCAGCGTCTCCACCGGCGAAGCGCCCGGCTCGAGGTACATGTGGATGATGACGGTGTCCCGGGGCTTGTCCAGCAGCTCCTGCTCGATGAGGTCCACGTGGGCGATCTGCTCCACCTGCTCCTCGATGTCGCTGTAGTCTTCGATATAAATGCCGCCCTCCGCGATCATGGTGGCCACGGCCTCGGCGGCCTCGGCGTCGGCTTTGGATACGGTCAGGCGAATATCAGTCCATTCCATAAGGATGCTCCTTCCGTGTATTGGGGATATACTGCCTTTATAGTACCCGATTCCGGCCCGGGATGCAAGCTCTCGGGCCGAAAGATACCCGAAAAGGCTTTCTTTTTTCCCGGCAGTATGTTAATATGGTGTTGTACCTGGACTGGGTCCGGGCGGCTTCCGGCCGGAAGCGCCCGCCGCATCGTTCCCCAAAGGAGGAATTATCGTATGTTTTTGGGAATGGATATTTACAGCTGGATCGCTGCTATCGTCATCGCACTCATCGTCACATTCCTTCCGATCACGCTGCCGTTCAAGATCGTTCTCGCCATGGTGGCCATGGCCTGCTTCTACTTTGGACGCAAGTATTATCACAACCATAAAAACGGCGGGGCCGAGACGCCCAGCATGAGCTCTGCCGAGAGCGAGGCACTGGCCTCCGGCATCCTGAAAGCCCTCGGCGGCAAGGACAATATCGTCAAGGTGGATTACTGCGCCACCCGCCTCCGCTTTGAGGTACACAGCTACGCCTCCGTGGATGAGGCCGCTGCCAAGGCCGCAGGCGCAGAGGGCGTCATCCGCCCGGCCAAGAACGCCTGCCAGGTGGTCATCAAGGGCGATGTGCAGGCTGTGTACGATGCCCTGCGCAAGCAGCTGTAAAAAGCAAAGATTGAGCACCGCCGGGAACGGGCCGCTGCGCCCGGCCCGGCGGTATTTTTATCAGAAAGGAATTTTGATATGAAGCCCCAGACCTTTACGTGGAAGAAACTCACCGCCGACGAGCTGACGCGGGTGTATCTGGACGAGATGCGCCGCGACTTCCCGCCCAGCGAGCTGAAACCCCTGAGCATGATACTGAACAGTGAAGCCGTCGGCATGGCCCACACCTGGGGCGTGTTCGAGGGGGAGACGCTGGTGTCCTATCTGCTGATGGTGCGGCCTATGGGCTGTGAAGTGAGCCAGCTGGACTATTTCTCCGTCCTGCCCGCCTACCGCAGCACCGGCATTGGCGCAAAGCTGCTGGCCGCTCTGCCCGCCCACGAAGAGGGCGCAAAGGCCATCCTCATCGAGGCCGAGTGTCCCGAGAAGGCTGACGACGAGGCCATGGCCGCCCGGCGTCTGGGCTTTTATGCCCGCTGCGGGGCCGTTGACACCGGCTGGACGGAGCATCTTTTCGACGCATGGTTCCGGGTGCTGGTCCTGCCTGCCGAGGGGGAGACACTGGATGCGGAGACGGCCAACAAAGAGCTGGCCGACTGCTACAGCCGGGTGATGGGCGCGGACAAGTGGCGCAGATATGTCCAGCTCTACCGCCCGGACGGCACGGAAGAGAAATTCTGATTCGATAATAGGGTCTGAAAGGCTGCTTTACGTTCTGTGAAGCAGCCTTTTTTGCACCCCTCAGCGGGCGGGATGCACAAACGAAAGTGCAGATTTTTGACAGTTTGACCGGGAATGTAAAATCGAGCGTCCTATTTTCCACACCGGCTTTACCAGAGGATGACAGCAGCGCAAAAACACCGCACAAAGCTTTACCTGCATTTTGCGCCGCCATGGTCGCAGCTGGATGGGCGGTGCGCTACAATAAAGGCGTCCCAAGAGAGACACAACAAGGAAAAGGAAAACAGCCCGGCCAGAACAAAAGGGCCGGCCCAGTTGAAGGAGATATTATGATGAAAAAGATCACTCGTCGTTCGTTCCTGTCCATCTGCGGCGCCGCTGCCGCTGCTGCTGCCCTGACCGCCTGCGGCGGTGCAGCTTCTTCCACTGCTGCCTCTTCTGCCGCCGCATCCAGCACCGCCGCATCCGCTTCTTCTACGGCTGCGCTGTCCGGCAATGTCGCCACCGGCGGTTCCACCTCTATGAAGAACGTCATCGCCGCCCTGACCGAGGGCTTCGCTGAGATCGAGCCGGATGTCACCATCAGCTATGACCCCACCGGTTCCGGCGCAGGCATCACCGGTGCTACCGATAAGACTCTGGACATCGGTCTTTCTTCCCGCGCCCTGAAGGCTGACGAGACCGGCGTCACCGGCACCATCGTAGCTCTGGACGGCATCGCCATCATCGTCAACAAGGGCAGCAAGGTCGAGGACCTGACCGTTGACCAGCTCAAGCAGATGTTCACCGGCGAGATCACCAACTGGTCCGAGGTCGGCGGCGACGACGGCGAGATCGTTCTGGTGGGCCGCGAGGCTGGCTCCGGCACCCGCGATGGCTTCGAGAGCATCGTGGACGTCAAGGATTCCTGCAAGTATGCGCAGGAGCTGACGGCTACCGGCGCCGTCATCAGCGCTGTGGAGGCCAATCCTCTGGCCATTGGCTACGCTTCCCTGTCTGCCGTGGGCGACACCGTCAAGGCTGTGACCGTCGGCGGCGTGGAGTGCAGCGAGGAGACCGTCAAGGACGGCAGCTATGAGGTGCAGCGTCCCTTCGTGTTCGTCACCAACGACTCCGTCACCCTCTCCGCTCAGGCTCAGGCGTTCTTCGACTTTGCTGCCAGCACCGACGCTGCCGACCTCATCCGCACCGCAGGCGCTGTGCCGGTGAACGAGTAATTTTGCGAGGGATCCCTCAGGTGTTTTTATGAAAAAAATCGAGCTGCCCCGCACCCCGGCCCAATGGCTGGAAGCTGTCATGAACGCCATCTTCTTCCTCTGCGGCATCCTTGCTGTGGGCTGCGTGGCTGTCATTACCATCTATATGTTCCTGTCGGGCCTGCCCGCCATCGGAAAGATCGGCCCGCTGAAATTTCTCTTCGGCACCGAGTGGGCCTCCACGGCGTCCGAGCCGAAGTACGGCATCCTGCCCTTCGTGCTTTCGAGTATTTATGGCACCCTGGGCGCGTCCCTCATCGGCGTGCCGGTGGGCCTGCTGACAGCAGTGTTCCTCTCGAAAGCGGCAGCTCCCGGCGTGCGCAATGTGGTCGTCACGGCGGTGGAGCTGCTGAGCGGCATCCCCAGTGTGGTGTTCGGCCTGCTGGGCATGCAGGTGCTGGTGCCTGCGGTGGCGAAAGTCTTCGGCAAGGCGTCGGGCGCCTGCCTGCTGTCGGCCATCGTGGTGCTGTCCATCATGATACTGCCCAGCATCGTGTCCGTGTCGGTGACGGCCCTCAACGCCGTGCCGCCCGAGTATGAGCAGGGCAGTCTGGCACTGGGTGCGACCGATACGGAAACGTGGTTCAAGATCAGCATCCCGGCGGCCAGGAGCGGCATTGCAGCCGGTATCGTTCTGGGCATTGGCCGCGCCATCGGCGAGGCAATGGCCGTCATGATGGTGGCAGGCAACAGCCCCAATATGCCGGACAGCCTCTTCCGCAGCGTCACCTTCCTGACCACGGTCATCGCCAAGGAGATGAGCTACGCCAGCGGCCTGCAGAAGCAGGCGCTGTTCAGCATCGCGCTGGTGCTGTTCGTCTTCATCATGGTCATCAATGTGCTGCTCAACGCTGTGCTGAAGGGAGGAAACAGGGATGAAAAGTGACTTCTCCCCCTCCCGTCGCGCGTGGAACGTCATCATGACCGCGCTGGTCTGGGCGGCGGCAGTGCTGGTCATCGCCCTCACGGTGGGCGTCATCGGGCTGGTGCTGGTGCGGGGCATCCCCCACATCAGCTGGGAATTCCTTTCCACCACCGCCAGCGTCCTGAAAGGCACTGACGGCATCCTGCCCGCTATCCTCAACACGTTATATGTCATCCTGCTCACCCTGCTCATCGTCCTTCCGCTGGGCGTGGGCGCGGCAGTTTACCTCACGGAGTACGCCTCCAACCGGAAGCTCATTGAGGTCATCGAGTTCACGAATGAGACGCTGGCGGGCATCCCCAGCATCATCTACGGCCTCGTGGGTATGCTGGTCTTCGCCCAGACCATGGGCTTCAAGACCTGCCTGCTCTCCGGCAGCCTGACGCTGGTGGTCATGAACCTGCCCACCATCATCCGTACCACGCAGGAGTCCCTCAAAACGGTGCCGCAGGGCTACCGGGAGGGCGCTCTGGGCCTCGGCGCGGGCAAGTGGCACATCATCCGTACCATCGTGCTGCCCTGCAGCATCGACGGCATCGTCACCGGCTGCATCCTGGCCGTGGGCCGTATCGTGGGTGAGAGCGCGGCCCTGCTCTTCACCGCCGGTGCGGCGGAAGTTATTGCAGGCAGCATCGCCAAGGCTTACACATCCAACGGCGCGACCCTCTCCGTCCTGCTCTATCTGCGGGCCTTCGAGGACGGCGACTTCGCCTCCGCCTGGGGCATCGGCGCAGTGCTGCTGGTCCTGGTGCTTCTCATCGACCTCGCAGCCCGTCTGGCAAAAACAAAGCTCAAACAGAAACAGTAAACCTCTCCGTCATCGCTGACGCGATGCCACTGCCCGGGTTGCGGCACCCAGCCGCCGCAGCGCTTTGCTTGCGTCTTGCTGGCCGCGGCCCCAACAGCGACTCCCTGTTTCCGCTACTGGCGGCGGTCGTCGTTGTTGCTCCTATCGAGGGGAGGCCTTGGCATATCGGGAAAGTCAGCCTCTTCTCCAGAGGCTCCCCTACAAGGGGAGCTGGCGGGCGCAAGCCCGACTGAGAGGTTGGATGAAGGAGCAGTCAACCAATAAAGGAGTCTGTATGGCATCAATTATTACGGCCCATGACCTGAACCTCTGGTACAGCGACTTCAAGGCCCTCAAGGGCATCTCGCTGGACGTGGGCGAACGGGAGATCACTGCCCTCATCGGCCCCTCGGGCTGCGGCAAATCCACCTTCCTCAAGACCCTGAACCGGATGAACGACCTTGTGCCGAACGTCCGCATCGAGGGCGACGTCCGGCTTCGGGGCGAGGATATTTTCTCAAAGGAGATGCAGCTGACCGACCTGCGCCGCCGCGTGGGCATGGTCTTCCAGAAGGCGAACCCCTTCCCCATGAGCATCTACGACAATATTACTTACGGCCCCAAGCTCCACGGCGTCCGCAATAAGGCGGAGCTGGATGAGCTGGTGGAAAGCTCCCTGCGGGGCGCTGCCCTCTGGGACGAGGTGAAAGACCGCCTGAAAAAGAGCGCGCTGGGCCTCTCCGGCGGCCAGCAGCAGCGCCTGTGCATCGCCCGTGCTCTGGCTGTCAAGCCCGAAGTCCTGCTGATGGACGAACCCACCAGCGCCCTCGATCCCGGCTCCACCATGAAGGTAGAAGAGCTGATGAGCGAGCTGAAAAAGAACTACACCGTCGTCATCGTCACCCACAACATGCAGCAGGCGGCCCGTATCAGCGACCGCACGGCCTTCTTCCTGCTGGGTGAGCTGGTGGAGTGCGGCCCCACGAGCGAAATTTTCAGCACCCCGAAGGATAAGCGCACCGAGGACTATATCTCGGGCCGTTTCGGTTAAAAAGGAGGGTTTGCGATATGAGCACACGCACACAGTACGAAGCCGACCTCGCGGCCCTGAAGGAATCGCTGGCCAAGATGAGCCAGCTCTCTGCCGACGCGGTGGAAGATGCGCTGGAAGCTCTCTGCACGGCGGACGCCGAGGAAGCAAAGGGCATCGTCAAGGGCGACACCGAGGTCAACCGGATGGAGCGGGACATCGAGCACCGCTGCATGACCCTGCTGCTGCGTCAGCAGCCGGTGGCAAGTGATCTGCGCTTTATCTCTGCTGCCATGAAAGTGGTGACAGACGTGGAGCGCATCGGTGACCACGCCGCCGACATCGCGGAGATCGTCCCCCATCTGGCCGGCGTCCGCAAGGCGGGCGACCCCGCCGTGAGCAGGAGCATTGAGATGGGCCGTAAAGCCCACAAGATGCTGCAGGACGCCATGAGCGCCTTTGCGGCAGAAGATGAGGCGGCGGCAAAAGCCGTCATCGACGCCGACGACGCGGTGGACTACGACTTCAACACCATCAAGCGGATGCTGGCGGCGGAGATCGCCGCCGACCCCGGCAAAGTGGACGCCGCGCTGGATGTGCTGATGGTCATCAAGTACCTCGAGCGTATCGGCGACCACGCCGTGAACATCGCCGAGTGGGTGGAGTTCCTGCGCACGGGCCGGTATCACCACGAGAATATGTTCTAAGTTCTGTTTTCCTCTTTTTCTTTTCCTGAAAAGCTGCTGCCCGAGGCGGGCGGCAGCTTTTGCTTGTTTCTCCGAAATTTTGCAACGCATTTGAGCAAAACAGAGAAAGATTTGGAAATCATTGACAAAAAGCGCCGGGGGGGGGGTAAGATAAAAGTTAAGAACAAGAGAGGAGAAAGTGATATGCGGTCGAAAAATAAAATCACTCATAAGATGATGGCTGTGCTGGCCGCAGCCCTGATAGCAGCGATGCTTCTGACAAGCTGCGGCGGCGGTGGCGGGGGAGGTGGCGGAAGCACGGGCGGTGGCTCGTCTACCGTGGAGCCGACCCCGACACCCACTCCGACGCCTACACCGGGTCCCGACCCGACACCAACCCCAACTCCTACGCCGGAGCCTGATCCAGAGCCAAGCGGTACGGTGACGCTGGCCGATGCGGCAACGGGCATTTTCTGGGTGGTCAGCCCCACAAGCAGAACCACCGGCACGATTGTCGGCTATGACAAGGAAAAAGGCACTCTGCCCCAGAGCGTGACCTTCCCGGAGAAGCTGGGAGATTACACCATTACGGCCATCGCCGGCGGCATCTTTGACGGCGAAGCCATCACGGAGATCACCGTTCCGGCGACGGTCACTGAGTTCAGCGACTGGGCATTTTCTGCTGCGGAAAGCCTGAAAAAAGTGACTATCAAAGGCCCGGCCAAGCTGGGAAAGTACATGTTCTACTATTGCCGTAATCTGGAAGAAGTATACCTGAATGACGGCATCACTGAGATACCGGAGGGTGCTTTTGAAGTCTGCCGAAGCCTGAATGTCATCCATCTCCCGGCAAAGCTCGAGCGCATCGGGGAAAAGGCGTTCTATACGGCGCTGGATGGAAGTGTGGCTTTGGCACTCCCCGATACGCTGACTACCATCGACGAGTCGGCTTTTGCATATGCCGGTGTCAGTGAGATGCCTATCCCGGGAAGCGTCAAGAAAATTGGAAAGAATGCTTTCGCAAACAGCAGTCTCACGAGCATCAAGCTGATGCCGGGCGTGGAAGAGATTGGCGACAGTGCGTTTGCGTCTACGAATGCGCAGACGATTTATCTGCCGCACAGCGTCACGCACATTGAGAAGAATGCATTCGGAAGCTGCCTGACGGGAGAATATACCGTCTACTATGAAGGCAGTGACACCGAGTGGAGCAAAGTTTTGATTGATGCAGGAAATGACGGCTGGAATCAGTCGGAGATCGTCTACAACGTGACGCCGGAGCAGTATGAGACGCTCCGCAATGGAACAGCGGACGGGGTCGTGTGGACGTTCCGCTCGGATGGCACGGGTCTGGAACTGTCGGGCTATAACAGAAATGGCGTGGCCCCCTCTGGCAGTGTGGTACTGCCGGATGGTGTCGATACGGTCAGCGGAAAAATTTCCGTCACAAGCATTGGTGCTTCGGCACTGCAGGGCTGTACCGGTGTGACCAGTATCAAGATGCCGGAAACGGTAGAGTATATCGGCTATCAGGCATTTTTTGGCTGTACCGGCCTGACGAATATCTCTCTTCCAAAAGGCGTTCAATACATAGAAGGTAGTGCATTCCAAGACTGCACGGCCTTGACCGGCATCACCCTGCAGGAGGGGCTGACCACCATCGGAGACAGCGCTTTCAAGGGCTGTACCGCACTGACGGGCATCTCTCTGCCGAAGGGCCTGACGGACATCGGCAGCAGCGCCTTTGAAAACTGCACTCTGCTTTCCAGTATTTCTCTGCCGACCACCCTCAAGTCGATCGGAGACCGAGCTTTCCAGAAATGTACGGCACTCCGGAACGTCACTTTCCCGGAAGGGCTGCTGACCATCGGAGAATATGCGTTCTACAAAGACAGACTGCTGGAAGCCACCATCCCGGCCAGTGTGACGAAGATCGGATATGATGCGTTCTATAATAATGAATATCTGAAAAAGCTCGTTATCAAGGGCAATCCGAAATTCGAGGCCGACACATCTGGTACGGCAAGCACATTTGGAAGCTGCACAAGTCTGGAAGAAGTCCAGCTGAACGACAATATCGCAGAGCTCCCCAGTCAAATATTCTTTGCCTGCCCCATCCAGAAGATCAATCTGCCCTCTCATCTGAAAACGATTGGAGACGAAGCACTGCGGAGCCTGCAAGTCAAAGAAGTGAAACTGCCCGATACGGTGACGAGTGTCGGCGAGAATGCGTTCGCGTTCTCCGGAATTGAAAAATTGGCGCTTTCAAAGGGCATCCAGAAGCTCCCGCATCAGGTGTTCTTGTACGCAGATTTGAAGGCGGTCTATATCCCGAAGTCTGTGACATCTATCGAGCTCAGCGCCTTTGAAAACTGCTACAAGCTGAAGGACATCTACTACAGCGGCAGCGAAGCAGACTGGGCCAACATGAAGGTCGAGTCGGATGGAAACGAAGCGCTGACCAAAGCGACCATCCACTACAACGCAAGCGTCAGCGACCTGGGTCTGACCGAGGAATTCAGCCTTCTTTCCATGCTGGGCCTCTGATGTGCGCCGAAACCCCGTCTGAAAAATTTTGGAGTTTTTTCTTGTCTTATGCAATTTCTGGCCCGGCTGCGCCGTATTATAAGCAGAAGCCTCCCAACAGAGGGACGCTTATGAGACCTGAGCGCGGCCCGGATCCGACATCCCCCATGTCCCCGGCTGCGCCGCAACGGAGGATACCTATGAGCATCAAGAAATTCCCGCTGGAAGCCTACGGCGCGGCCGTCAGCCGCGAAGAGCTGGTGCAGGCGGCTTTGGATGAGATCACCAAGAATTACCGTGAGGCCAGCCTCTCCAATGTGGCCCGCAGTTACGGCGTCTCTCTGGCCTATGTCAGCGAGTGCGTCCGGGCGCAGACAGGCCGTACTTATAAGGAATTGCTCCAGAAGCACCGGATGGAGACTGCCGCCCGCCTGCTGCGTCGCAGCGACTGGAACATCCAGCAGATCATCACCTACGTCGGCTACGAGAACACCAGCTATTTCTACCGCCTGTTCCACGAGCGGTACGGCCAGAGCCCCCGTGAGTACCGTCAGAGCCGCGCGGCCCGCACCCGCACACCGGCCTGACCTTTGAGCACACTGCGAAAAAAGACGTCCCGTGTCTGCGGGACGTCTTTTGATGTCTTAAGATGGAAAAACGATGCAGAGTGTGTTACAATAAAAACCAGACCTGCAAAAATGCGGGAGTGCGCCGCGGCGCACGGAAAGAGAAGGTGGAAACGGAATGTTTCGTGGAGCACGGCGCTCTGATTTGGAGCAAATTTTAGAGATCTATGCCCATGCCCGGAAAGCAATGGCGGATTCGGGCAACCCGACCCAGTGGGGTGACAGCTATCCGCCGCAGGAGATGCTGGAAGAAGACATCGACTCCAACCGGCTGTTCGTCTATACGGTGAACGGCCATCTCGAGGCAGTGTTTGCCTTCATCCTCGGGCCGGACCCCACCTACGCGAAAATCGAAGACGGACAGTGGCTCAACGATGAGGTGCCTTACGGCACTATCCATCGGCTGGCCTCGGCGGGTGACCGCAGGGGCGTGGCGTCTGAGGTCATCGCATGGTGCCTCGAGCACTGCGAGAGCCTGCGGGCCGACACCCACGCCGACAACAAGATCATGCAGCATCTTCTCGAGAAGAACGGTTTTGCCCGCTGCGGCATCATCCATGTGGAAGACGGCACGCCCCGCGTCGCCTATCAGAAGCTGTCGGCCACCGTACACATGAAGGAAGAATAAGGAGGGACTGGCATGAAGATCACACAGGTAAAGCTGGGCCGTATCTCGACCCCGCTCCGCGTCCCCTTCAAGACAGCGCTGCGCACCGTGAGCAGCGTGGAGGACGTCATCGTTGAGCTGCACACCGACACCGGCGCGGTGGGCTACGGTGAGGCACCTCCTACCGGCGTCATCACCGGCGACACCACCGGTGCCATCATCGGCGCCATCCGTGACCACATCGCCCCGGCCATCCTGGGCCGCGGCCTCGACGAGTTCGAGGATCTGACCGCCGCCGTGCAGAAGGCCCTCGTCCACAACACCAGCGCCAAGGCTGCCGTGGATATGGCCCTGTGGGACCTGCTGGGCCAGAAGTACAGCGCCCCGGTCTACCGAATGCTGGGCGGCGCGCGCAGCAATATCGTGACGGACATCACCATCAGCGTCAACCCGCCCGAGGAGATGGCCCGGGACGCCCGCACCGCCATCCAGCGCGGTTATGACTGCCTGAAGGTCAAGGTGGGCATCGACCCGGAGCTGGACGTGGCTCGTCTGGCCGCCGTCCGCGAGGCCGTGGGCAAGGACGTCAAGCTCCGCATCGACGCCAATCAGGCGTGGAATGCAAAGCAGGCTGTCCGCATCCTCGACCAGATGCAGGAGAAGGGCCTGGACATCGAGTTCGTCGAGCAGCCTGTCCCTGCGGCTGACCTCGAGGGGATGCAGTACGTCACCCGCCACGCCAGCGTGCCGGTACTGGCCGATGAGAGCGTGTTCAGCCCGGCGGACGCCCTGCGCATCATGCAGACCGGCGCAGCCGACTTTGTGAACATCAAGCTGATGAAGTGCGGCGGCATCACCAACGCCCTCCGCATCGCCTCGGCGGCGGAGGTCTACGGCGTGGAGTGCATGATCGGCTGTATGCTGGAAGCCAAGATCTCGGTCAACGCAGCCGTGGAGCTGGCCTGCGCCAAGAAGATCATCACCAAAGTGGACCTGGACGGCCCGGTGCTCTGCAGCGAGGACCACATCCTCGGCGGCGCGGTCTTCGACGAGAAGAATATCACCGTTTCGGATGCACCCGGCATGGGCATCCAGGGTTTCGTCCCCGGCAAAGTGACCTATCTGGACGACTGAAAGATCAGAAAAAATAAATAAGAATGACTACCCCCGGCAGACAAACTCTGCCGGGGGATTTTTCTGCCCTGAGCGGTAAAATATTTCAACTATGTATTTCTGCTACGCACACTTGAGGCGGCGCGGAGGAAGGCCGAAAACGAAAAATCTGCCGAAACAGCCCGAAAAATTCACTGAAAACCTTTGACTTTTCTGCCGTGTGTGCTATAATAACAACTGTCTTTGGGTAAGAGACAGGAAAAGTGTGCGTCGAGGACGCACAAATACAGAGGAGTGTTTTATATGATGAATGGTGCAAAAGCCATTATGAAGAAGTACAATGAGGTCAGCCTCATCCTTCGCATCGTCGTCGGTCTGGTCATCGGCGCGGTGCTGGCGCTTGCGGTGCCGGGTGCAGGCTGGGTCGGCGAGCTGGGCAGCCTGTTCGTCGGCGCACTGAAGGGCATCGCTCCGGTGCTGGTGTTCGTCATCGTGGCGAGCGCGCTGGCACAGGGCAGCTCCAAGCTGGACCGCCGCTTCGGTACGGTCATCTGGCTGTACATGCTCACCACCTTCCTTGCGGCTGCTATCGCTTCTATCACCAGCTTCATGTTCCCTGTGTCGGTCGTTCTGGCAGACGCTGCCCAGTCGGACGTGGTGCCGCAGGGTCTGGGCGAGGTGCTGAGCACCCTGCTCACCAACTTCGTCGCCAACCCCGTCAGCTCTCTGATGAACGGCAACTACATCGGCATCCTGTTCTGGGCCTGCATGTTCGGCCTTGCCATGAAGAACATCGGCTCTGACACCACCAAGAAGTTTCTCGCCGACACTGCCGACGCTGTGTCGCAGGTGGTGCGCTGGATCATCAATCTGGCTCCCTTCGGCATCATGGGTCTGGTGTACACCAACGTGGCCGGCAACGGTCTGGCCATCTTTACTCAGTACGGCAAGCTGCTGGCCCTGCTGGTGGGTACCATGCTCTTCATGGCGTTCATCGTTTCGCCCTTTATCATCTTCCTCTATCTGCGCTGCAACCCGTATCCGCTGGTGTTCCGCTGCCTGAAGGAGTCCGGGCTGACCGCTTTCTTCACCCGCAGCTCTGCAGCCAACATCCCCGTCAACATGGCCCTGTGCGAGAAGCTGGGCCTCGATAAGGAGATGTATTCCGTCTCCATCCCTCTGGGCGCTACCATCAATATGGATGGCGCGGCTATCACCATCACCATCATGACGCTGGCTGCGGCCAACACGCTGGGCATCCCCGTGACCCTGCCTGCCGCCATCGTCCTGAGCGCCATGTCCGCTCTGGGTGCCTGCGGCGCTTCCGGCGTGGCCGGCGGCTCTCTGCTGCTCATCCCCATGGCCTGCTCCCTGTTTGGCATCTCCAACGATGTGGCCATGCAGATGGTCGGTGTCGGCTTCATCATCGGCGTGATCCAGGACTCTGTGGAGACTGCGCTGAACTCCGCCGGCGACGTGGAGTTCGCCGCGACCGCCGAGTATCATCAGTGGCTCAAGCAGGGCAAGCCCCTGCCGGACTTCCTCCGCAAGTAATAGGCAAAACAAAATGGCTGGGGCCGTGAGGCCTCAGCCATTTTTCATGTGCGGAACTTGAAGTTCTTGAGGATATTGTTTAGGCTGCGCTCGATGTGCTTTGCCATTTCCTTCTGGGCGGCCTTGGCATCCTGCTTCTGGATGGCCTTGAGGATGTCGATATGTTCATGAGTGGACTTGATATAATGGTCCAGCTTCGGGGAGGCAATGCCCACGCTGGGGCCGTTCCAGAGACTGGACAGGAATTTGTAGAGCCGCTCGTTGTCTGCCGCTGTCCAGATGGCGGAGTGGACGGCAAGGTTCAGCTCTTCGTATTCCTCCGTTGAAACGCTGTCCATATGGCTTTGCAGAGCTTCCAGCTTTTTGATGTAGTCGGCGGCGTCCGGCATCCCTCGCTGGGCGGCGCGCTTTGCGGCCTCCGATTCCAGCAGGATGCGCATTTCGTAATGGTCGGTGATGTATTTCTCGTCGATGGTCTTGACGATGGCGCCCCGGTTCATCCGCAGCTCGATGAGGCCCTCGGCCTCCAGAGTCTGGAATGCTTCCCGCACCGGCGTGCGGCTGACGCCCAGCCGCTCGGCAGTCTCGGTCAGGCTCAGTTCATCGCCGCTCTTGTACTCGCCGGAAAAGAGCGCTTTTCGCAGGATGGCGGTGATCTGTACCCGAACAGGCATGGCTTTTTTTAAGCTGTCCATAGTGTGGTGTGCCTCCATAGGATCTGAAATCCCGGCTTTTCCGGACGGAAAGACCGGGATATTATTATTTTTCTATTTAAGAATATCATTTCCGAAATATCGTGTCAAACATTTTAGAAATAGAATATCGTATACGATATTCGTCGTTCTCCACAAAAAAGATGTCTGAAATTTAGAAATAGCGGAGAAAGCGGCCCATCCCTCTTGAAAACAGCGTTGAAACGTGGTACTGTAGAGCCACCGAAAAGAAATTGTATACGATATTCAAAATTCAAAAAAGAGAACGGGAGGATTCCACCATGCACGCCATCGAAAAAATCTTGGCCAAGAACAGCGGCAGAGCCGAGGTCCACACCGGCGAGATCGTGACCGCCAAGGTCGATTTTGCCGAGATCAACGACCTCTATCTCCAGACGGTCTATTCCTTCTACGAGATGGGCGGCGAGAAGGTCTGGAACCGGGAGCGGGCGGCTTTCGTCTTTGATCACTACGCCCCCTGCCCCGACATCAAGAGCGCAGCAAACCACAAGGAGATGCGCGAGTTCGCCAAGAAGAACGACCTGCGCTTCCACTTTGACACCAACTGCGGCGTCTGCCATCAGGTCATGCCGGAAGCCGGCGTCATCTACCCGGGCATGATCGTGGTCGCCACCGACAGCCACACCACCACCCACGGTGCTTTCGGCGCGATGGGTACCGGCTGCGGCGCCACCGATATGGCCACCATCCTGATGACCGGCGAGCTGTGGTTCCGTGTGCCGGAGATCATCGAAGTCCGTCTGGACGGCGAGGCGCAGAAGGGCGTCTATCCCAAGGACGTCATCCTCGAAGTTCTGGGCCGCATCCGTGCTGACGGTGCTGTGTATAAGGCCATCGACTTCACCGGCAGCTACGTCGAGAAGCTGAACGTCGCAGGCCGCATGACCATCTGCAATATGGCAGTCGAGATGGGCGCCAAGACCGCCTATATGCAGCCCAACGCCGACGTGCTGAACTACGTGGATAAGCGTGCTGTCCGCCCCTACGAGGTGCAGTTCACCGACCCCGATTTCCAGTACGAAGAGAGCTATGTGTTCGATGTCTCCAAGATCGAGCCGAACCTTGCCTGCCCCAGCAGCGTCGAGAATGTCCATCCCCTGTCCGAGGTGGTGGCCAACGGCCCCATCAAGCTGAATCAGGGCTACATCGGCAGCTGCACCGGCGGCCGCGTGGAAGACATCGCCATCGCTGCCAAGATCCTGAAGGGCAGACACATCCCCGAGTATACCCGTCTGATCGTCGTTCCCGCTTCCAACGAGGTCATGCAGGAGTGCATGAAGGCCGGCTACATTCAGGATCTGATGAATGCCGGTGCTACCATCACCACCCCCGGCTGCGGTGCCTGCCTCGGCGCACATGAGGGCATCCTTGCTCCGGGTGAGGTCTGCATCACCAGCACCAACCGCAACTTCCCGGGCCGCATGGGCTCCACCGAGGCTCTGATGTACCTCGCCAGCCCGGCCACCGTTGCCGCCAGCATGGTGAACGGCTGCATCACCGACCCCAGAGATTTTCTGTGAGATTTGAAAAAGGAGGAACATTCTTATGAACAGTGAGATCACTGGAAAGATCATCGTCGTGGGCGACAACATCGACACCGACCAGATCTACCCCGGCTGCTATCTGGCCCTGACCGACCCGAAGGAGATCGGCAGCCACTGCCTGAGCGGCGTGGACGTGAACATCGCCGCCAACTTCCCGCAGGGCGGCATTGTGGTGGCAGGCCGCAACTTCGGCTGCGGCTCGTCCCGTGAGCACGCCCCCATCGCCCTGCTGAACATGGGCGCAAAGGCGGTCATTGCAGATTCCTTCGCCCGTATCTTCTTCCGCAACGCGGTCAATCTGGGCCTTGTTCCGGTCATCTGCAAGGGCATCAGCCAAAAGGTATAAGAAGGTCAGACCCTGACCCTCGACTTCGTCAAGGGCGTCGTCACCGTGCAGGAGACCGGCGAGAGCTACCCCTGCGAGGCACTGGGCGAACAGGCCATGAAGATCCTTGCCGCAGGCGGCATCAAGCCTCTGATGCGCGCCCGCTTTGCAAAAGAAAAAGCGGAACAAAAAGCAGAGTAATGTGACGCGTGGAAAAATCTGGAGAAAAGAGTTAGAAGAGTTATAAGAAATGTAAATTGAAGAGGAAAAATTATGCCAATGGAACTTGTTTTTGTGATCGGAATGGCGGTCCTTCTGATCCTGTGTATCAAAGTCAAGGCAAATGCATTCATCTCTCTGCTGGCGACGGCGCTGGTCATGGGTATGCTCAGCGGCATGAGCGGCGCGGACACCGTCAGCGCCATCACCAGTGGCTTTTCCGGCACGGTCAAAAGCATCGGCATCGTCATTATTTTTGGCATCATGCTGGGCAACTATCTGGACGCGGCCAAAGGCACGAACCGGATGGCTTATGATGCAGTGAAACTGGTCGGCCAGAAGCGTGCAGGCCTGGCAATGGCCATCACCGGCTATATCGTTTCCATCCCCGTCTTTTCGGACGCGGCCTTCGTCATCCTGACCCCGCTGGTCAAGGCTATCCACAAGAAAACGAAGATCCCTCTTGCCATTCTGGCCGTCAGCCTCTCTGCCGGTCTGCTGTCCACCCACGTCTTCGTGCCTCCCACGCCCGGCCCTCTGGCCGCAGCGGGCCTTCTGGGCATCGACATTGGCCGTGCCATCCTCTACGGCGCATTCGGCGCAGTGTTCATGACGGCCGCAGGTTGGATCTTCGCGGAGCTCTACTTCCGCAACAAGCCTGAGAGCTTTTACACCTTCCGGGACGAAGAAGCGCAGAAAGAGGACGAGGCTGCCCCGTCCATCGACGATGACAAGGACCTGCCCGGCACCTTTGCCAGCCTGATGCCCCTTGTCGTGCCTATCGTGCTCATCCTGCTCAACACCACCTGCGGCATGATCCTGCCTGAGGATTCCCCCATCCTGTCCATCGTCTCCTTCATTGGTGATTCCAACATCGCTCTGGCCATCGGCGCAGTCCTGTCCATCATCACCCTGGGCAAGCGTCTGGGCGGCAAGGCCATCATCGACATCATGGACAAGACTCTGAAGGACGCCGGCCCCATCGTGTTCATCACCGCAGCGGGCGGCGCACTGGGCCAGGTACTTAAAGTTTCCGGCGCAGGCGACAGTCTGGCACAGATGGTGCTGAATACCGGTCTGCCCTTCATCCTCATTCCCTTCGTCATCTCCGGCCTGCTGAAAGTCGTGCAGGGCTCCGGCACGGTCGCAGTGACGACGGCGGCAACGCTCTGCGCTCCCATTGCAGCCAGCCTCGGCCTCGACCCCATCCTTATCTTCCTGGCTTCCGGTGCGGGTGCCCGTCTGTGCTGCCACGTCAACGACAGCTATTTCTGGGTCTACACCAACTGCATGGGCTTTGATATGAAGACGGGCCTCAAGACCCTGTCCATCAGCAATCTGTCTATGTCGCTGGGCGGCTTGCTTGCCACCTTTATCTGCAGCCTGTGGCTGTGATAAAAACAGTATTCTCCTAAGCCTTTTTCCACGCTCATTTTCTCCAACCAAAAGCAGCTCAGCCAAAAACAGACCGTGCCGCCGAGAGCTAAGCTCCCGGCGGCACGGTCTGGCTGTTTTATAAGAATTTAGTCCATGAGCTTTGCTTTCTGCAGAGCGGTGATGATGAGGGGGATGAGCACCAGCTGTGCGATGATGCCCGGCACAGCGGTGAAGAGCGCACCGGACAGGAAGGCCGAGAACGGGAAGCTCGAGCCGGACAGGCCCGCCAGCACGAAGCGGACCGCGCCCCAGACGAGGCGGCCAGCCACCATGGCCGCCGCGAGGGTGGCGTAGGTCATGGGCAGGGTGTGCTTCACCCGGCGGTAGAGCCAGCCGGACACAGCACCGTAAGCTGCCAGCTCAAAAGCCATTGAAATGGCGATGGGGAACATCGGGGGCATCCCGAAGAGCACCGAGCGGAGCAGCGGGGCCGCAAAGCCCACAGCCAGACCCCAGGGTCCGCCCAGCACGAAGCCGCAGAGCAGGATGGGGAAATGCATCGGGCAGAGCATATTGCCTACCTGCGGCAGATGGCCTGTCACCATGGGCAGCACGAAGGCCAGCGCCAGAAAGAGTGCGGCCAGCACGACATTGCGGGCCGGAGAAGAGTTTTTGGTTTTCATCTGTTTCCTCCTGTGACTGCGCCGCAGAAAAACAGAAAAAAGGGGCCTGCCAGTCGGCTTGCAAGCCAACGGCAGACCCCTTCATGGCGTCTGTTTCAAAAATGCGGCGGCTGAAAATAGTGTAAGGCGGGCTTCGGCCCGCAGGCCCGGCTTCCTGCCGGAAATCGTGAAAATTATAGCAGAGTGCCGCAGGATTTGTCAAGACAGTCCCCGAACAGGCTGCAAATTGACCAAAAAAGAAAGCGTTTAGAGCAGTTTTTGACCGCCTGTGTACATTTTGCTGAAAGAAGCTTGACCTTTTTGCACAGAATAGATAATATAAACTTGAATTATAGCGCAATGGGGCGGCGGGAGCTGTGCCTTGCGCGGCTGTATACTTGCAACTTCTGAGGTTCATACGGGAGGACCATCATGACAAATGCAGAAAAGCTTACCCTTGCCAAGCACGCCTGTCACATCCGCATGGGCGTGATCGAGGGAACTCACAGCGCCAAGTGCGGCCATCCGGGCGGCAGTCTGGACATCGCCGAGGTGCTGTCTTACCTCTACTTCGTGGATATGAACATCGACCCCAAGGAGCCGAAAAAACCGGACCGCGACCGCTTCGTGCTGTCCAAGGGCCATGCAGCTCCGGCACTTTACGCCACGCTGGCCGAGCGCGGGTTCTTCCCGGTGGAAGACCTCAAGACCCTGCGCAAGATCGGCAGCTACCTGCAGGGCCACCCCAACATGAATGAGACTCCGGGCGTGGATATGTCCACCGGCAGTCTGGGTCAGGGCGTGTCTGCCGCCTGCGGCATGGCTCTGGGCGCAAAGCACAGCGGCAAGCCCATCAATGTCTACACCATCCTCGGTGACGGTGAGGTGGAAGAGGGCGAGTGCTGGGAGGCTTTCATGTTTGCCGCCCACTATAAGCTCTCCAACCTCTGTGTCATGCTGGACCGCAACCACCTCCAGATCGACGGCACCACCGAGACGGTCATGAACAGCGCCCCGCTGGAAGAAAAGCTCAAGGCGTTCAACTTCAACGTCCTGACTATCAACGGCCACGACTACGACCAGATCGAGTCTGCTATCAAGGCGTTCCACGCCGAGAACGACAAGCCCACCTGCATCATTCTGGACACCGTCAAGGGTACTGGCGTCTCCTTTATGACCAACTCTGTGGATTGGCACGGCAAAGGCCCCAACGACGAGGAGTACGCTGTGGCCATGCAGGAGCTGAACGCAGCCTACGCCGCGCTGGAACAGGAGGACAAGTAAGATGGCAGATGTGAAAATGATCGCTACCCGCGAGAGCTACGGCAATACTCTGAAAGCACTGGCCGCTGAGGGCCACGACGACCTGGTGGTCCTGGACGCCGACCTCGCTGCCGCTACCAAGACCGGTGTGTTCCGCAAGGCTCACCCGGACCGCCACTTTGACTGCGGCATCGCCGAGGCCAACATGATGGGCGTCGCCGCCGGCCTGTCCACCATGGGCTATGTTCCCTTTGTGTCCAGCTTTGCAATGTTCGCTGCGGGCCGTGCCTTTGAGCAGATCCGCAACTCCGTGGCCTACCCCCACCTGAACGTGAAGATCGGCGCTACCCACGGCGGTATCTCCGTCGGTGAGGACGGCGCTTCTCACCAGTGCTGCGAGGACTTCGCCCTCATGCGCAGCCTGCCCGGCATGACCATCATCTGCCCCGCCGACGACGTGGAAGCACGCGCTGCTGTCCGCGCCGCCTACGAGATGCAGGGTCCTGTCTACCTCCGCTTTGGCCGTCTGGCTGTTCCCGTGTTCCACGACGAGGCCAACTATCACTTCGAGATCGGCAAGGGCGAGCAGCTCACCGAGGGCAATGATATCGCCATCGTGGCCACCGGCCTGATGGTCAACGAGGCCCGCAAGGCCGCCGAGACCCTGGCCGCCGAGGGTATCCACGCCCGCGTCATCAACATCCACACCATCAAGCCTCTGGATGAGGACATCATCCTCAAGGCTGCCAGGGAGTGCGGCAAGATCGTCACCGCCGAGGAGCACAACGTCATCGGCGGTCTGGGCGAGGCTGTCTGCTCCCTGCTCAGCGAGAAGCTGCCCACCCCTGTCCGCCGCGTCGGCGTGCAGGACAAGTTCGGCTGCTCCGGCCCCGCCTGGGACCTGCTGAAGGAGTACAGCCTGGACGCTGCCACCATCTGCAAGACCGCAAAGGAAATGCTGGGCAGGTAAGCTCTTTCTCTGAAATAACGAACGCCGCTGTGCATTGGCAGGTGTGCGTAAGACAGTATTGTGCTGAAATCAACAAAGCGGCACGAAACCGCATGGAGCTGATCGTGCCGGAGCTGGCGAAGCGAAATGGTGTGACCGAACAGCTGAAAGCCGAAAACCAAATGGAATGGGTACGGCAGACGAACGCTTGCACGGCGCAGGCAGAAGCTATCGTGAAGTTTGAATTGATTTATGATTGATACCGAGACCGCCCGAGCCAAACATATTCGGGCGGTCTTATCCTAACGGTAGATTTCTTCATAATTTTCTAGTATAATTTATTGAAAAAGCACGAGACAAATCGGAATTTACAGAAGCGAGCATAGTATATGAGTGAATGGTTTACCGTCGAAAAAATTGATTCCCAAACATTTGCGATTAGTGAGTATAAGCACTGGGAAGAAACACACTGCTATCTGTTATGTGGTGAGGAAAGTGCAGTTCTCATTGATACCGGGTTGGGTGTTTCAAATATTAGAGAAATCGTAGACAGCTTGACGAAGTTGCCTGTTATGGTGGTTACAACCCATATTCACTGGGATCACATCGGCGGGCATAAATATTTTCATAATATCGCCGTACATGAAAAGGAAAAGAATTGGCTATCCGTCAGGTTTCCCATACCGATGCAGGTTGTTAAGGATAATCTGGCAAAAATTCCTTGTAATTTTCCGCCAGAGTTTGATATTAACGCTTATCAGGTTTTTCAGGGAGAGCCGCAAAAAATTCTGCACGATGGCGATTTATTGGATTTAGGTGGACGAGTTATTCAGGTAATTCACACGCCGGGCCACTCTCCCGGACACTGTTGTTTTTACGAGCAGGGACGAAAATACCTGTATTCCGGCGATTTGGTCTACAAGGGATGCCTTTATGCCTTTTATCCAACCACCGACCCGCAGCTTTTCTATCAGTCTGTAAAGCAGGTGCAGAAATTCAAAATAGAAAGGATTATGCCTGGTCATCACGAGCTGAATATTCCTGTTTCATTGATAAACACAATCGAAGCTGGATTTGCGCAATTGGAGAGAAACGGACAACTCAAACAAGGAAACGGACTGTTTGAGTTCGGAGAATTTCAAATTCAAATCTGATTGACAACTTCAAGTTTGTCGAAGAGAGAAGCAAAAGAAAAATCCCTTTAGGAACGAAAGGACGCACTTCTATACTCTCTATCGAGAGTATAGAAGTGCGTCCTGCGGAGCTTCATTCTCCGTCAGCAGGAGAAAACTGCTTGACCGAGAATGGTTGCGTTACTTCGTTCCGTCAAGGTGGCTACACCCCCTTGCGCCGCTAAAGCGGCTATCCCCTGTGGACTTGTCGTCCGTAAACGGTTTTGGCAAACCGTTTACCGCCAGCAAGTTTGAAGATTAGACATAAACAAATCCTCCGTATGATCTGAACCATACGGAGGATTTACTGTTTTATGACCACCCGGATATTGCACGGCGGCGTTTTTGCATCTCACAGAGCTTTTATCAGCTTTTCCCTCTCGGCGTACACCTCGGCGAAGACTTTGCGCAGGGTGCATATCTCGGGGCGGGGGTCATCCCGCAGGGTCAGAAGGCGGGTGTCCGGGATGGACAGATGCAGCGGGATGTGCCACCCGGCAGGGAAAGCCGGGTATATCATCGGGCAGAGGAACATCCCCCGCCCGGCCAGAAGCTCGGCGTAGACCGACTCGTAGTTTTCCACCATCCGCCAGACCGGTGTGGAATAGGGCATCCCCGGCTGCTTCCGGGCGAAATCCACCATATCCTGATAGAGGGGCTCGTAAAATATCTGCTGTCCGGCAAGGTCAGAAAGCTCGACGCTGCTTTGGCCGGAGAATGGGTGCTCCGGCGCGGTGATGAGGTAAAACCGGTTGCCGATGATGGTCTCACAGCGTATCTCTGGCGGCAGCGGGCCGAAGGGAAGGTAGAGCGCCGCGTCTGCCTCGGTGCAGAGCATGTGGTGGTAGCTGGAGGGGACAGGCGTGGTGTCCACTTTGAACTCATAGCCCGGCAGCGCGGCGTGGAGCCTCGCCATCAGGATGGGGTAGATGGGGTCCCGCTGCAAAAGCACCGGCGGCAGACGGAGAGTCAGGGTGTGCTGGGTGCCGAAGCCTTTCAGCGCCGTGCGGCGGAACAGTGCGGCGTCCAGCTCCTTTTCGAGGCTGTGTATCTGGTAGCTCAGGGCGGGCTGGGTGCAGTAGAGTTCCCGCGCGGCGGCGGAGAAATTCAGCGTCCGGCTCACGGTGAGAAAGCAGAGAAGCTGGTGCTCGTTCATGACAAAAAACTCCTTTCCGGCGGCGGGACATCCGTACAGCCTCAGTATAGCAGGAAATAGGACACTTATAAAGCTTTTTTATCAGGATGCTTAAGATTTTTTAATTCCCTTTTACTTCGTTATATTTTATACTATCTCTCGGAAGAACGATTTTCTACCTGAAAACGTCGAAAGAAGAAAGAGTAAGGAGCATTCCAGATGAAAAAGATCTCTCGTAAAGGCTTCCTGAAGGTTGCCGCCGCTGCCGCTATGAGCGGCGTTACCGCCAGCGCACTGGCCGCCTGCAACGCAGGCTCTTCCAGCAGCACCGCCGCCACCGGCGAGGCCATCTACACCCCCGGCACTTACACCGGCACCGCCACCGGCATCGGTGAGGTGAAGGTCACCATGACCTTCAGCGAGACCGCCATCACCGACGTGGTCATTGACGCCTCCAACGAGACCGAGAGCATCGGCGGCGTGGCAGCCCCCACCCTGAAGGACGCCCTGATGGCTGCTCAGAGCACCGAGATCGACAACATCTCCGGCGCTACCATCACCACCAACGCCGTCAAGAAGGCCGCCGCAAGCTGCATCGAGCAGGCAATGGGCGTCCACACCGCAGGCGGCGACACCGCTGCATCTTCCTCCGATGAGGACTGGCTGGGTACCGAGCCGGAGATCGACGAGAGCAAGGTCGCCAAGACCGTTGACGTGGATGTGGCAGTCGTGGGCTGCGGCATCGCAGGCGTTGCTGCCTGCCGCAGCGTCGCTGAGGACGGCGGTCTGGTGGCTGCTTTCGAGAAGGCCGACGGCCCCCAGTGCCGCAGCGGCGAGTACGCCGTCATCAACGGCAAGGTGCAGGCCAAGTGGGGCCGCGACACCTGGACCCGTGAGCAGATCGACGACATCATCGACTCCCACATGGTGGAGAGCACCTACCGCTGCAAGCGCAGCATCATGAGCAAGTGGGCCCACAACATCGGCGACGCCTTTGACTGGTGGGTGGAGGCAAACCCCGACCTATATTACGCCGAGACCACCCGCAGCGCCATCCCCGATGAGAACGCCGACAACTTCATCATCCCCATCTTCTACCCGCTGCCCGAGCACTACGACTGGAAGCAGGAGCGCTTCCCCTGCTACCCCACTTCCGTCGAGTTCAAGCCCGACCAGCACGTCACCGTCGAGGCCAATATGCAGAAAGCCGTCGACACCGGCAATGTCCAGACCTTCTACGGCTGCTTCGTTGAGAAGCTCATCATGGATCATGGCCGCTGCGTGGGCCTCTACGCCCGCGATGCCGCCACCGGCGAGTACATCAAGTGCAACGCCTCCAAGGGCGTCATCCTCTCCACCGGCGACTACTCCCAGAACACCAAGATGCTCAAGCACTTCTGCCCCGAGGTCATTGAGAACAACATCCAGTGCCTGTTCACCAATGTGGACGTGGAGGGCAACTTCACCAACCAGGGCGACGGCATCCAGCTGGGTATGTGGGCCGGCGCTCAGGTGCAGCAGAGCCACGCCCCAATGATCCACCACATGGGCGGCGGCGCCGACCTCGCCGGCGTAGGCGTCATGGGCAATGCAGGTTTCCTGAACCTCGACCTCAACGGCAAGCGCTTCATGAACGAGGACCTGCCCGGCCAGCAGCTGGAAAACCAGATCGAGCTGCAGAAGAACCGCGAGAGCTGGCAGATCTTCGACTCCAACTGGCCTGAGCAGCTGCCCTATATGCCCGCAGCCCACGGCGGTGCCTGCTACTATGAGGACTACGCCAGCGAGGACGAAGGCCCCAAGAACAACACCACCTACCGCAACTACAAGAGCCCCTATCAGCTGGAAGCTGCTGTGGCCGATGGCCGTGCTGTGAAGGCCGACACGCTGGAAGAGCTGGTGGCAAAGATCTACCCGGACGATACTGCCGCCCAGCAGACCGCTCTGGACTCCATCCAGCGCTACAACGAGTTGGCCAAGGCCGGTTACGATGAGGACTTCCACAAGCCCGCTTCCCGTATGTGGGCAGTCGAAAACGGCCCCTTCTACGCCGACAAGTTCACCACTGCTCTGCTGCTGGTCTGCATCGGAGGCCTCGAGAGCGACGAGGACTGCCACACCTTCGACGCCGACCGCAATGTCATCCCCGGCCTGTACGTCGCCGGCAACATCCAGGGCAACCGCTTTGCCACCGAGTACCCCATCGGACTGAAGGGCGTCAGCCACTCCATGGCCATGTACTACGGCTACGTCGCCGGCAAGAACGCCCTGAAGGACATCTGAGCCTGAAATCGCAAAATAATTTCCAGAGCCCGGAGCAGAAAATGCCTGCCCCGGGCTTTTTATGTGACTTGCTCACGGAAAAACGCCGGGATTTGGGGTATACTGTCCCTGTCAGATGAAAAAACACTCTTTATGGAGGGAAACGATATGGCAGTCATCACCATCACGAAAGAAAACTTTGAGGCCGAGGTGCTGAAGAGCGCTCAGCCCGTCCTGCTCGATTTCTGGGCCGCCTGGTGCGGCCCCTGCCGGATGCTGAGCCCCATCGTGGACGAGGTGGCCGAGGAGCGCACCGACGTCAAGGTGGGCAAGGTCAATGTGGACGAGCAGCCCGATCTGGCCGCCGAGTTCGGCGTCATGAGCATCCCCACCCTGCTGCTGTTCGAGAACGGTAAGCTGGTTCGTCAGGCCGTCGGCGCACGTCCCAAGAGCGGCGTGCTGGAACTGCTGGGCTGAGAATAAAACGGCGAGGAGCCGCTGCACGGAAAACGCTGTGCGGCGGCTCCTTTTTTGCGCTTCCATCATCTCAAAGCGGGCTTTCGTGAAATCATTTCGCCTTTCTGTACAAACGCACAGAAAAATCGTATCATAAAAATGAAAACACGGTCACTTTCACACTTTACAGCTTTATCTTGATAAAGTAAAATAACCTTATCATAAGACAAAAGCGCCCGGGAAAAGGCGGGGCGCAGGGGCCGGGGCGGGCAAGCGCCCGGTGAAAAGTGAGGGAAAAGGTATGAAATTTGACATCTCCTGCTTACAGCCGAAGGAGCAGGCCTCTTTCGCGCTGCGGGCGCTGTATGAGGCGGCGGGCTGCCGCAAATATCACATGGGCCGGTTCGAGGAGTACGGGCTGTATCAGGAGAACCGCAGCTTCCTTTCGTCGGAGCAGGTCATCACCTTTACCGATCTGGACGGGCGGCTGCTGGCACTGAAACCCGACGTGACCCTCTCCATTGCCAAGACGGCCCAGCCCGCGCCGGGCGAGACACTGCGCTACTACTATCACGAAAATGTCTACCGCCCCTCGGCAGAAAGCCACACCTTCAAGGAGATCGGCCAGATGGGCCTTGAGATGCTGGGCGATGTGGGCGAAGGACAGGTGCGGCAGGCGGTGTCGCTGGCGGCACAGTCCCTCGAGCAGCTGGGCCAGCCGTGGGTGCTGGAAGTGAGCCACATGGGCTATCTGTTCGGTCTGCTGGATGCGCTGGACGTGCCGGAAGCTTCCCGCGCCGCCCTGCTGGCAAAGTTGAAAGCGAAAAACCTCCACGAGCTGAAAGCGGCGGCATCCGCCGCCGGGCCGGATGAGGCCGGTGCCGACGCGCTGGCGGGGCTGATGAGCCTCTGCGGCAGCTGTGAGGATGTGCTTCCCCGTGTGGAAGCCGCCTGCCGGAACGAGCGGATGGAAGCCGCCGCTGCCGAGCTGAAAGCCATCACCGAAGAGCTGGCTGGTGCAGGCGGCAGCATCCGTCTGGACATGACGCTGGCCGGTGAGATGGAATATTACAACGGTCTTGTGTTTCAGGGCTATCTGGAGTCGCTTCCCCGTCCGGTGCTCAAGGGCGGTCGGTATGACCTGCTGATGCAGAAGTTCACCCCGGGCGCGGGGGCCATCGGCTTTGCGGTCTATCTCGACGAGCTGGACCGCCTGAGCGCCCCGCTCCCGCCGGTGCAGCAGCAGAAAACCGAAAAGACCATGCTGAACGTAGCTCTGCCGAAGGGCCGTCTCGGCGACAAGGTCTATGGCCTGCTGGCTGGTATCGGCTACGGCTGCCCCGAAGACTACAACGCCACCCGCAAACTGGTGGTGGAGAACCCCGCCGCCGGCATCCGGTACTTCCTCGTCAAGCCCAGCGACGTTGCGATCTACGTCGAGCACGGCGCGGCAGACGTGGGCATCGTGGGCAAGGACATCCTGACGGAAGCGTCTGCCGATGTCTACGAGCTGCTGGACACCGGCCTCGGAAAGTGCCGGATGTGCGTCGCCGCCCCGGCAGATTACAAAGACGACCCCAGCCGCCCGGTGCGGGTGGCAACCAAATTCGTCAACATCGCCAAGAGCTATTATGCATCCATCGGGCGGGACATCGACATCATCAAGCTGAACGGCTCCATTGAGCTGGCCCCCATCCTGGGCCTGTCCGACGTCATCGTGGATATTGTGGAGACGGGTACGACCCTGCGGGAAAACGGTTTGCGGGTGGTGACGGAGTTCATGCCCATCTCGGCCCGCTTCATCGCCAATAAGGCCAGCTACCAGTTCAAGCACCGCGAAATGGACGAGATGCTCGAAAAGCTGCGTGCCGCCCTTGCCGCAAAGGAGGAGAAAAAATGATAAAGCTGTATCACTTCGATGAACTGAAGCCCGAAGAGATATTGAACCGTGACATCCGCGCGGAGAAGAATGTGGAAGACGTGGTGGACGGCATCATTGCCGATGTCCGCGCCCGGGGCGACGAGGCCCTGAAAGAATACGCCCTCAAGTTCGACGGTGCCAAGCTGGATAACATCCAGGTGACGCAGGAGGAAATTGAAGAAGCCTTTGCGAATATGGACGGCTATTTCCTCGAAACGCTGCGGGAGGCCGCCGCCAACATCGAGGCCTTCCACCGCCAGCAGGTGCATAAAAATTTTGTGATGAACGACAAGCCCGGCATCGTGCTGGGCCAGAAATACACCCCCATCGAGAAGGCGGGTGTCTACGTCCCGGGCGGCACGGCGGCGTATCCTTCCACCGTCCTGATGGACGTCATCCCGGCCAAGGTGGCGGGCGTTTCGGAGATCGTCATGACGACTCCCGCCGGTAAGGACGGTAAGATCGATCCGGTCATCCTCGCCGCTGCGGCCACCGCAGGCGTGACCAGGATCTTCAAGACCGGCGGCGCACAGGCCGTGGCCGCGCTGGCCTACGGCACCCAGAGCATCCCGGCGGTGGATAAGATCGTCGGCCCGGGCAATATCTATGTCGCCACTGCCAAGAGGAAGGTCTTTGGCAAGGTGGGCATCGACATGATAGCAGGCCCCAGCGAGATCCTGGTTCTGGCCGACGGCGGCTGTGACCCCGCCTGGTTGGCCGCCGACCTGCTGAGTCAGGCCGAGCACGACAGGCTGGCAAGCCCCGTCCTCGTCACTGACAGCGCTGAGCTGGCCAAGGCCGTGCAGGCAGAGCTGGAAGTGCAGATCCCCCAGCTGCCCCGCGCCGCCATCGCCCGCGCCAGCGTGGACGACAACGGCAAGATCATCGTCTGCTCTGATTTACGCAAGGCCATCGAAGCCTGCAACATCATCGCACCCGAACATCTGGAAGTCTGTGTGGACGACCCCTTCAGCGTGCTGAATGAAATCAAAAATGCAGGCAGCATCTTCCTCGGCCGGAACGTCCCCGAGGCACTGGGCGACTACTTCGCCGGCCCGAACCACACCCTGCCCACCAGCGGCACGGCACGTTTCTCCAGCCCTCTGGGCGTGGACGACTTCGTCAAGAAGTGCAGCTTCATCTACTACACCCGGGAGGCGCTGGAAAAGGCTGCACCCCGCATCGCCGACTTTGCCGAGCGGGAGGGCCTGCACGCCCACGCCCGCAGTGTGACCATAAGATATGAATAAACCTCTCAGGCGCTTCGCGCCAGCTCCCCTAATAGGGGAGCCTTTGGCAGAAAGGTCAAGTTGCAATAAAAACGGAGGCTGGCAAACATGAGCCGTTTTCTTTCTCCCACGCTGGAAGCTGTCACTCCCTACACCCCGGGCGAACAGCCGCAGGACCAGCAGTACATCAAGCTGAATACCAACGAAAGCCCTTATCTCCCCTCTCCGGCCGTGGTGGGGGCGGTGAGCGAGGCTGAGGTGGAAAAGCTCCGCCTCTACTCCGACCCTGCGTGTGCCGAGCTGCTGCGGGCAGCGGCGGCACACTTTGAGCTGCAGCCCGAGCAGATCATGCCCGGCAACGGCAGCGACGAGAACCTGTTCTTCGCCCTGCGGGCCTTCTGCGACGAGAACCACCCGCTGGCCTATGCAGACATCACCTATGGCTGCTACGGCGTCTGGTGCGGGCTGATGCACATCCCCAGCCACATCATCCCGCTGAAAGAAGATTTCACCCTCGACCCGGCAGACTATTATGGCCTGAACGAGACCATCGTCATCGCCAACCCCAATGCTCCCACCGGTCTGGCCCTGCCCCGCAGCGCCATCGAGGAGATCCTGAAGGCGAACCCCAACCATGTGGTCATCGTGGACGAAGCCTATGTGGATTTCGGCGGCGAGAGCTGTGTGCCGCTCATCAACAAGTACGAAAATCTTCTGGTGGTCCAGACCTTCTCGAAGTCCCGTCAGCTGGCCGGTGCGCGGCTGGGCCTCGCTATGGGCAATGCGAAGCTCATCGCTGACCTCAACCGGGTCAAGTTCAGCCTCAACCCCTACAACATCAACCGGCTGACCCTGAAGGCGGGCAAGGCCGCGCTGGAAGATACGGACTACTTCGACAAGACCCGCGCCGCTATCGTGGAGACGCGGGGCTGGACAAAGCAGCAGCTGGAAGCGCGGGGCTTTGCCGTGCTGGACAGCCGCTCCAATTTCCTGTTTGCTTCCACCGACAAAAAGAGCGGCGGCGAACTTTACCTGAAATTGAAAGAAAAAGGCGTGCTGGTGCGCCACTTCGACGCACCCCGTATTTCGAACTGGCTGCGCATCACCATCGGCACGCCGGACGACATGACCGCCCTTCTGCGGGCGCTGGATGAAATTTTGGAGGGCTGAGCCATGCGGGAAGTGACCATTGAGCGGAACACCAACGAGACCCAGATCGAGCTGACTCTGAACCTCGACGGCGCAGGCCGGTATCAGGTGGACACCGGCTGCGGCTTTCTGAACCATATGCTGGAGCTGTTTGCGCGGCACGGGCGCTTTGATCTGGTGCTCATCTGCCACGGCGACGTGGAGGTGGATTACCACCACACCACCGAGGATGTGGGCATCGCGCTGGGGCAGGCGTTCGCCCAGGCGCTGGGCGATATGCGGGGCATCCACCGGTACGGCAGCTTCTATCTGCCCATGGACGAAGCCCTCATCCTCTGCGCCGTGGACATCTCGGGCCGCTGCACCCTGAACTGGGACATCCATTGCAACACCGAAAAAGTCGGCGACTTCGACGTGGAGTGCGCCAAGGAATTCTGGCTGGGCTTTGCCCGCAGCGTGCCGGCTACCGTCCACTTCGTTCAGTTCGCGGGCGAGAACAGCCACCACATCCTTGAGGCCGCGTTCAAGGGCGCTGGCCGTGCGCTGGCCGATGCCGTCCGCATCGATGCGGCCCATCGGGACGAAATCCCTTCCACGAAAGGACTGCTGGTATGATATGCATCATCGACTACGGAGTGGGCAACCTGTTCAGCCTGAGATCGAGTCTGGCCCATCTGGGGCTGGAAGCGAAGGTCAGCGCGGACGCCGCCGACATCCGCGCCGCTGACCGGCTCATCCTGCCGGGCGTGGGCGCCTTCGGGGACGCGATGGCAAAACTTGAGGCCACCGGCCTTGTACCGGTCATCAGGGAAGAAGCGGCGAAGAAGCCCCTCCTCGGCATCTGCCTCGGGATGCAGCTGCTGTTTGAAAAGAGCTGCGAGTACGGCGAGCACGACGGCCTTGGCTTCGTGCCGGGGCAGGTATGCCCGCTGGCTCCCGACCTCGGCGACAAGAGCCTGAAAGTGCCGCAGATCGGCTGGAACGCCGTCCAAATCCTGCGGGACGACCCGCTGTTCAGGTACGTCAGGGACGGCGAGTATTTCTACTACGTCCACAGCTATTACGGCAAAAACTGCGCCGCCAACACACTGGCCGTCAGCGACTATTCCCTGCCCGTCACCGGCGTGGTGAAGGCGGGCAAGGTGTACGGCACCCAGTTCCACCCGGAGAAAAGCGGTGACGCAGGGCTGCGGCTGCTGCGGGCGTTCAGTGAATTGTAAAAATAACCTCTCAGTCTCGCTTCGCTCGACAGCTCCCCTATCGAGGGGAGCCTCTGGCGAAGAGGCGAAGCGTCACGAAATGCCAAAGCCTCTCCTACTAGGAGAGGTGGCTGCACCGAAGGTGCAGACGGAGAGGTTGTATGAAGGAAAGCCTTAGATTAGGAGTAATAACATGCAATTATTCCCAGCTATTGACCTGCGGGGCGGCAAAGTCGTGCGCCTGACGCAGGGCGATTACGACCGGATGACCGTCTACGGCGAAGACCCCTGCGCCCAGGCGCGGGCTTTTCTCGAAGCCGGGGCAAAAAACCTCCACGTCGTCGATCTGGACGGCGCAAAGGACGGGACCCTTTCCAATTACGACACCATCGCCGCGCTGGCAAAGCAGGGCGGCCTGTATATCGAAGTAGGCGGCGGCATCCGCACCGAAGAGCGCATTGAAAAATACCTCTCTTTGGGCGTGGGCCGGTGCATCCTCGGCAGCGTGGCAGTGACGGATCTTGACTTCACGGCCCGGATGCTGAAAAAGTACGGCGAAAAAATTGCCGTGGGCGTGGACGCCAAGGACGGCTATGTGGCGATCCACGGCTGGAAGGATGTCAGCGCTGAGCCGGGCGTGGCCTTCTGTCAGCGTCTGGCTGAGGCTGGATGCAAGGCCATCATCTACACCGACATTGCCTGCGACGGCGCGATGAAAGGCACCAACCTCGCCCTCTACCGCCAGCTTGCAAAAGAAGTGCCAGGCGTGGCCATCACGGCCAGCGGCGGTATTTCCTCGGAAAAGGAGCTGCTGGAACTGGAAGAGATGGGGACTGCCGCCGCCATCCTCGGCAAGAGCCTGTACACCGGTGCGCTGGACCTTGGGCGCTGCGTCGCGCTGGTGCAGAAGTAAGGAGCAAGACCATGATAACAAAACGCATCATCCCCTGTCTGGACGTCCGGAACGGACGGGTCGTCAAGGGAACGAACTTCGAGGGCATCAAGGATGTGGCCGACCCGGTGGAGATGGCCCGGATGTACAACGCGGCGGGTGCCGACGAGCTGGTGTTCTACGACATCACGGCCAGCGCCGAGGGCCGCGCCCTCTTCACCGACATCCTCACCCGGGTGGCCAGCGAGATCTTCATCCCCCTCACGGTGGGCGGCGGCGTCAACACGCTGGACGATTTCGACCGGGTGCTCAAGTGTGGTGCCGATAAAGTCAGCGTCAACTCGGGCGCACTAAGAGACCCCGGCCTCATCCCGGCGGCGGCCAAGCGGTACGGCGACCAGTGCGTGGTCCTCTCCGCCGACGTCAAGCGGGTGGACGGCCAGTTCCGCGTCTTTGCCAAGGGCGGGCGCGAAGACACTGGCCGGGATGCGCTGGAATGGATAAAATGGTGCGTGGACAACGGCGCAGGCGAAGTGTGCCTCAACAGCATCGACACCGACGGTGTCCGGAACGGCTTTGACCTCGAGATGCTGGACGCCGTGGCGGTCCGGGTGAACGTCCCCATCATCGCCAGCGGCGGCGCGGGTAAAAAGGAAGACTTCCTCGAGCTGTTCCATCATAAAGGCATCGACGCGGGCCTTGCGGCGGGCATCTTCCACCAGAAGCTGCTCACCATCCGGGAACTAAAGGAATACTTAAACGAAAATGGCGTGGAAATGCGGCTCTGAGCCCTTGCGTTTGCCCGCCGAATACGCTAAACTATAGCTGTCCCCCTGCGGGGAAGGAGAAACATTATGGATCTGAAATTTGACGAAAAGGGTCTCATCCCTGCCATCGTGCAGGACCACTACACCAAAGAGGTGCTGACCCTCGCCTACATGAACGCCGAGACGCTGGCGCTGACCATCGCGGAGGGCCGGACGGTGTTCTGGAGCCGCAGCCGTCAGGAGATCTGGCGCAAGGGCGAGACCAGCGGCAACGTCCAGCGTGTGGTGTCCATCACCGCCGATTGCGACGCCGACGCGCTGGTGGTTGAGGTCGTCAAGAGCGGCCCCGCCTGCCACACCGGTGCCGAGAGCTGCTTTTTCAACGAAGTGTATGTTTCCCCAGAGCTGAAGCAGTTCAGCTGGCAGGGGCTGTATGACCTCATCAAGGGCCGCAAGACCAGCCCCAAAGAGGGCAGCTATACCACCTATCTCTTCGAGAAGGGCAAAGAAAAGATCCTCAAGAAGGTGGGCGAAGAGTGTACTGAGGTCATCATCGCGGGCGAAAAGGAAGACAAGGCCGAGACGGTCTACGAGATCAGCGATTTGGCATACCATGTGCTGGTGCTGATGGTACAGGCCGGCATCACGGTGGAGGACATCACCCGCGAGCTGGAAAAACGACACGTTATCGACCACAAGGTCAAACAGGAAAGGATGCAGTGATTCACTATGGCAGATTATAAGAAGTCCAGTGTCCATTGTCACTCGACGATGTGCGACGGCAAAAACACCTTACAGGAGATGGCCTCCGCTGCGTGTGCGAAGGGGCTGACCACACTGGGCTTCACGGGCCATAGCTATACCCAGCGTGACCGTGAATACTGCATGAGCCCCAGCCGCACGGCCCAGTACAAGGCCACCATCGCCAAGCTCAAGACCGAGTACAAGGGCAAGGTGGACATCCTCTGTGGCATCGAGTGGGATCTGCTGAGCGAGGACAAGCGCACCGGCTACGACTACTGGATCGGCTCTGCGCACCACCTCTACGGCAAGAACACCGGCAAGTACTACGAGATCGACTTCCGTCCCCAGGATCTCCACGACTGCATCTACGACGACTTCGACGGCGACCCGCTGGCCGCTGTGGAGGCATACTTCGCCGAGGTGGAGAAGGTGGCTGCCATGGGTCCCGACATTCTGGCCCACATCGACCTCATCAAGAAGCTGAACGCTGCCGGTGAGTTCTTCGACGAGGAGTCGCCCCGCTATAAGGCCGCAGCCCTCAAGGCGCTGAATGCTGCCAAAGAGCACGGCTGCCTGCTGGAAGTGAACACCGGCGGCGTCTACCGCGGCTACCGCAAGGACTTCTACCCCGGCGCATGGCTTCTGGGCGAGTGGCAGAAGATGGGCGGCAAGGTCATCATCACCTCCGACGCCCACGATGTGGACAGCCTGACCTTCGGCTTCGACGAGGCTGCTGCCGCCGTCAAGGCCGCAGGCTTCAAGAGTGTGGAAGTGCTGACCGTCAACGGCTTCGAGACACAGAAACTGTAACGATCTGAAAATATTGAAAAGGGCTGTTGTACAGCGGAATCAACCTCTCCGTCAGCGCTGACGCGCTGCCACCTCCCCTATTGAGGGGAGGCTTTGCCTCTTCGCCAGAGGCTCCCCTCGGCAGGGGAGCTGTCGAGCGGGAGCGAGACTGAGAGGTTGTACCTGTACAGCAGCTCCTTTTTGTGACTATGGAGGAACGCCTATGACCCAGTCCCCCGCGAAAAAATCATTCTTCAACCGGAATGTCGATTTGATGAACGGCCCCATCTTCAAGAGCCTGTTCATCTTTATGCTGCCCATTCTGGTGTCGTGCCTCTTCCAGCAGCTCTATAATACCGTGGATACCATGATCGTCGGCAATGTGCTGGGCGATACCGCCCTTGCCGCCATTGGCGCCTGCGGGGCCATCTACGAGCTTCTGGTTGGATTTGGCATCGGTATCGGCAACGGCCTCGCCATCGTCGCAGCGCGCGCCTACGGGGCCGGAGACGATGACCAGCTCAAACAGACCGTGGCGGGTTCCATCGTCATCGGCATCATCGCGTCGGCGGTCATCACGCTGGCGGGTGCGGTGGGCCTGCATCCGCTGCTGGAACTGCTGGACACCCCGGCGGAAATTTTAGAGGACGCCTACGGCTATATCATCATCATCGACTTCGGCGTCATCGTCATGTTTGCCTATAACCTCTGCGCCGGTCTGCTGCGGGCCATCGGCAACAGCTTCATGCCGCTGGTCTTCCTCATCCTCTCGTCGGTGCTCAACGTCATCCTCGACCTCTGGTTCATCGCTGCGCTGGGCATGGGCGTGGCCGGTGCCGGTGTGGCGACGGTCATCTCTCAGGGCGTGTCGGTGGCGCTCTGCATCCTGTATGTTTTCCGCAGCGCCCGGCTGCTCCTGCCTGAGAAAAAGCACTTCCATGTGGAGAGCCGCCTCTATTGGGAGCTGTTCAGCCAGAGCATCTCCATGGGCCTCATGAGCAGCATCGTCTCGGCGGGCTCCGTCGTTTTGCAGTACGGAATCAACGGCCTCGGTACGCTGGTCATCGCGGGCCACACCGCAGCCCGAAAGCTCTTCGCTTTTACGGATATGCCCCTGACGGCGATGGCCTCTGCCTGCTCGACCTACGTCTCCCAGAACTACGGCGCGAACCATCCCGACCGCGTCCGCCGCGGAATGCGGGACATCTATCTCTACAGTGTCATGGTGGCTGTGGCTGCTGTCCTGCTCATGGCGGCAGGTGCGGAGTGGATGGTGAAACTGGTGTCCGGCTCTTCGGAACCGGTGGTGCTGGAAAACGGCGCGCGGTATCTGGTCTGGAACGCACCCTTCTACGCCGTGCTGGGGATGCTGCTCTCCACCCGCTACGCTCTGCAGAGCATGGGCGAGAAGGTGCTGCCCCTGCTGTCCAGCGTCATCGAGTTTCTGGGCAAGATCGTCTTCGTTCTGCTCTTCATCCCCCGCTTTGAGTATAACGCGGTCATCCTCTGCGAGCCGGTCATCTGGTGCTTCATGACCATAGAGCTGCTGATGGCATACCGGCATAATTCCTTCGTGTTTCCGAAGATGAAAAAATAAAAACAACGAGGCCTTGCGTTCGCAAAGCTTTGTTGTTTTTTGTCAGAAAATATGTTATCATGAAACTGCCGCTTTTGGCGGCGGGGCGCTGTGCCACAAACGCAGGCGGCTTTCTCCTTGCCGGCACCTGAGTGCGCCGGGCAAGGCGATTTTCTTGGATTCTCGCTCCCCTGCACGCTCAAGGGCGGAAAGGGGGGATGCACCATGACGTTTGAACAGGTCGTATTACTGCTTTCACTTCTCGGTGGAGCAATTTTTGTGACGTTTCAAATCACATGGACTGTTTCTCACAGTAATGATAAAGACAAGAAAAAATGACCGCCTGACTCTCTACATCTGTGCGGTCATTTTTTCTTGATCCACTAAGGTAAGGAGCAAGCCGTTTGCAGGCCAGCGCCTTTCTTATTTGTAGTATAATCATTTTCCTTCCAACTATATTCATTCACGCGAGAAGAACCTGCCGCATAAGAACCATATCCCATATCCCACACTGTATAATAGGGATCTCCATCTACATTGTAGGCATAAACAGGTAATACTTCCCAATGCTGATATTGAGTAGTGGTACGTACACTACCTTCAAGATTGATTTTCCAGTTTTTAATAGGCTCGAAAACCAGTTGCAACTGATTCGTATAAAAATCTTTCTGGCTATTCTGCTTTCCTCCATTTTCCATCTGTTCCACTTCACCTTCGTCCATAGGGAATCCGTTAGGATCATAAGCCGGATGCACAGGCCATTTACGAGCTAAGTTATGGAAAAAGCTTCCTGTCAAGTAAGTAGGACGTTCAAAATCCTCACGGGTCCATTTAGTAGAATACGTCACCTTAAACCAATCAGTGACAGCCGTTGTGATTTTACCATTCAGTGTGTAACGTTGAAACTTATCTGATCCATGACGCATTAAACCTTTCTGATCCAGAAAACTTCCACTAATCAAGTATTGGGTTTTGTCCGTACCACCATTAATACTAAGGTTATGTTCCTGAGATGGTGCCCAATGATCATAAAATTCTTCAAACCAATCCGTGTTTCCATTCGCATTAGCCCATTTTTGCCAAATACCTGCTCCATTATCAACTGTAGTAGCTTTCAGCGTTCCTTCTTGATAGGCTTTGATACGCTCCATTACGGCAGGTGCAAAAATATCACCGCCACCTTTATTGGCAGAAGCACGATTGAAGTACTGAGCAAAAGTGTAAGAATCCATAATGTCCGGAATGCCAATAGCATCAGAAAAACGTGCGCTACCGCTATATGACACATTTGTCTTACCGCTCTTACCACTCTTTGTAGTTACAAGAATCACACCGAACGAAGCTCTTGCACCATAGATAGAAGCCGATGCAGCATCTTTTAATACCGAAACAGATTCGATATCGTTAGGATTGACAGTATTCAGATCACCCTCAATGCCATCAATCAAAACCAATGGAGAAGAACCCGATCCATCACCGATCGTTCCGGCTCCACGAATATTCATGTTCAATGTTCCATCCAGAGAACCACCGTTATTGCCAACAGTAAGATTCAAACCGGGAACAACCCCCTGTAACGCTTGTGAAGCATTTGCTACCGGCCGTGCTTCCAATGCATCAGCACTAACCATACCTACAGCTCCCGTAACGTTCACCTTCTTTTGTGAACCATAACCTACTACAACAACCTCATCCAGAACTTCCGAATCTTCTTTCAGCACAATATTATAAGTGCTTTCAGAACCAACTTTAATAGTT
>ENA-UEQB01000231-UEQB01000231.1-human-gut-metagenome-genome-assembly--contig:-NODE-231-length-52466-cov-34.785833_pt1 | contig 52466 bp, 49 predicted proteins | sample MGYA00242901_ERZ507918 | MGnify/ENA primary metagenome ERZ507918 (study PRJEB26167, sample SAMN06115405) | human gut metagenome | host: Homo sapiens | place: China:Sichuan | collected 2016-04-06... | reverse complement strand
TTAGGACCTTTGGTGATCGGGCACATATTCTGTACTTGCTGCGAATAGGTCATAATCATACTCTCCTTTTGACAAATGTTGCTTTGCAGCACAAAGCCGCTGCCGCGCCCTGCCGGCACAGCCGCTGCCCTTTGCTGCTTGCATCTGACCGGGCGCGCCGCTCTCTTTCAGCGCCTTAACCGGTACTACCACGCATGATTTTATTATAGAGAAAGCTGACGGATTTTGCAATACATTTCCGGTAAAAAACATCAAAACTATTTGCAGTTGCCTGCTGCTAACTGTCAATTCGGATGCTTTTGTCATTTCATTCGTCAAGTTTTTGTCAACTATGTCAAGAGGGCAAATTTCACGCTCCTGTGTCCTGCCTGCGCGGTGTCTGCCCGGCAGGCTTCAGTACCCACATGGCCGCAAAGCCCGCCGCTGCGCCGCCCACGGCAAGCCAGTGCCGCCCGGCTTCCAACCCCCAGAGATTTGCTGCAAACGGAAAGGCCAGACTGCCCACGCTCTGCCCCAGTGCCAGAAAACCGTAGTTCACCCCTGCGTGCGGCAGGCCGAACAGATCGGTGGAAAGGGCGGGCAGCACTGCTGCAAGGCCGGAATAGCAGAAGGTAAGCCCCGCATAACAGGCGATCACCCACCAGCCCTGCGCAAACGCAAACCCTGCCGAAAGCCCCAGCGACACCGCAAACAGCAGCAGATCGGTGGGCCTGCGGCCAATTTTATCGCTGAGCATGGGCATCAGCAGGCGGCCCGCCGCACTGCCCACGCTGCCCAGCACCACGCTCCACAGAGCAGCGTTCTCGTCCAGCCCCCGCTCCACGCCCAGCTTCAGGATGATGGGGCTGAACAGAAGCACCGCCGGGGTGGAAAAACACACCGCGCCTGCGCACAGCCAGTACTGCTTTGTTTTCAGCATCTGCCACGGGGAAAGGTCAATGGTATTTTTGTCGTTTTGCTGCTGTTTTTCGGCATCCTGCGGCGGGTCCTGCAGCAGCAGACTGCCCGCAAGGCAGACGGGCAGCGTGACGGCTCCCAGTGCCCAGAACGCGCCCCGGATGCCCTGCACGATTCCAAAGCCGCTGACCGCCGTGCGCACGAACACGGTGAGGAACGCACCGGAAAGGCCCACCGCCCCGCCGATCACGCCGGTGGCAAGGCCCTTGCGCCCGGCATACCACTTCTGTGCGCAGGACTGGATGGATGGGTACAGAAACGCCGTGCCCAGCCCCGCCGGGATGCTAAATGCCAGAAAAAAGCTGACCGCACTGCCGCCCGGCAGCATGGCCGCTGCAAAAAAACCGCCGCACAGCAGTGCTGTTCCCCACAGAGCCGCACACCGCGGGCCTCGGCTGTCCTGCAGAAAGCCGCCGAGGACGCACCCCACGCCGAACGCCGCAATGAGGACACCGAAGGCATAGCCTGCCCCCTGCTCACTCAGGCCGTACTCGTCCATGACCGGCTGCTGGAATACGCCCCACGCCGCCGGGATGCCCGTGAGCACCTGAATGGCTGCGCCCGCCGCAAGGATGGTCCACGGATGTTTTGCTGTAAATTGCTGTTTCATCGTCTGTCCTCCGAATGGTTTTTCCTTTACAGTGTGCCCATTTCAATTGACAAAACGGCAAATTTCTTTATAATGAATAAGGTAAAAATAAAACGGCCTCGCCCTCTCCGTCATCGCTACGCGATGCCACCTCCCCCAAAGTGGGAGGCTTTGGCAGTCCACACAAAGTTTACGGTTTTGCCAAGGGCTCTCCCTTTGATAGACTCCCCCGTCCGGGGGAGATGGCACAAAGTGCCAGAAGGGGAGCAAGCTGGACGCGGAGCGGCCTGAGAGGGTGAGCAGGCTATAGAGAGGAATTGCAGTTATGAAAACACAGGCATTGAAGGGCATGCGCGACCTGCTGCCCGCAGAGCAGACCCTGCGCGATTACATTCAGGGCAAAATTCTGGAGACCTACCGCGCGTCCGGCTTCGAGCGCATTTCCACCCCCATGCTGGAGGATATGGAAAATCTGGACAAATCCGACGGCGGCGACAACCTGAACCTGATCTTCAAGGTGCTCAAGCGCGGCGATAAGCTCACCGCCGCCCTGAACACCGGCGACCCCAAGCAGCTTTCCGATATGGGCCTGCGCTATGACCTGACCCTGCCGCTGAGCCGCTACTATGCCGCCAACAAGGATAAGCTGCCCAGTCCCTTCAAGGTGATCCAGACCGACCGTGTGTTCCGCGCCGAGCGCCCGCAGAAGGGCCGTCTGCGCGAGTTCGTACAGTGCGATATCGACATTCTGGGCGATTCTTCCCCCAATGCCGAGGTGGAACTGATCGACGTGACCACCCGTGCCCTGCTGAACATCGGCTTCACCGGCTTCACCGTCAACATCAATGACCGCCGCATCCTGCGCGGGATGCTGGAGAGCATGGGTTTTTCCGCTGATACGCTGGATTCCGTCTGCATCACCTTTGATAAGATGGACAAGATCGGTGCCGATGGTGTGAAGGCTGAGCTGACCGAAAAGCAGCTGCCGGAAAATGCCATCAACGCACTGGCCGACTTCATTGCCGCAGGCGAAGTCACGCTGGATGCCGTGGCTGCCCGCTGCGCAGACCCCGCCATTGCCGACGACCTCAAGTATGTCCTTGCTACCGCCAACGCCATGGCTGCAGGCCGCTATCAGGTAGCCTACTGCCCCAGTCTGGTGCGCGGTCAGGGCTACTACACCGGCATGGTGTTTGAGATCACCTGCCCGCAGTTCAGCGGTGCCGTGGCCGGCGGCGGCCGCTACGACAACATGGTGGGCAAGTTCCTGGGCACTCAGGTGCCCGCCGTGGGCTTCTCCATCGGCTTCGAGCGGGTGTGTGGCATCCTGCTGGAGCAGGGCTACCAGATCCCCGGCGCAAAGCAGAAGATCGCCCTGCTGTACGGCAAGGATGCCGACTTCACCGCCGTTCTTGCCAAGGCTGCAGACCTGCGCAGCAGCTACAATGTCACCGTTCTGCAGCAGGCCAAGAAGCTGGGCAAACAGTTGGGCCAGCTGGAAGCTTCCGGTTTTTCCGGTGCCGCCTTTATGGATAAGGATGAGATCAAAATTTTTGCGCAGCAGTAAATAATTGCACACAAAGCCCCTTTACTTTTGATATGCTACCCCTAGAGTAGACAGAGTAAAAACAAAACTCTGAGTACTCTTGGGGTATTTTTATGTCAAGAAAAAACACCTCAGAAAATCGAGCGATTTTCTGAGGTGTTCTTGTTTTTTCTGGTTTAAAAGCCGGTAGGCGGCACATAGTAACTGGGGATCGAGGCTGTTTTCTGCACATTTGCCTGCTGGCGCAGCGCTGAACGGGTCACCTCTGCCCAAGAATACTGGGTCATATACTCGCCGCGATAGGAATTGGTGGCCGAGCGGCTGCCCCGCAGGAAATTGTAATAATCACAATCCACCTTGCTGGTGTCCAGTGCCAGTGTGCTGCGGCCGCGGATGAGCAGGCCGGTAACACCTGCATCCTCCAGCGTATGGCTCAGGTCAAAGATCAGATTGCGGAGATGGCTGTGCAGCGATGCGGTGTCGGGCTTATCCTCCCACAGCACGGCCAGCATTTCGCCGTTGGTGCAGGTGGCGCCATTGCGATCCACCAGATAGGCCAGCAGCTCCTTGCTCTTGCTGCGCTTGAAGGCCAAAGCGCGCCCGCCCACGAAGATCTCAAAATTGCCAAAGCACTGGATCTTGATGCCGACAGGGGCATTCTCCGGCGGGTAGCGCAGATGCTCCAGCACATTGCGCACATCTGCCTCGTTTGCAGGCTTGAGTAAAAAGCCGCTCACAAAGATCTGCAGCGCTTCCAGCGCATACTCCGGGTGCTCTGTTACCACAATGATGTTGCAGCGCGGCTGCAGCTTCTGGATCATGCGCGTCAAAGCAAGCCCGTTCATGCCGGGCATTTCCAGGTTGAGGAAAGCCGCGTCCATCGGCCCCTGACGCATCCAGCTCAGTGCATCCTCGGTCGTCATGGCGCTGATATAGTCACAGTCGGGTGCAACGCGGCACAGGATGCGGATCAGCGAGTTGATTGCAAGCTGTCCATCATCGACGACCAGTATCTTCATTCGTACACCCCCGCAAGTTTACCATACATGTTCCCTGTTTCAGTTTAACACTTTGTCCTTTGATTCGCAAGTTTTTTTGCACAAAAAGCCAGAAGCTCCACACTTCTTTACAAAAGGACGTTCCTTCCCCATCCGTTTCCTCATAAAGCAGCTGGCTGAAAGAGGCATCTTTCCCATTTTCATTTCCGGCAGTCAAAGCAACTATACAAGATACTCTGTGCCATCCAGTCCGGTCAGTTTTTGTGCTGTCGTTTGTCCCACACGGGTGCAGAGCCGCTCATACGCCTGCCACATCCGGGTCGGGCGGGAGGTGCAGTTGTGTGCATCGGAAGAGACCGCGTCCACCAGCCCCGCCTTGATCCAGTGCTCCAGCCGCATCCACTGCAAAAAGCCGCTGTTCAGCACAGCTGAACAGTTGATCTGGCAGCGCAGCCGGTACTGCTCATGCAGGCGGGCCAGCAGGCCGTGCTGTGCAAGGCAGGGATACCGCTCAACGTGGGCCACCAGAATGCGGTAACCCGCACCCGTGATCTCCTGCAGGGCCGTTTCCAGCTCCTTTGCCGTTATGTTCGGCACGAACTCCAGCAGCACCCAGTCCGTATCGCCCAGCGTCAGCAGCTGATGCTGCGCCGCCGCATACCCCGCCGCAGGGGTATACAAAAGCTCTGAGCCGTGCTCCAGCTTCAGGTCGTAGCCTTTTTGTGTGCAGTATGCGCGGGCCAGCGCCAGATGCCGGTCATAGACTTCCTGCGGGAAGCGTTCCATGCCCGGCGTACTGTGCGAGGTAGCAAACAGGTGCCGCACACCGTCTGCTGCCGCTGCATCCAGCATGGCATACATTTCTTCTCTGGTCTGCGCACCATCGTCCACGCCGTAGACGAAGTGCGCATGATAATCCGTAAAGCCGCTCATTTCTTTTCCGCTTCGTGGCTTCGTTTATAATACTTTCTGTAATAGCCGTACTTTCCATACTTTGAGTAGGATTTGTAGTACTTGCGGCCCATATAGTTGTCGTAGTCCACCTGATTGAGCACGGTGCCCAGAATGGGGCAGCCGGTCTGCTCGATCTGCTGCTTCACGTCCAGCAGCTCCTGACGGCTCACATCGTTGTAGTTCACTGCGATCAGGGTGCCGTCACATGCCTTGGCGATCTCCGCCGCATCGATGACCACGCCCACCGGGGGTGCGTCCACAATGACGTAATCTGCCATTCTGGCCAGCATATCCAGCAGTTCGGCAAAATGGCTGTTGGTCAGCAGCGCCAGCGGGTTGGGCACATCGCGGCCCACCGGCACCATGATCGCGTTGGGGATATCGGTCTGGTAGATGACCTCATCCATGCCCACCATACCGGCCAGAAAATGGGAGAGGCCCTTACCGTCGCTGCGGCCATCCTCATATTTCAGGCCGTAGTCACTGTTGACCATGCTGCGGCGCAGGTCTGCGTCCACCAGCGCCACCTTGATGCCGCGCTGTGCCAGCGTGCGCATCAGGTTCATGGACAGATAGCTCTTGCCCTCTGCAGCATGGCAGCTGGTGATCATGATCTTTTTGACACTCGCACCTGCAAAGGAGAGGTTGGTGCTCAGGGTATTAAAGGCTTCATTTCCCGCATAATCCAGAGCCGGAAATTTTGTGATCTTCAGCTGTTTCATGCTTTCCTCCCAGAGCTGCCACCCACACGGCGGCGGACATCATTGGCAAACCGCTTGGTGCGGCGCTTGAACTCGCTTTTCTCTTTCGGCTGTTCGCCAGCATCGGCCAGCGGGATCGATGCCAGCACCACCAGACCGGCGTACTTACGGATGTCCTCTGCCGTCTTGTAGGTATCGTCCAGCATGGTCCGCAGCACCACCACGGCGCTGGCCAGCACAAAGCCCACTACAAAGCCCAGCAGGATGTTCTTGGACTTGTTGGGGCTGAACGGGTTCTCCGGCACACGCGCAGAAGACATCAGGGTGGGCTCGTCCGTCTTCATCTTTTCCGAGATGTACTTTGCGCCCACATCCGCATACTCGTTTGCGATCGCTGCTGCTTCTTCCGGATCCGGGTTCGTGACCGTGATATCCAGCATACGGGTGTCGCTGGTGTTGGTGACAGACAGCATACTGGCCATATCGGTGTAGGTGTAATCCAGATCCAGGTTGCTGATGACCTTTTCGTGGACTTCCCACATTTCAAAGACCTTGATGTAATCGCTGGTCAGCTCGCTGCCGACCTGCAGGTCGGAGAAGTTCAGCACCGAATCATTGCGGCTGACCACATAAATGGTGGCCGTTGCCTTGTACATCGGCGTTACCAGAAAAAACGTATAAAGCGCCATCAGTACGGCACCCACCACAGCCGTGGCTGCAATGAGCGTCCAGTGGGCCAGCAGACCCATGAACAGTTCCAGCAGATCAATGGTGTCTTCTCCCTGTTCCGGCTGTACCGCCAAAGCTGTGCGCTCCTTCACAAAAGTATCTTGCTGCACGATTTCACTCCTTATAACCTTATAATACTGCCGCCCATGCGGCCCGGGCGTTGTGCCCTTTCCTCTGTTTTTCTGAATCCTATACGCCAAAAATGCGGCGTTCCCTTTTTCATCAGGGAGCACCGCAGAACATTTCTAGTTCTTAGCCCTCAATGGTCTTCACGGCCACCAGAACGAAGTTGGAGCCATAGAGCTTGACCTGACGGCCCTTCAGGTTCACCACGATCTTGCCATCCACGACCTTACCGGGCACAGTATAGTAGGTATAGGTCACAGTGCCGTCTGCCTTCGTCTTGGGCACAGCCACCAGAACGGTAACTTTCTCGTTGTCCTCGTAAGCAGCCTCAATGACCTTGGACTCAATGGTCAGCTTAACATTTGCAGCGTCGAGCAGGTTAGAGGTCTGCATCTCAAAGGCCTGCGTTACAGTAACATCTACAGTCGTCTTCTTTTCTTTCGAAGCGCCCGCAGCCTTCTGCAGGTCTGCATCAGAAGTGATGTCCTGCAGGACTTTCTCAACCTGAGCGGTATCCTCCTTGGCAGTGACCTTCACATCGCTGACAATGCCCAGAACACCGGTGACGGTAGCAGAACCGCTGGCCTTGACCTCATCTGCCACAGTCTTGCTGGGTGTTGCTGCCAGAACAGACACACCCATGCCCACGACCATCGCAGCGGTCAGAACAGCGCTGATAACTTTCTTCATAATGAAGATCTCCTTTCACTTCAAGCCGCACCCCCAAGATGCTGCTTTCTATCGCAAATGCTTTTCAACATTTACATCATTCTTCAACAGGCTCCCAAAACAGCGTCAGAACCGCTTTCTGGATGGAAGCTTCGGTCGGATAGAACTCGGTGAATCCGTCCTCTGCCACCTTGTGTTCGCCTTCCAGTGCAATGGCAGGCTCCACAGTATCATCCTTTGCGGCCCACACCTCATTGACCAGCTGACCCTTTGCAAGGTCGGTGACCAGATAAGGCTGCAGCGCATCGTACACCTGTGCGGTGAACTGCTGATCCTGCTGCACCCTGCTTTCCAGCTGTGCGGAAAGCTGTGCAAGATACTCCTCCTGCCGCACCATGCGGGCTTCGTTGGTGCCTTCGCCAATATCCATGCGCCTGCGCACAAAAATCTCAGCCTGATCGCCCTGCAGCGTCAGGGTAGCTCCCTTGGTCATGGCCGGGTCTGCTGCGGAGAAATCATCCTCCAGCGTCACGGTCACACCGCCTGCAAGGTCGTTCAGCACCGAGATGCCGTCCAGACTCATAGCCAGATAGAAATCAATGTTTTCCCCCTGCAGCAGGCGGGACACTGCATCACGGGCATAGCCGCAGCTTTCCTCCTTGCCATCGCCAAAGCCATGGGCAAGGCTGATCTGCATCTGAGTGGTACCCACCGGATTGCCCAGCATGCCAAGCACCGTCACCTCTGCCATGGTGTCGCGGTCGATCTTGAGCTGACGGACCGTCTTGTCTTTGCTGTCTATCACAATGAGCCGTTGAAAATCCGCCTGACCGCCCTGATAGGAGCCTTCTGCTTCCACCTCGCTGTCGTGGTCGATGCCCATAACAAGGATGGTGGTCAGATCTGTGCGCCTGCGGTAGGTCACGCCGTCCACTTCCATGGTCTCAGCGGTCTCCTGCGGCAGCTCTGTCCGGGTCTCCGGTTTCCGGCTGCGCTTTTCCAGCCAGCTTCCGCCCACAAAAAGCAGTACAGCTGCCAGCACCAGCACAGCCAGCGCAGCAGCGGCACCACGATGTTGTTTTTGTCTGTTCAAGCGGGTAAGCTTCCCTCTTTTCTTCGGAATATAGTTTTCTGCGGGAAGGTCTTTCCATTGCCACAGAAAGATATTCCTTGGTCTATTATATCGTCACAAGCGTGCAACTGTCAATGCATTTTCGTTATTTTTCGGCAGGAAATTTCGCATTTTCAGCCTTTAGGGAGCCACAGATAAACACAAACCCCGGCCATGCAGAGTTCATCCGCACAGCCGGGGCCAATTGGTATTTTATTTGATATCCAGTTCAGGCGGCACATCGATCTGGTCCGAGACATACTTGCCGTTCTTTTTGCGCTGCCGCACGCACTCCGTCAGCAGATATTCGATCTGCCCGTTCACCGAGCGGAAGTCATCTTCGGCCCAGGCGGCAAGGGCATCGTAGAGCTTCGCGTTCAGGCGCAGGGGCACCTGCTTTTTTGGTTCTGCCATCAGTACAGGCTGCCGCTGTTCACGATGGGCTGGGCATCACGGTTGCCGCACAGCACCACCAGCAGGTTGGAGACCATTGCCGCCTTGCGCTCGTCGTCCAGCTCCACTACCTTGTTCTCATTCAGGCGTTCAAGGGCCATTTCCACCATGCCCACAGCACCGTCCACGATCATCTTGCGGGCATCGATGATGGCGCTTGCCTGCTGGCGCTGCAGCATCACTGCCGCAATCTCCGGCGCATAGGCCAGATAGGTAATGCGGGCTTCCACTACCTCGATGCCGGCCTCGGCTACATTCTTCTGGATCTCGTCCCGGATGCGGGCGGCTACCACCTCCGAGGAGCCGCGCAGACTGCCCTCATCGGCTACGCCGTCGCCGGTGGTGTCAACATTGGGAGCCACATCATAGGGGTAAATGCGCACCACATTGCGCAGAGCGCTGTCGCACTGCAGGGAGAGGTACTCCTTGTAGTTGTCCACATTGAATACGGCCTTTGCGGTATCGGTCACGCGCCAGATGACCGCAATGCCGATCTCCACCGGGTTGCCCAGACAATCGTTGATCTTCTGGCGGGAGTTGTTGAGGGTCATCATTTTGAGCGAGATCTTCTTGCTGGTCGATTCTGCGGTCTGGGAACTGCTGTTACCTGCCTTAAGCAGGGCCGCCATGCCGGTTTCGCCGCTGTTCACATCGCCGCTCTGGCTCAGTTTGGTGCCAGCTGCCGGGTTCACCGCGGTGCAGAAGGGGTTCACCCAGTAAAACCCCTGTCCCTTCAGGGTGCCGATGTAATCGCCGAACAGGGTGAGCACCAGTGCTTCTTGGGGCTTTAACACCTTCAGGCCGCAGAGCAGGAAGATGCCCGCCACCCAGTATGCGATGGACAGGATCGTGAGCAGGATGCCCGGAAACAGGCTTTCGTCCAGCAGAATGATGCTGTAGAAAAACAGCAGGACGGTAACAGCATAGCCCAGCAGGGTGAGCAGCAGCATGACCATGCCGTTCTTTTTAGTCTGCAGAATTTTCTCTTCCATAACAGTTTCCTCCTTCACAGAGTGCGGAAGCATTTCTTTGTGATATCAAAATCATATCACTTTATATTATTCTTGTCAAGTCCTCCGCAGGCAAAAAAAAAGCCGCCGCACAAACACTGTGCAGCAGCTCCTTTTTGTTTATCTCTTTATAATGTAAGGGGCACTTGCTCTCAGGCGAAGGTCAGCACCACCTTGCCAGCGCCGCTGTTGCGGTCTGCAAGGGTATCGAATGCCTTCTGGAAGTCCTCTGCCTTGAACACATGCGTGGTGATCTCATCGACCTCTTTCAGGTGGTCAGGCAGGATCTTGACCACCTCAGGGAACTTCTGGTACTGATGACGGGTCCCCAGAATGGTCAGTTCCTTTGCGTTGATCATATCGTAGGGGTTTTCCTGCATTTCCACAACGCCCAGGCTCAGTGCGTTGAAGGTCTCGCTCAGTGCGATGGCGGAGGTGATGGCACCTGCGGCAGTCCACATGCTGTTGTGCAAAACATTGCCGCTCATGCAGAAGCTCAAACCCTACCACATGGAGAACCTCTACACGACCCTGAGCAAAACACCCTGCGGTTCGTATATCGAGGGAAAGAAGCAGGAACTGACCGAAAAGCAGAAGCAGCGGTTCCTTTCCGGCACGACCATCCACGAGGTGCATCGGCTGCTGGGCACTGCCTTCCAGTACGCCGTGGAATGGGGCATAATCGCATCCTCCAATTCTCGTTATCGGCTTACGGTCTATGACAAGGCATCAGAGTTTTGCGCCGTCCACGGGAGCCTTCGTTGTTGTACCCGAAGAAAATGAAAAATCCGAACCCTTCTCCAATCGGAAATAGGTTCGGATTTTTCTTGTTTGGTGGGCGCGGGTGGATTCGAACCACCGAAGCTGAAAGCAGCAGATTTACAGTCTGTCCCCATTGGCCACTCGGGAACACGCCCATATTCACTTTTTGTGTCCTTCGCCGGACGACTTGTTTATTCTATCATGCAGAAAGGCTTTTGTCAACTGTTTTTTTACCTTTTTCTTCAAATGCGTTTTCCATGCAGAGAAACGGCAGAGCAAAGGCGGGAAAAGCCCTGCAGCCATGCAGGCACGGCAAAGTCGGAGAAAAAAGCCAGCCGGAAGAAATTGATAGGCAAATTGCAAGAAAAACTCGGGACAATATGTGAAAAGTGCAAGACTTTTTGTCTCTGCATTGAAAAACGCAGTAAGGCGTGATATATTAAAAACGCAACAAAGTGCAACAAAATGGATAGCGCTTTTGTCACTCTGTGGCAAATCAGGCGGGATAAGTAGAAAAAGAAAGGCATAGCGACAAACCATGACGATTCAGGAATGCTATAGACAGATGGGCGCAAATTATGAGGACGTGCTCAAGCGGCTTTACAACGAAGGCATGATCTGCAGATTTACGCTGATGTTTTTGAACGACGACAGCTATCCGAAACTGGAGCAGGCATTGAAGGAAGGAAATGTGAAGGAAGCATTCCGTGCGGCACACACGCTCAAGGGCGTGTGCCAGAACCTGGGCTTTACCAACCTGTATCAGCCCACCTACGATTTGACCGAGGTGCTGCGCACAGGCACACTGGAAGGTACCAAGGAGCTGTTTGACAGCGTGACCTGCCAGTACAGAATCACCATCAATGCGATCCGTGCGCTCCAGTAAGCTCCGCATTTGGCTCGATCTCCAAACGGCATCCTTCCTTATAAAAAGGCAGGATGCCGTTTTTTATTGCATTCTGCGCAGTTTTATGATATAATGCCGGACGAACTGAACAGAAAAACAGCAGGTGCCTTTTGCCGATGCACTGCACGGCGGAAAGGGTAAAAGGGAAGCGGGTGCAGATCCCGCACGATCTCGTCACTGTGATAAGGGAGTCCGCATCAGGGTGCTTTGCACCAGCCACTGGAGCTTTTGCTCTGGGAAGGAGATGACGGGCGGCGATCTTTCAGTCAGGAAACCTGCCTGCTGTTGGTACGGGGGTGCAAACCCCAGATCACGAGGAATTGGTTGTACCAAAAAGCCCTGAAACAACAGAGGTCTTTTTGTCATGCCATCCGCAGGACAGAAGGGCCTCTTCTTTCATCTCTCTTTCCTGTACCCTTTGTTTGGTTCAAACCGCAATTTATCCAGCAGGAAAGGACAAGACAATGAGAAAGATCGAAACCAAGAAGCTGGCTGCAGCCGTTACGGCTCTGGCCCTGTGCGCCGGCGTGCTCACCGGCTGCGGCGGTGCTGCTTCCGGCACTGCATCCAGCACCGCTGCGTCTTCCGCTTCCAGCGAAGTGAGCAGCGAGGAGGCTGACGAAATGGCAGCAAAGAACGTGGCAGACCTGATCGATGCCATCTATGTGCAGGAGCGCAATGAGGATACCGATGCCCAGTGCGAAGCCGCCAAGGCTGCATGGGATGCCCTGACCGACACCCAGAAGGAACTGGTGGAAGGTGAGAACGCCGACCCCGACTACTTTGGCCGTGACACCGGCGATGCTTCCAAGGACGATGCCCGCAATCAGGACGACATTGGCGACAACGAGCTGCTGGTGGTCTCCTTCGGCACCTCCTTCAACGACAGCCGCGTGAAGGACATCAAGGGCATCGAGGATGCTCTGCAGGCCGCATACCCGGATTGGTCTGTGCGCCGCGCATTCACCGCACAGATCATCATCAACCATGTGCAGGCTCGTGACGGCGAAAAGATCGACAACATGCAGCAGGCCATGGACCGCGCTGTGGAAAACGGCGTGAAGAATCTGGTCGTCCAGCCCACCCACCTGATGCACGGTGCTGAGTACGACGAGATGATGGAAATGATCGACACCTACCGCGACAAGTTTGAATCTGTCGCTGTGGCTGAGCCCCTGCTGGGCGAGGTCGGTTCCGATGCCACCATCATCAATCAGGATAAGGAAGACGTTGCCAAGGCTGTCACCGCTGCTGCCGTGAAGGAAGCCGGCTACGACAGTCTGGATGCCGCTGCTGCGGACAAGGTCGCCTTTGTCTTTATGGGCCACGGCACCTCTCACACCGCAAAGGTGAGCTACAGCCAGATGCAGACCACCATGCAGACTCTGGGCTACGACAATGTGTTCATTGGCACCGTTGAGGGCAAGCCGGAAGAGACTGCCTGCGAGAACGTCATCGAGGCTGTTAAGGCTGCGGGCTACACCAAGGTCATCCTGCGCCCGCTGATGGTGGTTGCCGGCGATCACGCCAACAACGATATGGCCGGTGAGGATGCCGACTCCTGGCTGAGCCAGTTCAAGGCTTCCGGTGCTTTCGACAGCATCGACTGCCAGATCGCTGGTCTGGGTGAGATCGAGGATGTCCAGAAGCTGTATGTCGCCCACACCAAGGCGGCGATCGATTCTCTGAACGGTTGATCAAACGAACCCTCTCCGTCTCGCGGCCGCTTTGCGGCATCCGGTGGAGAGGGTTCATTTTTTATCTGAACAATGGTATAATAAAAGCTGATTTTTTATAATGTAGAGGTATTTCCTATGAAACGCGTTTTTTCCTGTGTTGTCGCTGCTTCTCTGGCGCTGAGTCTGCTGGTGGGCTGCGGCGCTTCTTCCACGGCATCTTCTGCAGCTTCCAGTGCTGCTTCTTCCGAGGCGGCATCCTCTGTGGCTTCTTCTGCCGCTGAGACCGCCGCTTTGCCGGATGGTGTGTATACCGCCGAGTTTGACACCGACAGCAGCATGTTCCACGCCAACGAAGCCTGCGACGGCAAGGGCACCCTGACCGTGGAGAACGGCCAGATGACCTTCCATGTCAGCCTTGCTTCCACCCATATCGTCAACCTGTATCTGGGCAAGGCTTCCGATGCCGCCGACCACGAGGCCGACTGGCTGCAGCCCACCACAGATACCGTCACCTATTCCGACGGCACCTCGGAGGAGGTGTACGGCTTTGACATCCCGGTCACTGCTGTGGATACGGACTTTGACCTTGCCATTCTGGGCACCAAGGGCAAGTGGTACGACCATGTCGTCAGCGTGCGTGATGCCGTGGAAAAGGCTGCGGAAGCCGAGACCCCGGCAGACGGCACCTACACCTGTGATGTGACGCTGGAGGGCGGCTCTGGCCGTGCTGCTGTGGACAGCCCCGCAGCCCTGACCGTGGCGGATGGCAAGATGACCGCCACCATCGTGTGGAGCAGCCCGAACTATGATTATATGCTCGTGGACGGCAAGAAGTATTTGCCCACCAACACCGAGGGCAATTCCACCTTTGAAATTCCGGTATCGGCGCTGGATACCGCACTGGATGTCACCGCCGACACCGTTGCCATGAGCACCCCCCACGAGATCGAGTATACGCTGACCTTTGATTCCGCAAGTCTGAAGTGACTCCTCCAGTCACCTTCTTTGGCAAAAAGATAAACTTTACCGTACTGCCAAAGCCTCCCTCTATGAGGGAGGTGGCGCGGCGTAAGCCGTGACGGAAGGAGTTACCTATGAAGATCACCCGCAACCAATTTCTGAAACTGATCCCCGCTGTGGCGCTGACGCTGACCGGCTGCGGTAGCAAGGCTCAGCCTGCCAATACGGAAAGTCTTGTTTTCTCCCATCATTACCAGCTGGACTATGCGCGGCAGTTCACAGCGGACTGCTATGAGGGCGGCTATACCATGCTGACCATCGCGGAGTCGGATGCACGGTTCCTTGTTGTGCCGGAAGATGCTGCGGAGGTGGACGGTCTGCCTGCTGATGTGACTGTGCTGCGCCAGCCGGTGGAGAATATTTATCTGGTCTCCACCTCGGTGATGGATCTGCTTTTGCATCTGGATGCACTGGACAGCGTGGCCTTTTCCGGCACCAAGGCCGAGGGCTGGTATCTGCCCGAGGTGAAGCAGGCCATGGAAGAGGGAAAAATCGCCTACGCCGGCAAGTACAGCGCCCCGGATTACGAGCAGATCCTGGCAGCGGGCTGCCGCCTTGCCATTGAGAATACCATGATCCTGCACACGCCGGAGGTAAAGGAACAGCTGGAACACTTTGGCATCCCGGTGCTGGTGGAGCGTTCCAGCTACGAGAGCGACCCGCTGGCCCGCATGGAGTGGATCAAGCTTTACGGCATCCTGCTGGGCAGGGAAGAACAGGCCGAGCAGGTGTTTTCCGCGCAGGAGACAGCCGTTCAGCCCATCCTCTCGCAGAAACCCACGGGAAAAAGCTGTGCCTTCTTCTCGCTGACCACCAACAACCTTGCCACTGTGCGCAAGGGCAGTGACTATGTGGCCCGCATGATCGAAATGGCAGGCGGCAGCTATGTCTTTGCGGACCTGACGGACAATGGTAACAGCCTTGCTACCATGAACCTGCCGCTTGAGGACTTCTATGCAGGTGCAAAGGATGCCGATGTGCTCATCTACAACAGCGCCATCGAGGGCATGATCGCATCGGTGAGCCAGCTGACCGAGCGTTTCCCGCTGCTGAACGAGTTCAAAGCGGTGCAGAACGGTCAGGTGTGGTGCACCACCCAGAGCCTGTTCCAGCAGAGCATGGAGCTGGCAGACCTGATCGTGGACATGAACCGGGTGTTCACCGAGGGTACACCTGCCGCCAGTACCCTGAAATTCCTCACCCATGTGGATTAAAGAAGGGAAATTTTACAGAAAGGAAAGCCTATGACCCGTACCAGACGCCTTGCAGCCGCCTATATTGCCCTTGCAGCAGCCGTGGCGGTGCTTTTTGCGCTGAACCTGTTCTGGGGCAGCGTATCCCTTGCACCGGGTGCGGTGCTGACGGCACTGCTGGGCAAGGGCGGCGATGCGCTTGTGGGGAACATCATCCTGCAGCTGCGCCTGCCCCGCGCGGTCATGGCGGCGCTGCTGGGGGCAGCCCTCAGCGCAGCGGGATACCTTCTGCAGACCTTTTTTGCAAACCCCATTGCCGGGCCCTTTGTCATGGGCGTTTCCAGCGGCGCAAAGCTGGCGGTGGCCCTGACCATGGTGGTGTTTCTGGACCGCGGGATGCTGACCAGCTCGGCCACCATGATCGTGGCTGCCTTTGCGGGCGCCATGGCGGCCATGGCCTTTGTGCTGGCGGTGGCCCGGCGGGTGCAGCGCATGAGCATTCTGGTCATCTGCGGTGTGATGATCGGCTATATCTGCTCCGCCATCACCGATATCGTGGTGGCCTTTGCGCAGGATTCCAACATCGTCAATCTGCACAACTGGTCGCAGGGCAGCTTTTCCGGCGTGACATGGGCCAATGTGCAGGCTGCGGCACTGGTGGTGCTGCCTGCGCTGGCGGCATCCTTTCTGCTTTCCAAGCCCATGGCCGCCTACCAGATGGGCGAAGCATATGCCCGCAGCGTGGGCGTGAATGTCAAGCCTTTCTCGGCAGCGCTGGTGCTGCTATCCAGCCTGCTGGCGGCCTGCGTCACCGCCTTTGCGGGGCCGATCTCCTTTGTAGGCATCGCGGTGCCGCACCTTGTCAAGCAGCTGCTGGGCAGCGCAAAGCCACTGCATGTGCTGCCGGGGTGCTGCTTGGGCGGTGCGGCTTTCTGCCTGTTCTGCGACCTGCTGGCCCGCAGTCTGTTCGCGCCCACAGAGCTGTCCATCAGCTCGGTCACGGCCGTGTTCGGCGCACCGGTGGTCATCTGGCTGCTGGTGCGGCGCAATTCAGAGCGGGAGGGCGCATGATGAACGAAAAAGCACTTTGCACTGCGCGGGAGCTTGCCATCGGCTACGGCAAGACACCGCTGCTCTCGGATATTTGCCTCGGGGTGCAGCCGGGCCAGATCCTGACCCTCATCGGCCCCAACGGCGCAGGCAAATCCACCCTGCTCAAAACGCTGGCGGGCCAGCTTGCCCCCATGGGCGGCACAGTGCTGCTGGCGGGGAAGGATCTTACTGCCTATACCGGAACGGAGCGGGCCAAAAAGCTGGCTCTCATGGCCCCTCACAGCCGCCGGATGGAGCTGACCACCTGCTTTGACTTTGTTTCGGCGGGGCGCTATCCCTACACCGGACGGCTGGGCATTTTGTCTGCCGAGGACAGGCAGCAGGTGCACAGAGCTTTGGAGCTGGTGGGTGCGGCGCAGCTGGCAGACCGGGATTTTAACCGCATCAGCGACGGCCAGCGCCAGCGCATCCTGCTGGCCCGGGCACTGTGCCAGCAGCCGGAAGTGATCCTGCTGGACGAGCCGACCTCTTTTCTGGATATCAAGGGCAAGATCGAGCTGCTCACCATTTTAAAGGAGCTGGCCCATACCGGTCAGCTGGCGGTGATCCTGAGCCTGCACGAGCTGGAATTGGCCGAAAAAATAGCGGACACGGTGGTGTGCGTTTCGCCCGGTGGTGTTTCCGGCGTGCTGACCCCGGAACAGGCGTTTCAGCCGGAGAATATCCGCACCCTGTACGGCCTGACCGAACAGCAGTACACGGCTCTGTTTGGCACACCGGAGCCGGAAGCCGAAAAGGCACCCGCCGGAAAGCCGCAGTTTGAGCATTACGTCCGCAGCGGGCAGAAGCTGCTGCGCTGCGGCTATACCACCGGCACCTGTGCCGCGCTGGGGGCTGCCGGGGCGGCGCGTCTGCTGCTGACCGGCCGCGAACCGGAAACGGTGGCTCTGCGCACGCCCAAGGGCATTGTGGTGGAGGTGGCTCCCCTCTGGTGCCGCAGCACGGACACAGGTGCCGCATGTGCCATCCGCAAGGACGGCGGCGACGATGTGGATGTGACTACGGGCCTGCCGGTGATTGCATCGGTGGTGCTGGAACCGGATGCCCCCGGCGTGCGCATCCTTGGCGGCGAGGGGGTGGGCCGGGTGACGAAGCCCGGCCTTGACCAGCCCGTAGGCGAAGCTGCCATCAACCATGTGCCGCGCCGGATGATCGCCGAAGCGCTGGAACGGGAAGCTGAAAATGCTGCCTACACCGGCGGCTTTGCGGTGACCATCTCTGTGGAAGGCGGTGCCGAGACGGCAAAGCGCACCTTCAACCCGCACATCGGGGTGGAAGGCGGGCTTTCCATTCTGGGCACCAGCGGCATCGTGGAACCCATGAGCCAGCAGGCGATTCTGGATACCATCCAGCTGGAAATGAATCAGGCTGCGCTGCGCGCAAAAAATGCCTCCGGCCCCCGGCGGCTGGTGCTGGCCCCCGGCAACTACGGGCTGGACTATCTGGCCTCCGCTCTGCCGCAGTTTGAGCGGTTCCCGGTGGTCAAAACTTCCAACTTCATCGGGGATACGCTGGATATGGCCGCCACGGCCAAATTTGAGGAAGTGCTTCTGGTAGGCCACGTGGGCAAGCTCTGCAAGCTGGCGGCAGGGGTCATGAACACCCACTCCCACACGGCGGATGGCCGCGCTGAAGTGTTTTGCGCCCATGCGGCGCTGTGCGGTGCCGCGCATGAGGTGTGCGCCGCCCTGATGGATGCAGCCACCACCGATGCCTGCCTTGACATTCTGGACGGCGCGCAGCTGCGTGCACCGGTGCTGGAAAGCATCCTTGCCGCCATCCAGATGCATCTGGACCGACGGGCAGGCGGGGCCTTCCGGGTGGGCGCGGTGCTGTTCTCCAACCAGCACGGCCCGCTGGGCGAAACAAAAACGGCAAAGGAGCTGATGCAGGAATGGCAGAACTGAAAGGTACATTTTACGGTGTCAGCGTCGGCCCCGGCGACCCGGAGCTGATGACGCTGCAGGCTGTGCGGCTCATCCGGCAGTGCCCGGTGCTGGCTGCGCCGCAGACTTCTTCCGGCCAGATGCTGGCGCTGGACATCGCCCGCAGTGCGCTGGGAGAAGTGCTGGACGGCAAGACCATCGTCCCGCTGTACTTTGCCATGAGCCGTGACCCGGCTGCGCTGGCGGCTTCGCACGAAAAAGCAGCCGCCGCGGTGCGGCAGTATCTGGATGCCGGGCAGGACGTTGCCATGCTGAACATCGGTGATGTTTCCATCTATGCCACCTTTGGTTACCTGCAGGAGATCTTGCAGGCTGGGGGTTATGCCACCGCCATGGCGGCAGGCGTGCCCAGCTTTTGTGCGGCGGCGGCGCGGCTGAATGTGCCGCTGACCGGTGGCATGGATACGCCGCTTACCATTGCGCCCGGCGGCTGGACAGACCGCGTGCTGGAAATGCCCGGCACCAAGGTGTTGATGAAAGCCGGCAGGCAATTGCCTGTCTTATTGGATACCCTGCAGCAGGCAGATAAGCTGAAAAAAAGCGCACTTGTGTGCAACTGCGGTCTGCCGGACGAGCGGGTCTACCCGGATCTTTCCCTTGAGCGGCCGCAGGAACAGGCCGGTTATTTTGCCACCGTTTTGGTAAAGGAGTAACGTTATGGTACATTTTGTTGGTGCAGGCCCCGGCGCACCGGACCTCATCACCCGGCGGGGCGCGGCCCTGCTTCAGAAAGCCGACTGCATCATCTATGCGGGCAGTCTGGTGAACCCGGCCCTGCTGGGCCTTGCAAAGGCAGACTGCGCCATTTATAACAGCGCTGAAATGACGCTGGAGCAGGTGCTGGATGTGATGCGGCAGATGGAAGCTGCGGGTAAGATCACCGTGCGCCTGCACACCGGTGACCCCTGCCTTTACGGTGCCATCCGGGAGCAGATGGATGTGCTGGATGCCGAGGGTATTCCCTACGATGATACCCCCGGTGTGTCCAGCTTCTGCGGCGCAGCGGCGGCACTGAATGCAGAGTACACCCTGCCCACCGTCAGCCAGACCGTCATCATCACCCGCATGGAGGGCCGCACCCCGGTGCCGGAAAAAGAAAAGCTGGCAAGCCTTGCCGCCCACGGGGCAACGATGGTCATTTTCCTATCCATCGGCCTTGTGGACAAAGTACAGCAGGCGCTTCTGGCAGGCGGTGCCTATACGCCGGATACCCCGGCAGCGGTGGTGTATAAGGCCACATGGCCGGAGGAAAAAACGGTGCGCTGCACCGTAGGTACGCTGGCGGAAAGCGTTCATGCAGCGGGCATCACCAAAACGGCGCTCATCGTGGCAGGCGGCTTTCTGGGCCGGAACTATGAGCGCAGCAAGCTCTACGACCCGGCCTTTACCACCGAGTTCCGCAAGGGGACAGACCAGTGACCCGCGCCTATCTGGCCTTTACGGCAAAGGGCCTTGCACTGGCCCAAAAACTGGCGGTGGCATATCCCGGCAGTGTGATCCGCTGCGGCCATGAAGCCGGGCAGGTGCACCTTTCCGATTGGACGGCCCGCCAGTTTGCCGGGAGCGATGCCCTTGTTTTTGTAGGTGCTGTGGGCATTGCGGTGCGGGCCATTGCGCCCCACTGCCAAAGCAAGGCACAGGACCCTGCCGTTGTGGTGCTGGACGAGTGCGGCCGCTTTGCCGTGCCCATCCTCTCAGGCCACCTGGGCGGTGCCAACGACCTTGCCCGGGCGCTTGCCGCTGTGTGCGGCGCGGTGCCGGTGATCACCACAGCCACCGACGCAAACGGTGTGTTTGCGGTGGACGAGTGGGCAAAGCACCAGAACTGCACCGTGCTGGAGCCGGAGCGCATCAAGCTTGTCAGCGGTGCACTGCTGGCGGGCAAAACGGTGCAGTTTGCATCCGACTGGCCCATTGCGGGTGCACCGCCTGATGGGATCACGGCGGGAGATGCCCCGGACTTTGCCCTCACCCTCTGCCCGGCGGGGAATGCGCTGCATCTGGTGCCGCGCATCGGCGTGCTGGGCGTGGGCTGCAAACGCGGCACCAGCACCGAAACGCTGGCCGAAGCCTTTGCAGCTTTCTGTGCCCAGAACCGCCTTGCGCCGCAATGCATCACGGCGGCGGCAAGCATCGACTTAAAACAAAACGAGGCGGGCCTGCTGACCTTCTGTAAGAGCCACAGCTGGCCGGTGCAGTTTTTCACAGCGGAACAGCTGTGTGCCGCCCCCGGCAGCTTTACGCCTTCGGCCTTTGTGCAGAGCGTTACCGGCGTGGACAATGTCTGTGAACGGTCGGCAGTGCTGGCCGCAGGCGGGACACTCGTTTTTCACAAATATGCCCATACCAGCGTGACCTTTGCGCTGGCCGTGCGGCCCTATGCCCCGGACTGGAGGTGGCAGAATGTTTGACCCGATGGAATTTGAGATCGACGAACCGGAAAAGGCAGTCTACGTGGTGGGCATTGGCCCCGGAGATGTTTACTACCTGACGCAGGAAGCCCAGAACGTTCTGGAACACGCAGATGCCATCTGCGGCTATAAACTTTATCTTGACCTGATCGAGCCGGAGTTCCCATGTGAGGAATATTATTCCACCGGCATGACGCAGGAGATCGACCGCTGCCGCTGGGCGCTGGAAAAGGCGAATACCGGCAGGCGCGTGGTGATGGTGTGCAGCGGCGACGCAGGCGTTTACGGCATGGCCAGCCCTGTGCTGGAACTGGCGCAGGATTACCCGGACGTTGCCGTAGAAGTGGTGCCCGGCCTTACGGCCGCCCTCAGCGGTGGGGCTGTGCTGGGCGCGCCGCTGGCCCACGATTTCTGCGTGATCTCCCTTTCCGACCGGCTTACCCCGTGGGAGGTCATCGAAAAGCGGCTGGCCTGCGCAGCGCAGGGAGATTTCTGTGTTGCACTCTATAATCCTTCCTCCAAGGGCAGGCCGGACTACCTGCAAAAGGCAGTGCGCATCCTGCGCGCAAACGGCAAGGCAGATGATACCGTCTGCGGCCTTGTGCGCAACATTGGCCGCGAGGGCCAGAGCTCCCGGGTGCTGACGCTGGCCGAGCTGGAAAACACGCCGGTGGATATGTTCACCACCGTGTATATCGGCAACAGCAATACCCGCGCCTTTTCGGGCCGGATGGTCACGCCGCGGGGGTACCGTAAGTGAAGGCGGTCGTGTTCAGCGGCACCACCGAGGGACGTCGCTTTTCCAAAAAGCTGGCAGAGCTTGGCGTTGCGGTAACGGTGTGCGTGGCAACGCCGCTGGGTGCCGAGGAGCAGGGCGAAATGGCGGGCATCACGGTGCACGCCGGGCGGCTGCAGCCGGATGCCATGGCGGCATTGCTGGCGGGAGCTGATCTCTGCGTGGATGCCACCCACCCTTATGCAGTGGATGCCACCAGGAACATCCGCGCTGCAGCGGTGCAGGCGGGCGTGGAATACCGCCGCCTGCTGCGTGCGCAAAGCCCCTTGCCGCCCGGCTGTGCGGTGTTTGAAACAGCAGCGCAGGCTGCAGAATATCTGGCCGGGACAGAGGGCAATATCCTGCTTGCCACCGGTGCCAAGGAGCTGGCTGTGTTTGCCGGGCTGGAACCGGCGAGGCTTTACCCGCGCGTCCTGCCCACGCCGGAGGGCATTGCCGCCTGTGAAGCGGCCAATGTCCCGCACCGGAACATCATTGCCATGCAGGGGCCGTTCAGTCTGGCGCTGAATAAGGCGTTGATAACACAGTTCCAGGTCCGGTACCTCGTCACCAAGGACGGCGGCGCGGCGGGCGGCTTTGCCGAAAAGGTGCAGGCCGCTGCCGATACCGGCGCACAGCTGGTGGTGCTGCGCCGCCCGCCGGAAACTGGCGAGACGGAAACACAAATTTTAGCGTATTGCAAGGAGATTTTGCAATGGTCACACTGATCGGCATGGGCAGCGGAAAATGGGAAGCCCTTTCGGCGCAGGCGCAGCAGGCTGTGCGCAGCGCGGGCCTTGTGTTCGGTGCAAAGCGGCTGCTGGCGGGCCTGCCTGCAGACTGCACGGCCCGGCAGTTCGCGCGCTACCAGCCCGCTGACATTCTGGAAACACTGGCACAAACCCCCGGGCAGGATGCTGCCGTGCTTTACAGCGGCGACACCGGGTTTTACTCCGGCGCGTCCGGCCTGCTCACGCCGCTGCGGGCGCTGGGCATCCCCGCGCGGGTGTATCCGGGCGTTTCCAGCATCCAGCTGCTTTCAGCGGCGCTGGGCAGGCCGTGGCAGGACTGGAAGCTGGTCTCGGCCCATGGCTGTGCCTGCGACCCGGTGGCCGAGTGCATGATGAACCGTTCGGTGTTCTTCCTCACCGGCGGCACTGAAACGCCCGCCTCTCTGTGCCAGAAGCTGACCGATGCCGGTATGGGCGAAGCCCACGGCGTGGTGGGCGAAAACCTTGGCACCGAGGCGGAAGCCATCCGCTACGGCTCTGCTGCAGAGCTGGCGGGACAGAGCTTTGCACCACTCAGCGTACTTCTGGTGGAAAACTTTGATCTGCCGCAGCTGCGTGCGCCGGGCTTCCCGGACGAAAGCTTCATCCGGAGCGAGGTGCCCATGACCAAGCAGGAGGTGCGCGCTGCTGCGCTGGCAAAGCTGGCGGTAATGCCCACCGACACTCTGTGGGATGTGGGCGCAGGCACCGGCAGTGTGAGCGTGGAGCTGGCGCTGGCGGCACCCAAAGGCCGCGTTTACGCCGTGGAGTGTGAACCGGATGCCTGTGAACTGATCCGTAAAAACCGGGCAAAGTTCCATGCTTGCAACCTCATCCTCATCGAGGGCCGCGCACCGGATGTGCTGGCAGACCTGCCTGCGCCGGATGCCGTGTTCATCGGCGGCACCAAAGGCGGCATGGAAGGCGTGCTGGATGAAGTGCTCGGCAAGAATCCGAACGCACGCATCTGCATTTCGGCCATTGCGCTGGAAACGCTGGGCGCTGCCATTGCCGCCCTCACGGCCCGGGGCCTGACCGCAGAGGTAACGCAGATCGCCGTCAGCCGCACAAAACCGGCGGGCCGACTGCACCTGCTCATGGCCAATAACCCCATCTTCCTCATTACGGGTACACGCAAATGATGCAATTCCTCATCGCCGCGCCTTCTTCCGGCAGCGGCAAGACCACGGTTGCCTGCGCAGTGCTGGCGGCGCTGAAAAAGCGCGGGGCCGACCCCTGTGCGTTCAAAAGCGGGCCGGACTACATCGACCCCATGTTCCACCGCTCGGCTCTGCAGGTGGACAGCCACAATCTGGATCTGTTTCTTTCCGACAGGGATATGGTGCGGGCCATTTTTGCCCGCTATGCCGCCGGGCATGGTGCCGCCGTGTGCGAGGGCGCTATGGGCTTTTATGATGGTCAGGGCCTGACCACCCGTGCCAGCGCTTGGGAACTGGCGGATACGCTGGGCCTGCCGGTGCTGCTGGTGGTACAGCCCAAGGGTGCCAGCGTGACGCTGGCCGCGCAAATTCAGGGCCTTGTGAACTTCCGCAAAAACAGCCATGTTTCGGGCATCCTGCTCAATGATTGTTCCGAAAAGCTGTATAAAATGCTCAAGGCCCTGCTGGAAAGGGAGACCGGCCTGCCGGTGCTGGGTTATCTGCCCCATTTGCCGCAGGCAGCGGTAGAAAGCCGACACCTCGGCCTGAAGACTGCAGATGAAATTGCCGACCTGCAGGAAAAGATCGCCCTGCTGGCCGATGCACTGGTGCTGGATTGGCAGCGCCTTGCCGTGCTGACCGAAAAGCCTGCGCCGGAAGCTTTGCCGGGAGCAGCTGCACCCACATCCGTCCGCATTGCGGTGGCAAAGGACGAGGCGTTCTGCTTTACCTATGCCGAAACGCTGGACGCACTGCGGGATGCCGGGGCGGAGCTTGTGCTTTTCAGCCCGGTGCAGGATGCGGTTTTGCCGGAAAATATAGGCGGGCTGTATCTGCCCGGCGGCTACCCGGAGCTGTACGCCAAAACTCTGAGTGAAAACAAAACCATGCTGGCTTCCATCCGGCAGGCCGTGCAGGCGGGCCTGCCCACAGCGGCCGAATGCGGCGGCTTTTTGTATCTGGGCCGGAGCCTTGAGGATGCCGACGGTAAGGCGTGGCCCATGGCAGACGTTCTGCCGGGCGATGGCATCCGGGTGGGAAGGCTGGTGCGCTTTGGCTATGCCGAAATGACTGCCAAGGCGGACAGTATGCTCTTCTGCGCCGGAGAAACGCTGCCCATCCACGAATTCCACCACTGGGATTCCACCGCAAACGGCACAGCATTTACTGCCTGCAAAAACGAAAAAATGCAGTGGGAATGCGGCTATGCAAACGAGAATTTCTATGCGGGGTTCCCGCATTTATACTGGGCGGGCACGCCCCTGCCGGGCCGCTTTGTGCGCGCGGCAGAACGATACAGCAAAACAAAAGGATGACCAAAAATGACCGAAACTGAACTGAATGCACTTTTGGCGGGTATCACCCCTGCCAACGAAGCTGCCCGCGCGGCGGCACACGCCCACTGGGCCAGCCTTGCAAAGCCTCTGGGCGGGTTGGGCCGGCTGGAGACCATGCTGGAGGATGCCGCCGCCCTTACCGGCAGTGCGGAGCTTGATCTTTCCCGCCGGGTGGTGGTGGTGCTCTGCGCGGATAACGGCGTGGTGGCGCAGGGCGTGAGCCAGACCGGGCAGGAAGTGACCCGTGCCGTGGCCGAAAACCTTGCCATGCGGCGCACCAGTGTGTGCCAGATGGCCCGCACGGCCCACTGCGATGTTCTGCCCGTGGATATGGGCATGGCAGGCGAACCGGTGCCCGGCGTGCGCAGCTGCCGCATTGCAGCAGGCACGGCGGATTTTACCCAAGGCCCTGCCATGAGCCGGGCCGAGGCCGTGCAGGCCGTTGGGGAGGGCATTGCCCTTGCCCGGGAACTGGCAGAGGATGGCTACAGGCTCATCGCCACCGGTGAAATGGGCATTGGCAATACCACCACCTCCAGCGCGGTGGCGGCGGTGCTGCTGGGCCAGCCTGTGGAGCTTATGACCGGGCGCGGTGCGGGCCTCTCGGACGAAGGGCTTGCCCGCAAGGTGGATGCCATCTGCCGCGGCATCCTTTGCAATGAGCCGGACCCGGAAGACACATTGGATGTTCTTGCAAAGCTTGGCGGCTTTGATATCGCGGGCCTGTGCGGTGTGTTTCTGGGCGGTGCGCTGGCCGGTGTGCCGGTGCTGGCAGATGGCTTTATCAGCGGAGTGGCCGCGCTGTGCGCCGTGCGGCTGTGCCCGGCGGCGGCAAAGGCTGTGTTTGCAAGCCACTGCTCGGCAGAGCCTGCCGCGCGCATCGTGCTGGAAGCACTGGGCAAGGCACCCATCATTACGGCGGGGCTGCATCTGGGCGAGGGCACCGGCGCGGTGGCCAGCATCCCACTGTGGGATATGGCGCTGGCCGTATACGGCGGGTGCTACTCCTTTGCGGAGGGCGGCATTGCGCCGTATACGCCCCAATGTTGACGCTGGTTCTGGGCGGCGCGGCCAGCGGCAAAAGTGAATACGCCGAGAGCCTTGTGCTCAGGACCACCGGCCTGCGCTACTATCTTGCCACCATGCAGGTGTGGGATGCCGAGTGTGCCGCCCGGGTGGAAAAGCACCGCAAAATGCGGGCCGCAAAGCAGTTTGTGACGGTGGAGTGTCCCTTGCATCTGGACAATGTGCGCCTGCCTGCGCGGGGCACCGCCTTGCTGGAAGACCTTGGCAACCTTGCCGCCAACGAGCTGTACGACCCGGCGGGAGCAGGGGAAAACGCGGCCAAAGCCATCCTGCACGGGCTGGAAAGCCTTGCAGCCCAGTGCGAAAACCTCATCGTTGTTTCCAACGAGGTGTTTAGCGGCGGGGCCGACTATGCCGGTGACACAGGCCGCTATCTGCTGGCACTGGCGCGGGTAAACAATGCCTTTGCCGCCCGGGCCGACAATGTGGTGCGGGTGGTATGCGGCATCCCCGTGTACTATAAAGGAGTGGAAAAATGATCGTTTTGCAGACCATTGCGGTGGCCTTTGCCATGTTTTCGGCCATCCCGGTGCCGCAGTTCGAATGGAACGAAAAAAATATGCGCTACGCCATGTGCGCCTTCCCGCTCATTGGTGTCGTTATTGGTGCGGCGTGGTGTGTGTGTGGCGCGCTGCCCCTGCCGGGCCTTGCCAAGGCGGCGGGCTTTGCGCTGATCCCGGTATGGATCACCGGCGGCATCCATCTGGACGGCTACGCCGACACCTGCGATGCCCTTTCCAGCTACGGCGACCGCACGAAAAAGCTGGAAATACTAAAAGACCCCCACTGCGGTGCCTTTGCGGTCATCCGGCTGTGCAGCTATTTCCTGGCCTATTTTGCCCTGTGCACCTGTGTGAGTTTTACACCCCGCGTGGGTGTGCTGTGGGTTCTGGCACTGGTGCTGGAACGGGCGCTTTCGGGCCTTGCGGTGGCATCGTTCCCCATGGCAAAAAACTCTGGTCTTGCACACACCTTTGCCACTGCAGCAGACAAAACTGTGGTGCGCCGGGTGCTGGCGGTGCTGGCCGCAGTGCTGTGCGTGGGCATGGCGGCGCTGGGCGGCTGGGCGCTGGTGCTGGCAGTGCTGGCGGTGCTCTGGCGCTACCATGCCGTGAGCCGGAAGCAGTTCGGCGGCATCACCGGCGACCTTGCCGGGTGGTTTTTGCAAAAGGCCGAGCTCTGTATGCTGGCGGCGCTGTGTGCCTGCCAGTGGGGAGGGCTGCTATGATCTTTATTACCGGGCCGCTCTACAGCGGCAAGCGCACCTTTGCGCAAACCCTTCCCGGCAAGCGTCTTTCGGACGTGCAGGTATTGGCTGCCGATGCCGCCGACCTGCCTGCCTTGGCAGACAAGCTTGCCCATGAATACGATATCCTCATCGCCACCGAGATAGGCGGCGGTGTTGTGCCGATGGATGTCAAACAGCGCGCAGACCGCGAGGCGGCGGGCAGGCTTGCCTGCCTGCTGGCCGCACGGGCCGAATGCGTGGTGCAGATGTTCTGCGGCATCCCAACGGTTTTGAAAGGAGAATTACCTCAATGCTGATCTATCTTCTGCGTCATGGCCAGACGGAATACAACGCCCAGAAGCGTTATCAGGGCCAGCGCGACATCCCGCTCTCACCCGAAGGCGCTGCCCAGCTGCGCCGGGCAGATTTTGACCCCGATGTGGTCTATGTTTCCACCCTGCAGCGCACCAGCCAGACGGCGCGCATCCTGTTCCCGGAGGCAAAGCTTGTGCCGGTGGACGGCCTGAAAGAGATGTGCTTTGGCAGCTTTGAGGGCCGCAATTTCATCGAGATGGAAAAGGACCCCGAGTATCAGGCATGGGTGAAGGCCAACTGCGAAAGCCCCTGCCCGGATGGAGAGCGCAAGACGGATTTTTCAGACCGCATCTGCCGCACCGTGGCAGAGCTGATCGATAAAGCCCTTGCCGCAGGCGAAGAACGGCTGGTCATTCTGGCCCACGGCGGCACCCAGATGGCCGCCATGGAGCGGTTTGCCGTCCCCCACAGGGACTATTACGCATGGTGCGGACCCAACGCGGGCGGCTTTGTGCTGGATGCAAAGGACTGGACGGAAAAGCATCTGCTGTATCTCGTGAAGACCGTCCAGTACACAAAGGAGAGCAGGGCATGATCCTTCAGGCAGTTGTCGGCGGTTTTGTGCTGGACGCGCTCTTCGGCGACCCGGCGTGGCTGCCGCACCCGGTGGTGCTTATGGGCAGATGCATCTCCCGGCTGGAAAAATTCCTGCGTGCCCGCCTGCCCGGCACCCCGCAGGGCGAGCTGCTGGGCGGTGCCGTGACGGCGTTCTGCCTGCCGGTGGGCACCTTTCTGGTCACGAGCCTTGTGTGTCTGGCGGCGGAAAAGCTCAGCCCGTGGCTGGGCCTTGCGGTGCAGATGTTCTGGTGCGGGCAGGCGCTGGCGGCAAGGGGCCTTGCGCAGGAGAGCACAAATGTGTATAACGAGCTGGTCCGGAACGACCTGCCCGCCGCTCGCAAAGCCGTGAGCCGCATCGTAGGCCGCGACACCCAGAACCTGACCGCAGAGGGTGTGACCAAGGCTGCGGTGGAAACGGTGGCCGAAAATGCCGGCGACGGCGTCATTGCGCCGCTGCTGTATATGCTCATCGGCGGGGCACCGCTGGCGCTGACCTACAAGGCCATCAACACCATGGACAGTATGCTGGGCTACAAAAACGAGAAGTATCTTTACTTTGGCCGCGCAGCCGCGAAGCTGGACGATGTGGCCAACTACATCCCCAGCCGCCTTGCCGCCCTTTTGTGGGTGGCGGCTGCGGCCTTTACCGGAAACGATGCCAAAGGTGCATGGCGCATCTGGCGGCGGGACCGGCGCAACCACGCCAGCCCCAACAGCGCCCAGACCGAAAGCGCCTGCGCCGGTGCACTGGGCGTGCAGCTGGCCGGCCCGGCTTACTATTTTGGCGAATATTACCCCAAGCCCACCATCGGTGATGCCCTGCGCCCCATTGAGCCGCAGGACATCCTGCGCGCCAACCGCATGATGTATGTGGCAAGCGGCTTTGCGCTGGCATGGGGTGCAGCAATACGGGGGTTCCTTGCATGAAACAATTGACCCATGGCGGCGACTGGGCGGGCTATCGCGCCGAGTTTGGCCGCGACCCGCTGGATTTTTCGGCCAATGTCAGTCCGCTGGGCCTGCCGGAAGGGGTGGCAAAGGCCATTACGGCAGCGCTTGCCACGGCCGACCGCTACCCCGACCCGCTGTGCCGGGCCCTGCGTGAAAAACTGGCGGTGGCTGAGGGAGTGCCCGCCGAATGGCTGCTGTGCGGCAACGGCGCGGCAGACCTCATCTTCCGGCTGGCGCTGGCTGCAAAGCCCCGCACTGCACTGGTAACGGCCCCCACCTTTGCCGAGTATGCCACCGCCCTTGAAACGGCAGGCTGCACGGTGGAACGGCATTTTTTGCGGGAAGAAAACGATTTTGCGGTGACGAAAGATCTCCTGAACGCGGTGCACCCGGGTACAAATATGGTGTTCCTCTGTCAGCCCAACAACCCCACCGGCCAGCTGGCAGAGCCTGCCCTTGTGGAAGCGCTGCTGCGCAGATGCGAAGCCGTGGGTGCGGTGCTGGCCGTGGACGAATGCTTTCTGGATTTTTTGCCGGAGGGCGAAGGCCTTTCGGCAAAGCATCTGCTGAAAAACAGCAAAAAACTGATTGTATTAAAAGCCTTCACAAAGCTTTACGGCATGGCAGGCGTGCGTCTGGGCTATTGCCTGTGCTCTGATACAGAGCTGCTTGCCCGGATGCGGGCAGCGGGCCAGCCGTGGGCGGTTTCCAGTCTGGCACAGGCGGCGGGCATTGCTGCGCTGGACGAGACGGAATATGTGGCGAAGGTGCGTGCATTGATCGAAGCACAGCGGCCTGTGCTGGCAGACGGCCTGCGGGCGCTGGGCCTGCGGGTGATCGAGGGCCGGGCTAACTATCTGCTGTTCCGCGCGCCGGAAGCGCTGGGCGAAGCGCTGCGCCGCAAGGGTGCGGTACTGCGCAGCTGCGGCAACTATCCGGGCCTTGATGCCAGCTGGTACCGCACCGCCGTGCGCACAGAAAACGAGAACCGGCAGCTGCTTGCACTGCTGGCCGAAACCCTGCCGGAGGTGGCGCAATGAGCAAGGCAAAATGCATTATGGTGCAGGGCACCATGAGCGGTGCGGGCAAAAGCCTGCTGTGCGCGGCGCTGTGCCGCATCTTTGCGCAGGACGGCTACCGCGTGGCCCCTTTCAAAAGCCAGAACATGGCCCTGAACAGCTTCGTCACCCGCAACGGTGCAGAGATGGGCCGTGCTCAGGTGGTGCAGGCACAGGCTGCAGGCGTGGAGCCGGATGTGCGCATGAACCCCATCCTGCTCAAGCCCAGCAGCGATGTGGGCAGTCAGGTGATCGTGAACGGTAAGGCCCGGGGCCAGATGCCTGCCGCCGCCTACTTTAAAATGAAGCGCAGCCTTATCCCGGACATTCTGGAAGCCTACAACAGCCTTGCCGCCGAGAACGACATTATCGTGATCGAAGGCGCGGGCAGCCCGGCGGAGATCAACCTGAAAGCCGACGATATCGTGAACATGGGCCTTGCAAAGCTGGTGGATGCGCCGGTGCTGCTGGCGGGCGATATCGACCGGGGTGGCGTATTCGCCCAGCTGTACGGCACTGTGGAGCTGCTGGAAGCCGACGAGCGTGCCCGCATCAGGGGCCTGATCATCAACAAGTTCCGGGGCGATGTGGAGATCCTGCGGCCCGGCCTTGCCATGTTGGAAGAAAAAACGCAGCTGCCCGTGCTGGGCGTAGTGCCGTACCTGCGGGTGGAGATCGAGGACGAGGACTCTCTCTCGGATCGTCTGGAAGCAAAAAGCGCCGTCAAACCGCTGGATATCGCCATCCTGCGCCTGCCGCATGTGTCCAACTTCACCGACTTTATCCCGCTGGAACAGCACCCGCTGCTGGGTGTGCGGTATGTGCAGCGCACCCGCCAGCTGGGTGCACCGGATCTCGTCATCCTGCCCGGAACCAAGAACACCATGGACGACCTGCGCTGGCTGAGGGAAAGCGGACTGGAAGCGGCGGTGCTCAGGCTTTCGGCAGCCGGTACGCCGGTGCTGGGCGTGTGCGGCGGCTATCAGATGCTGGGCGAACAGCTCTGCGACCCGGCAGGGGAGGAGAGCGGCACCCCCTGCACCCTGCGGGGCCTTGGCCTGCTGCCCACCACGACGGTGTTCGGCACCGAAAAGCACCTGACCCAGACCGCAGCCTGTGTGACCACAGAACCCTTTGCAGGCGCAAAGCTGACGGGCTACGAGATCCACGCAGGCCGCACCGAGGTGCGGGGCAGTGCGTTCTGCATCCTTGCAGACGGCACGCCGGAGGGCTGTGTGCAGGACGGTGTATTCGGTACCTACCTGCACGGCCTGTTCGACACCGGCGAACTGACCGAAAAACTGACCGCATTTTTGTGCAAACGGAAGGGCATCGATCCGGCCGGGGCCGAGCTTATCCCCATGGAGCAGTACCGTCAGCAGCAGTTTGATCTGCTTGCCGATGGTGTGCGCGCGGCACTGGATATGCCCGCTATCTATGCCGCCATGGGAATGCAAAAAGGAGACAACACATGACACCGCAGCATCATCTGCCCGCCGACATTGAACGGACGAGCATCTCCATTATCACAAGGGAACTGGACGAGCTGGGCCTGACCCCGCCGCCGGAGACGGCTGCGGTGGTCAAGCGGGTCATCCACACCACCGCGGATTTCGACTATGCCAAAAATCTGCGCTTTACACCCGGCGCGGTGGAAGCCGCAGTCAAGGCCCTGCACGCGGGTGCTTTCATCGTTACCGACACCAATATGGCGCTGGCGGGCATCACAAAGCCGGGCCTGAAAAAACTGAACGGTGAAGCCATCTGCTACATGGCAGACCCCGCTGTGGCCGAAGCCGCAAAGCAGGCGGGCACCACCCGTGCCGTTGCCGCCATGCACCGCGCTGCCCGGGAGCACCCGGGGGCCATTCTGGCCATTGGCAATGCGCCCACGGCCCTTTTGACCATTGCGGAGGAAATGGAAGCCGGTCTGCGGCCTGCACTGGTCATTGGCGTGCCGGTGGGGTTTGTGAATGTGGTGGAAAGCAAGGAAGTACTGTTTGCCGCCTGCGAGCGATACGGCGTGCCTGCCATCGCCGCCATGGGCCGCAAGGGCGGCAGCAATGTGGCTGCAGCCATCTGCAACGCCCTCATTTACTCTGCCGCCGAAATGCTGGACCCCTCTGCCAGAGGGTGGAACGGATAAGGCGGAAACGGCATAACATCAAAAACCCGGAACCCTTTTTGAGCCGTTTTGGCCGAGAAAAGGTTCCGGGTTTTGTTCATGATTTTTTCAGAGAGCTATTTTGCAACAGCCCCATTTTCACGGAAAAGGTCCGAACCGAGCACGGCATCCACACTGCCGGCATCAGGCTGCGGGGAACGTCTTGTTCCACACTTCGATCACCTTGAACTTCGGGGTCCAGCCTTCGGGTTCAAAGCGGTCGCCCTTGGCAGCCATGGTGCCCTGCTCGGTGCACCACTGTGCGGCCTTGGCCATATCAGGGTCGGTCACATCCGCAAAGGCGGGTGCGCCTGCGGGTTCGGGCCTGCCTGCGGTGTTCCACACCAGCAGAGCCAGTTGGCCGCGGCTTGCCGGGATGACTGTACCCTCGGGCAGGAGGCTGTGCAGGATCACGCGGGTGGCGATCTCGTAGCCGCCCCAGATGGCTGCACCGCCCACGGCCACGGCGGCAATGGTACCGCCTGTGGTATCAGGTTCCACGCCGAAGTCTTCATCAAGAGGTTCGTCCGGGTCGATGGGCTGATCCGGGTCAAGCGAGCTGGCCGACCACTGAGCGACCAGTTCCACCGGGCCATTGGGCATTTTAAAGGTAAAGGTTGTGCTGGTCTGCCAGTTATCAGACGGCTCCACCGGCGTGGTACTGCCGTCCTGGGCGGTCCACTTCATAAACTCCATCCAGTAGCCGTCTTTCAGGGTGGTGGCCACTGTCACCGTCTCGCCTTCCTTGACCCAAAGGCTGCTGCGTGGTTCGCCGTTGATGGTCACACTGCCCAGACTGTCGTTGATGGATACCTTGTACAGCTGGTCCCGCTGTGCTTCCAGCGTCACATTGCCGTTAGGCATTTTAAAGGTGAACTCCTTGCTGGTCTGCCAGCCGCCTTCCGGCCAGCCGTCATCCGGCGCTTCGGGTGCTTTGCCGGTATACGTCCACTGCAGGAAGGGGTTCTCCTCCGTGCTTTCGGCCCGGACGGTGACCAGCTGGCCCGGCTTCACGATCTTTTGGGATGTGCCGGTGTCGCCGGTTCCGTCCACAATGGTGCCGTGTGTGACGATGACATCGTACAGGAACGTAGTGTGTGCCTGCAGGAGCACCATGCCTTCCGGCATGATGAAGCTGAAGCTCGGCTTGTGCTCCCAGCCTTCCTCCGGGTCTACAAGAGCCGTGCCGCCGGCAGGCAGCCACTGATCAAATTCGCGGTGGTCGTTGATGAAGCCATCCACAAGCTTTACAGTAACGCGGACGCCTGCCGGTGCCTGATGGACCTGCTGATCGTTCACAAAGAACTCGGCCTTATTCGTATATTCAGATAGATGGTATGTCTCCCGATACACTGCTTCCAGCGTCACGTCGCCTGCGGGCATTTTAAAGGTAAAGGTTTTGCTGGTGCTATCGTTTGCCTCTGTCCAGCCGCCATCCGGTGCTTCGGGTTCGGTATCTGTAGACTTCCACTGCTTGAACTGCTTGGCAATATCGTGGCTGTCGTCAAACACAACGGTCACCTCGGTGCCCGGCAAATAGATGCCGGTGTCGCCGTTTCCGTCCACGATGGTGCCGCCGGTCACGGTGAGGTTGTACAGCTGCTTGTAATCAGCGGTCAGGGTCACGTTGCCTGCGGGCATTTTAAAGGTAAAGGTTTTGCTGTTTTCCCAGTTCTCAGACGGCTCCACAAGAGCCGTGCTGCTGGTAAGCTGCCAGCTGCTGAACAGGTGATGTTCGTCAGACCCCGTCTCTGTCACGGTGATCTGATCGCCTGCCAGCGCACGGCTGCCTGCCATGCCATTTACAAGGATGGTGCCTTTTCCGTCGTCCACCGACACATTGTAAACCGTTTTGCATTTTGCGGTCAGGGTCACGTCGCCCTCAGGCATTTTAAAGGTAAAGGTGCTGCTGTTCTGCCAATTCGGGTCAACCTCTGTGATGTTCTCGCCGCCGGTCCACTTCTCGAACTGATCCTCGATACCCGTGCTCGCGGTAAACCGAATGGTTACCTCGGTGCCCGGCAGATAGATGCCGGTGGTTTTGCTGGGCTCGTTCTCGTCCACGATGGTGCCGCCGGTCACGGTGAGGTTGTACAGCTGCTTGTAATCAGCTTTCAGGCTCACGTCGCCTGCGGGCATTTTAAAGGTAAAGGTTTTGCTGTTTCTCCAATTCGGGTCAACCTCTATGATGTTCTCGCCGCCGGTCCACTTCTCGAACTTCTTTGTATCCGTGTCCGCCGGGGCCGTAACGGTCACCATTTCACCGGCATAGAAGCTGGTATCGCTGATGCCATTTGTCTTGGCGGTGACACCTTCCGGCAGGGTAAGGGTGTAAAGGGTGTCGGGTTCGATGCACAGATACGGCGTTGTGCTGCTGATGGCGCTGCGGGTATGGAGCTTTCCACCATTCTGTGCGGTCTGGTAGAAATAGCCCTTGCCCGCTGGCGGCGTATAGGTGATGTTCTGTGCCGTCTTGCCGCTGATTTCATTATTGATGATCTCTACCTTATTGGTATCTTTAATGGTAGAACTGCCGGTAATGATCGGCTCGGAAGCCCGGCTTCCCGTCACGGTAATGCCGCCGCTCTGTTCTACATTCAGCCCGCTGAAAATCGCCGGGCCGCTGCTGTTGGTAATGGTAACGGCTCCGGTGGTGTCGATGCTTGCACCACCCTGCACAAGGGCGGAGCCATCGCTCTTATTGCCGGTAACGCTCACCTCACCGGTGCTGTTTTTCACGGTGAGTTTTTTATTGGTCACCTGACCCTTCGGGTTGCTCAGCTCCATTTTGCCGGTGCTGGTCAGGGTAATATCTCCGCTGACAGCAGGCGAGTTGGCGGTGCCGCCGCTCACCTTCACGCTGTTGCTGTCATGTACGGTCAAATTGCCGGACACGGCAAGGCCGGTGTTGTCTGTGTTGGTAATGTTCACCGCGCCCCTGCTGGTGATCTCGGCACCGCCGCCAACCGTGTTGCCGCCTTTGCCGCTCACCGTAACATCGCCTTTGCCGCTGGCGTTCTTCACGGTCAGCTTGCCGCCCACGGCAATGCCACGGCTGTTGCTGATGTTCACTGCACCGCTGCTGGTAATGTTGGCCTCATAACGGACAGCATTCTTCTGTGTGTTGCCAACAACGGTCACACCGGTGCTGCTGTTGACAATCAGCTTGCCCTCAACCGCAATGCCGCTTTCATTTTGAATGCTTACGTTTCTGCCCGCCGTAATGGTGGCCTTGCCCTTGATAGCAGCAGCATTGTCGCCCTTCACAGTGACGGCACCACCGGTGGTCACAATCAGCCCGTTGCCCACCGCCGAGCCGCCTAGGCTGTTGGTGATCGATACATCACCGCTGCTTCTAATGATCGCCTCGCCGCCGAGCGTGGGGTTTACGCCCGCGCCGATCACCTCAACGCTTGCACTCTTCTTTACTTCCAAAATCGTCCCAGTTATGTTCGGGTCGTCTTTGTAGCCTACCGCTGCGCCGGCCTTCCAATCTTTGGACGTCTGATTTTCGATTTTCACGGCGCCATTGCTGGAGATCGTTGCGCTGCCGAGAATGGCTGCCCGTCCATCTGTGGCAGTGCCTTTTATATCAACGCTGTCGCTTTCCTTTATTTCCAGACTTCCGCATACCGCACAGCCGTTCTTGTTTTCAATTTTCACGTCACCATTGCTGGTAATGATCATACCATACGGCAAATATGTCCCCCAGTCTGTTCTATCGCAGTTTTCTGTGATCGTCACACTGCCGCCGTGGCCCGCCGAGTTGTCCACTTCCAGCCTGCCGACCACAGCAGCATAGCTGCTGTTCTGGATGTTCACATCGCCGGTGCAGTCCACGATCTTCAGCGACCCAAGGAACCCAATGCTGGAACCTGTTGCCGGTGTGACCGTTACATTTTTCATGCCGGTAATGGTCAGGCCGATATTACTGGAACTGCTTGTGTCAGTCATCCAGTTCGTTCCTGCCGTGCACAGCACAAGATCCTGTCCTCCGCCAATAAGTGTGACCCCTTCCAGTTCTTGCGTATGCTGTCCACTTCCCATTGTAATGGTTACCGTATTTCCGTTATATGCAATGCTGTAACCGGGCAGAAGCGTTCCGATGTTGTCGCTTGTGACGGGAGTCGGGTATCCACTGGATTTCTGAATCCAGATAAAAGAGCTATTTGCCGCCAGTGCCGGTGCGCACACGCTCAGCACCATGCACAGCGCCACAAGGGCCGAAAGCAGCCTTTGGGTCAGGGTCGTCTGCTTCATACGGAGTTCCTCCTTTTTGCTTACGGGGGGGGGTATGCGTCCACCTTAAAAATACCATATTTCACCTTCTTTTTCAATAAAACCTGCGTGAAACGCCCCAAAAACTGCGTGAAAACCGTTTTGCACCGCTGTGCGCGCCTTTGCCCCCTCTTGCAATTTGTGCGCAAAGGGTGTAGAATACAGTCACAATCAAATACAGGGGAGCTTGTGAAGCAGGCTGAGAGGAAGTACCTAAACTTCGACCCTTTTACCTGATGCGGATAATGCCGCCGTAGGAAGTCAGAATGGATGATTTTTTGCAGGAGGCACCGCGGAAGGTGTCTCCTGTTTTTTTGTTGTGTACCTATTACCATTAAGGAGGATGCCTTGTACTTTTCTGCGGAAGTGCCGCAGCGGGCTGAGGGGGAGCGCCCTGAGCTTTGTGACCGTCAGCGATGGGAAGCCGTGTTCCGGCGTGAGAGGAGACCAGAAAGTCTCGACCGCTTCTTATAGTTCCTGCGCCGGGTCTGGCACCGGGTGCGGGCTGTTTGCGGAGGCGCTGTATGGTTTTTGCTGCTTCCGCAGGTTTGGAAAGGAGCCTTGCCTTATGAAAAAACTCTCTGTGAAAAAGCTGGCGCTGGCCGGCATGCTGTGCGCTCTGTGCGTGGTGGGCAGCGTATTCAGCTTCCCCATGTTCGGCAGCAAATGTGCACCCATCCAGCACATGGTCAATGTGACCTGCGCGGTGCTGCTTGGCCCGTGGTGGGGCGTGGGCGTGGCCTTTGTGGCCTCGCTGCTGCGCAATCTGCTGGGTCTGGGCAGCCTGATGGCCTTCCCCGGCAGCATGTTCGGCGCACTGCTGTGCGGCCTTGTGTACCATAAGACCAAAAACATCCTTGCCACCATGGTGGGCGAGGTGTTCGGCACCAGCATTCTGGGCGGCCTGTGCGCTTACCCGGTGGCCATCTTCCTCATGGGCAAGAGCGCCGGCGACATCGCGTTTTATGCCTACATCGTGCCGTTCCTCATCTCCACTGCAGTGGGCTCCATCATTGCGGGCGTGCTGGTGTACAGCCTGCAGCGCTCCGGCGCACTGCGCTCCATGCAGAACAGTCTTTCCTGACGGAGGGGCACCCGAATGTTCAAAACAGAATTCGAGAACCTGCGCCGCACCTGCCCGCTCATCCATAACATCACCAACTACGTCACCGTGAACGACTGCGCCAACATGGTACTGGCCTGCGGTGCTTCGCCCATCATGGCCGACGATGCCGCCGAGGTGGAGGACATCACCACCATCTGCGGCGGTCTGAACATCAACATCGGCACCCTGAACAGCCGCACCATCACCAGCATGCTGCTGGCGGGCAAAAAGGCAAACCAGCTGGGCCATCCTGTGGTGCTGGACCCGGTGGGTGCGGGTGCATCCCGCCTGCGCACCGACACGGCTTTCCGCCTGCTCAGAGACGTAAAGTTCACCGTGATCCGCGGCAACATCTCGGAGATCAAAACGCTGGCCTCCGGCGCGGGAACCACCAAGGGCGTGGATGCCGATGTGGCCGATAAAGTTACTGAGGAAAATCTGGATTCTGCCGTGGCCTTTGCCAAGGCCTTTGCAGCCCGGACGGGTGCCGTTATTGCCATTACCGGTGCCATCGACATCGTGGCCGATGCCGAAAAAGCCTACTGCATCCGCAACGGCAATGCCATGATGAGCAGCATCACCGGTACGGGCTGCCAGCTTTCGGCCCTGACGGCGGCGTTCGTCACCGCCAACCCCGGCCATCCGCTGGAAGCCGCTGCAGCTGCAGTGTGCGCCATGGGCCTTGCGGGCGAGACCGCCCACAAACGCCTGACCCCGCTGGACGGCAACTCCACCTACCGCAATTATATCATCGATGCCATTTACAATATGACCCCGGATCAGCTGGAAGAAGGAGCAAACTATGAAGTGCGATAAGCAGAACATGCTTCTGTATGCCGTCACCGACCGCGCATGGGTGGGCAAACAGACCCTCTATGAACAGGTGGAGAGCGCCCTGAAGGGCGGTGTCACCTGTGTGCAGCTGCGTGAAAAAGAGCTGGACGACGAAGCTTTTCTGAAAGAGGCTGTGGAGATCCATGCTCTGTGCCAGCGCTACGGCGTGCCGTTCTTTGTGAACGACAATGTGGACATTGCCATCCGCTGCCACGCCGAGGGTGTGCACGTGGGGCAGGAGGATATGGCCGCAGCGCAGGTGCGCGCCCGTGTGGGCGAGGGAATGATGATCGGCGTTTCCGTCCACAGTGTGGAGGAAGCACGGGAAGCCGTCAAGCACGGCGCAGACTGCCTTGGCGTGGGCGCAGCCTTTGCCACCCACACCAAGACCGATGTGGATGTTCTGCCCCACGAGACCCTGAAGGCCATCTGTGATGCCGTGGACATCCCGGTGGTGGCCATTGGCGGCATCCACAAGGAGAACATCCTGCAGCTCAAGGGCACCGGTGTGGATGGCGTGGCCCTTGTGAGCGCCATCTTTGCAGCAGACGACATTGAGACCGAGTGCAAAGAGTTGAAAGCCCTGTCGGAGCAGATCATCTGACCGATCCCGCGGCAAACCGGGGACACCACCTTGGGCCGCGTTATAAAATTCATGGAGAAAACCAACATGAAAAGCGTATTTTGCGCAGGTGCCGGCATCCAGAACGTTCTGTTTTTTCTGAATGACGGCTGCCTTTCCCTACCCTTGTATGACCAGCACCCTGCTGTTCAGAGATAAACTGTCATTTGGAGGAACAGAGCGTATGCAGACTTATACCACTCAGATGGATGCTGCCCGCAAGGGCATCATCACGCCGCAGATGGAGATCGTGGCAAAAAAGGAATACCGCACCACCGAGGAGATCCGCCAGTGGGTGGCCGAGGGCAAGGTAGCCATCCCCGCCAACAAGCACCACGAGTGCCTGAACCCCGAGGGTGTCGGTTCCATGCTGCGCACCAAGATCAACGTGAACCTTGGCGTCTCCCGCGACTGCAAGGACTACAACGTGGAGATGCAGAAGGTGATGAGCGCCGTCAACATGGGCGCCGAAGCCATCATGGACCTGTCCAGCCACGGCAACACCCAGCCCTTCCGTCAGAAGCTGACCCACGAGTGCCCGGTGATGATCGGCACCGTGCCGGTGTACGATTCGGTCATTCACTACCAGCGCGATCTGGCTGAGCTGACCGCACAGGACTTCATCGATGTGGTGCGCCTGCATGCAGAGGACGGTGTGGACTTTGTCACCCTGCACTGCGGCATCACCCGCAAGACCATCGAGCAGATCCGCAAGCACAAGCGCAAGATGAACATTGTCAGCCGCGGTGGCTCTCTGGTGTTTGCATGGATGAGCATGACCGGCAACGAGAACCCCTTCTACGAGCACTTTGACGAGATCTGCGAGATCTGCGCCGAGCACGATGTGACCATCTCGCTGGGCGATGCCTGCCGTCCCGGCTGTCTGGCCGACGCCACCGATGTGTGCCAGATCGAGGAGCTGGTGCGTCTGGGCGAGTTGACCAAGCGCGCATGGGCACACAACGTGCAGGTGATGGTGGAAGGCCCCGGTCATGTGCCCCTGAATCAGGTGGCTGCCAACATGGAGGTGCAGAAGAGCATCTGCATGGGCGCACCCTTCTATGTGCTGGGACCCCTCGTCACCGATATCGCCCCCGGTTACGACCACATCACCGCTGCCATCGGCGGCGCTGTGGCTGCAGCCAGCGGTGCAGCTTTCCTGTGCTATGTGACCCCCGCCGAGCATCTGGCTCTGCCCAATGTGGACGATGTGAAGCAGGGCATCGTGGCCTCCAAGATCGCTGCCCACGCCGCCGATATCGCCAAGGGCATCCCCCACGCCCGGGACATCGACGATAAGATGGGCGATGCCCGCCGTGTGCTGGACTGGGATGCACAGTTCGCCTGCGCACTGGACCCGGAGACCGCAAAGGCCATCCGCGATGCCCGCCTGCCGGAGGACGACCACAGCGACACCTGCAGCATGTGCGGCAAGTTCTGTGCCGTGCGCAGCATGAACAAGGCGCTGGCCGGTGAGTACATCGACATTCTGTAAAAATCTTCTGTTTTGCGCGCAGCAGCGCGCATCTTCCTCCGCCGCCCGGTATGACCGCCGGGCGGCTTTTGTTGTAATACGGCGAAAAATATGTTACAATAAATCAATACGGACGAGCGCATTGCACACATCAAAGAGCGCCATCCGGAGGATCTTCTTCTGTTTGAGCAATATGGACGGGAGGCTGTGCTTTCTCCTGATTTGATCATTCGGGACGGCAAGCATATTGGAACAGTTTTGCCGTGAAAAAACTGCCGGATACGAACCTGAATGTTGTTGTAAGGCTTGTGCTGGAAACCGATGAAGCGGGATTTAAGAATTCTGTCATGACATTTTACAGGCTCCGCGAACGTAACTTGAAAAACCTTCTGGAGAAGAACCAGCTGCTTTATACGCGGGAATAAATTTGCTATAATATGAGTAGGATAAGGTAGCGTTTGAAGTAGAGAATGTGCTGCTACACGCCCCTTGGGCCAAAAGAAATGCGGGAAAGGGCACACCCGCCAAATGCTACTCGATGGGGAACGGTTCAAATGCCGTTCCCCGTTCCTGTTTTAAGAGGTCCCTTACGGATCTCTTTTTTATTATCGATTATTTCTATCAATTTTTTAGAATTTACAATTCTTCTGTACTGTACTATAATAAAGTTAACAACTTCATTCACCCAAAGTACAGGAGGAATCTGCCTTGCTGGTAAATCTTATCGAATCCGTCTATCGCCTGCTGTGGGGCGACCTGTTCACCATCCCGCTGGGCGGCGGCATCGGCATTTCCTTCATGGTGGTGCTGCTGTTCACGGCGGGCATCTGGTTCACCTGCCGCACCCGTCTTTTGCCGGTGCGGCTGTTCCGGGATATGATCGCCGCCGTGTGCGAGAAAAAGCAAGGCAGGGACGGCCTTTCCTCCTTCCAGACGCTGGTCATTTCCACCGCCACCCGCGTGGGCATGGGCAATCTGGTGGGCGTGGTGGCCGCTGTTTCTGCAGGCGGTGCCGGTGCGGTGTTCTGGATGTGGGTCACTGCCATTCTGGGTGCGTCCACTTCCTTTATCGAATCCACCCTTGCCCAGAAATACCGCCAGCCCGACCCGCTGTACGGCGGCTGGCGCGGCGGACCGGCCTACTATCTGCATGTGCTGGCGGAGCGCAGGCGCGGCAAAAAGCTCAAACGCTCTGTGGTAGCGGCGCTGTTTGCGGCGTCTGGCCTCATCTGCTGGTGCGGCATCAGTCAGGTGATCTCCAACTCGGTCAGTTCCGCGTTTGAAAATGCGTTCCATATTCCGCCGCTTACTACCACACTGGTGCTCACGGCCATTGCAGCGGTGATCGTGCTGCGCAAGAATGCCACCGTGAAAAGTCTGGACGTGATGGTGCCCATCATGGCGGTGTGCTATTTTGTCATCACCGTGGGCATCGTGCTGTTCAACCTGCCCAAGCTCCCGGCGGTGTTCGGGCGCATCTTTGCGGAAGCGTTCGGTCTGCGGCAGGCCGTGGCTGGCGGCTTTGGTGCTGTGCTGATGAACGGTGTCAAGCGCGGCCTGTTCTCCAACGAAGCGGGCAGCGGTTCGGCACCCTGTGCAGCTGCCGCCGCAGAGTGCGACGACCCGGTCAAGATGGGCTTTGTGCAAGCACTGGGCGTGCTGATCGATACGGTGGTGATCTGCAGCTGCACGGCTTTTTTGATGCTGCTGGTGCCGCAGGAGATCACGGAAGGACTTGCGGGCATGGACCTTTTGCAGACTGCCCTGCAGTACCATCTGGGCGGCTTTGGTGTCGTGTTCATTGCGGCCACGCTGGCGCTGTTCAGCTTTTCCACCTTTCTGGGCGTTTTGTACTATGCCCGCGGCAATGTGGCCTATCTGTGCGGCGACAACTGGTGGAGCCAGACCGTGTATAAGCTGATCGCGCTGGCCATGCTGGTGATCGGCGGAATGCAGGCCTACACGGTGGTGTGGGATCTGGGCGACGTGGGCATCGGCCTGATGACTATTTTCAATATGATAGCCTTGGTGCCCATGGCAAAGGAAGCGCTTGCCGCCCTGAACGACTACGAAAAACGCAAAAAACTGCAGTAAATAGCAAAGGCCCGGCTCCCTGTAACATGGGAACCGGGCCTTTCAGGTTATTTTATTGCAGATCAGATTTGTTTAAAAGCAGTCCGGCTGCCAGTCCCACCGCTGCGGGCAGCACCCAGCCAAAGCCCATGCTGCCCAGCGGCAGAGCGTTGGCGGCGGCAGATACTGCCCCCAGCGGCAGCGCAGCGGCGATGCTCTGCAGGGCGGTCAGGCCCATGCACAGCGGATACACCGCCCGGTGCTTTTCAAGGCCCGGCATAAAGGAAAGCAGGATCAGCACGATGGCTGCGGGATAAATGGCGTTCAGCACCGGAGTGGACAGCCGGATGATGGCAGCAAGGCCGAGGTTCGATACCAGCATACTGGCCACAGCAAAAAAAGCTGCGATGGCAGGGTAGGGGATGCGGGGCAGCAGCTGATGAAAATACTGACCCACGCAGGCAATCAGGCCCACGCAGGTGTTGAAGCATGCAATCACAAAAATGGCTGCGACCAGTACAAGGCCCGCCCGGCCGAACAGCGTTTGCGCCAGAGCGGTAAGCACCTCGGCACCGGTGGCAAGGCCCGGATACACCGTGCCGGTCTCGGCCCCGGCGTGGCCCAGCATGGCGTAGACCACCAGCAGCAGCCCGCCTGCAATAAAACCGGCCCGGATGGTGCCGCCCTCCACGGCACGGCTTTCTGTGACACCCCGGGCGCGGATGTTCAGGGCGATGACCGCGCCAAAATTCAGCCCGGCCAGCGTGTCCATGGTCTGGTAGCCGTACAGGATGCCCTGCACAGCGGGCAGGGCTGCGTACTCTGCGCTGGGTGTGCCGTAGTGTGCCGCCAGCGGATGGATGAGACACCCGGCAAACAGCACCACGATGAGCACGATCAGGCAGGGGCAGAGGATGCGGCCCAGCCAGTCGGTAAGCTTTTCCGGCCGCAGCGCCACCAGAAAGGCCGCTGCAAAAAACAGCACCGAGTAGGCCAGCTGCAGCCCGGTACCGCCGCCTATCAGCGGCACCAGCATCTGGAAGGAGGTACTGGCGGTGCGGGGGATGGCAAGGCAGGGCCCGATGGAAAGATACACCAGAATGGTGAACACCATGGCGAACACCGGATGCACCCGGCCGGCAAGCTTATCCAGACCGCCCGCCCGGGCCACAGCCACCACGCCCGCAATGGGCAGGCCGACGGCGCTGACGGCAAGGCCCGCAAAGGCAGGCCAGAGGCTGGTACCGGCCTGTGCGCCCAGATGCGGCGGGAAGATCAGGTTCCCGGCTCCGAAAAACATGGAAAATAGCGTAAAACTGACCAAAAGCAGGCTTTTGCCGGAGAGCTTCTGCATAGGACAGACACCTCATTTCTTTCCTGCATCAAAGATGACAGAGATTTATACAGTTCAGTTTATCGTTTTATTGATTTCATGTCAAGAAAGAAAAACATGAAGAAAAGTAATGGCAGGCATGATAAGCTCTTATGCATCATGATGCACGGGTCATTGGCGTTTGGAAAGAGATATGGTATTATAATGTATACTGTAGAACTGAGCAGGCCATCAGGGCGCTTTCTCCGCGAAATTCGGGGCTTCCAGCTCCCGCCCTGTTGCCTTATGGCAACAGGGTCCTATCCTCGGATCATTCGCTGGCGAAACACCTTGCCGTCCTGCATTTATTTGTAATCAGGAGCAGGTAAGTTTATGAAGCGACATAAACAACTTTTTGAGCGGCTGGCTGCTGCAGCCTTCTGGCTGGCGGTGTGGCAGTGCGCCGCCATGGCGGTGGGACAGGAGGTGTTCCTTGTTTCGCCGGTGCAGGCGGTGCGCACTCTTTTGCAGCTTTTGCCGCAGGCAGAGTTCTGGCAGCGGGTGGGTTTCAGCTCCGGGCGCATTCTGCTGGGTTTTGGGCTGGGCGTGGCCGTAAGCATCGTGCTGGCTGTGGCCGCACAGGCGTGGCACGCGGCAGAGGTGCTGCTTGCTCCGGTGCTGCAGCTGGTCAAAGCCACGCCGGTGGCAAGCTTTATCATTCTGGCGCTGGTGTGGGTGCGGGGGGCATCGCTTTCGGTGCTCATCAGCTTTTTAATGGTGCTGCCCGTGCTGTACGGTGCGGTGCGCACCGGCATCCAGAGCGCAGACCCACAGCTGTTGGAGATGACGAAAGTGTTTCGCCTTCCGCTGGGCCGACGGCTGCGGGCGGTGTGGCTGCCTGCGGTGATGCCGGCTTTCCGGCAGGGATGCAGCGTGGCCCTTGGCATCTGCTGGAAGAGCGGCGTTGCCGCTGAGGTGATCGGCCTGCCCAATGGCAGCATCGGCGATGCACTCTACCGGGCCAAGATCACCCTTTCCACCGGGGAGCTGTTCGCATGGACGTTTGTGATCATCCTGCTCAGCGCCGGGTTTGAAAAGCTGTTCCTGCTGCTTCTGGACTGCGTGACCCGCGCCGTGACCGGGGAGGTGCCGCAATGCTGACCATCAAGCATCTGACAAAACAGTTCGGGGAGAAAACGCTTTTCCGGGATCTCTGCCTCACGGTGGAAGGCCCGGCGGTGCTGTGGGCACCCAGCGGCTGGGGCAAGACCACATTGCTGCGCATTCTCATGGGGCTGGAAGAACCCACTTCTGGCATAGTACAGGGCGTTGGCCGGGTGGCAGCAGTGTTTCAGGAAGACCGGCTCTGCCCGCAGCTGACAGCTGTGCAGAACGTGACGCTGGTATTGCCCGGCAGTGCAGAACAATACAAGGAGCAAATCATAAAAGATTTTCAACAATTTGGCATGGATGCTGCCGCACTGGCCCTGCCTGCCGCACGGCTTTCCGGCGGACAGAAGCGCCGCACGGCTCTGCTGCGGGCTTTGTGGGCCGCCAGCGATACGCTGCTGTTAGACGAACCCTTTACCGGAATGGACCCAGACACCCTTGCCGCTGCTGCGGCGCTGCTGCGGGAGCGCTGCGGAGAAAAGCCTGTCTTGCTGGCTACCCACGACCGCGAAGCCATCCGCCTTCTGGGCTGGCCGGTGGTTGAGCTGGAAAATGCCTGAGCCTGCACCTATCCTATAGAATGAAAAATCGGAAAGACCAGAACGGCCTTTCCGATTTTTTGCTGCTTGGAATATTTTACTGAAAAATACGCAGGGGATACGGCAAACTGCATCAGTTCAGCAGCTTTGCCGGGTCAAGGTACTGCTCACCCTGCAGTACTTCCAGATGGATATGCGTCTCCTCGGCGCATTCGTTGGGAATGCTGCCTGCACGGCCAAGTATCTGGCCCACACTCACTTCATCGCCGGTCTGCACCGTGGGGTCGGCTGTACCGCACACCCGCCACAGGTGCCCGGCGCTGTCCTCGATGCACACCACACTGCCCCAGCGGCTATCGGTGTCCACGGCGGTCACCTTACCGGCGGCGGGAGCACACACCTGCGCATCCTGCGCACAGGCGTAGTCCACACCGTTGTGGGTGCGCCAGTCGCCAAGGGTGCTGCTGTACACCAGCTCATCGCCGCTGTAGGCGTTCAAGACCCTGCCCGAGACGGGCTGCGTGGAGGCAGGCGCAGCTGAACTGCTGGCAGGCGAGGATGCGCCCTGCAGTGCGGAGGGTTCGTGCACCAAACCAGAGCCAGACTGTGCCCCAGAAGAGGACGCAGAGGATGCGGGCTTGGGTACATTTGCCGCAGATTCTGCGGCGTCGGTCACGGGCTGCTGCCATACATCGTCCTCCTGTGAGTCAAGGGTGAGCTGCGGCTCCGGGGCAGGTTCTTCCTGCGGGGTCGTCAGGTCGTCGTAGCTCTTTTTCAGTTCATCCCGCACGGTGCGCACTGCCCACACGCCCGCCGCTGCGGCTGCGACGAGACAGGCCAGCAGTGCCAGTGCAAAGCCCCTGCTGCGCAAAAACTTTTTGATCTGCTCCATTGTCGTTACTCCCATCTGCTGCATTGTGTACGCATTGCTTCTGGGCTTAGTGTGGGACAGCAGGGCAGGTTTTATGCACGGAACGATTTAAAATGGCCTCCATTTCATTCTGGCCATAATAGCGGAATTGCATTTATAGTGATGCAGAACCGGTCAGACCGCGGTCTGACCGGTTCTGCGTTTTCACGAGAGGGGCCGCAGCCGGAAAATGCATCTTCCCTCTGTGGCCTTCTGTGTTGATACCCAGAGTGAAGCGGAGGATATTCTAAATGATATTACCAAACAAAAAGGCCCTCCCTTTTCGGGAGAGCCTTTGCGGATCAAAAATCAGTTGCGGCGGCGGCTGTTCATGCCCAGCAGGCGCACAACATACAGGAAGATGTTGATGAAGTCCAGATACAACGTCAGTGCACCGTAAATGGAAGCCTTCTCGGCCAGCTCACCGTCATAGGCGTAGTAGGAGAACATCTGGCTCAGCTTCTGGGTGTCGTAGGCGGTCAGCAGCATGAACACTACCAGACCGACAGCGCTGTACAGCACCGTGGTAAGAAAGCTCATGCCGAACAGCATGCCCACAAAGCCGGTGATGATGAGCGCGAACAGGCCCATCATCAGCTTGGGACCCCAGCCGGACAGATCCTTGTGGGTAGTAGTGCCGTAGACCGCCATCAGGCCGAAGTACAGCGAGGTGGCAAGGAAGGCCAGCACCAGAGTGCCCAGATCAAATACCAGGAAGTAGTAGCTCAGCACCATGCCGTTGAGCAGTGCATAGGCAAAGAAGGTGGCTCTTGCGCCGCCCACCGACATGTTCTGCACGCGGGAGCTGAGCACATACACCAGCACCAGCTCTGCGATGGTGAACACCAGATACAGCGAGTTGACAACGTACAGCAGCGGGGTAGCGGCTGTAACGAACGCCGCTGCAAAGGTGATGAGCAGGCCTGCCGCCATCCAGCGGTAGGTGCGGTTCATATAGTCAGCCGAGGTCATGGCAGGCTCCGTGTAGCCTCGATCGTAACCATTGTAATTGTAATCCATATGGGACTCCTCCAGTCTCTTTCTGCCGGAACACTTTTTCCTTGCTCCGGTCTACGGAATATAGTATACTGCATAGAAATGAACGTTTCATGAAAAAGGCTGTGATATTGTATGTCTCTTGGGCTTTATTTACACATTCCGTACTGTTTTTCCAAATGCAGATACTGCGATTTCTATTCCCATCCCGGTGAGCGCGGCGTACCGGAAGCTTATGTGGATGCTCTTTTGCGGGAGCTTTCCCGCTTTGCGCCGGAAGCACCTCTGCAGCCGGACACCCTTTATTTTGGCGGCGGCACGCCCAGCCTGCTGCGCCCGGAGCAGGCAAAACGGCTCATCGATGCAGCCCGGCCGATGCCAGGGGCCGAGATCACACTGGAAGCAAACCCGGAGACGGTGACGGAAGAAAGCCTTGCAGGCTTCCGGGAGGCGGGTGTGAACCGTATCTCTTTCGGGGTGCAGTCTGCCCGGGATACCCAGCTGCGCACACTGGGCAGGCCGCACACGGCAAAGCAGGCGCGGGCTGCCTTTGCCGCCGCCCGGCGCGCAGGCTTTGCGAACATCAGCGGCGACATCATGCTGGCACTGCCGCACTACACCGAAGCCGAGTTTGACGAAACGCTGGAACTGATCGAGGGTGGTGGGGCTACCCATATCTCGGCATATCTGCTGAAGATCGAGCCGGATTCAGCCTTTGGTAAACATCCGCCCGAAGGCCTGCCCACCGGCGATGAAGCCGCCGATTTTTACCTTTATGCAGTGGAACAGCTGGAACACCACGGCTACAAACAGTACGAGATCTCCAACTTTGCAAAGCCCGGCTATGAGGGCAGACACAACCTCATTTACTGGGACTGCGGCGACTATCTGGGCCTTGGCCCGGCGGCACACTCCTGCATGGGCGGCAGACGGTTCTACTACCCGCCGGACACCGCCGCTTTCCTGAACGATGCCGCCGCCCCGGTGATGGACGGCAGCTGCGGCGCAGAGGACTACCTTATTTTACAGCTGCGTCTGCGCAAAGGCCTTTCGCTGGATGCATACAAAAAACTTTACGGGAAAGAATTTTCCACCGCACAGCTGGCCTTTGTGCAAAACTGCGTCCGGGCAGGCTATGCAAGCTTTGACGGCCGCACCCTTGCCCTGACCCCGGCGGGTCTCATCGTGCAGAACAGCATCCTTGCCCAGCTGTTGTAATTGGCAGAAATACGGCAGAACATTGCTTTTGTGTGTCGATTCTGGTATGATATACTCGTATTATTAGGCGATGGGAGAGAAAACGGATGGCGAAGGTGTTGATCGTAGGTGCAGGCGCGGCAGGACTGATGGCAGCGGGTGCCGCTGTGCGTCAGGGGCATCAGGTGACGGTGCTGGAACACATGGACAAGCCCGGCCAGAAGATCCTTGTCACCGGCAAGGGCCGCTGCAATGTGACCAACGACTGCCCGGCAGAGGAATTTCTGCGCCATGTGCGCACCAACCCGCGCTTTCTGTATTCGTCGCTGGGGGCCTTTCCACCGGCAAAGACTATGGAACTGTTCGAGGGCCTTGGCGTGGAGCTGAAGGTGGAGCGCGGCCGCCGGGTGTTTCCAGTATCGGACAAGGCCGAGGAGATCCGGCAGGCTCTTTTGCGCTATGCGCAGGATGCTGAACTCGTGCATGACGGCGCGAAAAAGCTGCTATTGGAAGAGGTAACACCGGAGCCGGAAGCAGCTCCCGCCGCACCGGAAAACCCGCGCCACCCCAAAAAGAAAAAGGCAGGCCCGGCACTGCGGTGCATCGGTGTGCGGGGCACCTCCGGCCGGGAGTACCGGGCGGATGCCGTGCTGGTGGCCACCGGCGGCGTGAGCTACCCCACCACCGGCTCTACCGGCGACGGCTACAAACTGGCCCAGCAGGCCGGGCACACCCTCATCGAGCCGGTGCCCAGTCTGGTCAGTCTTGTGAGCCATGACGCGGACTGCAAAAAGATGATGGGCTTGGCGCTGAAAAACGTCACCCTGACCCTGTTCGAGGACAGCAAGGCCATTTTTGACGAGCAGGGCGAAATGCTGTTCACTCATTTTGGCATCAGCGGCCCGCTGACTTTGAGCGCCTCCAGCCATCTGGGCGACATGAAAAAACACAAGTATCATGCGGAGATCGACCTGAAGCCCGCTCTCAGCGAGGAGCAGCTTTACGACCGCATCACGCGGGATTTTGCCCTGCTGGCAAACCATGCGGCGCAGGGCGCGCTGGTAAAGCTTTTGCCGTCCAGTATGCAGCCGGTGATGGTGGCGCGCTGGGGCATCGACCCGGCTACCAAGGCAAACCAGATCACCCGGGAGCAGAAGAGGGAGCTGGTGCAGCTGATGAAGCACTGGCGGGTGTCCATTGATGCCCGGGGCGACCTTGCCCATGCGGTGATCACCAGCGGCGGTGTGTCCGTGCGGGAGGTGGACCCCAAAACCATGCAGAGCAAAAAGGCGATGGGCCTTTACTTTGCAGGCGAAGTGCTGGATGTGGATGCCTATACCGGCGGCTACAATCTGCAGATCGCCTTCTGCACCGCACAGAGCTTTGCAAATAATCTGTAATTACAGATAAAACAATTTTAAATGCCCTCCGCGCTGCTCTGGGCATATTTATAGGAATAGATTTTTTTGATTTGTATTTTGAAAACGACTGCGGTCGTTTTCAAAATACGTTTTCACAAAAAGGGTTGTTGCCGGGATAGTCTCACAGACCGCTGCGCAACTGTTCCCGAAGGGAACGAGCAGCAATGCAGTTCTCCGTTACGACCCCCTCCGGTGAAAATGTGTTTGGAGCGCTCCGCAGAGCGCAAAAATATTAAAATGATTTTCCGCTGAAGATGGCCACAGCGAATGCGGAGGCCATTTTAAATCGTTCAGTTTAAAAAAGGAGAGATACAACATGGTATCTGTTGCGATCGACGGGCCTGCAGGTGCAGGCAAATCTACGCTGGCACGCCGTCTGGCGGCTGAAATGGGCTATATTTATGTGGATACCGGTGCCATGTACCGCGCCATCGGCCTGTATGCCCTGCGCGCAGGCAAGGACCCCAAGGACAACGCAGCGGTCAACGCGCTGCTTCCCCAGATCGAGCTGCGGCTGGCCTCCATTGAGGGCGAGCAGCACATTTATTTAAAGGAAGAGGATGTGAGCACCGCCATCCGCACCGAGGCCGCAGGTATGGCTGCTTCTGCCGTGGGCGCAAACCCGGCTGTGCGCGCCTTTCTGCTGGAACTGCAGCGGGATATGGCCAAAAAGCAGGACGTGCTGATGGACGGACGCGATATCGGCACGGTGGTGCTGCCGGATGCCACGGTGAAGATCTTCCTCACTGCCACGCCGGAAGCCCGCGCCACACGCAGGTGGAAAGAGTATCAGGCCAAGGGCATCGATACTCCCTATGAAGAGGTGCTGGCCGACGTGAAGCAGCGGGACTATCAGGACACCCACCGTGCCGCTGCACCCCTGAAGCAGGCGGATGATGCCGTGCTGCTGGACACTTCGGAGCTGGATTTTGAACAGAGCCTTGCTGCAATGAAGAAGATCATTGCGGAGAAAGTGAATAAAACGATAAAATGATATTATATTACATCTTAGTGCCCTTTGCGTGGCTTTTGTGGCATATCGGCTTCCGCATCCATGTAGAGGGCCGCGAAAACCTGAAAAAGGTGCAGACAAAGGGCTGCATCCTTGCGCCCACCCATGTTTCCGCCATCGACCCGGTGTTCATCGTGGTCACCCGGTGGGGCAGGCGGATGATCGTGTTCGCCAAGAAGGAACTGTTCGAGATCAACGCCCTGCTCACATGGTTCTTCCAGTGCTGCGGCGCGGTGTGCGTGCGCGGCACAAAGGATGAAATGGCTGCCATTGAGCAGACCGTAGAAAAGTGCAGAAACGGCGAAACACTGCTCATCTTCCCGGAGGGCACCCGCGAAAAGGACGGGAAGCTTCTGCCGCCCAAGAGCGGACTGTTCGTCATTGCGGCGGGGGCCGGGGTGGACGTAGTGCCCTGCCGCATCCTGTACGATACGCCGGATGGAAAAATGCACCTGTTCTGCAAAGTACGGGTGATCTACGGCGAGCCGATGCCTGCAGAGCAGTTTGCCATGGAGAGCCGCCGCGACACCAAAAAGCTGCGTGCCAACAAGCAGGCCCTGCTGGATGCGTGGGAAAAGATGGGGGCGTAAAAGATGGAGATCCGAGTTGCCAAAACGGCGGGGTTCTGTTTTGGTGTCAAGCGGGCGGTGGACCTGACCTATGGCCTGCTGAACGAAGGCTGCAAGGTGGCCACCCTCGGCCCGCTGATCCATAACCCGCAGGCTGTGGAGGATATGCAGAAAAAGGGTGCCCTTGTGGCGGATGCCATCGCCGATGTGCCCGCCGGGTACGAGGTGGTCATCCGCAGTCACGGCGTGCCGCGCACTGTGTACGACGAGCTGGATGCGCGCGGCATCACCTACCATGATGCCACCTGTCCCTTCGTGCAGAAGATCCAGCGCATTGCCGCCGAGGCCGAAAAGGCGGGGGCGGTGCTGCTGGTGGCAGGCGACAAGACCCATCCGGAGGTGCAGGGGATCGTGGGCCACACCCGCGGAGAGGTGTTCGTTTTTGCCGATCTGGCCGAGTTGAAGGCATGGAAAGGCCCCTCTGACCCGCAAAAACCCCTGTTTGCAGTTGCACAGACCACATTTCAGGTTACAAAATGGCAAGAAAGTTCGGAGTTTCTCAAAAAAGCCTATACAAACGCCCGAATTTTTGATACAATATGTAATGCGACGTGGGCG
>ENA-UEQB01000213-UEQB01000213.1-human-gut-metagenome-genome-assembly--contig:-NODE-213-length-54391-cov-13.240398_pt1 | contig 54391 bp, 47 predicted proteins | sample MGYA00242901_ERZ507918 | MGnify/ENA primary metagenome ERZ507918 (study PRJEB26167, sample SAMN06115405) | human gut metagenome | host: Homo sapiens | place: China:Sichuan | collected 2016-04-06... | reverse complement strand
CGGGGAGAGCACCGCCCTGCGGGACCTGTCCTCCGCCGCTGTCCGCATCGCCCGGGAGCAGAGGGGGATCGGGGAGGCGGTGGCGCCCCGGCTGTTTCGGGACGGGCGGTATCAGAACACCCTGCTGCTGTCGCCCCCCGGCGGCGGCAAGACCACGCTGCTGCGGGATCTGGTGCGGTGCCTCTCCTCCGGCGGCACCGGCAGGCCGGGTCTGCGGGTCTCCCTTATCGATGAGCGGGGGGAGGTGGCAGTGATGGTCCGGGGGAGGCCCCAGATGGACGTGGGGCCCCGGACGGACGTGCTGGACGCCTGCCCCAAGGCCCTGGGCATCCCTATGGCCCTGCGGGCCATGAACCCCCAGGTCATCGCCGTGGACGAGATCACGGCGGAGGCGGACCTCCGGGCCGCCATGCAGGCCGCCGGGTGCGGCGTGGGGCTGCTGGCCACCATCCACGCCGCCGATGCCGCAGAGCTGACCCAGCGGCCGCTGTACCGGCAGCTGCTGGCGGAGAAGGTGTTCCGGCTGGCGGTGCGCATCCGCCGGGATGAGGCCGGAAGGACATACGAAGTGGAGGAACTGCCATGGTGAAGCTGGTGGGCGCGGTGTGTATCCTGGGGGCCGGGACCTGGGCCTGGCGGCGGTCGGCGGCGGAGCGCAGGCGGGAGTTGGACACGCTGGCGGACCTGACCGCCCTGCTGGACCGCATGGGGGAGGAGATCCGGCTCCGCCGGACCAGCCTGCCCCGGCTGCTGGGGTCCCTGGGCCGGGACCGGACGGGACCTGTCCGGGACTTTTGTACATCGGTGGCGGCGTCGCTGGCGCGGGGCGCGCCCCTGGGGCAGAGCTGGCGGTCCGCCGCGGAGGCGCTGCCCCTCGGTCCAGAGAGCCGGACCGCCCTGACCGCCCTGGGAGATTCCCTCCAGGGGGATGAGGAGAGCGTATGTAAAGCATTAACCCTTGCCGGAAAGATCCTGGAAAAAAACCTGGCGGCGGCCCGGGACCACAGGCAGGAGACGGAGAAGCGGTCCGCGGCGCTGTGGCTTTCCAGCGCGGCGCTGCTGGTGATTTTACTGATTTGAGGATAGACGCATGGAAGTGGATTTGATTTTCAAGATCGCCGCCATCGGCATCGTGGTCGCGGTGCTCAATCAGCTGCTCGTGCGCTCGGACCGGCCCGATCAGGCGATGCTCGTGAGCCTTGCGGGACTGGTGACGACGATGATGCTGCTCGTGCGGGAGATCAGCTCGCTCTTTGAGCTGGTCAAAACGCTCTTCGGGTTCTGAGCGATGGAGCTTTTGCTGAAGGTATTCGCGCTGTGCGTCATCACGGCGGCGGTCGCCTCGCTGCTGCGGCGAAATGAGGGAGAGCTGGCGCTGCTGCTGGCGCTGTGCGCCGCCGCCTGCGCGGCGGCTCTGCTCATCGCGGCAGGAGAACCGCTGGCTGCGCTGCTTCGCACGCTCGCAGAGAAAACGGGCCTTTCGGGCGCGGTGTTCACGCCGCTTTGGAAGGTGCTCGCCATTGCGCTGACGGTGCGCGTGGGCGGCGCCTTCTGCCGCGACGCCGCGCAGGGCGCGCTTGCCTCCGTGCTCGAGACCGCCGGCGCGGTCTGTGCGCTGACCGCAGCCGCTCCGCTGCTGCTCGCCGTGGTGGAGCTGGTGGAGGGCTGGCTGTGAGAAGGACGGTATTTCTTCTGCTCACGCTCGCGCTCCTGACCGTTCCGGTCTGCGCCGTGCAGCTTCCGGGCGAGCTTCTCGACGCGCTGCCGGAGGAAGCGGCGGCGCTTGCGGAGGGTGAAGGCATCACGGAGGGCGGCGTACAGCTCCTTGTGCAAAGCTTCTTCGACGCGCTGCGCGCGTCGCTGGACCGCTCGCTGCGCGGGGCGGTGCTGCTCGCGCTGACCGTCCGGCTCTATCGGCAGTATCACACGCTGGATATTGACGAGATTACCGCACTCTGCCGGAAGGAGGAGGAAACCTGATGTCACAGCCGCTCTGGCATTCCATCCCCTATCTGTGCATCCTGCTGCCGCTGGGTTCGGCGGCGGTGACCAGCGTCCTCAAGCCCCGCTGGGCGCGGTATTGGACGATGTTCGCGCTGCTGGTGGTCACGTCGCTCTCTGGCGTGATTTCCGCCATTTTCGCATCCGGCGCGGAGAGCTACACCTACATGATGGGTCACTTTCCCGCGCCGTGGGGCAACGAAATCCGTGCGGGTCAGCTGGAGGCCGTGACTGCCCTGTTCTTCAGCCTGATTATGCTGCTGAGTCTGCTCGGCGGCTTGAAAAAGATTGACGAGCACATTGACCAGAACAAGGTCAGCCTGTACTACGTCGTGCTGCTGCTGCTGACGGCGGCGCTGATGGCGCAGGTGTACACGAACGATATTTTCACCGCCTACGTCTTCCTTGAAATCATGACGCTGGCGGCGTGTGCGCTGATTGCCATCCGCAAGCGCGGGCGCACGCTCGTCGCCGCGACGCGCTACATGATCATGAACCTGATCGGCTCAGGTCTGTTCCTGCTGGGCATCATCCTGCTGTATGACCTGACGGGTCACCTGCTGATGAGCAACATGAAGGAAGCGGTTGCGGCGCTGGCGAAGTCCGGGCAGTATCAAGTGCCGCTGACGGTTGTCGTCGCGCTGATTTCCATCGGTCTGTCCATCAAGAGCGCCCTCTTCCCGTTCCACACATGGGTGCCGGATGCCTACGCCTATTCTACCCCGACGTCCGCCGCGGTGCTGTCCTCCTTGGTCAGCAAGGGCTACATCTTCCTGCTGATGAAAATTATGTACCGCGTAATTGGGCTGGACGTCATCGTCTCCACCGGGATTCAGGATGTGCTGTTCGTTTTCGCGCTTGTTGGCATGGTGATGGGCAGCATTTCCGCCATTCGTCAGACCGACATTCGCCGCATGATTGCGTTCTCCTCCGTCGCGCAGATTGGCTATGTCTTCATGGGCATCGGTCTTGGTACGGATGAAGGCATGATGGCGGCAACGTTCCACATCTTCAGCCACGCAGTGTGCAAGAGTATGCTCTTCCTTGCCGCGGGCGGCTTAGCGGACGCTTCCAACAACTCCAAGAAGTTCCGTGACCTGCGCGGTGCGAGCTTCCGCAGCCCGATTGCAGGCGTGGCTTTCACCATCGGCGCGCTGAGCATGGTCGGCTTCCCGTTCCTCGGCGGATTCGCATCGAAGCTGAATTTTGCCCTTGCCGCGATGGATGTCGGCGGTGCGCGGACGATGCTGGTGCTGATTACGCTGGCAATTTCGACGTGGCTGAACACGCTGTACTTCCTGCGCACAGTGATTACGCTCTACCGCAAGCCCGTGCCGGGGGCGGTGTATTCCGTCGCCCGCGGTCAGCGCGGCTTCTGCTTCAACGCCTCTCTGGTGGCTTTCTCCATCGTCAATGTGGCGCTGGGGCTTTTCGCGCAGACCTTCGTCAGCGCCATCACCGCAGGTCTGGCGACATTTGGGTAAGGGAGGAAACGAATGATGAATCTATGGCTGCTTCTTCCTCTGCTGCTGCCCATGCTGGCGGGGCTGCTTCTGCTGACAAAGCCGTTCGCAGAGGGGAAAATCCGCCGCGTGACGGTGCAAATCGGGTTGATTTTGACGCTCGTGTCGCTGCTTCCGGCGTTTCTGACGTCTGGGCGCGACCTGACGCTCTTCACGCTGTCGGACAACGTGGAGATTGCGCTGCATGTGGACGGCATCGGCATGTGCTTCTGTGTGCTGATGGCGTTCGTCTGGGCGGCGGCGGGGTTCTACTCGTTTGACTACATGGCGCACGAGGGGCATGAAAAGCGTTTCTACTGCCTGTATCTGCTGACGCTGGGCGTGCTGATGGGGCTGTGCATGTCCGGGAGTCTGGTCACCTTCTACATGTTCTACGAAGCCATGACGCTGCTGACCATGCCGCTGGCGATGCACTCCGGCAGCAAGGAAGCGGTCGCGGCGGGCATTAAGTACCTGATTTACTCCGTCGTCGGCGCGTCACTGGTGCTGCTGGGCATTTTCGCGATTGCCCCGTACGCGCAGTCGCTGTCCTTCGCGCCCGGCGGTGCGCTGGACATGGCGAAAGTCGCGGGGCACGAGGGCTTTGTGCTGGCGATTGGCGGCGTGATGCTGCTGGGCTTCGGCGCGAAGGCGGGTCTGTATCCGCTGCACGGCTGGCTGCCGACGGCGCACCCGGCCGCGCCTTCCCCGGCGTCGGCGGTGCTGTCCGGCGTCATTACGAAAGCGGGCGTGCTGGGTCTTTTGCGCGTCATTTACTGCTTCCTCGGCGCACAGAATCTGCGCGGAACGTGGGTGCAGACGGTGCTGATGGCGCTCTCGCTCTTGACGGTTTTCATCGGTTCGCTGCTGGCGTACCGGGAGCACCACCTCAAAAAGCGGCTGGCATGGTCTACGGTCAGTCAGGTGAGCTACATCGTGTTCGGGTTGAGCACGCTGCATCCGCTGGGGCTGCTCGGCGCCATGCTGCACGTCGTGTGCCACTCGCTGGTCAAGGACGTGCTGTTCATGGGTGCGGGCGCAGTCATCCTGAAAACGGGCGAAACGCAGGTGGATGCCCTCCGTGGTATCGGCAAGCGGATGCCGGTCACGATGTGGTGCTTTGCTATCGGCAGCCTTGGGCTGATTGGCATTCCGCCGTGTCTGGGCTTTTTCAGCAAGTGGGAGCTGGCGCAGGGCAGCCTTGCCATGACGGGCGTGGCTTCATGGCTGAACTGGTTTGGGCCCGTTGTGCTGCTGCTCTCCGCCCTGCTGACGGCGGGCTACCTGATGCCGATTGTTCTGCGCGGCTTCTTCCCCGGAAAAGACGCGCAAGTCGGCGAAAAGTGCGAAGCGTCCGCGTCGATGCTCATTCCCATGCTGGTGCTGACGGTGCTGTCGGTGGTGCTGGGCATGTTCCCGTCGCTGCTGACCGACCTTCTTTCCCCCATTTTGACCGCACTGCTGTAAGGAGGAAGCGCATATGCTGTTATTCCTGACCATCGCGCTGCCCATGCTTGGCGGCGCGGCAATGGGACTGATGCGCTTTTCCAGCGCGAAATCCCGCGGAATCTACGTTGAAACCATCGTGCTGGCGACAAGCATCCTGACATGGGTGCTGCTGCTCACCCGCACGGATACCACCTACGTTCTCTGCCACATGAACAGCGAGCTGGCGCTGGCGTTCCGTGTGGACGGCATGAGCTGCATTTTCGCAGGGCTGGTATCCATTCTCTGGCCGCTGGCGTCGCTGTACGGCTTTGAGTACATGCAGCACGAGGAGCGTCCGAACACGTTCTTCAGCTACTACACGATGAGCTACGCCGTCACGCTGGCCGTCGCGTTCTCGGCAAACCTGTTCTCTCTCTACGTCTTTTATGAGTGCCTGACGCTGATTACCCTGCCGCTTGTCATCCACAAGAAGGACACCATGTCCATCCGCGCAGGGCGCAAGTACCTCACCTTCTCCATCTCCGGCGCGGCGCTGGCGTTCATTGCGCTGGTGTTCATCATCTACTACGGCACGACAACGGACTTTGTCCTCGGCGGCGTGCTGGACGCGGAAAAAATCAGCGGGATGGAAGAACTGCTGAAATTCGTGTTCCTGCTGGCGTTCGTCGGTTTCGGCACGAAAGCGGCTGTTTTCCCGATGTACGCATGGCTGCCGGCGGCTTCTGTCGCCCCGACGCCCGTGACAGCGCTGCTGCACGCGGTGGCGGTCGTCAACGCGGGCGCGTACGCCGTCCTGCGCGTGATTTACTACTCCTTCGGCGCGTCGTTCCTCTACGGGACGTGGGCGCAGACGGTCGCTTTGCTGCTTAGCTGCTTCACGATTCTCTTCGGTTCGACAATGGCGGTTCGCGAACAGCACTTCAAGCGCCGTCTGGCGTACTCGACCATCTCCAACCTGTCCTACATGCTCATGGGCGCGGCGCTGATGACCCCCGACGGCATGACGGGCAGCTTGAGCCATCTGGTGATTCACGGCGTGATTAAGATTACGCTGTTCTACTGCGCGGGCGCGATTCTCATCAAGACCGGCAAGGAGTATGTGCAGGATTTGCGCGGATACAGCAGGATTATGCCTGCGACGTGCAGCATCTTCCTGCTGGGCAGCATTGCGTTGGTCGGCACGCCGCCGCTGGCAGGCTTCGTCAGCAAGTGGAATCTGCTGACCGCCGCGTCCGCCACGGGGCTGCCAATGGGAACAGTCGCGATTGTCTGCCTCATCATCTCCGCCATTCTGACGGCAATTTACCTCTTCACCGCCGCGCTGCCGATGTACTTCCGCCCGCTCAACGCGGATCAGGCGCAATTGGCGGGGCAGAAGCTCGACCCCAGCTGGATGATGCTCGTGCCAATGGGGATTTTGTGCGCGCTGATGATAGGTCTGGGGCTGTGGTCGCAGCCGCTGGTGACATTCCTGCGGAATATTTCCGCCGGTGTGATTTTCTAAGGACAGGAGGAAAGAAAGATGACATCGTGGATTCTGATTTTGCTGACCTTCCTGCCCTTCCTCGCCGCTATCATCGCCTATATGCTTGGCCGCCGGGATGAACGCACGATGAACGGGTTCGTGAGCATCACGGGCATTGTGATTTTCGCGCTGAGCGTAGTGCTGCTGTTCCTGCCGGAGGGTGAAGTCGCCCTGCCCGGCTTCTGCGGGCTGGGGCTGTACCTGCGTGCGGACGGCTTCCGCGGGCTGTACAGCTGCGTTGCCGCCTTCATGTGGATGATGACGGGGCTGTTTGCGCCGGAATACTTCCAGCATCACGGCAACAAAGCGCGATACAGCTTCTTCACGCTGATGACGCTCGGTGCGACGCTGGGCGTGTTCCTCTCGGACAACCTCGGCACGACGTTCCTGTTCTTTGAAATCATGTCCTTCGCCAGCTATGCGTGGGTCGCGCAGGAGGAAACGCCGGGCGCACTCCGGGCGGCGGCGACGTACCTTGCGGTGGCGGTCATCGGCGGTCTGACGACGCTGATGGGCTTGTTCCTCTTGCAGCATCAGCTGGGGACACTCGACTTTGCGTCCCTGCGCGCCGCCATGGGGCAGCAGGACGTGACCGTCGCGGTATGGCTGACGCTGGTCGGCTTTGGCGCGAAAGCCGGTCTGTTCCCGCTGCATATCTGGCTGCCGAAAGCGCACCCGGTTGCGCCTGCGCCCGCGTCGGCGCTTTTGTCGGGCATCCTGACCAAATCCGGCGTATTCGGGCTGATTGTGCTGTGTGCGAACCTGATGCAGGGCAACGCCGCGTTCGGCAATGCGCTGATGATTTTCGCCGCGATTACGATGTTCCTCGGCGCACTGCTGGCGCTGTTCTCCACCGACCTTAAACGGACGCTCGCCTGCTCGTCGATGAGCCAAATCGGCTTCATCACGCTGGGGCTGTCGGTGATGGTGCTGCTGGGCGACGAAGGCACGCTGGCGGCGTATGGCAGCGTGATGCACATGCTGAACCACTCGCTCATCAAGCTGACGCTGTTCATCGCGGCGGGCGTGGTGTACATGAACCTGCACGCGCTGAATCTTGATGATATCCGCGGCTTCGGGCGCAAAAAGCCGCTGCTGCACATTGCGTTCCTGCTGGGGGCGCTGAGCATTGCGTGCATCCCGCCGCTGGGCAGCGGGTACAACAGCAAGAGCCTGCTGCACGAAGGGCTGCTGGAACTGATTGGCGAAATGCAGGCGGCAGGCAGCGCGTGGATGGGCTACAAGGCGATTGAAGTGCTCTTCCTCATCAGCGGCGGATTGACCGTCGCGTACATGGCGAAGCTGTACATCTGCATTTTCTGGCAGAAGCACCCGACCCGTCAGGCGGAATTCGACGGCATGACGCACTACATGAACGGCACAACCGCGTTTGCGCTGCTGGGCAGTGCGGCGGCGCTCCCCTTCCTGGGCGCACTGCCGGGGCTGCTGCTCACACCGTTCGGGGCAAAAAGCGCGGCGTTCTTCGGCGTACCCGCGCTGAAGGAAGCGATTGCGTACTTCTCGGCGGAGAACCTGCAGGGCGCGGCGATTTCCATCATCATCGGCGCGGCGGTGTATCTGCTGATTGTCCTGCCGCTGCTGACGCGCAAGGACGAAAGCGGCGTGCGCCTGTACGTCAACCGCTGGAATGAGAAGCTCGACTTGGAGAACGCCGTCTACCGTCCGCTGCTGCTGACGCTGCTGCCGCAGGTGCTGACGCTGGTGTTCCGCTTCATTGCGGAGCTGCCGGAAAACCTCGTGATGGCAAGCCGCGCGACCATCTTCCGGATGCGCAAGACGCGCAAGCCCGTGCCAGTCGGCAACCGCTTCACCTACACGCTGGGGCGCGCGCTGAATGCACTGGCGCGGCTGCTTAACCGCACGATTCTGCACCGCCACCCGATGCGCACGGACTTCGAGTATGTGTTGGACGCTTCCTTCCGTGAAGTTTCCAGCGGCATCCGCAGCATGAGCGTGAGCATTTCCTTCGGGTTGCTGCTGCTGTGCATTGGGCTGTATGTAACCTGTTTGTATCTGCTGCAATAATCGGCATAATGATTTGCGGAGGCATTTCCGGGCTGCGAACCCTTGTGCAGCCCGGTTTTTGCTGCTAAAACAATGGGTTTTCGCTGTTTTCGATACTTTTCGTCAGCGTTCTTTGGCGGATTTGGGCGTTTTTAGACAGATTGTCGTGGAAGCTGGCGGGAAGCATACTTGTCATTTTCCCATTTCTGTGGTATGATACACAACGGCAATGCAAACAATGATTTTGCATCGCAACGCTTGATTCCGGAGCAGGGCATTCAACGGCATTCCACGAAAGCCCCTTTGCAAATAAAAAGGAGGATTCCCATGCCTACGACATCTTTTGATAAGGATTCCATCAAGGCATCCATTATCGGCAAGCTGCAGCGCTATAACGGCCGCACCATCGAGGAAGCATCGAATGGGCAGATTTATCGCGCACTGGCTTCCACCGTCCGCGACCAGATCATGCAGAAATGGATGATTTCCCGCGAAGAACGCAAGACGAACAACAACAAGCGTCTATTTTACCTCTCCGTGGAATTTCTGATGGGCCGCAGCCTATACACCAACATCCTGAACCTCGTCTCGCTCGATGCCTACAAGCAAGCGTTGGACGAACTGCACATCGACGTAGACAAGGTGCTTCAGGAAGAGCCTGAACCCGCGCTGGGCAACGGCGGTCTGGGCCGTCTGGCAGCGTGCTTCATGGACTCGCTGGCGTCCCTTGACCTGCCCGCGATGGGCTGCTCCATCCGCTATGAATACGGTCTGTTCCGCCAGAAGATTGTGGACGGTCAGCAGGTCGAGCTGCCGGACTACTGGCTGGGCAACGGCAACGTGTGGGAAATGCCCGTAATGGAGGATGCCTGCGAGGTGCACTTCAACGGTCACGTTGAAATGGGCAACGAGAACGGCCGCACAGTGTTCCGTCACGTCGGCTACAACACGGTCGAGGCTGTCCCTTATGACATGCCGCTGGTGGGCTATGACACCTCCACCGTCAACAGTCTGCGCCTGTGGAGCGCCCGCGCCCCGAAGCGCATTGACCTGAGCGACTTCAACCACGGCCACTATGTGCAGGCGTCGGAGGAAAAGGAACTGGCGGAAGCCATCTCCAACATCCTCTACCCCGAAGACAACCACTACGAAGGCAAGCTGCTCCGCTTGAAGCAGCAGTATTTCTTCACCTCCGCCACTCTCCAGTACATCCTCAAGGACTTCAAGAAGCTCAACGGCACGAACTGGAGCAAGCTGCCGGAGAAGGTCGTCATCCACATCAACGATACGCATCCGGGTCTGGCGATTCCGGAACTGATGCGCCTGCTGATGGACGAAGAAGGCTTGGGCTGGGACGAAGCGCAGCAGATTGTCAGCCGCACAATGGCGTACACCAACCACACCATCATGGCGGAAGCGCTCGAAAAGTGGCCGGAAGACATGGTGAAGAGCCTGCTGCCGCGCATCTATCAGATTCTGGTGGAAATGAACAAGCGTCTCTGCGCGCGCCTGTGGAACTTCTTCCCCGGCGAAGCGGAGCGCGTGGGTCGCATGGCGATTATTGCCTACGGTTACATCCACATGGCGAACTTGTGCGTTGCCATGACGTTCTCCACCAACGGCGTGAGCAAGCTGCACGGCGATATCCTCAAGCAGGAGACGTTCCACGACTTCTACCTCGTTATGCCGGAGAAGTTCAGCGCAATTACCAACGGCATCACGCATCGCCGCTGGCTGATGGCGTGCAACCCGGAACTGACCAAGCTTATCTGCGACACCATCGGCACAGACTGGGTGAAAGATCCGGAACTGCTGCATGACCTTGCGCCCTATGCTGACGACGCGGCGTTCCGCGAGCAGTTTGAGAAGATTAAGCACAACAACAAGGTTCGCCTGTCGAATTTCCTGAAAGAACATCAGGGCGCAATCGTTGACCCGAACTTCATCTTCGACGCACAGTCCAAGCGGCTGCACGAATACAAGCGTCAGATGCTCAACGCTTTGCACATCCTTGTGCTGTACAACCGCATCGTCAATGACCCGAACTTCACCATGCACCCGCGTGTGTTCATCTTCGGCTCGAAGGCAGCGCCGGGCTACAACCGCGCCAAGCAGATTATCCGCTTCATCAACGGTCTGTCCGCGCTGATTGCCAAGCATCCGCGCGCCAGCAAGATGCTGCAGGTCGTCTTCCTCGAAAACTACGACGTGTCCAGCGCGCAGATGCTGATTCCGGCAACCGAAATCTCCGAACAGATTTCCACCGCGTCCAAGGAAGCCAGCGGCACGGGCAACATGAAGTACATGATGAACGGTGCCATCACGATCGGCACGATGGACGGCGCAAACGTCGAGATTTCCGAGCAGGTCGGCATGGATAACATCTACATCTTCGGTATGCGTTCCGACACGGTGCTTGATATGTACCGTGAGCGCAACTACAACCCGATGACCATCTTTGAGACGAATCAGGAACTGCGTCTGGCGTTGACCCAGATGATCGACGGCACCGTGCTGCCGGACGCGCCGAGCGCCCTACAGGATTTGTATCACAGTCTGCTGATTGGCGACTGGGGCAACATGGCCGATCCGTTCTTCGTCCTGAAGGACTTCGGCTCGTACTCGATGGCGCAGCGCCGCATCGACGCGGATTATGCCGACCGCGACAAGTGGAACCGCATGGCAGTCATCAATACCGCAATGTCCGGTGTCTTCTCCTCCGACCGCACGATTCGCGAGTACAACGACACCATTTGGCATCTTGACCCGCTCAAGCGCAAGGGGTAAACTGCATATTTTTGAGAGCACTGCGGAAAAATATCCATCCGCAGTGCTCCCGGTTCAAAAGTCCGGAGCATTTCGGGCTTTTTTGCCGTGTTTCCGCAATTATTGATGATTGGATGGATGGATATCATGCTGCTGCACGATTCCCACAACGAATTTTATCGCACGCCGTCCGGCCCTGCTCCGGCTGGCAGCAATGTTCTGATTCGCCTGCACTGCGACGAAGCGACGAGCGTCGTCCTGCGCACTTGGATGACGGAAGAACTTTGCTACACCATGCTGCCGACCGCTGAGCATGTCTGGGAAGTTGCCATTCCCCTGCCGACCACGCCGGGGCTTTTCTGGTATTACTTCCTGATTTACCGCAAGGACGGCCGCACCATCCGCTATGGCAACCAGCCGGACAAACTTGGCGGCGTCGGTGTCGCGTATGACCACGGCGAGCCGGAATCCTTCCAGATTACGCTCTACGACCCGGCTTACAAGACGCCGGAAGCCTTCCACGGGGCGAATATCTACCAGATTTTCCCTGACCGTTTCCGCCATGCGCCAACAAAAGCCGTTGATGACCGCAAAGACCGCTATGTCCACAAAAACTGGGACGAAGAGCTGCTGGGCGTGGGCGACCTGCGCGGCGGCAAGTATCAGGAACTGGATTTCTACGGGGGCACGCTGACCGGCATTCAGGAGAAGCTGCCCTACCTGAAGGACATGGGTATCGACATTATCTACCTGAACCCGATTTTCCGCGCACGGTCGAATCACCGCTACGACACGGGCGACTACACGCAGGTTGACCCGCTGTGCGGCACGAACACGGAATTCACCGAACTGTGCGAAGAAGCGAAGAAAGTCGGCATCCGCGTGATGCTCGACGGCGTATTTTCCCACACGGGCGAAGACAGCGTGTACTTCAACCACTTCGGGCATTATCCGACGCTCGGCGCCTATCAGGGCCAATCCTCCCCCTACTACGACTGGTACACCTTCAACCACTATCCGGAAGACTACAAGGCATGGTGGGGCATTCTCTCCCTGCCGGAGCTGCGCAAGGACAATCCGGAATACCAGAAGTTCATGTTCCAGCCGCACGAGGGTGTTGTGCCGCGTTGGATTGAGGCGGGCAGCTGCGGCTGGCGGCTGGATGTGGCGGACGAATTGCCGGTGGACTTCCTGCGCAAGCTTCGCGCCGCCGCAAAGGCCGCTGACCCGGAAGCCGTTGTCTTGGGCGAAGTGTGGGAGGACGCGAGCAACAAGGTTGCTTACGGCGAAACGCGCTGCTACTGCACGGGCGACACGCTCGACAGCGTGATGAACTACCCCGTGCGCGAGGCGATTCTCAACTTTGTGATGGGCAAAACGTCCGCCAGCACCTTTGTGCGCCTGATCCACCATCAGGAGGAAGTTTACCCGGCGCAGTTCCGTTACGCGCTGATGAACCTCGTCGGCAGCCACGACCGCTGCCGTGCGCTGAACATCCTTGCTGGACGCGAATGTCAGGAACTGAGCAAGGCAGATCAGCAGCATGTCCACCTGAACGTGGAAGAGTACGAGTTAGCTGTGAGGCGCTACAAACTTTGCATCGACCTGCTGTGCGCGCTGCCGGGCTGCGCAACGGTGTACTATGGGGACGAAGTTGGGCTAACCGGCTGCCACGACCCGTGGAATCGCCGCGCCTTCCCGTGGGGGCGCGAAGACAAGTCGCTGCAGAAGTACGTCGCGAACAAGCTGCGCCATCGGCAGGAATCCGACCTGCTGCGCCTCGGCTACTGCGACATCGAAGCGCCGGATGACGACACGCTGCTCATTACGCGCCGCATGAAGGACGGTCACGACGCGCTTGGGCAGGAATCGACCGTCACGGGCAAGGAAATCATCAAGGTGTGCCGGAAACTGCACTAAAAGGTACAATTGCATAGCAATAGCGCCGCTTGGTCTCATTGCGAAATCAGGCGGCGCTTTTCGTTACTCAATCCCCGCCGGGCGCACAGTCGTCCGCCCTGTCGGCTCCTGCCACACGTCATAGAAGCCAATCAGATTGCCCGGATTCGTCGCCCGATACACTTGCACGGCGCGGCGCAAATCCTCCCGCTCGATGCGGACGCTCAGCCCACACCCCATCGCCACCGCGCGCGGCGTAATCATCACCGACGCACGCACCCCGTGCTGGCGCAAATCGCGTTCAAACGCCATCACCTGCTGCCGCGAGCGGAACGCCGCAATGCAAAACTCCTCCCTCATCGGTTCTACCGCCTCCTTTTTGCCATTAGAATAATATGAAAAAACGCCCGCCGAGGTTCGCGGACGATGGAGGAAATGCGTCGATGATTTATCTGGACAATGCCGCGACGAGCTTCCCGAAGCCGCCGGAGGTCATTCGGGCGATGGCGGGCGTAGAGGAGAAGATGGGCGCGAATCCCGGACGCGGCGGGCATCGGCTGGCACTGCGCGCGGGGCGGGTGGTGGAGCACTGCCGGGAGGAAGCCGCACGGCTGCTGGGTGTGCATCATCCGGAGCGGATTCTGTTCACCGCAAACTGCACCGAAGCGCTGAATCTCGCCATTTCCGGCACGCTGCGGCGCGGCGACGAGGTCATCTGCTCCTACGCGGAACACAACGCTGTCATGCGGCTGCTCGACCGCTACGTTTCGCGCGGGGAAATCACGGTGCATATGCTTGCGCCGGATGAACGCGGTATCCTGTCCCCTGCTTCTCTACGCCGCGTCATCAGCCGCAAAACCGCACTGGTGATTATCGCCCACGCCAGCAACGTCACGGGGCTGATTCAGCCGATTGCGCAGCTGGGCGCGGTCTGCCGGGAGCGCGGCGTTCCCCTGCTGGTGGATGCGGCGCAGACGGCCGGGATGGCGGACGTTTCGCCAGACGTGCTGTGCGCAGACATGGTGGCCATGCCGGGGCACAAGGGGCTGCTGGGGCCGCAGGGTACGGGACTGCTTGTGCTGGGCTACGGCATGAGCCCTGAACCGCTGCTGCTTGGCGGAACCGGCTCGATGAGCGAGAGCGTCCGTCAGCCGGACATGCTGCCCGACCGCTACGAGAGCGGCACTGTGAACCTGCCCGGCATAGCGGGGCTGTACGCGGGGCTGAAGTTCGTGCGGGCGCACCGGGCGGAAATCGAGGAATACGAGCTGGCGCTGTGCGACCGCCTGCGTGCGCGGCTGCGGGAGATTCCCGGCGTGCGCATTCTCTGCGACGATGGGCAGGCGCATATGGCGATTACAAGTATCGTCGTGCCGGGGCATGACGGCGGAGCGCTGGCGGATGCGCTCGACGCGGCGGATATTGCCGTGCGCGCGGGGCTGCACTGCGCACCGGCCGTCCATGCGTGGTTGGGAACGCTGCAAAGCGGCGCGATTCGCTTTTCGCCGGGGCTTTACAACACGGCGCAGGAGATGGACGACACGGCGCTGCTGCTGGCGCGATTATTGCAAGCATAAGAAAATCCCTGCACCGTTTGCGTGATGCAGGGATTTTTCTGAAAATGCGGTGAAGCCGCTTACCAAGACAGCACTTCGTGACCCGTATCCGTCACAAGCACCATGATTTCCCACTGCGCCGACGGTTTGCCGTCCGCCGTGAAGATTTCCCAGGTGTTGCCCGGATGCGTTCCAACCTCGTCCGTACCCATATTGACCATCGGCTCGATGGTGAAAATCATGCCGGGAGCAAGCGCCATTTCCGTGCCGCGCTTCGTAACATAGCTGACCCACGGGTCCTCGTGGAATTCCAGCCCGCAGCCGTGGCCGCCGATTTCGCGCACGACGCGGTAGCCGTTCGCGCGGGCATGGTCGTTGACCGCCTGCCCAACGTCGCCCAAGAAGCCCCACGGCTTCACTTGCGCCAAGCCCAGTTCGACGCACTCCTTCGTCACTTGCACGAGCTTGCGGTTTTCGTCGCTGACGTCGCCGATGCAGTACATGCGGGAGGAATCGGAAAAATAGCCATTCAGGATGGTCGAGCAGTCCACATTGATGATGTCGCCGGATTTCAACACAACGTGCTTCGACGGGAAGCCATGGCAGACCTGATCATTCACTGACGTGCAGACGCTGTACGGGTAGCCCTCATAGTTCAGCGGTGCGGGAATGCCGCCCATGTCGCGCGTCATGGTGGACACGATGTCGTCGATTTCCGCCGTCGTCATGCCCTCATGAATTTGCTTTCCAATTTCGTCCAGCACGGCAATATTGATTTTGCAGCTTTCCTTGATTTTTTCAATCTGCTCCGGCGTTTTAATCATCCTATGCGTCGGAACGATGTGCCCCTGTGCCGCCAGCGACGCAATCTGCTGGTCAAACGCACAGTGGCAGCTCTTGTACTTGCGGCCGCTCCCGCACCAGCAGGGGTCGTTGCGTCCCGGCAGATGTGGAAACGAGAAAGCAGGGAAATTCATACACTTTCCTTTCTACGATGGCGCTCAGCGGTGGTCGCCGAGGAAGAAAATCGCCAGCGTACCGGGGCCGGAGTGGGAACCGATGACTGGGCCGACATACGTCACCAGAACGCCCGCAATGCCGGGGATTTCCGCCTTGATGATGTCTGCCAGCGCGTTCGCCTCATCCTCGCAATCGCCATGGCTGATGAAAATCATCTGCCCTTCCGGGTTGACGATATGCTCCTTGACGCGGTTGGCAAGGATGCGGATGCTGCGGCGGCGGCCCGTCACCTTCTCCACAACTGCCAAATGACCTTCCTCATCAACGTGCATAATCGGCTTGATGCGCACGAGCGAACCGACAACCGCGCTGGTTGCAGACAGGCGGCCGCCGCGATAGAGGAACATCAGGTCATCGACGGTGAACCAGTGAATCAAGTGCTGAATATGCTCCTTGACCCACTTTGCGTTCTCCTCGATGGACATGCCCTGTTCGCGGTTCTGCAGCGCATAATGCACCAGCAGACCCTCGCCTGCCGACGCGCATCGGCTGTCAATCACGATGATTTTCTGATTCAGGTACTTCGGCGCAAGTTCCTTCGCCGCGTCCGCTGCGGCGGCATAAGTGCCGGACAGCCCGCTGGAGAACGCAATGCAAAGGACATCTTGACCCTCGTCCAGCAGCTTCTGGAAGCATTCCTCCCACGTCGCGGTATTGACGGCGGAGGTCTTAATCACCACGCCGCTGCGGAGCTGACGATAAGTCTCCTTTTTCGCCACTTCCGACGTTCCCGGAACAGAGGAAACGCCATTGATCGTGCAGGAAAGCGACACGATGTGGAAATCATGCTGTGCCTCCACCCAAGACTGCGGCATGTCAGTGGAAGAATCCGTAACAATATAGTACATTTTTGTCCTCCTGATGTGCTTTGGGGGAGCAGCGCCGCCTGCAGGCAGCGTCCACCTTCGCCTGTCTCCGAATCAGGATGTGCAGATTTGGAAACAATGCAGCTCTGCGGTCGCGCAAAAAAGGAGACAGAGGCTCTCACCTCTGCCTCCTGCGCAGACACATCAAATAGAAAAGATGCTCCCAGAGTGACGATGCACTGCATGTTTTTCACCCGCTATTAAAGCAGGTAGGTGTCCTGCCGTCTGCATCTGCCTTCCCCTGGCGTTTTGCAACGGGGGCATGACATAGCCGAACATAGACCCGGACTCCATTTGTAGAAATGTGGGGAAAACCAGCGTGCTGTCAGACACCCCAGGAGCATCTCCCCCTGCCTTTCATTATAAGCAGGAGGAATCGCCGTGTCAAGAGGATTTTGAAATCAAATCAAACGAAATCGCAAACTTCCACGTTTAGAAAGGGAATGTTTGAAAATCAACAGCTTTCTAATGCGGATGCCGTTCCTTCGTTCCTCGCCCACCGCTGCTTAGCGCTGCACGCGGCCCGTGCCGGAACCCTTCATCAGGCTCTCGACCTCGGAGACGGAGACGCGGTTGTAGTCGCCCAGAATCGTGTGCTTCAGGCAGGATGCCGCCACAGCAAACTCCAGCGCGGTCTTTTCGTCCGCGTAGGTGTTCAGACCGTAAATCAGGCCGCCGCCGAAGGAGTCGCCGCCGCCCACGCGGTCAACGATATCGGTGATGGCGTACTTGCGGGAGAGGAAGAAGTCCTTGCCGTTGTACAGGCAGGCAGACCAGTCGTTGTGGTTGGCAGACTTCGACTCACGCAGGGTAATCGCCACGCGCTTGATGTTCGGGTAGGTCTGCATTGCCAGAGACGCAATCGCCTTGTAGTTCTCGATGTTCAGCGCGCCGTCTTCCACGTCACCCTGAGATTCCGCCTTCAGGCCCAGAGACTTCTGGAAGTCCTCTTCGTTGGCGATAACGGTGTCAACGTACTTGACCAGCTCGGTCATGACTTCCTTGGCATCCTTGCCGTACTTCCAGAGGTTCTTGCGGTAGTTCAGGTCGCAGGACACATGGATGCCCTTCGCCTTCGCCGCCTTCACCGCTTCCAGAGACAAATCCGCCGCGCCCTGAGAGATGGCAGGCGTGATGCCGGTCAGGTGGAACCACGTCGCACCCTCAAACGCCTTGTCCCAGTCGATGTCGCCGGGCTTGGCTTCCGCGATGGCAGAACCCGCGCGGTCATAGATGACCTTGGAGGGACGCTGCACAGCGCCAGTTTCCAGATAGTAGATGCCCATGCGGCCGTCCTTGCGGACAATCTTAGTGGTATCAACGCCGAAGCCGCGCAGTTCGCGGATGCAGGCATTGCCGACATCGTTGGTGGGCAGCACAGTCACGAACGCGGTTTCCATGCCGTAGTTTGCCAGAGAAACAGACACGTTCGCCTCGCCGCCGCCGAAGGTCGCTTCAAGGGAGGGAGACTGGAACAGGCGCTCATACGCCGGGGACTTGAGGCGAAGCATGATTTCGCCGAACGTTACAACCTTAGCCATTGGATTTTTCCTCCTAATTTTATACTGGTAAATGATGCCTATGAATTACTTCTGCACGAGATGGAACGCAAAGCCGCCGATTTCGTCTTCCAGATAGATGGCGATCAGCTTGCCGTTCTTCACCACAGCGCTGTCCTCAATGAACTTGAAGCCACGCTGTTCCAAATGCCACTTCGCGCGCGGGACGCTGTTCGTACCGATAGCGATGTGGCCGTTCGTGCCGCGGCCCTGCTTCTTCATCAGCTCGTAGCCCGTGCCGACGAAGTTGGAGGAGTTGCCTTCCTTGATGGGCCAGCCCATGAGCGCGGAAATCTTCTTCGCCGTCTCCATGGAGCTTTCCGCGTCGGGGCAGTTCAGACCGATATGGCGCACTTCAAAGCCGAGCATCTTGTCCACCGCAGAGCGGGTCAGGTCAGTGATGCGCTGCCAGTCCTTCGCAGCCACCGCGTCCTTCGGCACCATCCAGGAGCCGCCGCAGCAGAGAATCTTGTCGAACGCGAGGTAGTCGAGCATGTTGTTCTCGTTGATGCCGCCCGTGGGCATGAACTTCATGTCCGGGTACACCGGCGCCATCGACTTGATGAGCTTCAAGCCGCCGACCGCTTCCGCCGGGAACAGCTTGACAGCCTTCAGGCCGTACTGAATCGCAATCTGCACATCAGACGGATTCGCCGTGCCGGGGCAGACAGGGATGTTCTTCTCCACGCAGTACTTCACCACGTCAGGAGACAGACCAGGGGACACAATCGCCGCCGCGCCAGCATTCACCGCGCGGTCGACCTGCTCCGTCGTCAGCACCGTGCCCGCGCACAGCAGTACATCGGGCATGGCTTCATGCACGCGGCGGATGGCTTCCTCCGCAGCCGCCGTGCGGAAAGTGATTTCCGCCACCGGCAGACCGCCGTCAGACAGCGCCTTGCACAGCGGCACAGCGTCGTCCGCATCATTAACAGCAATGACCGGCACGAGGCCAGCCAAAGACAGCTTCTCCAAAAATTCCATGACACATCGTCCTTTCTCTGTGGTCTTACGCGTGCTTGTAAGCGTTTACAAGCGGTCATGCGGATGAAGGAAGTCTCGCTTCCCTATCCACTTGACGCACACGAACTGAACCAGTATCATCATACAACGTTTTCCGCCTTCCGTCAAGGGAAAATGCAGCATTTTGCACATTTTTCGCGGAAAAAACGCGCAGACGGGGCGAAAGGGCGCGTCAGGAGCATCTTGCGAAATAACGCCAAGCATGGTATAATAAAATCAGCATGAAAAGAGCGTTCATGCTCTTTCACAGAGAGAGGGATGAGGGATGAGCCAAGTCATTTCGTTCAAATGTCCGTCGTGCGGCGGCTATTTGGTTTTCGACCCGGTCAAGCAGCGTTTCCAGTGCCCTTATTGCGGCGGCAGCTTTGCTGAAAATGAGCTGAAGGAACAGTCCGAGCAGCGACAGCAGGCGGCGGAACAGGCACGCAGTGCGGAGCCCAATTCGGAGCTGCGTTCCTATCACTGCCAAATGTGCGGCGCGGAAATCGTGACCGATGCGACGACCGCCGCAACCCGATGCTACTACTGCCACTCACCCGTTGTGCTGAATGACCGTCTGACCGACGAGTTCCGCCCCGACGGCGTAATTCCTTTCAAGCTGGACAAAAAGGCGGCAGAGGCGGAGTTCAAATCGTTCATCAGCAAAAAGCGCTTCGTGCAGCCGGATTTCTTCTCGCAGGCGCAGATGGAGGATTTTTCCGGTGTCTACTATCCCTACTGGTCGTGCGATATTTCCGGCGAAGGATCGTTTGATGGCGAAGGCACAAACGTCTCTATCCGCAACGGCGCGAAGGAAACCGTCACCATCACGCGGATTTTCGCCGTCCACCGCGAAGGGCGGCTGACGTTCCGGCAGATGATTCGCAAGGCGCTGACCAAGGCAGACGGCAAACTGTCCGACGGCATCCACCCCTATCAAATGGAGGACGTGAAGCCCTACGAATCAGGCTATTTGAGCGGCTTTCTGGCGGAAAAGCGCGATATTGAGCAGGACGCGGCGAAGCAGTCGATGGTGACGGAGGCGAAGGGATACGCCGAGCGCATGTTCACCAGCGTGGAGAACCCCTACAACACGCTGACGGGTCACGCGAAATTCGAGCCGGATTCTGTCAAGACGAAATACCTGCTGCTGCCCGCATGGGTGCTGACCTACAAGCACCGCGCGGACGGCGAACCCTACTACTACATGATGAACGGGCAGACGGGGCGCATCTGCGGCAAACTGCCGATTAACAAGGGCAAGCTGTACGCGGTCGGCGCGCTGATTGGCGGCGTCGTGTTCGGGCTGCTGTGTCTGGGAGGTGCGATTCTGTGGTAAAGAAACTGACGTTGTTTCTCCTTTTGATGATGCTCACGCTGACCGTCGCCCTCGCGGACACGCAGGTGCAGGATGACGCGGGGTTGTTCACGGCGGACGAAATTGCCGAAATCAGCGCCATTTGCGACCGCATTGAAAGCGCATATCAGGTGGATATGTTCGTGCTGACAAGCCAGGACGTGCCGAGTGGGCAGACGACGGCGTACGCGGACGACTACTTCGATTACAACGGTTTGGGGATGGGCGACGACCGCGCCGGGATGCTCTACCTCATCGACATGCACAACCGGCAGTGCTGGATCAGCACACGCGGCGTGATGATTGACTACATCACGGATGAGCGCGAAGAGGGCATCCTCGACGCCGGCTGGGACGAGATGCTGGATAAGGAATACGGTCAGTCCGTCATCAAGGTGCTGAAGCAGACCGAGAAGTACCTGAAGCAAGGTCGCACAAGCGGTCAGTTCCGCTACGATGAAGTCACCGGTAGTCGTCTGACCGAGTTCTATGAGCCGGAAAACACGCTGACGGGCATGGAAATCCTCATTGCGGTGATTGCGGGTTTGGCGGTCATGGGCATCTTCATTGCGTCCGTGAGCGGGAAATACAACCTCAAGGGCAGTACCTATTCCTACGACCTGAACGGGCTGGCGAGCGTCAAACTCAGCCGGAATGACAGCCACTTCGTGCGCGAGCACGTCACACGCGTCAAGCACCCTGACCCGCCGTCGTCCAGCCATGGCGGCAGCAGTCATGGCAGCGGCACGCACGTTTCGTCCAGCGGCGCAACCCACGGCGGCGGAGGACGCAGCTTCTGATGCGCACCACTCGAAAACAGCAATGCAGCAAGGTTCTGCGCAATACCTTCGGCGTCAGCGGCTTTCGCCCCGGTCAGGAGCAGGCGGCTGACGCCTTGCTTGACGGGCGGGATTTGCTCTGCATCCTGCCCACTGGCGCAGGCAAAAGCCTCTGCTGGCAGCTTCCAGCGCTAATGATGGATGAGTTGACCGTCGTCATTTCGCCGCTGATTGTCCTCATGCACGACCAAGTTCGCCACCTGCGGGAGAGGGGCATCCCCAGCGTCCATCTCGACAGCCTGATGACCCCCGCCGAACGCGCCGACGCGCTGAATCAGCTCACGCGCGGTCAGGCAAAGATTGCTTTTCTTGCGCCGGAGCGGCTGAATCACCCGGAGATTCACGCGCTCTGCCAGCAGCGTCCTCCCGCGATGGTCGTCGTGGACGAAGCGCACTGCGTGGTGCAATGGGGCGACGCGTTCCGCCCGTCGTATCAGCAGATGGGACAGTTCGTCTCGTCACTCCCCCGCCGCCCGGTGCTGTGCGCCATGACTGCAACCGCCGACAAGCAGTTGCAGCGCGGCATTGTGCAGTCGCTGGGGCTGCGGCATCCGAAGCGCATCGTCATGCCCGTAGAACGCCCAAATCTGCATTACAGCGTCCTGCCGACGGCGCACGTCACAGACGCAATTCTCCGCGCGCTGCAAAAAATTCCGGGCAAAGCGGTTGTGTTCTGCCGACTGCGTGCGCGGACGGAATCACTGGCAGAGCGGCTGAACCGCGCCGGAATCCCCGCTGCGGCATATCATGCGGGGCTAAATCGCGAAGAGCGAAGCCGCGTGGTACAGGCGTACCTGTCCGGGCGCATCCGCGTCGTGACGGCGACATCCGCATTCGGCATGGGCGTGGATATTCCTGACATTCGGCTGATTCTGCACGATCACCTGCCGACGAACATGATTGACTATGTGCAGCAGTCAGGCCGAGCGGGGCGCGACGGAGAAACCGCCTATGCGCTGCTGCTCTTCTCCCCGGCGGATTTGCTCCGCTTTCACACGCGCTGCCAGCAGATTCGCTTGCAGCACAAACACCGCCCATTCACGCGGTACGCCTTGATTCAGCGCGAATGGCGACCGTACCGCCGCGTGCTGCGCTTCTGTCTGCAAGCGCCGTGCCTATCGCAGGGAATCTCCGCCGCATTCGGTCAGAAAAGCGCGCCCTGTGGGAACTGCTCGGCGTGCCGGAGCGGCGCAATCGGCAAGGAAATCCCGAATATCCCGCGGATGACAGTGCAGGAACTGTACTGCTGGATTTTGCAGCTGCATCGGGATGAATTGCATCGGCGAAATCCACATCAAAAGCAGGCGACAAACGCACAGCTTCGCGAAATTGCGGAGACGATGCAGCTGCCGGACAATCTGCCCGGACGCGAGACGTATTTCCCCTATCTGCGCGCGTTTCATACTATTTCCAGATGAAAATTCGCGGCGCATCTTGGCGCAGGTGAATCTGGAAATAGTATCAGTCTCATCCATAAAAGAACCCCGGTATCATGTGCCTAATCAGGCTGATACCGGGGACTTTTCGTATTATTCCGCGGCTTTCACGGCTTCAAACGCCTGCTGCAAATCCGCAAGAATATCGTCGATATGCTCCGTGCCGATGGACAGGCGAATCGTGTTCTGCGCAATGCCCTGATCCGCCAGCTCTTCGTCCGTCAACTGGGAATGCGTCGTCGTTTCCGGGTGAATGACAAGGCTCTTCACGTCCGCAACGTTCGCCAGCAGAGAGAAAATTTTCAGGCTGTCGATAAACTTGTGCACTTCCTTCTGCCCGCCCTTGATGTTGAAGGTGAAGATGGACGCGCCGCCGTTCGGGAAATACTTCTCGTACAGCGCGTGGTCGGGGTGCTCCGGCAGCGACGGATGGTTCACATGCTCCACCTGCGGATGATGCGCAAGGTATGCCACAACTTTCTTCGTGTTCTCCGCGTGGCGCTCCAGACGCAAGGACAGCGTCTCCACGCCCTGCAGGAGCAGGAAGGCATTGAAGGGCGAAATCGTCGCGCCGGTGTCGCGCAGGAGAATCGCGCGGATGTAGGTGACGAACGCCGCCGGGCCGACCGCATCCGCAAATGACACGCCATGGTAGCTCGGATTTGGATCAGCAATCGCCGGATAATGCCCGCTCGCCTTCCAGTCGAACTTGCCGGAATCGACGATAATGCCGCCGAGCGTCGTGCCGTGACCGCCGATGAACTTCGTCGCGGAATGCACAACGATGTCCGCGCCGTGCTCAATCGGGCGAATCAGGTAGGGCGTGCCGAACGTGTTGTCAATCACCAGCGGAAGGCTGTGCCGATGGGCGATTTCCGCAATTGCGTCGATGTCGGGAATATCGCTGTTCGGGTTGCCGAGGGTTTCCAGATAAATCGCGCGGGTGTTGTTCTGAATTGCGTTCTCGACCTCGGCGAGGTTGTGCGCATCCACGAACGTCGCGGTGATGCCGAAATGCGGCAGGGTGTGTTCGAGCAGGTTGTAGCTGCCGCCGTAAATCGTCTTTTGCGCGACGATGTGGCCGCCATCCTGCGCCAGCGCCTGAATCGTGTAGTTAATCGCTGCCGCACCGGATGCCAGCGCAAGCGCCGCAACACCGCCTTCCAGCGCCGCAATGCGCTTTTCCAGCACATCCTGCGTGGAGTTGGTCAGTCGGCCGTAGATATTGCCCGCATCTGCCAGACCGAAACGTGCGGCGGCATGGGCGGAGTTCTTAAAGACGTAGGACGTGGTCTGATAAATCGGGACAGCGCGGGAATCGGTCGCAGGATCGGGCTGTTCCTGGCCAACATGCAGCTGAAGGGTTTCAAACTTGTAATTGCTCATCGTGATGTCCTCTTTTCTTTCTATGTCGATTTATGTCGATAAATTTTGAGAAACTGAGGATTTGACCAAAAAATAACCGGGGCTTGTTCTTCGCAAACTCCCGGACAAATGGTCGATGTCAACGACGATGTGCTTCGGCTGAGCGGTACGCAAAACGAAGCACCCGACCATACTGCTTTGTCCGGGAGCGTCGCATTCGATTGCCGCACAGTTCTCTCTGATAATTCCGGTTCAGCATCCTGCGCCACCTCCTTGCTTCGTGTTTGCTCAAATCCAGCAGCATCATCATACATGATATTCCCTACCATGTCAATAGGTTTTCTGTATTTTGCGTGTATTTTGGAATACAAGAAAAGCCGAAGCATTTCTGCCTCGGCTGATACGATTAGGGTAACACCGCACAAATGAGGTGGTCGGCTGGCGAATGGATTTTTCGTCAGATACAAATGCAAATTGCGAAGGTTTACTGGATGTAAATCGAGGAATTTGCATGCCGCAGATGGCGGAAAAGACATCGCCCGACGCGCCGCCGAATTGTGCGGTGGTGCCTTAGTCCAGATTCTCCGAATGGTGCTTGACGCGCAGACGGGTCAGCGCGCGCGCCAGCTGCGCCTGCGTTTCCAGATACTCGCGGCGGCTCTGCTTTTGCAGCAGGGCTTCGCGCGCCGCGTCCGCCTTCTGCTGATTGCGGATGCGGTCGATGTCCTCCGGCTTTTCCGCCGTCTCCACCAGCACCAGCACATGGTTGTCCTCAATCTTGATCATCCCATGCGACACGGCAGCCAGACGCGGCTTTTCACCGGGAACGGTGTAGCTGAGTTCGCCGGGGCTGATGGCGGCAATGGCGTTGCTGTGGTGCGCCAGCACACCGCACTTGCCATCGGGCGTCGGCACAACCAGCGATTCGCATTCGCCCTCATAGAAGACGGACGACGCGGCGAGGATATTGAGCTGAAACGTGTCCATCGCTTACTGCTCCTTCGCGGCTTTGGCTTTGACATCCTCAATCGTGCCGACGTTGAAGAAGGCGGATTCAGGATAATCGTCCATTTCGCCGGACAGAATCGCCTTGAAGCTGCGGATGGTGTCCTTCAGCGGGACATACACGCCCTTGATGCCTGTGAACTTCTCCGCAACGTGGAACGGCTGGGACAGGAAGCGCTGCACCTTGCGGGCGCGCGCAACCGTCAGACGATCCTCTTCGCTGAGTTCTTCGATGCCCAAGATGGCAATAATATCCTGCAAATCAGCGTATTTTTGCAGAATTTCCTGCACCGCACGCGCCGTTTCGTAGTGCTCCTGACCGACGATATCCGCCTCCAGAATACGGGAGGTGGATGCCAGCGGGTCAACGGCCGGGTAAATGCCCTGCTCGGAAATCTTACGGCTCAAAACAGTCGTTGCGTCCAGATGGGTGAACGTCTGCGCAGGGGCGGGGTCAGTTAAGTCATCGGCAGGAACGTAAACCGCCTGTACGGACGTGACAGAGCCGTTGCGTGTGGAGGTAATGCGCTCCTGCAGCTGCCCCATTTCGGTCGCCAGCGTCGGCTGATAGCCAACAGCGGACGGCATACGCCCCAGCAGGGTCGAAACCTCCGAACCAGCCTGCACGAAACGGAAGATGTTGTCGATGAACAGCAGCACGTCCTTATGCTCAACATCGCGGAAGTACTCCGACATCGTCAGCCCGGACAGCGCCACGCGCATACGCACGCCCGGCGCTTCGTTCATTTGCCCAAAGACCAGCGCCGTCTTGGAAATGACGCCGCTTTCCATCATCTCGTTCCACAGGTCGTTGCCCTCGCGGCTGCGCTCGCCAACGCCGGTGAAGATGGAATAGCCGCCATGTTCGGACGCGACATTGGTAATCAGCTCCTGAATCAGAACCGTTTTGCCAACGCCAGCGCCGCCGAACAGGCCAATTTTGCCGCCCTTGGCATACGGCTCCAGCAGGTCAATGACCTTGATGCCGGTTTCCAGAATGCTCACGACCGGGCTTTGCTCGGCAAAGGACGGCGCTTGGCGGTGGATGCTCCATTTTTCGGTGGATGCCGGAAGCGCCTCGCCGCCGTCAATCGGGTCGCCCAGGACGTTGAACATACGCCCCAGGGTCGCGTCGCCGACGGGAACACTGATGCCGCGTCCAGTCGCCTCCACCGTCATGCCGCGCGAAAGCCCTTCGCTGGGCGCCAGCATGATGCAGCGGACAGTATGTTCATCCATGTGCTGCGCCACTTCCATGGTGCGCACTTCGTCTTCCACTTGGACGCGCAGTGCTTCGCGAATCTTCGGCAGCTGTCCCTCCTGAAACTCACAGTCCACCACAGGGCCGGACACCTGCACGATTTTGCCATAGCTCAGCATGACTGCACCTTCTTTCTTTTCTGTGCCTTTGCGCCGGAGGATACTTCAGTAATCTCCTGCGTAATCGACGCCTGACGCACGCGGTTATACTGCACCGAGAGCGACGCAAGCATCTTGTCGGCATTTTCCCCGGCGGAGGACATAGCGGTCATGCGGGCGTTCTGTTCCGCACAGAAGCTGTCCACCAGCGCGCTGTACACGAAACCCGTGATATAACTGCGGATGACGTTGTCCAGCACCGCCTCAACGCCGGGCGTAAACTCAAAGTGAACACTGCCCGGCGCGGCGACGGACGCGAAATCGCCCCGGTGAAAGGGCAGAAGGCGCGTGCTTGTCGCTTCGGCGCTCAGGCTGTTCTTCATATCGGTATAGACAATGAACAATTTCTGGAACTCGCCATTGTCATAGCGTTCCAGCAGGATATCGCAAATTTCGCGTGCGCGGTGCAGCGTCGGATTCTGCGCGGGATAGAGGAAGGACTTCTCAATCGGGATGCCCGCCTGCGCAAAATGCTGGCGGCCATATTCACCCACGACGAACAGCTCCGTCTCCGGATGCTCATGCAGCATTTCCCGCGCAATTTTCAGCACATTGTGGTTATACGCGCCCGCCATGCCCTTATCCGCCGTGATGACAAGGCAGGCGTACTCCCCTTCCAGCTTCGGCGCACCCGCCGGCGGATAGAAGTAGCGGCTGTCCACGTCCGGAACAGTGCGGAAGATGCGCTTGATTTCGCCTTTGAGCGCGTCGAAGTACGGGCGGGTACGGTTCAGCTCGTTCTTCGCCTTCCGCAGCTTCGTGGAGGAAATCAGGTACATGGCGTTGGTGATTTTCTGCGTATCCTTGATGCTGGCGATGCGGCTTTTGATTTCCTTTGCGCTCGGCATGGATTACTCCTTCCTGAAGCGCTCAGCGTTCGCGGTGCGGAAAGCCTCCGCGATGCGCAGAATCTCCTGCTTCATATCGTCCGTCAGCACCTTTTCATCTTCCAGCGAACGGCAGAGGTCGGAATGTTCCTGCTCGAAGTGGTCAAGCAGCGCATCACGGAAGTCCGTCACATCCTTCACTGCCACCTTCGACAGTACATGCCCCATCGCACACACCAGCACAATGACCTGCTGGTGCATACTCAGCGGATGATACTGCTTCTGGCGGAGGATGCGCATCAGGCCCTGCCCATAGTGCAGCTGTTCCTTCGTGCTGTCATCCAAATCGCTGGAGAACTGCGTAAATACTTCCATCTCGCGGTACTGCGCCAAGTCCAGGCGCAGGCTGCCGGTCGCTTTTTTCGTCGCCTTCGTCTGCGCCGCGCCGCCAACACGGGACACGGACAGACCGACATTGACTGCCGGGCGCTGACCCGCAAAGAACAGGTCGCTTTCGAGGAAAATCTGACCGTCAGTGATGGAAATGATGTTCGTCGGGATATACGCGGACACGTCGCCCGCCTGCGTCTCGACAATCGGGAGTGCGGTCATGCTGCCGCCGCCGAGCTTGTCGCTCAGGTGCGCTGAGCGCTCCAGCAGACGGGAATGCAGGTAGAACACGTCGCCCGGATACGCCTCACGGCCCGGCGCGCGCTCCAGCAGCAGACTCATGGCACGGTAGGCAATGGCGTGCTTGGAGAGGTCGTCATAGACAATCAGCACATCGCGGCCCTTGTGCATGTAATATTCCGCCATCGCGCAGCCCGCGTAAGGCGCAATGTACTGCATGGTGTCCGCTTCGCCCGCCGTTGCGCTGACGACGACGCAGTAGTCCATTGCGTCGCGCTTGCGCAGATTCTCCACCAGCTGGGCAACACTCGATGCTTTCTGACCGATGGCAACGTACACGCAGATAACGTTCTTGCCCTTCTGATTCAGCATGGCGTCCAGCGCAATCGCCGTTTTGCCCGTCTGACGGTCGCCGATAATCAGTTCGCGCTGACCGCGGCCAATCGGGAACATGGCGTCGATGGACAGCAGCCCTGTTTCCATCGGCGTATCAACACTTTGACGGTCGATGATGCCAGGCGCGGGTTCTTCCACCGGGCGATAGCCGTCCGCCGGAATCGCGTCTCCCCCGTCAATCGGGCGTCCGAGCGCATCCACGACACGCCCCAAGAACGCGTCGCCCACGGGAACACCCGCGGTCTTGCCCGTGCGCGCAACCTTGCTGCCCGCGGAAATATCATCGGCATTGTCAAACAGGATGCAGCCCGTCTCGTTGCGGCGCAGATCCTGCACCATGCCTTTGATACCGTTGTCAAACATGAGGATTTCGCCATACGCGGCATGTTCCAGCCCCTCGACAACCGCAATGCCGTCGCCGATGGACTTGACCGTCCCGACTTCGCTGCTCTTGGCAAGCAGACGGAACTCGTCGATGCTGCTGCGCAGAAGCGGGATGATGTCCTTGCGCGTGTTCTTCGCCACAAGCTGCTCCACCTGCTGGCGGAACTGCTCCATGCGGCCCTTCGCGCTCCAGTCGTAGACCTCGCTCCCCACATGCAGCTGGAAGCCGCTCTTCAGCGAGGCATCCTGCTGGATGGTCAGCGCAACATCTTCGCCATACTTTTTCTGGAGAAAGGCGCGGATGCCCTGCTCCTGATGCTCATCCGGCGGCGTGACGCAAAGCAGCGTGGCCGTCAGACGGCTCTGCTTCGTATCAGTCATGGTCATTCTCCTCCTGCGCAGCCTTCAGGAAGCTGTCATAGAGTGCCTTGTCGAACGCGGGGTCGTTTTCTTTGTCCATCAGCTTGCCCGTAGCGGACACAACCATCTGGGCAATGTCCTTCTTCGCGCCTTCAAGCATGGCATTGCGCTCCTGCTCGGCGGCACCGCGGGCATTCTTGAGCAGCTTGTCCGCGTCTGCCTGTGCGCGCTGCATCCGCTCCTGACGCTGACGGTCAGCTTCCTGCGCGGCAGCAGCGTTCTTCTGGCGGATTTCTTCATCCGCACCCGCCAGCTTCGCGTTATACTCCGCCAGCGTCGCTTCCGCCTGCGACTTCGCCTCCTGCGCCTGCTTCTCCAAATCAGCAAAGTGATCCTCGCGCTTCTTCATGAAGGCGACAACCGGCTTATACAGCAGCATGTACAGTCCGAACGCCAGAATCACGAAATTGAACATGTGCAGCAGAATCTGCTGGAAATTGATATTCAGCGGCATATCTTCACCTGACTGAACAGACGTTTATAGCCGTCTGTTCCCTTTCCTGCTCAAAGAAATTACAGAACGAAAACGACCAGAATCGCAACAATCAGAGCGTAAATGATAGCCGTTTCGATGAAGACCAGACCAATCATCAGGCTGCCGCGGATGCTGTCGGTCGCTTCGGGCTGACGGGAAATTGCCTCCGTCGCCTTGCCGATGGAAATGCCCATTGCAATAGCGCCTGCGCCAGCAGCCGCCGCAATCGCAATCGCGGCCGCAATCGCCTTCGCGGGAATCGCACTGTCGGTCGCTGCCGCAGCCGCTTCTTCAGCCAGCGCGGGGGCAAACACGGAGAGCATCAGCACAGCCATCAGAGCCAGAACGAGAACGCTTGCAAACTTCTTCATAATCAAAATCCTCCTCAAATCAATTCACCGCCGGAACAGCACCGGCGGGCTTCTTTTCCTTCTTCGCCTTTTTCTTCGGCGGTTCGCTGACCTCGCCGTAGTAGTTGGCGGTCAGCATGGTGAGAACGTAGGTCTGGATGAGCGCGTGCAGAATCGTGAACAGAACGCCCACAAGCACCGGCAGCACGAAGCTCAGAGAAATCGTGTAGTACACCAGTTCCGACACCAGCAGACCGCTCAGCAGCGCGCCGAAAAGTCGGAAGCTCATGGAGATGGGCAGGGAGAATTCTTTTAGCGTGAGCAGGATGCCGCGTCCGCCATTGCTGGCAATGCCGCCGGACATGATGACGCCGTAGGACATCAGACCCATCGCAATCGCCGCGTTGATGTCAGACAGCGGCGCAGGCAGGGACATTGACATTCCCTCCGTCGTCACGCTCTGAATGCCCAGCAGTTCAAAGAGCGTACCAACCGCGATGTACATTCCCGCGCTGAATATGTACACGCCGAGGAACCCGTTGCGGTGCGGGCTGTACGACTTCGCCATATCCCGGAAGAACGAAACCAGTGCTTCCAGTGCGCTTTGCAGCTTGCCGGGAACGAGCTTGAAGTGCGGAATTGCGAAAATTCGCAGCAGCGCCGCCACAACCAGCAGCAGTCCCGTAACCACCCAGTCGGAAAGGACCGACGGGTTCACCCTCATCCCCAGAAAAGCCATCTGGTTGTCTTCATGCAGCACGGCATCCTTCATGACCGCCTGAATGGACTCGGTTTTCTCTCCGCCGGGGTCAGTCAGAAAGATGGCTGCAAGCAAGGCCGCCAGCAGTACGATCATCACAAGAATGAGCCGTACACGGCTGTTTTTCTTCTCTTGCTTCATATTATACCTCGCTTCCGTGAGTTACTTTTGGGGAAACCATGCACATTATAGCACCGAGATTCGGAATTTGCAATACGGAAAAGCGATTTCTTAGCGCAACCAGATTGGACAAATTCAACTGCGTCTGCGCGCAGAAAAATTCGCCGCGGCAAGACTGTTTGCGGCGGCGGACTTCCTATTTTAGATTACCGTTTGTGAGTTGCGTTCTCCTTCAATTCCCGATGCTCTTCTTTCAGTTCCTGCTTGAGCGTTCGGTCGATTTCCGCCGTTTCCTTGCGGATAGCGCTGATGTCCTTTTCGATAAGCGGATTCTGCTCCATATCCTCGCGGATGAACATCAGCGCGAAGGCTGCCAGCAGCAGCAGGCACGAAATCCAGATGGCATGTGCGCCGATGCGCCCTGCACTGACGCTGCCAATGCCCGCGCCCAGCGCAAAGAGCAGGATGATGCCGAAGTAACGCAGCATCCGATCTTTCGCGTGCGGTTCGTGCGTTTTGCTCCAAATGCAGAACGCCTCGACACCGCTGCGCAGGTCGCCAATGCACATCGTGCTGGCAAACGCATAGCCGTCCACCTTGCGGAACGCCTGCACCTGCATCGCGCAGGAGAACGACACGATGGCGTTCGCCAGCAGATTGCAGCTTTCGGGCAGGAAGCCGACAATCAGCAGCAGGAGCATTTCTCCCAGCACGACCAGCTGCCGCCAGTGCAGGCGCTGCATGGTGCGGAAGCGTTCGCGCATTCTCTCCGCCACCAGTACACCGAAGGCAAACGCGCACAGCGGGATGAAGTAGTGCAGTACCATCCCCCACTGCCCGTCCATGATATGCGCGCTGAGCAGAACGATGTTGCCCGTCTGCGCGTTGGCGAACACTTTGCCGCGAAACAAGTAGGTATACGCATCCTGCAAGCCGCCTGACAAGGACAAAAAGACGGCTGTCAGGAAAGATTCCGACATTTGACCGTGATGCGTTGTTTTCATACTAATTTCCTCTTTTCGGATGAAGGTGTGGCGCTTCATCACGCCTATTATAGCACCACTGTCAAGTGGCGGAACAAAAAAGCTGCCGCAAAAGTACGGCAGTTTGATGTTATTTGTTGCCTGATGTGACGAACGCAATCGCCTGCAGATACCCCTGCATGACCGCCTCAAACTCGAATTGCGGAATATACTGGCGGCAGTTCTGCGAATAGCGCCGCTGAATTTCCTCGCTGCCCAGAATGCTGTCGATGGCTTCCGCCAGCGCGTCGGCATCCTCCGGGTCAACAATCAGCCCGTTTTCGCCCGGGTGTACGATGTCATACGCGCCGTCAGCATACTTCGACGCAACAATCGGCGTACCGGAGCAGAGCGCTTCCAGCAGCACCAGCCCGAAGCAGTCCTCGCGGGTCGGCAGAACAAACACGCTCGCCCGGCGATAGGCATCCGCCAGCGGCTCGCCAGACTGGAATCCCAGCCAGTGAATGTGCTGCGCAATGTGCGTTTCTTCCGCCATCGCCATCAATTTCGCCTTCTCCTCCGCCTCGCCGTCGCCGACAATCAGCAGTTCAAACGGCTGATGCACTTTCGCCAGCGCGCGCAGGAGCAAATCCAGCCCTTTCAGGGGGATAATTCTGCCCACAAACAGCAGCGTATGCTGATTTTCGCGCTTTTCAGCATAGCGGAAGCGGGAAATATCCACCGTCAGCAGGCTGAGGAAGATTTTCCGCTCCGGCACGCCCCAGTGCAGCAGCTTTTCCTTCGCTTTGGTGCTGCTGGCAATGCACGCATCGGCATGATGGATGATGATATGCCGCATGAGCTTCTGCACGCGCCCGATGCCGCGCTCCGAGTAGAGCGTACCGTCCGTCAGGTGGATGAACTTCCTGCCGTGGCGCTTGCACCAGAGCAATGCTTTCAGCGCGGACGGGTTGTACTCCCACGCAATCACCACATCCGGGTTGATGCGCGTGATTTCCCTCGTCAGGTGCTGCGGAATATGCAGGTAGTGCACATCCCCTTCGCCCTTGCGCTTGATGATTTTGGATTCCAGAATCGTCGATTGCAGGAGTTTGCGCTCGTCAATCACCCACTGCCGGTTGTCCTCATTGCGATTCGTGTAAATGACGAAAAACTCGTGCGTCTGCTGATGCGTCTGCATATAGTAGAACAAATCCACCCGATACGGCGCAGGGATATTCGTAATCAGAAGCACTTTACTCATCCGGCATCCTCCGTCTCCAGTAGTTTTGGCATCGCTTCCGTTTCGAGAGACAGCATATACCAATTTATGCGTTCACCATCCAGAAGCCGCACTGCCTCGCCACCGTGTAGGGGCTGTACGGATGGAACGGCGTAGTTTCGCGCTGCGGAACCTCCTCCACCTTGCAGCTTTTCATCAGCTATTCTTGAAAATAGATACACTGCTATTATAAAGAAGCGGCTTTCAAAAAGCACAGGAGGATAGAAACCATTGTCAGTATAATCTTGGGTTTCATATCATTTGCAATGCTGCCGAATGACACCTTTCTTCAGCAGGATGTTTGCGTACTGCGCGCTTTCGCCTGTCGCGACAATGCAGTACGCTTTTTTCGCGCGCTCGTAGTAGGCAAAGCGGTCGATTGTCTGGATTTTCGCGTCCGGCTCATAGGCCGTCAGCGCCGCGCGGTATTCGTCCCAAATCACGGGTTCTATTGGGTCGCCCGGCACAACCGACATCAGCACAAAATTGCTTTCATCATATTGATCCAGCGGGAACAGCGGCAGAATCGCGCGCAGCAGTTCCGCCGCGCCGATGCCATCCGCACGAACGACGCGCTGCCCCATGCTTTCTGCGGGGAAATTCGCGTCCGCCAGCACAATCTCGTCCCCATGCCCCATCTCGCACAGCACTTTCAGCAGTTCCGGCGAAATCAGCGGGGAAATACCCTTCAGCATGATCGTACCTCCTCAAACTAATGTGCAGTCCCACACGTCCACGCCGCAGTCCTGGAATGTATCATGTAGGCGCGCGTTCAGCTGCTCCTTTGTCACGCCGCGCTTGAGCAGCACCTGCAGGAATCCGCCGCCGCCCGCGCCGCAAATCATGCGCCCGTCAATCAGGTCGTCAATCGCAAGAAAAATCTGGTCTATGCAGGTGTTGGTGCTGCCCGCGTCAATCATCTTGGAAAGCTCCCAGTGGCGATTCAGCAGCCTCGCGAAGTCATCCACATGCCCGCGCTCCAGTTCAAACGCCATCATCACGGCGATTCGCTGAATTTCCTCCAGCGCGTACAGGCTGTCCGGCGCATTGCTGATGTAGCGGCCCACCACATCGCGCAGGAGATTCCGCGCAAGGCGGCGCTGGCCGGTATAAATCAGGGTGAAACGCGCGTTCAGTTCCGCCTTGGTGTCCTCCGACAGAGCGATATGGCGGACGTTCAGCTTCTGCTGAATGCCCGCGGGCGCGGTGATGAGCTTCAGTCCCGGCGTCATGCCGCCGACTTGATCCTGCCAGCCACCGCCGGTGGACATAATCTGCTCGACGCACATGGCGTGCTCATACAAATCGTCCTCCGTGTGCGCCACGCCGAAATACTGGAAAAGCGCTTTGACGCACGCGCCTGCAAGAATGCTGCTCGTGCCCAGACCGCTGCCCTTCGGCACGCCGTGCATCTGCGTAGAGACGTACAGTCCGCCGATTTTCGCCGTAATATCCGTCAATTCGCCGCCCTCGCGCGGAATCACGCCGCAGGCAATCAGCGCTGCCTTGTGCAGCACAAACGGGTCGTAGGGATTGTGGCACTCCTGCAAGTCCGAAATTGCCGTGAATTCCCCACGCGCGCCCATATCCGCGCTTTCCAGCACGACCATCGGCTTCGGCAGACGGCGCACATGCACCTCCACGGGATACTCGCCGCCCAGCAGAATCGCGGCATTGAGCACCGTTCCGCCCTTTTCGTTGCAGTACGGCGGCGTATCGCTCCAGCCGCCGCCCCAGTTGACCCGCAGCGGCAGACGCACCGCTGTTTCTTCTTCCACTGGCTGATGATGTGCGCAAAGCCCCGTGCCGTGCGCTGCCGCGCCCGCAAGCACCATGCGCTGAATCTCCTCAAAAGCCCGCTTGATGTACGCCTCCCCTTCCTGCGAATCACCCAGTACTTTACCGAGGCAGTAGAAGATTCGCATCCGTGTGAACACGTCTGCCGATGCCGCCTTTTCCGCAATCAGGCGGCGCTGATAGGCGCTGATGGCAGCATCCTGAAAAATTTTCTTCGCTTCCTCGATTGTGCCGCCGCGGCGAATCACAGACAAGAAGCGCTCGACCTTCACGGCTTTGCGCAGGTGCGTCTCCCATTCCAGAATCGCCGCCGTGTCCGCGCTGTTGAACGAGCTGCACAGGCTGACGCGCTCCGCCGATGCCCACGCGTCATAATCCCCCGCGCCCATTGCCAGCGCGTAGACATTCAGCGCCGCATCCACCGATTCCGCCATAGAATCGCAGACTGGGTAGATTTTCGCCTGCCACAGCGAATGGTCATCCCCATCCCACACGTTCCCGAACGCAGCCATTGAGCCGCCCAAGAACGTGCCTTCCTTCGGATTGTCCGCCACGCCGTAAATCCGCGTCACAAAGCGCCCGTCCGTCAACTTCAGGCTGTGCAGGACGACATTCGCCGGAATGTTCTTTCCGCTGATTGTCACATGCGAGAGCACCGTACCGCTGCCGATAATCGCGCTGCCCATCACATGACTGTCCTCCAGATAGCAATCGTCATGGATGCAGCAGCCCTCCTCCACCATCGCGTTATTCAGCGCATAATTCGCCGATGAGCAGCAGCCGGACACACACTTCTTCCAGTCCAAGAAGCTGTACGCCGACACGCCGTCTGTCATCAGCGCACGCAGTTCATGCGTCGTGCCAAAGTGAATGAACGACGCGGGCGCCAGCCGCAGCAGACGCATCCGATACTTCCGCAGCACCTGCCAGACAGCGGTGCGGCAGGCGTGCAGCTCCTCAGTGAACGAGCCATCCGGCTTTTCGCGGTAGAACTGCTCCAAGGTCGAACGGCTTGCCAGCGGATAGAGGAAATCACCATAGAAGGACAGCCGCGCGCGGTCATTCACAAAAGCCGCAAACTTTGCGGGCGTATCCACCAGCGTATACAAATCCGCCAGCAAATCCGCGCTGAACAGCACCGCGCCAGTGTCAATATCCACCTTGCCCTGCGCATTGACCGCCCCTCGGCTCGTCAGCGTCTCCACCGTCTGTTTATGCAGGAACTCGCCAACGTTACCCTGTTCATCCATCTGGAACACGCCATGGTTCTTGCCCGTTTCCACGTCCTCTTTGAAGGAAATCGCCGCCGCGCCGGATGCGGGCGCATCAATCTGCAGCGGATTGAATAGCAGCAGCACATCTCCCGACAGCACAAGCATCCCGTCCCGAATCCGCGATGGCACGCCGCTCATGCCAATGATGAACTCGTCAAACAGCGTCGAGCGCCTGCCGTTGGGCAGCTCACGCGGGACAGGCGAAAACAGCTTGCCGCACGCGCTGTACTGCGGCACGCGCTTGCTGTCCCCGCCTGAATGGATGCACAGAATGCGCTTGCCCGCAAATGTGCCTTCCTGCGTGCAGACATAACGAAGCGCATTGAGCGTCGCGCCGCCGCTGCCCACGCGCAGCCCGTCCGGGTCGGGCAGAACGGCATAGTGCGCCCGCTCAGGCAAGAGGTTTTTCGCCCGGCGAATGGCAATCTGCTGACGATACGCATTCGCCTGCGCCTCGTTGGACGCGGTGAGTATGATATAATCCCAGACCGGGAAATCAGCCCTGTGCAGCGAGCGGCGGTAGTCCCCCCACGCGTCGAGATACGACTGACGCAGGAACAGCGAATACGAATTGCCCATGGCGACTCCTTTTGCATTGCAGCAGCTTTGGGGGCAGGGTTGCGCCCCTGTAAATTATTGTACAACGCAGCACTGCAAAAATCAAGGGGTATTTTGGCGAATGTTGGGTAATGTTATGGAATGCTGGACGCAAAAAAAACGGGAGACTGCGCAGGGCAATCTCCCAACAGGGTTTACTTCGCGTATACGTAATGGTAATAATTCTTCTTGGCGTACGTTTCCGCATACGAACCGGGCGTGACCACCCACACCAGTTTGTCCTTCTTGCAGCCGTCAAACGCTGTCGAATCAATTTTCGTGACCGAAGCCGGAATCGTGATGCGCGTCAAGGAAGTGCAATCCCAGAAAGCACGGAAATCAATGGTAGTCACCGTATCCGGAATCACGATTTCTTTCAGTGAAATGCAGCCGTAGAAGAAGTAATTGCTGATAGATTTCACGTTCTCTGGAAATACAAATTCCACCATATAGTTGCAGAAGCTCACACCATAGCCGGGCAGGTACGTGAGGTATTTCGGGAATACAATCCGCGTTGCGCTTCGGCATCCGCCAAACACATGATTGCCCATTTTTACCACAGAATCCGGCACAATGATTTCCTTCAGCGAGTCGCAGCCGCTAAACGCTTCTTCCTCGATGGTCGTCACGCTGTCTGGAATCACAATTTCAGGCAGACCATAGCAATGCTTGAAAGCTGCTGTGCCAATCGTCTCCATCGTATCCGGCAGGGTGACATTTGCAAGGGCTTTGCATTCCCTAAATACTTCGTTTGGCAGCCGCGTCAGATTGCCGATTTTGCCGACCGTCACCAGCGATCTGCATTCCTCAAACGCATTTTTGCCAAGGCTGGTGATGGATTCGAGGCTGACCACCGTTTCCAGCGTGCCGCAGTAGCTGAACGCCTTCTCCCCAATGCTGGTGACATTCGACAAATCAAGCGACTTCAGCGAAGTGCAGGCGATGAACGCTTCCCTTCCGATTTCTGCCGCAACACCATCCAAACCAAGCGTCTCCAGTTTGCGGCATTCTTCAAAGGCATTCGCGCCAATGTACGTCACATTCGGTGCTGCGCCGAACGTGGTCAGCGAAGTTGCATTCCGGAACGCTGAGTCGCCGATATACTCCAAGCTGGGCAGGTCGCCCACCGTCACCAGCGTCCGATTGGACAGACCGGATGCGCCAATCCTCCGCAAGCGCGGCAGATTCGCAACTTCCGGGATGTTCGCGCTGTCCAGTGCGCTCGCGCCGATTTCTTCCAGCGCCGGCAAATCACGCAGTCCGGTCACTTTCGGGCAGCCGCCGAACGCGTAGCCGTCGATAATGCGCAGGTGCTGCAAGCCATCCAGCGAAAGTACCAACTTTTGGTCGAGCATAAACGCGCCGCCGCCGATTTCCTCTATCGCGTCCAGCGTGCCGATATTCACCAGTTCATCGCAGTTTGAAAACGCGCAAGCGCCGATGCGCTTCATCCGCTCAAACGTGCCAATGTCCGTCAAATAGCCGCAGGAATAGAACGAGTACTCGCCGATTTCCGTCACTGTTTCCGGCAGCTTCACGGTTTCAATATAGTAGCAGGATTGGAACACGCAGTCGGGAATGCGCGTCACCTTCGCCTGCCAGTCCACTTTCTTGATGCCGTCGCAGTCGCAGAACGCGCCTTCACCGACATTCAGCAGCTTTTCGCCAATTGTAACTTCTGTCAGTTTCTTGCACTGGCGGAAGGCGTACTCGCCGATTTCCGTCAACGTATCCGGCAGCAGCTCGGCGTTCCAGAGCGTACACTTGTCGAACGCGTAGCTGCCGACGCGCGTCAGGTTCGGCGGCAGGGGGCAGTTTTCCAGCTTCTTGCAGCCTGCAAAGGCAGAATCACCGATTTCCAGCAGCCCTTCCGGCACCGTGACCGTCACCAGTTTTTCGCAGTTCTCGAACATATGCGCCGAAATGCCCGTCAGCGACGCGGGCAGGGTGATTTCCGTCAGGCTGAGGCAGCGATAAAAAGCGCTCTCCCCCATTTCGGTGATGTTGTCGGACAGCTGCACCGTTTTCAAGCTCACGCAGCTGTCAAAGGCATGTGCGCCAATCTTGGTCACGCTCTCCGGAATCGTGATTTCCGTCAGATACCAGCAGTTTGCAAAAGCATAATCGCCGATTTCCGTCACGCCCTCCGGAATGCGGATTTCCCGCAGCTCCCCGTCGCCGTAAAATGCGTACTCCTCGATGCGGGAGACATTCGCCGGCAAGGTATACACCGTGCCTTCGGAGGATTGCACCGTCTCGGCAGCCGCCGCACCGCCGACCAGCACCAGCAGCGTCAACGCACCCGCCATTAGCTTCGTCGTTCTCATGAATTTCCACCCCTTCCTTCCATGATTATACGCCTTTTCACGAAAAAGTCAATTCTTTGGCGCAATTATTTACAATTGGCAAAAGTGAAAGAAGTACAATTGTACTTATGGAGTGTGTGTCTGTCTGTTTTCTTTCTATTCTATAACGGCGGATTCGTCATCCTGCCCACCCGCTGTTGAAATTCCCCCGTAATTTTGCTATAATCATTCTCGGTATTTCTGCTGATTCAGGAGGACGCGGCATTGAGGCATGGCGGCAATGTTTGGGACGGTCAGCCAGCGGATTGGCTGGACTTTTCCGCGAATCTGCGACCAGAGGGAACGCCCGCGTGGGTGATGGACACCATGCGCGCGGCGCTTTCGCAGGCGTGCTATTATCCTGACCGCGCGATGCGGGCGGCGCGTGCGGGACTGGCGTTGTATCTCGGCGTAGACGAAAACTGCGTGCTGCCGACGGCGGGCGGCGCGGCGGCGATTGACCTGACGCTCGGCGTTCGGCGCGGCGCGGTGCATGTGCAGCCGCCGACGTTCGGGGAATATGCGGAGCGGGCAAAGGCGCACGGGCGGCGGGTTGCGGCAAATCAGGCGATTCAGGCGGATGACACGGTGGTTATATGCAATCCGAACAATCCGACAGGCACGCTGCTTTCGCCGAATGACGTGCTGCGGATGCATCGCGACGTGCGGAACAGCGGTGGCGAGCTGATTGTGGACGAGGCGTTCATCGACTATTGCCCGGATGCGACGATTCGCCACCATGTGCAGGATGGTTTGACGGTGGTCGGGTCGTTGACGAAGATTCTGTGCATTCCGGGCGTGCGGCTGGGGTACATCTGCGCCGCGCCGGAACAGATTGCACGCTTGCAGGAGCGGGCAGTCACATGGTCGCTGAACGTGCTGGCGTCGGCGATTGCGGCGGAGCTGCCCCGTCATCAGGCGGAAATTGCGGCGGATGCACAGGCGAATCAGGCGCGGGCGGAGCGATTCGCGCGGTGCTTGCAGGAGATGGGCGTGCGTGTGACAGCGGGGCGCGTACCGTTCCTGCTGGCTGATTTCGGGCACGACATGACGAAAACGGTGCAGCACCTGCGAGCGCAGCACATTTTGGTGCGAACGTGCGATTCGTTCGGCTTGCCCGCGAATTATCTGCGCTTGGCAGTGAAAACGGACGCGGAAAACGATTTGCTGATGGAAGCGTTATACTATTTCCAGATAAGAATGCGCCAAGATGCGCCGCGAATTTTTCATTCTGGCTAACGTGAATGAAACGCAGCGTAGCAGCGCTACGCTAAGTGGAATGAGCGGACGCCAGAAGGGAAAAGGCGCAAGCAGATGGCGCAGGTGAATCTGGAAATAGTATTATATAGGGAGAATTTCGATGCGCGGTAAGAGTTTGATGGTGATGGGGACGGCGTCGTCCGTGGGCAAAAGCGTGCTGTGCAGCGCGTTTTTGCGCATCATGAAGCAAGATGGATACAAGGTTGCGCCGTTCAAAGCGCAAAACATGGCATTAAATTCGTTTGTCACCAAAGATGGCTTGGAAATGGGGCGCGCGCAGGTGACACAGGCGCAGGCAGCGGGCGTTGAACCGGATGTGCGCATGAATCCCGTGCTGCTCAAACCCACGAGCGACCGCCGCAGTCAGGTAATTGTGGACGGCAAAGCCATCGGCACAATGACTGCAATGGAGTATCACCGCTACAAGCCTGCCCTGCGCGAACGCATCAAGGCGACGTATGACGCGCTGGAATCCACCGTGGACTGCGTAGTCATTGAGGGTGCGGGCAGTCCGGCGGAAATCAACCTGCGCGCCGGGGACATTGTGAATATGTCAATGGCGGAATCCGCCGATGCACCGGTGCTGCTGGTGGGCGACATCAACTTGGGGGGCGTGTTCGCGTCGCTGCTGGGCACCGTGATGCTGCTGACGGATGAGGAACGCGCCCGCGTGAAGGGCGTCATCATCAACAAATTCCGTGGCGATGTGAAGATTCTTGAACCGGGGCTCAAGATGCTGGAGGAGCGCATTCACATTCCCGTATTAGGCGTTGTGCCGTGGATGGACGTGGGGCTGGAGGATGAGGACAGCGTAACCGAACGTTTCAGCCGCATGATGGGTCAGGGTGATTTGGACGTTGCCGTGGTGAAGCTGAAGCACATCTCCAACTTCACAGATTTCCAGTCTTTGGCTCTTCAGCCCGGCGTGAAGGTGCGCTATGCCCAGAGCGCGAAGGAGGTCGAAAATGCCGACCTGATTGTCCTTCCCGGCACGAAAAACACCATCGAGGATTTGATTGACCTGCGCAACCGCGGCTTGGATGCCGCCATCATCCGCCACGCGCGCAAGGGCGGCATGGTCATCGGCGTGTGCGGCGGATACCAGATGCTGGGTAGAAAGCTGCACGACCCCGACCATGTGGAATCGCGCGTGCCGGAGCTGGCGGGTCTGGACTTGCTGGACATGGAGGTCACCTTCGCAAGGGAGAAGGAAACCGCGCAGGCCAGCGGCGTCGTCGATGCGTCTGGCTGGCTGGCATCATCGAACGGCATTCTGGTGGACGGCTACGAAATTCACGCTGGGCAAAATCAGTTCGGCGAAAGGGCGCTGCCGTGGTTGCGCATCGGCAATCGCGTGGACGGCGTGATGAACGAGCGCGGCAACGTGCTGGGCAGCTATCTGCACGGCTTGTTTGATGACGGGCAGCTGTTCGCCGCCATCGCCGCGCACATCCGCAAAGAAAAGGGCATCGACACCGAAACGCAGATCCCGATGACCCTCGATGAATACCGCGAGCGCGAGTTCGACCGCATTGCTGATATTGTCCGCGCGAGCGTCGATATGGACGCCATCTACCGCATTGTGCGGGGCGAGGTGTAAGCAATGAGCGATTGGATTTGGGCGCTGATAATCGGCTTTGTGCTGGATTTACTGCTGGGCGACCCATCGTGGCTGTATCACCCGGTGTGCATCATCGGCAACTACATCAGCTGGATGGAAAAGAAGCTGCGGCGGCGTGGCGGCAATCTGCGGAAAAGCGCGGTGTTCCTGACCGTCTCCACCGTACTGCTGACGATGGCGGTCGTCGCGCTGATTTTGATGCTTTGCGGGCTGCTGGGGCGCATTCCCCTGCTGATTGCCATGGCTCTGCTGGACTGGATGGGCATTGCCATCACGAGTATGGCGAAGGAAGCGCGCGGCGTGGAAAAAGCGCTGGGGCAGGGCGTTGACGCTGGGCGGACACAGGTGGCGCGGATTGTCGGGCGCGACACACAGGACTTAAGCGAGGAAGAAATCATCAAAGCAACCGTCGAAACGGTGTCGGAGAACACGACGGACGGCGTAATTTCTCCCCTGCTGTACGCTGCCATCGGCGGGCCAATCCTCCTGTGGGGATTCAAAGCCGCCAGCACGCTGGATTCGATGGTTGGATACTTGGACGAGAAATACCGCGACATTGGCTGGTCGAGCGCAAAATTAGATGACGTGCTGAACTACATTCCGGCGCGTTTGACGGCGCTGCTGATGGTGATTGCTTCCTATTTGATAGGCTTGGACGGCAAAAACGCCTTCCGCATCGTCCGCCGCGACCACGCCAATCACAAAAGCCCCAACTGCGCGTGGAGCGAATCCGCGGCGGCGGGGGCGCTGCACATCCAACTCGGCGGGACACACAATTACTTCGGCAAACCCGTCGAAAAACCAACCATCGGCGACGCGGATCGCCCTGCCGAACGCGCGGATATCCGCCGTGCAAACCGTTTGTTGTATACAAGCAGTTTGCTGATGATGGTTTTGATTGTACTGATTGCCATTGTGCGATGAGGTGAGCATATGCCGGAGCAAAACAAACATTACAACTTCTTTCAGAACAAGGAATGTGAATATTTTCCCTGCCACAAGGGCGTGAAGGAAGAGGATTTCAACTGCCTTTTCTGTTACTGCCCGCTGTACACGCTGGGCAAGCACTGCGGCGGTAACTGCACCTACACGGAATCGGGCATCAAAAGCTGCCAGCACTGCGCTTTCCCGCACCAGAAGAAGAATTATGATGCGATTATCGCGCGCTTCCGCGAAATTGCCGCCGTCGCCGCGCGCTCGGACAGGGAGGACAAATGAACACACAGGAACAGGCGCAATTTCGGTGGAATCACGTCGCGAAGCCGCTGAATTCGCTGGGAAAGCTGGAACAGCTTGTCGTGCAGATCGCGGGGATTCAGCAGACGGCGGACGTTTGCATCAACAAGCGTTGCGCGCTGATTTGCTGCGGCGACCACGGCGTAGTGGCGGAGGGCGTGAGCCAATCCGGCAGCGAGGTAACGGCACTCGTGGCGCAGTCCATCGTCGCGGGCACGGCGAACATCAACCTGATGGCATCCGTCTCCGGAACGGAGGTGTACGCGCTGGATTTCGGCATGGTGACGCCCGTGGCGGGAACGATGGACTGCCGAATCGCCGCCGGAACGCGCAATATGGCGCGTGAACCCGCGATGACCCGCGCGCAGGCGGAACAGGCGGTTCAAGCGGGTATCGACGCGGTCGCCCGCATGAAAGCGCGTGGGTATCAGCTGATTGCCACGGGCGAAATGGGCATCGGGAACACAACCGCCTCCACCGCCATGGCGTGCGCGCTCATGCGCTGTTCGCCGGAGGATATCACCGGGCGCGGCGCGGGTTTGTCGGACGCGGGCTTGCAGCGCAAAAAGGCTGCCATTCAGCGCGCCCTGAGCATCAATCGCCCGAATGCGGATGATGCGCTGGACGTGCTGGCGAAAGTCGGCGGATTCGAGATTGCGGGGATGGTCGGCATCTTTCTGGGCGGACTGCGCCATCATCTGCCGATTGTCATCGACGGTGTGATTTCGGCAGTCGCGGCACTCACGGCAGTACGCATCGACCCGGCATCAAAATCCGCCATGCTCCCCTCGCACATGAGCCACGAGCCAGCCGTGGTGCGCATCATGTCGGAATTGGGCATGTCCCCCATCATCTACGCCGATATGGCGCTGGGCGAAGGCACAGGCGCGGTGTCGCTGATTCCCCTGCTGGATATGGCGCTCAAGGTTTACCACGGGCCGCACACCTTCGACGAATTGGGCATTTCGGCCTACGAGCCGCAGGAGGGCAAAGCATGATTGTGCTGGTCACGGGTGGCAGCGGCTGCGGCAAATCCACATGGGCGGAGAAGCTGGTCAGCGCGCTTCCAGCGAAAAAGCGCGTGTATATCGCGACCATGCAGGTGTACGACGAAGAATCCGTGCAGCGAGTGGCGCGGCATCGGGCACAGCGCGCGGACAAGGGTTTCACGACCATCGAGTGTGAAAAGAACCTTGCGTCGGCGGATGTCCCCGAAGGCAGCGTCGTTCTGCTGGAAGATTTGGTCAACCTGATGGCGAACGAGATGTTTGGCGGCGGCGATACATCCCGCATCCTCCCAGCGCTAAACGTCCTTGCGTGCAAGTGCCAGCACCTGATTCTGGTCACGAACGACGTTTTTTCCGACGGCATCCATTATCCCAACTCCACGCGGGAATATCTGCGGCAGTTGGCGCGCATCAACGCTGAAGCCGCAAAAATGGCGGACTGCGTGGTCGAAGTCGTCTATTCCATCCCCCTCTATGTGAAAGGAGCGCTCCCATGCGTGTAATCCGCTCGCTGTTCATCGCGTTTTCCACCTATTCGCGCATTCCCGTGCCGCAGGTGGCTTGGACAGACGAAAACCGCAAGTATTCGATGTGCTTTTTCCCGCTCATCGGCGCGGTAATTGGGCTACTGCTGTGGGGCTGGCTGGCGCTGTGTGACGTGCTGGGCTTCGGAGCCTTGCTGCGCGGCGCGGTCGGGGCACTGCTGCCGATCCTCGTCACCGGCGGCATCCACATGGACGGTTTCATGGACACCAGCGACGCACTGGCATCATGGCAATCGCCGGAAAAGCGGCTGGAAATCCTCAAGGACAGCCACGTCGGAGCATTCGCTGTGCTGGGCTGCGCGGGCTATCTGCTGCTGGACGCGGCGCTGCTCAGCGAACTGCCGACGACCCTTGCGCCGATGATGATTGGCTGCTTCATGCTGTCGCGGGCGTGTAGCGCGTGGGCAATGTCCGCGTTTAGGAACGCCCGACCCAAGGGGATGCTCGATGCTTTTGCGCAGGCGGCACAGCGGCGGATGCTGACCATCGGCTGCACGGTGTACGCCGTTCTCTGCGCAGTGCTATGGGCGATTGTCGGCGGATGGCTGGCGATTCCGTGCCTGTTAGCCGCGATTCTGTGCGCATGGTACTATCGGCACATGTCGTACAAACAGTTCGGCGGCATCACCGGCGACCTTGCGGGCTGGTTTCTGCAAATCACAGAACTCACACTGACGGCAGTCATTGTCATCGGAGGAAAGCTATTATGAAGCTGTACATTGGCGGCGTTTATCAAGGGCAGGAAGAACTCGCCCGCGCGGAGAATCCCGGACTTCCCTGCTATCCTGATTTTCACGAAGCCATCCGCCGCGCCGTCTTGGAGGCGCATCAAGACCCGCGCGAATTTGCCCGGCAGTTCTGCGCCGCGCACCCGGACGCCATCGTCATCGCGAACGAAGTCGGCGCGGGCGTCGTGCCGATTGTAAAGGAAGAGCGCCTCTTCCGCGAGGCGGTCGGGCGCGCGCTGTGCATCGTCGCGCAGGAAGCAGAGAGCGTCACGCGCTGCGTTTGCGGAATCGGGGTGCGCATCAAATGAAGTGGATTCTCATCCGCCACGGGCAGACGCAGGGCAACCGTGAGCACCGCTACATCGGCTGCCGCACGGACGAGCCGCTGTGCCCCGAAGGAATTGCGCAATTGCAGAATCGGCACTATCCGCCCGTGTCGCGCGTGTTTGTCAGCCCCATGCGCCGCTGCGTGGAAACGGCGAATCTCCTCTATCCCGGCGTTCCGCAGACCATCATCGGCAGCTTCCGCGAGTGTGATTTCGGTGACTTTGAGAACAAGAATTACGCAGAATTGAACGGCCGCGCCGACTATCAGGCGTGGATTGACTCCGGCGGCGAGCTGCCCTTCCCGCATGGCGAAAGCAGGGCGCAGTTTGCCGCACGGTGTGTGACCGCATTCGAGCAGATTCGCCAGCAAGACGAGGACTGCGCGGTGGTGGCGCACGGCGGGACGCTCATGGCGATTATGGAAAAGTTCGCTGTGCCGGAGGGCGGGTATTTTGACTTTCAAGTCGGGAATGGAGAGGGGTTTGTGATGGAGGAGGATGGGCGCTACGCGAGGATTGCAATCAAATAGAGGGGCAGTTCGCGCTCCCCTCTTTCGGCATCACAAGATAGAAAGGCTGTCAGTTATCATGCATGAATGAAGCAAAAGCATGACTGAGCAGTGTTTCTTCGATCTTCTCAAGCAAATCAGGGATTACGCAGAAGAATGCAACGACTTCGCAAAAAATCATAAAAAAAGACATTTTCCCTCTTGACAGGGCGCTGGAAACATGCTATAATTAGTTCTGTTCGCAAGGTTGACCCCTTCGGCGAGAGCCGAGGCCTTCGGAACATGACTGGGTGTAGCGCAGTTTGGTAGCGTGCTTGAATGGGGTTCAAGAGGCCGGAAGTTCGAATCTTCTCACCCAGACATCGAAGCGATTGAAAAATCGCTTCTTTTTTTGTACTTCGGGGTGGATTTTCGTCTATTGTGGTTGAAATCCATGCCATATAGCACATGATTTTGCAAGCAGCACAGATTCCGTTGCTTCCGAGCTTCTGCCCCTTTTCCTCCCCGAAAACCGCATTTTCGCCTATTTTCACGCCGTTTCAGGGGGCAATGGGGTTATAACGGGGTTATAAAATTTGCCCGGAATCCCTTGAAATTAGCCGCTTTCAGGGACATGCCGCTGTACCGGCGGGGTTATAAAATTGCGGGAATTCGTCGGCGCGCTCTCATTCGGCGGCGGAATCCACTTCCAAGCGGGTCAGGTAATTGACCATCTTCGCTGCATCCGTCCGCTCCTGCTCCTTGTCCAGCTTCGTGTAGATGGCGAGAATCATGTCGGCATCGGCGTGTCCCATCCAGCTTTGCAGCGTTTTGAGCGGCACTTGCGCGTAGTAGGCTCTTGTGCAGAACTCCACGCGGAAATCGTGGCAGCGGATGTTGATTTCCTTCCACGGCGGCAGCTTGCCCTCCGCCAAGAGCTGCTTCTGCTCGTTGGTTTTGCCGTACCAGCGCTTGTGGATGCCGTTGAGCTTCGTCTCCAAGAAGGTGATGTACGACGCATACTTGCACGCGAAGGCGGACTGCGACATAATGCCGCCGTTCTCCTTGTGGCAAACCAGCCCGTGCCGCCCTTTCAGCGCCTCTTCCAGCGGAGGAAGCAGCGGCACAGTGCGGATGGCGGAAGCGGTTTTTCCCTTCGTGAGCTTCGGGCGATTGCCTTCGCTGAACGACACAGCGCCGCGGACGGCAATCGTCTTTTTCTCGAAATCCACATCGCGGTCGATGTTCAAGTGAAGCATTTCTCCCCTGCGGAAGCCGGTGTAGAGCATCACCATCGCCGCCAGGCCGAAGTCGTGCTCCTGCCATGTACTGCGAATCAGCGCGCGTTCCCACGGCTCCAGGCAGCGGTGTCCGCCCGTTTTCTTGCATTTGGGACGCTGCACGCCCGCCATCGGATTGCGAATCAGCGCACCGTTGGACACGGCGTTGCGGAAGATGCCGTTCATGAGTGAGGCAAACTTGCTCACATAGGACGAGGAATAGCAGCTCAGCTTGTTGAAGATGGCCTGCAAGTCGTTCGCGTTGATGTCGCAGATGAACCGCTTCCGCGTGTGATCGGCGGCAAAGCGAATCATGCTGGCGTACTGCTTCTGCAATGGCACGCTGCAATCGGAGCGGTAAATTTCCAGCCAGTTCAGCGCATAATCCAAAAAGGTAATTCCTTCGAGGTCGTGGCTGAGTCCCATTTGCTCTTTCTGCTTGTACGCATCGCGGGCCTTCATAGCTTCCGCCTGCGTTTTGCCGTAAAACTGCTTGTCATGGTACTTCACCTTGAAGTAGCCGTCGGTACGTTGGGTTAATTTCTGACGAGGCATTGATGTTCCTCCTTATCAATCGCCCCGTGCTGTGTATGCTGATTCAATTGTCAAGGTGCTACGATGATCATAGCACACATCACAGCACGGGGCAAGTACATTTTGCGAAAAAATTCAGGTGGCAGCAATCGGCGGCTGACCATCCAGCCAGCGCTGAAGCCCTTCCCGGTTGATGAGAATCCTGCTGCCGACGCTGAACGCTGGAAAGCCTGATTTTCGCACCAGTTTCCGCGCCGTTGGCAGGGAAATGTGCAGCTCGTCTGCTAACTCTGCCATCGTCAGCGTCATCTTGGGGACTTTGTGCGCGGACTCCGCTTGATTTTCGTCCGCCGGAACGCGATTGAACATAGATTCACTTCCGAAATGGAGACGCAGGGCCATATCCGACATGCTGACACGCCGGATGCGAACCTTTTCTGCGTCTCCTTTTATTATATTGAAACGATTTTGTTTTGCTGATTTGGATATGTCCGGCATGTCAAGCCGCGAAATGCCTTGCCGCAGCGGGGATTCCGCGACATATTCCCCGACATTCGGATGATAGGCAACATGTCAGAAGGGCGGTTCTTCGTCCACGACCGTGCAGCCGCCAAACGTCAGTTGTGCAGGCGGCGGGATTCGCTCCCAGCCATACTGCCGCCCATACTTGGCAAACTTGCGGGCATTGCGAAACTTCTGCCAGCCGCTGATTTCGCCGCTGGCTATCCCGCTGTCCACAATTTCGCGGATTTCGCGCGTCTCGTAATTCTTCGGCTCATCAAGCGGATGCGCCAGGCATTCCCGGTAAATCTGCAAGGAACAGACCTTGTCCTGCTCGAACGTCTCAAACCATGCGTAGATGCGCCCCGCCAGCGTATCCTCCTGACAATAATCCTGCTGCTGTTTGCGCAAGGCGTCTTCATCCTCCTTGGACAAGTGCGTGCTGTACGCGCCGGACTTGTACTGTACCATGATTTCCGCCCACAGCTGCTCGAAATAGTGCCGGGACTCCGCCGGATTGTCGAGAATATGGCAGTCGGCTTTCGACGCATCCACCGTCACCGGGAGAAAGCGCCGATTGCCGCTTCTGTCCAAAGGCAGAAAATCCATGCGGTTGGTCGTGCCCGCGAACACGCTTTGCCGGGGATGATCGCCGCCGTATCGGTCATACGCCATCCGCAGAAAATCCTTGTCACGGCTGAGAAAAGACTTGATCTCCTCGATGCTTTTGGCGTTCGCCGTCGCGACCATCTCCGAAAGCTCGCAAATCCAATGCCCGTTGAGCCGATGATAAATCTCCTTGTCGTCCAGTTTGCTGACATCGTCCGTGAACCATTCCGGCTCCAGCGCCAGAAAGCGGATGAAGGTGGTTTTGCCCGCGCCCTGCCCGCCAACCAGCACCAGCATCAGCTCAAACTTGCAGCCGGGATGAAACACCCGGTTCACCGCACCGAGCATGAACGTGCGCAGGTACTTTTCGTTCGTGTCGTTCACCTCCGCACCAAGAAAATGGTGCAGCGCCACCCGAACGCGCGGCACGCCATCCCAGACGAGGCTGTTCAGCCTGTCCCGCACCGGATGGAACGCCTGCGCAGTGGACACGATGTTCAGCGCCGGATAAATCAGCTTTTCCGACCGCAGCCCGTAGTGTTCTTCCAGATACAGCCGCAGGAACGCAATATCCATGTCGTCAATCATGTCGCTTTTCCGCGTCCACCAGACGGGGCAGGTCATCGACATGCGTTCCTTGAACAGATTTCTGCGGATGTTTCCGGCAAAAACCGGATCATGGGTCAGCGCCGTGACAAAGTTTTGCAGCGTATTGCGCACTTCGCCGCCAGCGGTGTGGGTCAACTTGGCTTGTACAGATTGGTAGGCGGCGGCCATCTGGTCGTCCGGCATCGGCGGCGACCAGTCGATTTTCGTTTCGTCGCTCATGTTCTCATCTCCTGCAATGGTTATCGCGCCCACGCATCGGGGCGCTTCTTCAGATGGGCATCATCCCGCAGTTTGGGGCGCAGCTTATCCACCACGGCTGGGCGCGCCGTCTCCGCAATGCTGCATTTCATGATTTCGTTCATCGCGGGCGACAGCAGCCGTCGCCGCACGTCATCCGCCATCGAAAGCAGCGCGCTGAACACATCCTCCCTCGCTTTGCCCAGCCACGTCTCCACAACGCCGATGAAGGGAACGCCAAGACCACTGCTGGGCGACTTTGCCGCTCGAATGGTGCGGTCAACGCCTGCCGCTGCTTTGTCCAGCGCCGTTTGGCTCATGCTTTCGCTGACGGCGGTCACGGCTTTTTCGTAGCAAATGTCCGTGACCTGTTCAATCAGCAAATCCACATCGGACAGGCGGAACAGCTTCGTGTCCAGCTCGGCATCCTTCTCGGCAATCTGCGCGGTCAAGGTCTGAATCTGCTGATTCTGCGCGGTCAGCTGCTTCTGCTGATTCCGGATGGTTTCCAGCTGCTTGGCAATGATGTAATCCAGCTTTTCCAGATGCGTCTTGCCGCCGTACTTTACCTGTTCCTCGATGTCCAGCCCGTGTGCCTTCGCGATTTCAATCAGCATCAGCCGATTCATCGCGTCGAAGGTGATTTTGCGGTTGTTGTAGCGTCCCGGCGGCTTGTCCGGCTGCGGCAGCGGAATGCCCATGAGCGCCAGCGCCTTTTCCTGCTTCGGCTCGACCTCACCGTACTTGTTCACATAGTCGAAGCAGTGGCGCTCCTGAATGTGCACCGTCGTTTCGTCGCAGTGCATCGCCCAGTCCAGCATGTGGACGTGTTTGCCGTAGCGCTCCTCGAACTGCTGCTTGAACGCTGTGAAAATGTCTAATAGCTGCTCCGGCGTCGCGCCGATTCCCTCTTTGCCGAACTGGAAGATGGTTTCTTCCGGACAGGTGCGCTTGTCGCGGCGAATCTGCTCCACGGTTCGGTTGCGCTCCGTGTGGCGGCGCTCGGCATTGCGCGCACATTGCCCGGCGACATAATCGGAATAATGCCGCTCGTAAAAGATTCGCTCGACTTCCTCAAAGGAAGGAACGTCGGCGCTTCTTTCGCCTGTGCGCATTCCATTCAGCCAGTCCCAATAGACGTTCTCGTGCGTTTTCGCCGGATGGATGTGTTCGGCGTGGGTTACGTCAAAATTGCGGTCATTGTGCTTGGTGGTGAACACACCGTTCTTTCCGGCACGACCGTTGTGCCGGGTTGCTCTGATTTTGCTCGTATAGTACCTCCTTGCTTGCGGGCGGCGGGAGCGCAGCGACCGGTTCCCTCTGTTTGCGGCAGAGACTACCCACTACAAAGTGACGCACAGCATCACTTTTATCGGCCGGCGCGCCGCCCTGTGGGTCAAAGGCTTCGCCTCTGAACACTGACCAAAGCGCTCCGCCTCTGGACTCCGGCGGGGTTGCCGCCCGTTGGATGCTCATGCCCGCTGGTGCGCATTTGATGCCCTCTGATGCTATCCAAGGTTCTCCACGCATCAGCAGAAAGAAATTTGGTGCGCTTTCGCATCAGCTGCCCATCATGTCCAGCAGATTGTCGAGGTCGGTCTCGTCCGGCGCGTTCGCGTCCTCTAATGTCTCTGCCGTTGTTTGCTCAGCGCATCGAAACAGAGATGCTGCCATCTCCTCGCGAACAATGCTGCGGATTTCCTCCCGCTGACGATGATTGAAGCAGGCTTGCCGCGCTTGCCCATAGTGCGCATTGACCGCCGCCACGATAGCATCCGCATAGCGCAAGTGCTGTTCCTCCCGCACCTGACGCAGCAGCCGCAGCGCCTCCCGGTCGGCGGGTTTCTCCGCATAGAGACGAATCGTCGTGCGCAGAATCTCTTTCACCGCGCCCTCGCCTCACGTTGCAAACGCCGCTCCGCCAGATACTCGTACCCCTTGGCGGAGGCGTGAATGTCACCGATGATGGTCACGCGATTGGGGTCATACTGCCCGAAGTTGCGAATCAGGCAACCGCCGCCGCCCACAATCCACAGCCGCATCGTCTTGGGGTCGTATTCATGCTCGCGCAGCTTGCGCATGATTTCCGCCGCATAGTCCGCCGCCGCTTCGCGGATGACCTGCACATATTCGGGCGCAACATCAGCCGTGCCCTCGCGCATCACCTGCTCGATGGTCACGTCCGGCACCGTTCGCCCGCAGAGCCGCGTCAAGGCTTCCCGCGCCTTCAGCACGCACTGGTAAGTGCCGTACTTCTCCGTGAAGCACTGCTCCAGCACCGGCTTGCGGTCGTTAATCGCCATGACAATCATGGTGCCGTTGCCGATGTCGCACAGCATGTTCGCCCCGGTGAATTTCCGCAGTTCAGGAATGACGGCGGAATATCCCTGCGCGTACACGTCCACGCCGACCAAATCAACATGGTAGTCGATACCGCGCCAGTTGAAATCCACATGGCGGTTTTGCGACAGATAGGCACGGAACTGCTCGCGCTGGTCGCCGACCCACGTCAGCGGCAATCCGACCGCCAGATGAACAGCCGCCGTGGTCAGCTGATTGCACCACAACTCCTGCCCGATGCCCGCCAGCGTCAGCAGGTAATGATCCTGATTGCCGACCTTATCCAGCGTGAACTCCCGATGCCCCGCGCCGATGACGTAATACTTGCCATCGTACACCAGCACGTCCTGCGCGTGCACCGGTTCAGCCTCGCAGCAAGTAACGCTCGCCGGGAAAATGCCGTTCGCCGTCTTGATGTTCCCGTAGCCGTTATCCAGCCCAATGATGTTGACATTGCCGAATGTCCTCATATACTTCTCACTTTCTCCGCTTTTGCGGCAACAAAATAGACAGGCTGCGGGTGCAGTCTGCCTGCGAAAATTGGGGTCAGTTGCTGGCAATCAAGGCGACCACCTCCTTTCAAAATGCGCAGCAGAGTATAGAAAAAGGCAGTCAACATGACGCTGATTGCCTTGGTCGGTGACTGCGGTCTCCCGACGATACTATCATAGCACAGGTTTATTTGCTAAAGCGTGCTATTTTGTGCTGTTTCGTCTTGTTTTGTGCTGTTCGCTGCTAATTTGTCCTGTTGCGTGCTATGTGCTGCTGGTTGTGGGTGCAGCGTGGGGTGATGTGTTATCAAGTAGGTGGCTGGTGGCGGAGGTGCTTGGTAACACGTATATAGTATAGCACAGATTTTTTTCTCAAACGTTCTCAAAGCTTCTCATTCCTTCTCAAACTTTCTCAAAGCTTCTCAACTTTTGTGTTTTGTTTTTCAATTGATGGATATGATGCTGCTTTTGTTAATTCGCAATGCAAAAATGTTTTTCTTCGATTGTTCATTACATCCATATGAAGAGGAAACGCAAGTAGTGAAGAAAGTGGGAATAGAAATCAATTTTCCATAACAAAAATTTACCATTGCAAAACATCAGTCAATTTGCTATAATAAATACAATCTTAATTTCTTGTAAGGAGGTGGTGGAGCGTGGGCGTATGCATCTGCACTGTTGCACTTGCCCAATAAAATACTTATTCCTCATCGTAGCAACATGGCAAAACTGGATGTGGAAATAATTAACTAATGTCTGCTGACCAACCCAAAAAGCATTGCGACACAAGGCAATCCCGGCAATCTGTGCTATAATAGGTGCAAGGGAAACGACAAAAAGCGGGCAAAACCCTTGCACTTGGAGGGAACGTGTATGTATCGGTACAGCAACGGACAGATCAGTCTGTCAGATTTTCAGCAGCCCATGGGTATGCGCCTGCGGGAAGACAACCGCTGGGTGAAGAAAGCGCAGAGCATCCCATGGGACAAGATTGAGGAAAAGTACGCGGATCTGTTTCCTTCCGAGACCGGGAATGTGGCCAAGCCGCTTCAGTTGGCGTTGGGTGCTTGTCTCATCCAGAGGGAATACGGGTATTCCGATGTGGAAACTGTTTTGCAGATCCAGGAGAACCCATATTTGCAGTATTTCTGTGGGTATGCGGGCTATGACGACAGCAAACTGCCCTTCGATGCGTCCTCTATGGTGCATTTCCGAAAACGCCTGACGCCGGAAGTTCTGGCTCAGATCAATGAAATGGTCATCCAAGAAGCACAGAAAACAGAAGATAACGATAACCAGGATGATAACAAGCCCGATGGTGGAGGGAACAGCGGCACGATAATCGTGGATGCCACCTGCGCACCGTCCA
>ENA-UEQB01000211-UEQB01000211.1-human-gut-metagenome-genome-assembly--contig:-NODE-211-length-54671-cov-9.630033_pt1 | contig 54671 bp, 36 predicted proteins | sample MGYA00242901_ERZ507918 | MGnify/ENA primary metagenome ERZ507918 (study PRJEB26167, sample SAMN06115405) | human gut metagenome | host: Homo sapiens | place: China:Sichuan | collected 2016-04-06... | reverse complement strand
CCACTCGAAGGCATGATGTGTTCGATGTTTACCTTATCGTCAAAATTGAAAGTACTCTTTTTTGATTTAGCATAGAGGTATTCATTTAAGAAAACTAAAGTGTTTTTTGAATAATCAAGAAGGTTCACTTCTAAATCTTTCGAATCCCATGATTTAATAATATGGGAATCGAAGTCCCTCTTAATCTGTTCAATTGGATAATGTGGATCAGTTAAATGAATATTTTCATCAAATAAGAAAGTTTTAAATTTTGAAGAAGAATATCCAGCATCGACTAATTCATTCACAGCGAACAGCCTTATAAGACATTCCACAATTGGTTCAACAGTTTGTTTAGAAATTTCTTTGGGTTCATATCGATTTAAATATGAAATAAGGAATAATTTTGAATTTTCGTTGAACTTTAACATTAACTTAACAATAGGATAATCCTTGATTGTGTCCCAAATTTGCAATATCTTTTCAAAACAACCACACAATTTAATAGGTTCTTTTAATAATTCTGGGTGTTCAATCATGTAGTATTTACGGATGCCTGGGGTCGTGACATCACCTTTGCCATATTCCTTGTTTTTTGATCTGAAAATATACATCGCTTCTTGAAGTACTCCATCGATATTAATTAACTTATGAGAATTCATATCGCTGGCTAAGCGGTTAATCCTGGCCCAAGTTTCTGAAAATCTTTCCGTGTCGGTCGCTGAATTTGCGTAAAGTTGAGCTGAAATAATATCAGCGTCAGAAAGAGGCATCCCTGTTGAATTCAACGAATTAAACATAGAAATCGCCTGTTCAATTTGCCAACTTTTAATTTCAATAATTTGACAACTGTCGAGGAAAATTTTTGCAAATTGGTTAAGTTGGGACTCCTGGTACTCTGAGAGCTTGTTATAGAAGAATTTAAAATTACGGAAGAAATTTGTATATTTATTATCCTTTTTTTTCCATTTTAATGTGGTTACTTGATTCTCAGCCTCTAAAAATGTTTCTGCCTCAATGATGGTAGTGATGTCCTTTTTATACAACTCGTTAATTGAATGATTTTCAAGGATAGTTATCCCCTTTGCTTTCTCCCAATCCTTTTTTATTTCGACTCGTTCATCAGCGGTTGCTCTATAAAGGATTTTTAAGATTTTGTTATAACTGTCTCTTAACCCCTCTTCGAGCGCCTCAGTTTCATCAGATCTTGCTAGATGTTTAAGAACATTGGAAATTCTCAGTTGAAGTGCTTTTAAAAGTAATAAAAAAGTTGTTGTGCGTTGTTGACCATCAATAATATTCAGCTTCCCGTTTTTATCATCGGAACAGTCAACAATAATTGTTCCAAAGAAATAAGGATCTTCTGCGCCAGAATCTATAAATGATTCAATATCCTGCCAAAGTTTATCGCATTGCAATATTCCCCAAGAATAGGCTCTCTGATACTCTGGAATTGCGAAGGTCTCGTTAGTGCCTAGTTCTAAATAATGACTAATTACTTTCAGTTTTGGTTCAATGTTTTTTGTAGACATAATAACCTCATCATTGACAAAGGATTAAAACTTAAAAAATAGGATCTCCATGAAGCAGTAGACTTTCTTAGTCTAACAAACGATTTAGTATGTGAATATCAGTAACCACACCGATGGTACCTTGTTTTTGAACCGGCAGAATTCAAGAAGAAAAATTCACAAATAACATAAAAAGAGCTGTACTAGATGCGGTGAAGGATGCAAGTTGCGATGTATTCTCTGTCAGCGTTTACAATCATGATAACTGAACTGCACGCAACTCATGCTTTGGATGTAGGCACTACGGTAGAGTTCGTGAATCTTACAAGAGCGCAGTTAAATTAGATTAGAGAGAATATTCCAAAATACAAGTGCAACAGAAAAAGCATGAATTGACAATTTTTTGAGATCTCAAAATTTATCCCCACAACCCCATTAAACCAAAAACATCAGCCTGTTGCCGAATTTATTTTTAAAGAAGAGTTGTGAGTCTTTTTTCACCCAATTCTTGGTGATTAATGAAATTTCATTCCAAAAAAGGAAAAAAAATTCCATTTTTGGAACGTTTCTATGTTTAGGAACCACCGATTTCTAAGTAGAACTGGGATCATGGAATCGAGGGCGAACAAATAGTTCGTTTAGTGATTTCTATTGAGAAGGTTCCAAAAATGGAAGAAGTTAATTACCGGATGCCACAGTTAGAACGTCGACTAGGTATAGCCAACAAGACGATCTATAAGCATATCCGCGAAGGTTGGTTCCCACCTCCGGTTAAAAACGGTAGCGCATCGTTATGGCCGGTGGATGAAATAGATCGTTATGAGAGAGCTCTGAAAATGAAAGCTACAAAAGACGAGCTAAAAGTTCTTGTAGCGGATTTCATGGTTGAACGCATGAAGGGGTAGAGATGAGTAAGAACCATTGGTTTGTTCAGCGTACCGGCAAGGATTGCGCAGTTGTTGCTCAATTAAAGGCAATGGGGCTCTCATTTAAAGAGGACCATCAAAAGGTCGTGTTGATTTGTCCACTTTGCCAGACCGATGAGTCATCAGTTGAGGCTGTGTACACCAAACCAACCGTTTCAAATGAATATGGCACTTATAAGTGTTCTCGATGCAAGGGTTCTTTGGGTCAATTCCTGAATAGCCTAGGGTTGAAACGCTTTATGGCTAGGAATGTGCCACGGATATACGTAACAGATGTTCCTGTCCATGAATTAGCGGAAGCAGTAAATGATTTATTAGCATCCTCCGCCTATGTTTTTCGTGTTGGAAAAACGCTCTACTGGATTAGTGAGGAAGGCGCAATCATTGCACTGGGCGAATCTGATTTGCTTTTATTTCTAAGTCGAGAATGCCAATGGGTTAAGTATGATGCTCGGCAAAAATCATATACAGCGACTCAGCCGCCGAACTTGTTGGTCAAAACCGTGGTTAATTCGGCCTCTCATCGTGGAGTCAAAGAGATATTGGGTATTGCCCGTTCTCCCTATGTTTTGTCCAATGGCGTTTTGTCAATGAAGCCAGGATTTAACGCCAATCTGAAAATTCTTGCTGTTTTTGATCCGAAAAATTATTTGCCCTTCGCGTGGTCAGAGCGCTTAACCAAAGAGGATGCACTTGAAGCGCTAAATTTTTTGAATGAAGAAATTTTGCGTGATTTCCCTTTACAAGAGGATATAGATAGATCCGCAGCCCTGTCAGCATTCCTGACAGCAGCCAACAGAGCAGTTATTCAAAGGGCACCTTTATTTTTAGTTGCTGCCAACTCAATGTCTAGCGGTAAAAGCGTTTTATGTCGATTAATTGGACAGATTGCTACGCCATTACCTTTTGCAGAAGCTTCAATGCCAACCTCACAGATTGAAATGGGAAAGACTTTGCTGTCGCAACTGCAAAATAACAATGGAGTAGTTATTTTTGACAATGTCATAGATAGATTCCCTGACTATCCGGCGCTTTGCACCTGTCTAACGCAACCGCTCTTTGAACATCGTCAGCTTCACTCGAACACGATGAAGCAAGTTTCTACTCGAGTAACTTTCCTGGCTAGCGGTAATTTCATTCGCCCTGAGGGTGATTTAATCAGACGAGTTCTCAGCATACAGTTGGCAGCGGATGAACATCCGGAGCAACGAAGGTTTTATACCGATATTGTGAAATATGCCGAACAACATCGTCCGGAAATTGTGATGAAAGCTGTATCAATTACAGCAGCTTTCCTTCAATCAGGTGAGTTAATTTCCTGTCGCTCGCTTGCCGGTTTCGAGGAATGGACGGAGCGTTGTCGCAAACCTTTAATTTGGCTTGGGCTCCAGGATCCTGCTACACGCCTGTTTGTGCAGTTGAAATATGGAGATGAAACGGTTTGGAAACGGTACCGGTTACTTAAAAATCTCTCTCAGAAATATGGCGATGGAATATTCACAGTCAAAAATTTGTGCACGGACAGTCTAAGTGTTGAACTTCGTGATTCTCTAATTGATTTGGAGTTGGTAGAGCAAGGCCAAATTAACCGTGTCAAGCTCGGAAGATTATTAGGTCTGATAGCAGATTACCCCATTAAGGGATTAATTCTTAAGCGTGTTTCAAATAGGACAGAGTATAGGGTGACTATATTCGAACGGGGGGCGTTGGAATGAATGGTTTTTCTGTGACCAATCTTAGGGCAGCGCTTCACGACACCTCCATGGCAGAACATGAGTTGTGGAAGGTTTTGTTAAATAAAGACTCAATGCCGGAAGATAGGGCAAGACAATATCTTTTGCCCCTTGATCCTAATACTTTAGCTCTCTATAGGATTCAAGCGGATGAAGTTTGTAATTCAGTAAAACTTGGTGTTTGTCCATTTGTAATTGAAGCTGTGTATCCACTAACGGATCAAGCGAGAGAGGCTGGTATCTATAAGCTAGCTGATGCTTTGAAATGGTGTTCAAAAGTAGAAATTTTGTCCAGTGATTTGAGTTGCGCGAATGATACTCTCTCAGCGTTCACGAGAAAGTATCTCAATTTTGCTTTATCTCTCAGCAAAAAAGCCCCCACTATTGCTGCAGCGTGTTTGGGAATTGATGTTGAAACTGCCAGGGTTATGTCGTCCAATAGCGTTGATCGATTAACTATTGAGCAGTACCTGCGTCATTTTTTGACGAAATTTGTTCTTATTGGAACGGACCCCGAATTTCGAGGTCAGCACAGGGATCCTGTCCAGCTTGCATTGGCTGATTTAATCGAATCAAGCTCTAAGGATAAAAACTTAAGGCGTCAGTTGCTTTTGACCAAAATGTTTTACTTCCGTCCTTCTAGGTTTAATAAACCAAAGATAGAGGCTGTTTCTCTCGAAAATGAAATTGTTCGCCAGACATTGAAATTTTTCCAACAGGCCAAGCTTAGGCAACCAACAGTCCAGCGTTTTCTGGAGTTATTTCATCTCAAGACTTCTGACGCTTATAACTTAAGTCGCTCACTTCTTAAAAACACTGAGAAGGAAAGGATGGCGTGTTTTTCACCTGAAAAAAGCCTTAACAGTTTGATAGTCCAAATCAGCCAATGCATCACGATTCGCGCTGTAGGACAAAGTTGCACCGTTTCAGAAGTTATTGAAATATTTTGTGTGGCCTGTTTACTAGCCGTTAATGTTTTTGGTGTTGGCAATTTCTGCGGTTTAGAAGGTGATTCCATTGCATGGTTAGAGAAAAAACAGAAAGATTTCTTACCTCAATTGGTGATGCCGCAATCGATACTATGCGGAGAGGCAAAGAAGCTCTCCGCAAAGAATAATGTACTCGGAGGGGCAGAAAGTGACTGATTTAGATTGGAAACTTTTGTCGCAAAAGGGTCAGCTATCGGCTCGAAGGCATTTAACTACTCAAGATACGCGGTCGAGCATTATTTCTGAAGTTCGGAAAATACAAAAATCTATCGAGACGATCCGATATGCTCTGTTAGTTGAAGGGTTAATTGAAACGGATGCTTATCACGAAACGGCACGTGAGAATCGTTTTAATTCAGAAGAAACAACTATTGCTCCACGAGTTCGATTAGATAAGCGGTATGGAACACCGAGTTTTTATTGGGAACGTACGTTAAGACATGCCTATCCCCTTGTTTTATCTAAACTGCAAGACAAGCCTAAAGCGCCAAGAACTTACTATGCGTATGTTCGAAGGAAGAGAACAAAGATTAAAGAAAAGATGAAGGTTGTTTTGGTATCCAAACATATCCCTATAAACAAGAAGACTTTATCTGTTTCAATGAACGAGTTTAAAAATGAACCTCAATGGGCTCGAACGGCAGCTTTAATCATGGAACCTAGGCTAGTGAATTTACGCCGAATATCCAAGGCAGTTAGTCATGTCAACCGCTTTCTTGGTCTGTTAAATCAGCTTTTGCAGGATAAGAGGGTATAAAAATCAATGTTTCTCAGAGATATTTTTATTCGCAGAAAGTTCCAAGGCACAACGGTCAACACACAAGACTATTCTCAGCGTCTCCGTTGCAGGGATATTCCGGCTCATGCAGACAAAGCTCTTTTAACTGAAAGCTATCCTCAGTTAGGGAGTACGGCGATTTATCTGCGTTCAGCAGATTTTTTTTGTAAACGTTATGCTGAAGAGTTACGTACTCTTATCTCTTCGTTACCGTTTGCAGAAGACGAGTTGGATAAATTATTAATGCCGGTTTTGTGGGGATTGATTAGTTATGTGAATTTATTACCAGCATCCGAGTATCACCACCACTCCGGAGCTGGGGGATTATTCGTTCATTCACTACAGTGCGCTCAAACAGCAGTCAGTTATGCAGAAAACCAGGTCTTTGATAACGACACTACCCCAGAAAAGTCTTACCACAACAGGAAACGATGGATTTTAGCTGTCGTTATTACAGTCCTTTTACATGATATTGGCAAAGTGTTTGACATGCAGGTGCAGTCTGAGAATGGAGAAGTTTGGAATCCGTCAACTGAAAGTTTAATTTCATGGAGTACAAGAACGCAGGTAAGAAAGGTTTATGTGGTGTGGAATCAGGATCGAGAGCATAAAAAACACCAGCTTCGTGCGTTGAGATTGATATATTCGGTAATTTTTTCTAAGGAATTATTTGAATACCTTACGGAAATCTCTGGATCGTCCGTTTTGGATGCTATGGAAGAAGCAATTGCGTCGGATAAAGGGATTTTTCTTGAGGTACTTAGACGAGCGGAGCGGTTTTCCATCGAAAAAGACATGAAAGCCAGAAGGGGCCTGGGAATGGATTCTACTAATGCCTCTTCACCATTGTTAATGCCTTTTATTTCGACATTAAGACATCTTTTAGTGACTGGAAACTGGACGATAAATACCCATGATTCAAGGATTTTTCTTACATCCTCCGGTCTGTATCTTTGCTTGACAGAACTCGCTGCCAAAGAAATTCATCAAGCCGCATGTCAGTTAAATGTTCCCTTCATCCCTGGTACCACACAAGGTTTATTGAGAATAATGACCGAGGGAGGGTTATTGGGAGAGAATCAGACCACAGATGAGGGGCAAACATTGAGAGCCTCAGAACTAGGTTCCTTGGATAACTGTGTGAAATTAAATGAACTGATTCTCGTTTGTTTGTCGAGTGTATTAACTAACGTCCAGCCGTTAAATGCTGAAGTGTTAAAAGATGTAAAAAAGGAAGAGGGTTATACGAGAGCTTCCTTGGATTTGAAGGCTCGTCTTGTTGCTCCTCAGCATGACTTTTTAATTAGGAAATCAGCAACCCATCATCAAAGCAAATCAAATATAAAAATAGGGTCTGAACAGAACGCTTTGCTTCTGACAGAAGCCGAATTTAACGAGGTTTGTGAAGGCACTCCCAATCCAGAAGAATTAAAAAAATTAATAGAAAGATTCCTTTTTACTCTTCTGAAACAGGTGCAATTTGGTTCGGGATTTTTTATTGAAAATTTGGTGATTTTAGACGAGCGCACAAGGAGCATTTCTTCTCACAAAGTTGAGGAGTTTTTAGCTAATCACGGAATTGGCACGAACCTGCAGAAAATGGTATTCCGCATGAAAAGAGACCTCCCTAACATTGATTTCGACCCAAATAGTCATTGTTTGAAATTTGATCAAGGGAGTCTCGGTAATGAAAAAGAAAGTGGTAAGTGATGATTTTGGAATTAATTATTCCGGTTTCTTGGTGAGTGCCGATTTGTTTGTCGGCTGTGGGTATGGCTTGGGGGCTTTTCTTCAACCATCTATGGCAGTCCCGTTAAGTGCCATGGCCGCAACATTGATGCTAATGGGAGCGGTTGACTGGAGAAATGCACAGAAGCAATTCCGGTTTGAGGCGAAGTTATTAAGAAGTGGCCGAAGATTCATCACATTTGATGAACTGTTCAATAGTGATCAGCGAGGAGGTCGGAAGAATCTTCGTTGGATAGGTGATGGTTTTATATGGGGTGTTAGACATTGTCAGGGTGTAGATGATATCTCCAAGCGAGAATGGCGGGAAACTTATCATCGATGTTTAGCGCGCGCTCGAAAATCGACTTATCTTCGAAGTCACATACAAGAGGCAATCCTTCATCCAATAGCGACAGCACGTTATTTGCGCACGATCGACAGTCAAATATTGCAGGAACCAGGCTATCTTTGGATTCATGCTTTGGGAGATGAAAAGCCTATGTGTCTTTCTGATAAAGATTTAGAGGGGCATATGGCCGTATTTGGGACAACAGGTTCAGGCAAGTCAAGATTTTTGGAAATTCAAATAGTCCAAGCAATAAAAGAGGGAAAGACAGTCATTGTATTGGATCCTAAAGGGGATCGAGGACTGGTTAAATCCATGAAAATAGCTTGTTCGAAATGCGGTCGGGATCGTGACTTTTTATTTTTCCATTTGGCGCATCCAGAGCAGTCTATAAACATTAATTTGTTGGCTAATTACAGCCGGATTGATGAGTTATCTTCCAGAATTACTGATACATTGCCGGGACAAGGAACCGAAAGTCAAGTGTTTATTGACATGGGGCGAGGAACTCTAAGGACGATTTGTGAAGGTTTGCAAATCCTTGGAAAGAAACCCACCTTTTCGCTTTTGCATTATTACTTTGCTAACCGCGATGAGCTAGCCTTTCAGGTTCTATCGGCTGTTTTACCTCAAAAATACGAGCAAAAAACTGTTGAAGATGCAATTGCTGATAAGAAGACACTTCAAGGAAAATATTTAGCTCTCAAGGAAATGTATCGTGCCAAGAAGATTGATAGTCCCGAAATTGAAAGTGTCTTGGCTCTAGCTGAAAGGGATGAAGAATCTTTTTTGAAAACGAATCAGAGTATTTGGTTGCTGTTGAGTTCGTTAAGTCATGGGAGCTTGGGTAAAAAACTTTCACCTTCTGAAAATAGCGCTTCACAGAGCACTTTTTTTGATTCAAGAAAGATAATCGATAAAAATGCAGTGCTTTATGTCGGTCTGGATGCTTTAACTGATTCCGGAATGGCAAAAACGTTAGGAGCCATGTTTTTGTCTGATTTGGCCGCGACAGCTGGTGCTCGGTACGATTTTGAAAGTTCTTCCAAACCTGTAGCGCTTTTTGTGGATGAGGCTGCCGAGTTAACCTGTGAGCCGTTTACTCAGATGCTCAATAAATCGCGTGGAGCAAAATTTTCCATTTGTTTAGCTTCACAGACAATTTCAGACTTTGTAGCTAAAGCGAGAAATCGTGACGAGGCGTTAAGAATCCTAGCTAACCTGAATAATTTTGTCGCTTTGAGGTGTAATGATATTGATACACAAAGGTACTTGACTCAGCGGACCTTACAGTCATCCGTATATACAACAACGCAGTCACATAGTGTTTCAACTTCTGCTTCACATTTGATAGCTGACGAGGGTGCTATTAGTGAACGTCTCGATGAGCAGAAAACTGATTTAATCCCTGCTCCACTGTTAAGCCACCTGCCGAATTGTGAGTTTTTTGGAGTTTTTGTTGGTGGGTATGTCATTAAAGGACGAGTTCCGATTTTAGTGGCAGATGAATCTGAGTATCAGGAGGATTTGTGATGACGAGTAAACAACAATCACAGAAACAATCCGCATCATCGTTGTCAGTATTAGCGAGCTTGTTGGTAGTGGCTAGTTGTATTTTTGGTTTGGTATTGGTTCCTATTGGTATGGTCGATCAAGTTCTTCAGGTTGAATGGAAAGATGCTAATGCTTGTCTCGGTCAATGGCCTGCGGATGTAACTAATGAAATCTATGGAGCTTTAAATCTTGACATGTGGGTACAGCAAATTTTCGGTCTTGATCCATCTCATGTTTATCAAAATGAGCTTGATCGAAAAGTTACAGGTTGGATGTGGGAACGGTCAGATGTTTGTAAGTTGTTGGTTTTTATACTTTTACTCAGAGTATGTACAGCACTTTTTTGGAGCTTTGTTTTTCTGCCTGTCGCTGCGATTTCACTTGTTAAGGGATGGCAAACCCGTCAATTTAATAAGGGGAATTTTTACTTCACGTCTCCATTTAAGATGAGGTTATTGAGAGGATCGTTCAATTTATTGGCTCTGTTAATGGTAGTGATGTTTTTTTCGCCAATAGCGCTTCCCTGGTATCTAATACCTTTAGTGATTGGACTGCTGTTTCTTTTTTGCGGTATGTTTGTAAAGTACTTACAAAAAGAGTTCTAAAAATTAATAACAAGAGCCGAATAAGAGGCTGGAATCAATGGTAGTTCCATAGGTTCCAGCCACATAGACAATAATTAAGACGTCAAAGTAACCACATTTTGCTAAAAAGATTGTCATGTTGAATAGCCTTTTTTATTAAAGCGAAATCGTTTATCACTCCTTTTTGATTAAGGCAATTTTCAAGATAAAACACTTCGTGTCCAACAAGCAAAATACCGTTCTCTTCAAATACGTTAAGAAATAAAAAAATGAGCTCTTTTAATCTGTTTTTCAGTTTCTTTTCGACTTTATTTATCATCACCTCAGTGCTAATAGAGCGCCCTGTATTTATTAAAGGTTCGGGATCTTTTGTTAATCTCCGGAAATTGAGCAACTCTACAGTACCGAAGCTAAGTTTTTCGTAGTTTTCCAAAAAAGAATTTCCTCTTCTTATCTCATAGTTGAGTTTTCTTAAGCGACTAGATTTATATTTTGGATCAATGTCCGCTAGGTTTTTATTTTCAAGAGTGTTATATAAAAACTCAAAATTTGCAATGGCAGTACTAACACCATTAGCTCCTATAAGATAGTGTTTGAATCGCTTTTTATCAACTGTAGGTAAGTTGATATTTTCTTCCTGTAAATGCCAAAGCAAAAGATGAACAATATTAAAAATGTGTTCTTTAAGACTTAAGAGGTACCAAGTAAAATTGTTAACTTCAGAAAAATAATTCCTTTTGTCCTTCAATAGCGTTAACACTGTTGACGAAATATAGAGATCATCCCCCTTTTCTAATGAAAAACTTAAATCTTGGAGTAAGACGTCTTTGCAAATGCTGGTAGGTACAGGTGCGCCGAGATCATTATCAAGTAAGGATTTTAGAGTAAAAAATCCCGTATCTCCCTTCTGAATAAGATATTTGGCATTTGCGGCTGTTATGGCTCCGTGATACGAGTCATCAGGGTGAAACAAGAATTTATATGGGTATAAACAATTGGGGACGAGTTTTCCAACGGCTTCTACAAATCCCGTTTGTTCAGCTGCTCGAGCTAAAAATTTTGGTGGACGGGTAACCAGAGAAGTTCGAAAACCCGGTGTATCACATATTTCAAAGCGATTATTCCAAAGATATTTAAGAACTACTTTGCAATAGGTATTTGTTATTGGGTAAAAGGGTTGATGGAGGTAATTAATTTGTCTCTTAAGTAATAAGTCGACCATTTTTATTAATTTAAGTTTTGTTTGTTTGGAAAAGGTTTTATACCGAGCAACTGTCGGAAATACTGAACAGCTTTTTCAATACTGAAATCATCCTCTTCTTGATCAACACATAAGTTGCTTCTATTTGGGGTCATTAGAATTTGATCGCTCCCTTCAAGCCCCTCATTAACATGCTTTTCTAACTCAATAAAGCGTCTCATTCTTTTATTCTTTTCTTCCTCTGTCATAAAACGAAGAGGACGATGCTGTTCTGGATGGACTAAACGATTGACTTCATTTTCTTTTTGGAACAACACGTCATAATCTTGCTTAGATAACAATAAGCCCGGCTCAAGTAAGGTTATGATCTTGATAGCCTCAGCTTTGTCTTCTACAGTTTTTCTATCCCAGTTTTTCCAAAAAGGCCTCAATAAACTCTTTTTTTGTTTACGAAAACCGTAATGAACATTCCAAATAAAATCGGGTGGGCAAGTAGTATTTCTCCACTGAAAATCAAGTTCTTCAATAATGTGTTTTGATTTCAATAAAAGTTTTCGCCAGATATATTCTTTGTAGGCAGCTGCAGGCCAGTTTGATCGTGCATACGAAAAAGGCAGATTAAAATCAATATTCTTTAAAGATGGGTTGTTATTGTAAAAAAAATCATCTAATTCTTTGATTATCTGCTTGAAGGAGTGGCCCTTGCATGTGGGAATTGAAAGTGCGTGTAAGACTTCATTTGCTTTGTGGATAAGACAGATATCATCATCCTGAATGCCTGGACAGTACGGGAGCCTCGTTTGGGCGCGTTTTAATTCGTAATATCTCTGTTCAGAGCTTTCGTTATCCCAGTCTAACCAAAGATCATCCAAATTATTTTCTTTATTTTTTTGGATTTGTAGATTTTTTTCTTCTTCTGTTAGTTGAGAAAAGTCTGCTTTGCAGTTTGAATAATCTTTTCTGTCAAGTAAAAAACCAGATTCATCCCAAATTTCTTTAGAAACCATTAAGTGCTTTTTCCAACGATATTCCTGAGGAGAACAGGAACCATCGGTACTGCCTTCTGAGTTCCGTTTTGACCATGGAGATTCGAAGGAACGATGATGTTCCCTGAAGGTACGATCCAATAACTCCATGATTTCATAAAATCTGTCAGGATGATTAATTTTCATGTTGTAGTCGATAAGTGTGGCAAGGATTCTGGCATGCCAGTTCTTTCGATCTTCATCAGAAAGTTCTCTTTCAGAGTCTCTGACTTGCGCTCTTTTAATTTCAAAATAATGTTGTTCCGGCGTTTCGTAATCCCACTCTTCCCACAGATCATCAAGAACGTTCTTAGTGTTTGTCATCAATATTTAACCTTTGGAGAGTATTTGCAATAGTATCCGACAGATTTTAAGCATTGGATTTTCTACTTGCTAAAATTATTCAAATGCATCACTAGGGAGTGAATGAGATGGAAAATCAGGTATCGGGTAACACTGAAAAAGAAAAACCTATATTTAGGCTGCTGCGTGAATTTCTTCGAAGCGTTTTATTAGACGATTTACTAAGTTCTCTGGATAGAAATGATATTGTCAAGATAAACAAAGCTTTTAGAAAATTAGCAAAAGCTCCAATTTCTAGTTTTTATCATAAAGGTAGGTTAAGACCAGATACTTTTGATTGGCGAGATGATCGGGAGGTTATGTGTAACTTCTTATTTCATAGATCTATGACAACTTCGGATCGTTTGTTCTTAGCAGCCTTGTGTGAATTTGAGAACGTACGATTAAATGCCTTTGCTTCGTTGTATAAGGACATTTTAAAAAATGGCTATTTGGCTCCTAAATCAATGATTTTTCAGATGGTCTATGAAGATAGTACTTTTGAAGAGTTTCGGACAAAATTTTCTGATCTTGTTGATAGCATAAATGATAATAAAATTGCGTTAAATTTATCCTTCTCAAACGCAGAAGAACTGGTCGACAGGGTCTCTAACCTAATAGTTAAATACAAAGATTGCCAATCATTTCCAAATAATTTAAGAGATTCCCTAGAGGAAAATTTGGAGGAAATCAAGAAAATATTTTCTTCAGAAAAAGTTAAGACCAATGGTAAAGAGGAAATCCAAGATACAACTGCAAACGAACAACAGAAGACGTCTCTAAATCGAGATCGAGATATTCAAAAGCAAGAGGAAATAAACATGTTGAAGACTTATAGTGAAAAATTCCTTGGCTATATTAGATTGCAGAAAAATTTCTATAACTTTTACCCTGTAGCAAAAATTAACGATGGTGTCTTAGAGCCAATGAATTCAGAAGAGGCCAAAATAAAGTTTCCGAGTTTCGGAGCCTTTTCTTTGGTCAAGAATTACTATAAAGATAACGTAACGAGAACTCTGATTGATAATTATTTTTACACAATAGAGGTTGGCCCTGGAGATTTAATTCCATATGAGAGTTTAGAAGGCACACAGAGAGAAGACTATGCTTTTAAACTCTGTAATTTCCATGAGTTGGAAAGAAAAAAACAGTTTCTAGGTATCACTTCTGAGAATTACTATTTAATCGTCTATCCGATAAAAGAAGAACCAGATCTTGAGTCTAACGTTTATGTCACGTTTAATATAGACGGAGAACGAGATCTTGCGAGTTATGCATATCAACGCTTTCAGGTTGTTCTTGCGTATAAGAATAAGTTTTTAGGTCCAGTTACCTTATTGCAAGACGCAAACGGCTTGCCATACATTAACTTTAGATCTGGGACAAATGATGGCATTGTTCAATGTTTTACGGGAGAAAATATTCGAGAGGCCATCTATTCTCGCTCCATTTATTTACATGAAGAAAATAATACATGCGCTCGCGATATTTTAGATACTAACCAATCCTGCGTTCATAAAAGCTATTTTGATTTATTGTCTGACAGTAAGCTTTTAAAGAGAATCGCTGAACAATCAAGACAATATGACAAGAAAACACTTTCCTTGGTAAAGAATTGGCTCGAGTCATCTTTGAAAACGGAAATTCCAGGCCCAAATGAGCAGATTCGCCAAGAACGTCGCGCTCGTTTATCTAAATTGCTTGAAAATTTAGAGTTTAATGAAGAAAACGTAGATACGTTTGTTAAGGTTGTGAGTAACAGCATGGCCTTGGCAAAAAACGACCAAAATGGTTTTTTTGATGAAATTGTTAGGCGAATCGTAGCTCAACCGGATGCTCTGGAGCATATCAAAGAATTTAAATTGATCCATGATCAAATTGAAGTGCTTGAGCAACGTCGTGAACATGAAGAAAAGAAACTTGAAGAAATTAAAGAAAGCATAGCCAAACTTAACGCTGAAAAGGATAAGCAACAAAAGGAGAAACTCGAAGGTGATTTGGCTAAGATTACGGAAGAAACTGAAAAGCAAAAAGCTAAGCTCGATGAAGTGTTAAAAGCACTTGGTCATGTTGACGATTTAAAGGCAATCGAAAGCGAAGTAAAACGCTTAGATAATCGTCGCCGAGAGCTTCAGCACAATAACACTATTCTCGAAGAAGAGGGTCGAGATATCGAGCGACATTTGTTAAATGAAATTAACAATCGCAAGATTAAAGAGCTTGCCTTTAATCCGTCTTTAGCTCACAAGTTTGCAGAAGCTGCTGCCCAATGGATTCGCGAAGATGAAGAACAAAACTTACAAAGGAAGGCGGATTCGGTTCAAGGCATACAACCAGATGCTCTTACAGGCGAAAATTTAGTAGAGTACTTGGTATCACAAACACAACGTTATCGCAATCATTATGATCGCAATACAGTATTAAACCTGTACATTTGTTTAGCTCAAAACTTGCTTACGGTTTTAGCTGGTAAGCCAGGGTCCGGAAAAACCTCAATTTGCCACATCATGGCCCATGTTTTAGGAGCTACTTCGTTAGATAGCAGAGCTCGTGTAGAGGATATAAATCGATTTTTACCTGTATCAGTGGAGCGTGGTTGGACCAGTAAACGTGATTTTTTGGGCTATTACAATCCTCTGACTAAACATTTTGAAACGATAGATAGTCGTAGATATGGTGCATTTCAGTTGCTTGATGTAGAGGCTAGAGCTAATTCATCGAAGTTCCCATATATCGTTTTGCTTGATGAGGCTAATCTGAGTCCAATGGAATACTATTGGTCTGATTTCATGAATGCAGGAACAGAAACTGGCTGTGTAAATTCTTTATCTCTTGGTGATGGGAAAATTTATAAGATTCCTCAGACGTTGAGATTTATAGCAACAGTAAACAATGACCAAACTACTGAAAGTTTATCCCCACGTTTAATTGATCGTTCTTGGATTGTTACTCTGCCGGAACCCAATTGGTCTAACTTTACTTCTTTCAACAGTCCTGTGCCTAACTCAGATGATGAGAATGTTCGAATTATTTCGTGGAAGGCACTACAAGAAGTTTTTTCATATAACAACTGCTGGAAAGATATAGAGTTGTACGAGGAAAAAATTGGCTCTATTCTTTCAGATGTATACAGCAATATGAAACTTTTGGGCTTGAACCCATCTCCACGCACTCAAAAATCAATTATTAATTACATCGCAGCCGCAACTAAGTGGTTTGAAAAGGAATCTGAACAAACATTTTCCTTTAATGCCGCCATTGATTATGCAGTCTTACAAAAATTGCTGCCATCTATCACCGTGGTAGGTTCTAAATACAAGGAACGATTGAAGGAATTACAAAATTTATGTGAAAGTAATGACCTTACTCTTAGCGCTCAAACGCTAAGCAATATCATCGAAAAGGGGGATTCTTCAATGAATCTATACAGCTTCTTTTGATGGAGCATGTAATGTCTTTTAAGAGACTTGCACTAAAGACGTCAGGCTTACCAAAAGTCGAGAGTGGGGTGTTTACTGAACCTTCAAACTTGTCATTGACAAAAGTTTTGAAAGAAATCCCGTTTGTGGTATCTGATGCTGAGTATCAATTTGAGTTAATTGGTTCCAATATCGAAGAGTTTCTTAACTCGCGTTTCACGTTAGATATTAATGGATTTAAGTTAGGAACATACGCACAGTTTAAAGAAGATAGGGTGATATTGACACCTTACTACCTGAGTGTTGAAGCTAATCGCTTTGCCCGAGTATTACCGTTTTATAACACTTTTGGGTTTGTTCAAATTGCTATTCAAATTTTTGACGTAACTAGAGATGAAATAAATATTTACTCTGATTATTTTCAAGTAGCATTGCGGGATAACCAGAGCGCAAATGATCTTCGAGCAATGGCTAATTTTGTGCTTAGAAAGCGCTCTTGGTTTAAAAACAAAAATGGGGTTTCAAACCTAAACTTTTTAACCAGTGATCAACATGATGAAATTGCCGGAAGATTTAGCTTTTTGAAAAAGGCGATTCAAGCATACGAAATACACTTTCCCTATTTTAGTCAGCATTGCAAAACACGAACTGTAGAGAGAAATAAGTTTGATGGTTTTGAAAAACTTCGCAGTTTTGATGCTTCGACACTTCAGTACATTATTAGTCATCCTGAAGAATTGACTAAGGTTCGTTCCGATTCTGGAATTTGCATTGGTATAGATCACTACGTACCACGACATACTTTGGTTACATACAGAGAAACCAGCAAGGCCACTATTGAAAATTTGGCATTAATGGCCTTTCTAAAGGCAATTCAAATAGATCTTGAAAATTTGCAGATTTCATTAATGGAAACAACAAAAGTGCTGGGTTCCACAAAAACTCTACCAAGCGGTTATGTGTCCAGCACTGAGGCTGTATTTGATGTTTTATATGCTGATTGGCTTAATATGCTAAAGGAAATTGATGGTCTTAGTAATCGCTTAATAAATATCAAAGAAGCGTATCAATATTATTTCCCTCAGACAGATGAACCGTTTTCTGTGCTTCCACCACCAACGCCTGTTTTTTTAAATGAGCCTCACTATCATCTATTTTATGAATTAATGGGTGAATGGTTTTCGTTACCGCCTATGAAATTTACCCAGAATAATGGCATATTTATGATGCTCGTTAATAGCCGATTATATGAGTACTTTGTATTGGCTATGTTGATAGAGAATTTGATGATTAAGGGTTATTCTCTTACAGAATCCACTCATTATCACTATTCCAATTGCGAAAATATTGTTTTTTATGATGATTTGCCATTTGATAATACATTCAATTTTGAAAATGGTGAAAAGTCAATCGTACTGTATGCACAACCAATTATTTACGGAAGCAGTTTTGGGAAGAGGACAGAGAATTTTATTCATCTAAAGCGTATAACTAAATTAACTTTGAGAGGGAAGGAGAGCTCACAGGGTGTCTATATTCCTGATTTTGTTATAAAGTGGATCGATAAACGCGAAAATACCGAGCAGTATTTCATTGTGGATGCAAAATATTCGACGTACGATACCGTGAGGCAATACTATGCATCAGAGTTGGCATTTAAGTATTTATTGTCAATAAGACCAACTGTTAATACAGCAAAGTTGGAAGGGCTAGTTGCAATTTATGGGAAGAGAGCCAATGGTAGCACTGAAGCCTCATCATTTTGGGATTTTTTGAAAAGTAATGAGGATCAGACACCGATTTTTGAGGCAAAAGGAATGTTTCCAGATTACTAATAATTACCCCTAAAAATATGATGTATTCACGATACATTACATTTTGCCCTTGTGAGTTAAAGTTCAACAAATTGAAGGGAGCAGGGGCTTTATTTTGACCTCCAAAAGTTTCCTCTGATTTTATTGATTGTTTTACAAAATTGACGATAACGATAAATCCACGATTTGATTGTTTCGTCACTATCATCGAGCGTTAAAACGTTATTGATTTCTAATTTTTCTGTCGAAGCAATCAAAGCGTCGAGCATTTGAGTCAAATTAATCAATCTCATCGAAAAACCGGTTCTGATAGGAACTTCAAACTCTCGCTTATGATCGAAAACGATATTTTGGTTTTCCTTTGGAACTTTGCTTTCCAGCAATTTATTCATCTCTTTGACAGTTTGTGAAAGCTCTGATGAAAACTTTTCAAAGAGCTCGCCTAAGATTTTTTCAGCCTTTTTAGCGTCTGCTACACGGAATTGGTTTCGTGCGACTTTTGTCGCGACGTAAAGAGAATAGTCAACGCGAATATAACAGTGCTCAAAGACTTGCTGCGCTTGGTTTGTATTAAGGGTTATTTTTTTAATAAGCGCAGGCTTCGAGAAGTCGGAGGTGCTTTTCCGAACTTGGCTTTCAATATCTGGGATAACATCATGCGATAGATCTTCTGAGTGAAGCCGGCCGTTACGGCGGATTGCTGAGTTTTGTGTATTCGATCCTTTATTTTCTGTCATAACTGTATCTCTCGCATTTGGATGGAATAAGACTAGTTCTCTGTTGAGGTCAATGCAATCCCAAAATTGGCAGGATTTTGCTAATTCCGGTAATGACATCGAAACTAAAAATAGTTATCTTGTAACGCAGAAATGCAGCCTACTGCCGTGATTCTTTCTATCAACACGTAAAAATGATTGAACAGCCTTCTGTGATGACTGTGACACAGGCCGCACGCTGAGCGACATATAAAAACAGCTTCTCTTTGGTGGTTGATTTTTAACTACCTAATCTTTTACCCGTCTTGGGGAGTTTCTTCCCGAGAGGGGGCGGACTCCCTTTTTTATGGAGTTCGCAATGAATGAAAATGCTCTTCTTTCACCGGAATTTCAATATTTCGGTGCGGATGTGTTCACCAATGTTTATGACGGAGGTCGACACATAAAAATGCCTCAATCCATACGGATTTTGGGCTTTTCTAATGCTGAAGATCCCGCTATTCCTCGACGACATGAAAACTATATTTTTCGGCGTGAGGTTTTAAGGGATCTTTTAGGATTTCTTAGGAAGCCGAATAACGACGCTTTGTTTATTACTGGCCCAACTGGCAGTGGTAAAACGAGTTCCGTATGTGAGGTTTGTGCTCGTTTGAATTGGCCCGTTCAGCAACTGACGCTCAACAGCCGATTTGAATTTAGTCAATTAACCGGTCATTTCACTTTTTCTTCACAAAAACCAGGAGAAGCGCCACAAATGAGGTTCCAATACGGACCTTTAGCAGTGGCGATGAAATTCGGTCATGTGCTCATACTCAATGAAATCGATTTGGCTGATGCAGGGGAACTTGCAGGACTAAACGATATTCTGGAGGGCCGGCCGTTGGTTTTAACCGAAAATGCGGCAGAAGTGATTACTCCTCATCCGATGTTTAGAGTGATCGCAACAGCCAATTCTTCAGGAAATGGTGATTCAACCGGCCGATATGTCGGTGTTCAGCTTCAGAATTTGGCTTTCTTGGATCGCTTTCGCTATTTGAGAGTGAATTATCAAGATCCAAAGATTGAAGAGGAGTTGTTGGGCTTGGTTGTGCCAACTATGAAGCCTGTTTTAGGTGCGATGGTTAGGCTTGCCAATGAAGTCAGACAACTTTTTGCAGAAGGCCGTTTATCGCTTACTCTTTCGACACGCACACTCGTGCGTTGGGCCCAAATAGCTAATGATTTTCGAAACTCTCCTAACTCTTTGGAGTATGGATTGGAACGAGCGTTATTGATTCGGGCTGAACCGGAAGAGTCAGAAGCTATTGTGAGTCTATGTAGAACTGTATTCGGTGATACATGGTCACAAGAAATCAGTTCGCGCTGAAATAGCGGACTACCAACTACCCGTCATAGGGACATTTATTTTCCCTATGAGGGGGAAGTGTCTTTATGTCGGGTTTCTTTTTACCCTTTATGGAGACATTTATCATGGATAGTCGTAATTTTACGAGCGCGAAAGCGCAGACAAATAGCCTTATTGCTAGGTTAGCTGATCGTTTCGGAGTCGATTCCAATAAATTGCTGAAATGCCTCACGACACAGGTTTTTAAACAATCTGATGGTGCGGCTCCCAGTAACGAGGAACTCATGGTGTTGCTGTTGGTCTGTGAGAACTTCGGACTAAACCCTTTTAATCGTGAAATCTTTGCCTTTAGGAGTAAAAGCGGAGATATTGTTCCAGTCGTTAGTTTGGATGGTTGGTGCAAGATCGTTCGATCCCAAAAGGATTTCAATGGGATGCGTTTTACATTTTCCTCATCTTCGGTAAAAGTGCCGGGTTATCCTGGAGAACTACCTGAATATGTTGAATGTTCAATGCAACTTAAAGGGGTGGATACGCCGGTTGTGATCCAAGAATTCATGCAGGAATGCTTCAATGAAAAGAGCCCTGTATGGAGAAAATGGCCTCGCAGAATGCTCCGTAGCCGAGCCTTTATTCAATGCGCCCGTTTGGCTTTTAGCCTAACTGGATTGTATGACGAAGGTGAGGAAGCGGCAGAAGATTACATTGATGTGGAAGCAATCGGTCAAACGAGCGCACGTATTGAATCTTCAGCGCCTGAGAAGATTTCTGTTAACCAGGAAAAGTTGGAAACCTTGGTTGTCAAACTCGTTACTTTTGCTCAAAACCAACCCAATGGTTGGGAAAAAGCAAGGCAATGGATCAATGACAAATTGGATGGTGACAATAAAGCCTGGGCAGAAAACGAGCTTGTCAGGCGTTACCAGGCTTTAAAGGCTTCGCTGCCTCAAAAAGCAGGTGATTTAACTGAAGCTCACGGTACTCAAGAAGTGCCTCAAGCCAATGCGAATGAGGAACCTCATTATGCGGACGCTTGAACTTGAGCAGCGCTCTGAGGCTTGGAGGCAATGGCGTTTGCAAGGGATCACGGCTACGGAAAGTGGGGTGATTCTTGGACAGAATCCGTACCTGACTCCTTGGCGACTTTGGTGCGAAAAAACCGGACGAGCGGAACCTGAAGATTTGTCAGGCAATCCTTTAGTTCGGTTCGGAATTCAACATGAAGAACATGTTCGGCAACTTTTTGAGTTGAAACATTCTGAAGTGTTGTTTCCTACTTGCGCTGAATTTGATGAAGATCCGATTTTTCGAGCTTCTTTCGATGGATTGACATCAGCTTTGGAGCCGGTCGAAATCAAATGTCCGAGTGATGCGACGTTGCGGTCTGTGCGAAGCGAAGGTCTCAGCAGTGAGGCATGTGCCTTGTACAGTATTCAACTGCAGCATCAACTGATGGTTTCAGGGGCCAAACGCGGATGGCTGATCTTTTTTGATCCCGTAGCGGATGATATTTTGGAATTTCAATTGGTTAGGGACGAGTTATTAATTCAAGAACTCCGACAAAAAGGTCGAGAGTTCTGGGAAAAGTACATTGTTCTTGACAAAGAGCCTCCAAAAGATCCTCAAAGGGATATCTTCGTACCCAAAACTGAAGATGAAATTTCTCGATGGTGCCATAACGCTGCTGATTATCGTTTGATTGATCAACAGATTGTTGAGCTGCAAAGGCAAATAGATGAGCTTAATGCAGCTAAAAAACATTATCGGGACAATCTTATTTCAATGATGGGATCGTTCAAATACGCTGATTTTGCGGGAATCGCTCTTACACAGCGTTGTTCTCGGGGCAGTGTGGACTATAAAAAGCTTCTTGCAACAAAAGGGATAGGAGAGAACGAGATAAACACCTACCGGAATCAACCTTCAAAAAGTTGGCTGGTGCGGTTAACGGATTCTCCAATGCCTTTAGGGTTCAATGATGCTGATATGAAAGCCTCTATTGATGCCGTTGATGTCGCAGAAGCCATGTGGTTTTAATTTTTGTCCCCAGAAGGGAGTTTGAATAGCTCCCGTAAGGGGCGATTTCAAACTCCTATTCTTACGGAGTTTGAAATGACAAACAAAAATGTGACTGACTTGTCTTTACTGGGAAAGATTGTGGTTGTTGTTCCTCGTTTTTCTCAATGGACTGGCACTCGAGCAATGCACGAGGGCGATTTCAGTGTTGGTTTGAATGGGAAGTTGCCTCCAAAAGAGGTGACCCGTTCATTGGGTTTGAAAGTCATCATTGATACTCGACATCTGCGGGTATTCGATCGGATTAAATATCGGGCGGAAGCTCTCTTGGAGGGCTGTGGAGTTCGATATCTTTCCGGCTGGGCCATTCCTCAGGAAAAAAGCCAAGAGGTCTTTCAACGCTTGGATGAATTAGTCGCTCAATATGAGGAAGAAAAACGTCAGTTTCTGACTCAATATGACTCGTTTGTTCAACAATGGGCTAATCAGCATCAGGAATTTTCCCATGAAATTCTTGAAGGAAAGCTTGATGAAAACGCCGTTGCCGAGCGCATTAATGCAGGTTACGAAAGTTTTCGCATGCAACCGATTAGCTCTGAGAAAGCGCCGGCTTTGGTGCGAAATCTTTCCGGCGGTCTTTCTTCAGAACTGATTGCAAGCGTTTCAAAGATGGCGAGGATCTTTTTCAAGGAATCTTTTCTTGGAAAGACGCGAGCCAACCGAAAAACGGTTAATGCTGTTTGGAAGATTCGAGAACGTTTGCAGGGGCTTTCTTTTCTCAACGCCAGACTTCAACCTTTGATAGCAAAGATTGATGAAGTGTTGGTTCAAATGCCAGAAGAAGGTTACTTTTCCGGTGAACCTTTCTGGAAATTGGCCACACTCGTGAAAACGTTGGGCGATGAGGCTTTACTAGAGGAAATCGTCTGTGGTGAACAGGTTGTTTTTTCTGATTCGGAGAATCAATCCTCATCCGATTTAGAACAAAAGACTCTTGATTTAGCGTCAGGAGAAAATCTTTTGCCAAAACAGGATGATCATTTTGATTTGTCGGTTACGGAATTGCAATCTAGTTCTTCAGACGATGCCCAGGAAGCCTTGAAATTCGGGGATTCGGAGCAACCCTCTCATACAGATTCTGTTTTGACTGATTTGGACGAGTTTTTACAACAAAATCAGGATAAATGGAACACTGTCTTCCCGTTAAGTCAAGAGTCAACGGTTAATCCTGCAGCCCAAGACTTAAAACAAGACGATAAATCACTAGTGGATCAATCGGAAGGGATTCCCTCTTCACAAAAGAGAATTGAAATTCCTGAAATTGACATTGGTGACGGTCTTTATTTTTAATCTGCCACGTTTGTGGTTTGTTTTTCTACTTCCCGTCAAGGGCACCATTGAGCCCTTGCGGGGAGGTGGTGTTTTTGCGGGATCTCCAAAGGAGTGATTTATGCGAAAACATCGAAAAAAACTTCACGTTTTTGAGAAAAGCTTACCCATTGTGGCAGCTGCTTTAGGCCGATTATGCGGTGTACACGTCGAGTTTGGCTCAAAAGTCCCGGCAACGGACGGTAAAACAATCTTTATGCCTCTTCCTTCTGATATTGATGAAGAAGCGAAAGAGCGGATGTTGGGCGTCCTATGTCATGAATGTGGGCATATTCGATTCACGGACATGACCGTAGGGGCTCATGCCACAGTTCTTGAACATGCTATTGACAACGCCTTAGAGGACGTTCGAATAGAAGCCTCGATGAACGGGATATATCCAGGAGCAGAACGCTTTTTCAAAAAGGCTCATGAACCTTTGATACGGAAACTTTGTTCTCAAAAGCAATTTGAAATAAGGAGTTTATTAACTTTATTTATTTTGACTTGCGCTGAAGAACGAATTCTTCGCAGAGAGTGGTTGAAAGCGTTGAGTGAAAAACTGCACGAGCTAATGCAAAAACACTTTGGTCAGAAACTGACTAACTCGATTATGCAGTTGGCTCTGTCTGTTAGGGAAGCTCAAAGCACTGCAGATGTGATTGCTATCCGTCAGAAGTTGATGTCTTTACTTGAGCAAGAAAAGGCTCAGGTAGAAACACAATTTCAAGAGAAGCAATGTCTTCAAGCAAAGGGGCAAGAACAAGATGAAACATCTAGTTCTGCACATCGAGAGCAAGAAACATCTCAGAATCTCAGTGAGCTATTTGCTGAAAATAATTCAGCGGTTTCGAACCCGTTAGACATTTCTCAGTCAATACGCAAGGTCCCTGAAAAACAACCTCGTCTTCAATTGCTTGTCGATGTTTCTGGGCGGATTCGACCGCTTGGTGGTCGGGAACGCCTTGGAGCAGAGCGTTTGAAGCGGGCGAAAGCTGATTCAGCTGCCTTACGTTTGGCGTTGCAAGGTCTGGTGCTGGCTAAAAGAAGAAGTGGAATCGCCTACCAAGATTGGGGGCGACGACTTTCTTTCAATCGTTTAGCTAGGTTGGCAATCGGAAGTCAATCGGTCTTTGAGAAACACACCGAAAATCGGGCTCCTAATGCTGCCATTCACGTGCTTTTGGACATGAGCGGCAGCATGGGAAAAGAGGGCGGAGATTTGGCCATTCGCTCTGCTTTAGGTCTATTAATTGGGCTTGGAGCTATTCGAGGGGTCAATCCGGCTATGACGGTTTTTCCTGGAGCGGCCTGTGGTCAAAGTGATTATGCGGTCTGTTCGGTTTTGCAACACGGTAAAACAATCCGACAAATCAAACCTGTTGAAATCGGAGCCATTAACAGTAAAGGAGGAACACCTATTGAAAAAGCTCTTGGTGCAGCAGGAATGGCTTTGGCCACATGCAAGGAAAACAAGAAAATCGTCTTGCTAATTACGGACGGCGCTATTTATGGCGGTACTTGCTTGGAATTGGTTAACGATCTCCAAGAGAGCGGCGTTTCGGTGGCGGGAATACAAATCGGGGATGCTAATGATCTAAAGAGGATCGTTGCGAATTCCGAGCATATTTCTGATGTCCAAGAGCTCAAGGCCGCCTTGTTTGAGTTAGCCGCGAGATTTCTTTCTTAATTTTTGTTAGCCATCCCGAAGGGATTGTGTCCCTTCGGGGACGCAATCCTCGGAAATGGCAAGGAGATTTGAATGGCTTATCGAATCGACATTTCCGTTGTACGACAAGTCGCCAAGGGTCAATGGGATAGGATTTTTTCCCGTTTGGCGCCTGCCTTGAAGCAGGCTCAGGAACATGCCGGCAAACATGTTCCTTGCCCAGTTCATGGTGGAAAGGATGCGTTTCGTTTATTTCCTGACTATTCAGTAAATGGAGCGTGCATCTGCAACACCTGCGGATCTTTTCGAGATGGTTTTGCTACTTTGTCGTGGGTTAATGGTTGGACATTTTGGCAGTCCCTGGAAGCTGTCGCTAGTGAATTAGGCTTGACAGCAAACGGGTTTTATCAACAAGTTCCTAAGCAATTTACTAGTGGCATTTGGCGGGGAGTTATCCTCTATGTCGGTCATCACGATATTGCGTCTGACAGTTCTTCAGATTTTGTTTTGCGACTTTATGACGAGATTTCCTCCTCTCAAGTGACTTTGAAAGGAGCGGATCTTGAAAGAGTCTGCAAGCAAAAGAGCTTGAAGATTTCTCAGCGCGTTGAAATTCGCAGAGTAGCGAATGAAAACTTTAGAAGATCCGAATATCCGTCTGGGCGTTGTGCCTGGCAAATGTCCATCGCTAAAGATAAAAGGAATTGGCAAAAGGACAAAGCCGATGAACGATATCACCAATATATCGAACGCTTGTGGCAGTCAGCCTGTCCGGTGAAGCTTCATTCTGCAACGCAGGAACCACTGATGCTTTATTTAAAACATCGTGGACTTGCGTTGATTGATGAAGAAAGATTGGTCAATATTCGATTTAATCGTTTTTGCCGAATTCTGGACTCTGAGCAAACATTTCCCGGAATGATTGCCGCGGTTAGGGATATTGCGGGGCGTTTAGTCAATGTTCACAGCACATTGCTGACTGAGGATGGATTTAAGGCGGCTTTAGAAGTCCCTAAACGACTTTGTAAGCAGCCGAGTGATTCGACAATAAGCGGTTGTGCTATTCATTTTGGGGAGCCTAAAAAGGTTTTGGCTTTAGCAGAAGGAATTGAAACGGCATTATCTGTTGTGGTCGGAACGGGGCTGCCCTGTTGGTCATGTATAAGTGCGAATGGGTTGATTTCCGTGCAAATCCCGCCAGAGGTTGAACACGTTTACATCTATGCGGACAAGGATCGAAGCGGTGTCGGGCAAGAAGCTGCGGAAAAATTGCGACAGCGATTGCTTTCTGATGGCATTCATGCTGATATCGTTTCAGTTCCTTACGCCATTCCGACGAATACTAAAGGAATAGATTGGAATGACGTTTTAGTCAATTATGGACAGCTAGGATTCTCGAAATCTATTGGCTAAATTTGGAGGCTCTGAGAGTATTCTTGGGGCCTATTTTTTTTGATCATGATAAAGTACAAAGCACATATGTTGTATAGGTGCGAATTCGATGAAGGAACATTTTGTGTGTATTTCGACAATGGATCCATTGTTAGTTGAAAGGATTCCATCCTTCTTTTTCTTATCTTTGGCTAAAGGGTTGGAGAGCAGTCTGGCTACGCTAGTTGATAAAAAAACATCTAAAAAAATAACCAAACAAAATATGCACTGGAGAAGGTTGGTTGAACACTATTATCAATTTGCAAGAAGACGTATCTCTATGGAAAAGAGAGAGGTATTCGAATCACAATTTCTTAAAAACCAAGATCTTTACGGAACGCCTGAATACCGCTTGTTTATCAAAAAAATTGAAGAGGGCGAAGATTTAACTCCTTATCTATCCAAACAAATCAAACAAGCAATCCAAGATAAGCTTCTAGATCACTACGGTATCGTTCATTTTCATATTGGAAAGGAGGATTCTCAATCACAGTTTGTGAAAAGACAAGGAAAAATTTTATTTGCGTATATTCTGGACAAGACAGCCTATTTAATAGGATTTTTTCCTCATGGTAAGTGGTCCGATATAAAACCAGTAGAAATACTCTACGAAGAGTGGCCATTTTTATTTCAAAAAATACAGAATATTGAACCTGAAGAATTGACAGATCAGCAAAGAGAGGTCCTTTGGAGGAAAAATTACAATACCATTTTGAGCATTAATGGGGAAAGCTTGATGTTAGGTCGCCCTTTGGGTGTTTCTGTTAACGGGGCGTCCATGTTGGAAATTGGTCGTTCTATTTGGTGTTCTCGGCGAATAGAAGGCGTCTATGCCTATGTTTATGAAAGCATTTTTAGTTCTTTTGCATTAAGGAACTTCAATAATCTTCAAATTGATGGTGAGTTGACCCCAGACGGAAAAGTTCTTTTGGTTTTAAAAAATAATCGAAATCAAGTTCTATTTGTTGTAGATCTTTGGACTTGTTTGGATGCCAATCGACCTAAAGAAATTAGTGTTGAAATTTGGAGAATCTACAATCCGCTATTTGTGTTTAGAAGATTCGCTTTCAATATCGGTTAGTTTTTTTATTTTCAAGGGTTCATTACGCATCAGGAATTAGATGATAAAATACGGGACAGGTGTTAGCGAAGCGCCTGCTCACCAGTGTAAAAGCCATGCTATTCGCTGTTTTCTTATGCAACTCTTTTGTAGAAGTTGGGAACGCCCTGTGATTACTGGTGCGGAAGTTGTGGCGACCCCGTTTTTTTATGAAGGAAGTGTGCATATGTCAATGCATCCGATCGATTATTTTAAATTTCAATCAAAACGTCTTTTAAAGGACTTAAAGACCTATGTCCCTGACGATGAAGTAGGTTATCGCTATTCACCCAAATATTTTGATGTTGATGCGATGCTCTTGTCTGTCGATTATAGGGTAGGACCTAATCCAACGCTTATGAAAGCACAGCATCTCATGGCTCTGATAAATGACTTTGAGTCTTGGAATGAATTAATTCATGCAAATCCAGACCGTTTAGAGATGGCAAAAAAGATGTTTGAAACACAAGATAAAACACCTTTAGACAGTTGGTATGAATGGCTTCATTTTGTTGTGAATCATTCAGAAGGGGGAGGTTTGATTGGAAACTATGAATTACAAAGGGCGTTGGTGGAACTTTGTATTGAGACAAACGATTTTCCCGATGCCGATATTGGTTTTAATTACTTTTTACGTAGAGAGGATGATTAGTATTATTTAATTAAAAGAGGCATCTTTAATGGCGCCTCTTTTTGTTACCCATAATAAGGCTGAGCATAGAAAATTAAGATGGATTCCGATCAGCCTAATCTCCAGGGGGCTCTTCACCATAAGTTATGTTGGTTCCAGATAATTTTTCATCATGAAATATCAAATGGTGTTGTGCTTGGCAAGTCTCAATTGCTAAGGATAAAAGGAATTGGTAAAAGGATAAGGCTGACGAACGATATCACCAATATATCGAACGCTTGTGGCAGTCTGCCTGTCCGGTTAGAACTCATGGGACCGCCATTTTGGTAGTGTTATTTCTGTCAAAGAAATGACTAATAGGCCAAGTCATAAATTCCTCTTTTTCTTTTTTTGATAAAGTTTTCCAGAGATCTTTTGCTTGATGTATTTCATCAAGCAATAAATAAGCGGCAACTTTAAATCTAGATTCTATTGAACTCGTAGTAATCTCGTTCAATCGTGCTTTTTCTTTGTTAGATAATTGACGTTGTCTGGCATAAGTTTGCATAAGATTGATGTCTGTAATCTCGTCGGATAATTGATTTTTGTTGAAGTTTTGGCGCTAACTCAGTAGCCGATTCCAAAAGGCACCTCTGTTCACTTTTGTCGTAAGCACTCAAAAGATTTAAGAGTGTCTGATTGGCAAGACCACATAAATGGGGATTTTGATTCTTAAATTGATCAAATGAAGTAACTATGTCCCGAAGGTTTAAGTTGTCTATTGTTGCAAGTTGATCAACGGACATTACTGAGAAGATCGATGTAGGATACTCTTTAGACTTTAATTTATACCGTCCCTCAACTTTGTGTTGATCTGAAAAAATATTAAATAAATTAACTTGTTGAGGGTTGTCTTTGTTTTGTACTTGAAGAATAACAAGCTGCAGATTTCCTGTTTTTTCGACACAAATTTTAGTATTAGGATCTTTAACAGGTATGGGTTCTCCTAAAACTATACCTCTATGTAATATCTCAAGTTTTTCAACTTCTTTGGTTTCAAGTTGGCTTAAATCAAGATCTTTTTCTACATGAAGCTTTGCTAATAATTCAGAGAATCTTGTCAATTGATTGATTTCAGAGGTTAACAGCTTCTCATCGGTCATTTCATTGGGTATGTCAATAAAATCTTCAAAAGGGATTTTTAAAGACAAATCGTTATGCTCAAGAGAGTTAATCAGTATTTGCCTGTCTTTTACACCGACAAGCCAGATTTTTAGTTGCCTAATTTTTTCTCTTAATAAAGTAGAAAATGTGAGACTAAGTTTGTTTTTTCTTAAATCAAATTTCATGAAATTCGAAATGACTGCTGAATCAGTATCTCGAGTTCTTATTATTGACACTGGATATTGAAACTCTGGAGTATTAATGAAACAAAGAACTGAGCTTTTGACCTCTGTAATTTTTAACTCATCCATAACTGGAATATCTAGATTTCCTTCTTTTACGTAAGCGAAAACCTCGTTGTTTAACAGCGATCTAACTGGATCTTTCCGAGCAAGAGTTGAGACTTGAAATCTCAACTGTGAATGTGGTTCTAACTCACTGAGTTTACGCATCTGAGAAATATCAAAGCTGTATTGCTTTTTTTTATGGAGATGAAAATTTGAAAATATCTCAGTGATATCACTAACATCAGTGGGTAACTTTTCAAAAGTTATAGACTTAGTTTTCTCCTTCTTTGAACAGGTAGCAAGTATCTTTTCGATCGTTAATTTAGTCAGAGTCTTGTAATAAACAGTAGCATCTTCCAAAGTTTCCGAAACATGAACTACGAAATAAACGACTCCGCCGTCAGCTTTATAATTTTTCAGGTCTGATACATTTACTCGATAAGAGAATTTCTCTCCTTTTTTGCTATTGGTAATACCCTTCACTTGCACGGGAACTCTTCCACCAAGATTTTCTTTTTTATGATCATCTTTGCGATAAAAATAAACAAATCCGTCCCATGAGGGGCTTTTATCGTTTGTATTAATCTCACATTTCAGCAATGGTGCTAAGTCTAGAGCTCTTGTGACTGCTAATACTGCGTATGACTCAATTTTTGTGGAAGGAGCATTCATTTTTTAACCAAGGTAGTTAACCGATTATTTTTATAAATGAGGTGCGTGTCCTCAAGGTGAACCAGAAGTGCCCTAGCACTGTTGGATATTCATCAAATTGTTTCTTGACACTTCATTGTTAAATCCTATCGAACACGCTTGATCCTACCTGTAGTATTGTCCATTCTGTAATTCATGATGTCTCCAGCTACAATGTGTTCGGCCACAGCAATCGCCGTATCCCGGTCAACCATGAACCACTCAGTAGGTTTGTAAGCCACACCCTTGGAACTAATCAGAGTCATGTTCAAACGCTGTTTAGCCAAGAAAGCATGAATCAAATGCTCCACCTTTTGAGGATTAAGGTTGTAACAATCCAAGGAAGCCAAGATTTTGACCGGAGCCTCTAAATAAGTCGGATCATTCTCAGCATTCTTAATGCGATCTTCTACCGCTTGACTCGAATATCCGATCTTGACTAATCGACCTTGAAGCTTCAGGTTAACGAGAGCTGGAGCTTTGGTTTCACTAGCCAAAATGTAAATGCAGCCAGTTGCCTTATCTTTATGGGAAAGCCCTTGCAATTTACGTGTCACTGCTTCAGCGTCAGGCACGATTCTTCGGCCATTTGGATCTTTATACAAGGCTCTGGCTAATGAACGTTTGAGGATGTTGGTTTCAATGCCATTTTCAAAAATAACTCGAAGACGAGGATTTTCTCGTGCCGAAGTCTCTTTTGTGTCTTCAATAATTGAATCCACAAAGCAGATAAGACCACCCAGAATGAAGAAGTCACCAACCTCAACTTGCTTTTCACTCTTAAATCGGGTCACCTCTATCTTGCGATTAATAATGTTTCGTTGAGTGTCCTGGAACAACTTTTCAAAGTTGTAGAAATCTTCACAGGGTTTCCTAGAGGCAATTTCATCCGGCCAAACACGATCTTCAGCTGATTGCTTAGAAACGTGCTGAATTTTCAGAATAGAAGGGTCAACATCGTCAAGCAAAGGATTGGAACTATTGAGAATGTCATCCAATGAACTGACGCTAGATGTAGCATTTGTCGTCTCAGTAACCTTTACCTTCTCAACATTAAGAAGGTCATAGCAATCCAAATCCTTAACCTGTGCAGCATTAACCGGATTATTTCGATATGCCATTAATCTGGCTGCCAACATTTTTTCTGACAAATTGGTGGCTTTTAAATCCGGTGCCCTGCCATTTTTAGTTCGGAAATCAACAATTTCCTGGAAAGCGCTACGAACCTTTGTCTGAACCGGCGCAGTCTTAGGCTTTGCCGGCTGAACATCAGCCAACAAACCTAATGAATCAAATGCACCGCCATTTAAAATGTCGTCCAAACAAGTTGGTGCTTTACTTTTCATAACCCTGCCTTCCTATTGCTGTTGAGCTGCCAGACGTTCTGCTTTTTTCTTCTGGATAAAAGCCAAAGCTTCAGCGAGACGTTTTTCGTAAGGATCGTTAGACATAATGGAGGGACGAGCACCAAACTCTTTAACAAACTCTTCAATGTTAGACCACAAAAGAACAGCTTCTTCTTCCGTCATACCGGATCGATTGGAGACCACAATATCTTGAATGGTTTTCAGCATCGGAGCATTAACCGATTTAGACAAGATCTCATAGGCTCCTTGGAAAGGATTAATTTGGGCAATCAGATCGATATCCAACTTCTCAATGTTGACGAACTTTTCTCCAACCTTTAAGAATTGAGAGGCACCTTTTTGAGGATCACGTTCTCGTTCATCTGATCTTTCAGTGTCTTCTGACCCTTCTTCCGTGGTTTCTTCGCCACCCTTGGGATCATGAATTACCACACCGGGAGGCAAATCTTTTTCATCAATGAGTCCACCATTGGAGTGAATGACCATTTCCGTTTGAGCTGCAGAGGCAACATGTTTTGCTTCTTCAGGAGTTAAGTCCGGATAAAGTCGAGTGACGATCTTAGGAATGTCAACTTCGGTGAAAAGTTTTGGTTGTTGCTCTTCGACAATCATTGGACCAACGGTTTTCGTATCTTGGATGACTGCCGTAATAACGTCTTGTACACCTCCCTCTTGAAGGATCTTAGCTACTCGAGGTGAAACAGGGTTATCAGAGTCTTCAATGATGACCGTTCCCGAAGGAATTGTTTCTGTAACACCAATTAATGAACGAGGTTTGAAGGTGATATTAGGTGCTAACACCTGTTCCATCAACAGAGAAACGGTGATGGCCTTCAACATATTATTGACTGATGTTTTCACGTCTTCGTCTTCAGCATCCGGCTGAGCAATTAAATTCGTGAACTGGGCATGAGTTTTGCCGACGCAATCTCGGGTTGCACGACCGATAATCTGAATGATTTCTGTGAGTGATGAACGGTACCCAACAGTTAATACGTGCTCGCACCACGGCCAGTCGAAACCTTCTTTGGCCATGCCCAAAGCGATGATGATGTCCATCTCTTCCTTCTCTTTAATGTTGCGAAGGTACTGAAGGACATTGACGCGGATAGGGGAGTCGTTCACAAGGTCAGCAACCTTAAGAAGCTTGCCAGCTTTGGTGCGCACTGTAAAAATGCCGGTATCAGGATCTTGGCTAACAACTTTCCCAATCACATCTATGATCCGGTCAACCTCATCGAGCTTGAGGCCAGTGGACTCCATGGCATTGACATTTGGGATATGAACGATTGTCTTCTTATCCAGATCCAACACTTCTTTAATAGCGTCAAAATAACGCCCTTGGTAGAAGTGATAACCAATCCCTAAGGACTTAAGGTACTTGTAGCCGTTTAACTGTTCGTAGTAGGTGTAGGTGACTTGTGTAAATTTAGCCTCATCTTCCGGGCGGAGAATAGGCACGGCGTCGCCTCGGAAATAGGAGCCGGTCATTGCCACAATGTGGGCGGTTGATCGATCCATCAAATCATCAATGATTCCGCCGAGAATATTGCCTTCCTCTGCGGACGTATGATGGAACTCATCTATGGCAATCAGAGTTTTATTAAATAACTTGGGATCGGCGATTTTTTCATAAGCAAAGCGGAACGTGGCATGCGTACAGATCAAATAATGCGCACCCTTGTCCTTCATGAAAGCTTTGACCTGATCAACCTTACCGTCGCTGCCCGGTGTGCAAAGGTTGTATTCCGGATCGACGTGCCAATCCGCAAAGAAACCAAATTTCATTAACTCAGTGTCTTTGAAGGAACCGCCAATAGACATTTCCGGCACGGCAATGATGACCTTTTCTAAGCCTTGCTTTATTACCTTATCCAAGGCGATGAACATCAAGGCACGAGACTTACCGGAGGCCGGAGGTGCTTTAATCAGAAGGTACTGAGCATCTCGCTTTTCATAAGCACGAGCCTGCATTTCACGCATACCCATTGGGTTTTGAGCTGTACTTTTACCGGTTTGTGCGTATCGAACAGTCAGAATATCAGGCATCTTTCGTGCTCCTAGTCTTCAAATAAAGCCACTTCTTCACCATTGACAAGCGCTTCGTAGCGTTTAAATAGATGTTGGAGGCGATCTTCATCGCTTTCAAAACCTTTTTTGCGGTACAAACGATCCACCGCAAAATCTAATTCTTGATGAGCCTTTTTCAGATCATCAGGCATCTTATCCGGATCATATAACTCAGCTAACGTCATTTCAGGATGCATCTCGCGAGCGATCAAGACATTTGTCGCTAAGTTTTCTATATGTTCTTCTTGTTTTTGATTCACTTGAGGCCAAGGGAAAGTGTTATAAACAACTGCACCAGAATAGCGATAATCACTTTTTAACCGACCTGCAACGGTCCTCATCCACGCCATATGCATTTCAGATGTCAAAATACCAAAGTGATAGAGCGTAGCACCAACAACAATGCTATTAGCATCACTTGACACGGTATCTGTTCCTTCAAATCCAATAGGTATGTATCGTCTTCGCTCAGAAGATGTTCTGGGAATTAAAAGATAGTGTCCTTCGCTGGGATGAGAACAATAGAAAAATTGATTTGGTATCTTTGCCTTTTCTTTCGTCGGTTCCGCGCTGCTACTAAGCCTTAGAGAGCGGACATTATTGACTCGTCGTTTAAGTTCAGGAGAATCATTTATTTCTTCCATAGTTGCATCTTTAAGCCATAAACACCAACGTTCTTTACTATTAATAAATTCCGTGGCACCTTTAAATCGTTTTATCCATTTTGCAAGATGAGGTTCCTGTTCAAGCAACGAAATTTTCTCTTCCGTAGTTAAAAGAAAGTTCCCCCCATCATTTGGCATGCTTCCATAATCGATGCAAGGAACATCGCAAAGAGGTGAGCTTCGTTTTTCGATAAATACATTATGAGCGTCAATAAGGTACGGATTGATGTTACTAACTTTTTCAACGCAGTTATTGTCGAAAATATATTTAGGAGAAATTAATTTTCGATCGCTAAAACCAATAATGACACAATGTACCTTCGCAGAGTTCCGAGCCTCGTTATCCCATCTGAATGTGCGATAAGCAAAATCTATCTTCATATGGAAACTATTCATGAGAGTTGACCAAATTGGCATTACTTGTTCACCTTGCGTTGTTGAATTCGTAGCAACAAACGCAACTCGGATAGACGAATCTTTCACTAATTTGGCTGCCTTAAAAAACCATGAAACCACATAATCTAGACTATTAGCAATCTTGATCTTTCCAAAAATATCTGTAGCTTCCTTTTTTTGCTCTGCTGACATCATTTTTGCGCCAACAAATGGTGGATTACCAAAAATAAAAGATATTTTCTTATTTTGAGTGACCTCTTCCCAACTAACTTTTAGTGCGTTACCGCAAAACATATGTGCAGATGATCGCAGTGGAATAGATGGAATAACTGTTCCAAGCTTCTCTCCAAACTTTCTGTTCATTACGTGTTCCATTAACCACATAGAAACACGGGCAACATCGACAGGGAACTCCTCAATTTCAATCCCATAAAATTGGTCAATACTAACTTTCGAATACTTTTCTACCCAATCCGCCATAAACAGCGCCTGCGCTGTCTCCTTTTCAAAACTAATAATGGCTTCAACCGTCAATAATTCCAGTTGTTTTAACTCCCTGTACGCAACAATTAGGAAATTCCCACAACCTGCAGCAGGGTCTAAACAAACAATTGATGCTAATTTATCTTGAAAATCTTGAAGCTTCTTTAATTTAGTTCTACTCTGCTTAAGTTCAAGAATACTTTCTAACTCTGCCTTTAAATCATCCAAAAACAGTGGTCCTATGACTTTAAAGATATTTTTTTCACTGGTGTAGTGCGCCCCTAATTCATGGCGCAGCTCTGGATCCATAACTGACTGAAACATAGAACCGAAAATAACTGGCGAAATATCTGCCCAAGTCAGATGACCGCAATCAAGCAGAATATTTCTTGCCTTTGCATTCATTTTGGGAATGGCACACTTTTCTTTGAAAAGTCCCCCATTAACATAGGGAAATGCTTGTAACGTGGTTGGATAATCCTTTCGAAGTTTCGATTCATTCGGTAAATCTAGTACCGTAAACAAATCTGAAAAAAAGTCCTGTAAATCTTTCCCATCCTTTTGAGTCATAGACTCAATTGCTTTTGTCATTTGTCCTGGATAAGGGAAAATTTCGGTATCTTCGGCAAAAAAGCAAAATAATAGTCTTGTCAGAAATACATTAAGTGCATGAAGATTAGACTCATCGTAATGATTTAATTGACGAATAATGTCATAGAGCCTTCCCATCTTTTCACAAGCCTTCGTATCGGCTGGGTGGGTTGAATAGGCTAGCGGTTTTTCGTATTTGCCAGTCAATGGAAGGAAGAAGTCATAGTTGCTTCGGAGGTCTTCAATATCAATTTCAATACTGTCTTCCACACGTGCATCAAAGGCTACCAAGGTTTTAAAGTTTGTGACGATAACAAAGCGAACCTTCTGAGTTTCAATAACTGATTCCTTGAGCAACTCATCCAATTCAGTTCGGGCATTTTGATTTCGTTTGATTGAGCGGAAATAAATCTGCTTTGTTAAGCCATAGTCACCGTCCTGGATACCGATATTCCGGCTGCGGTCATTTTTGACTAATTTTTGGATAGTCGGTTGAGAAAAACCAAAGACCTTCAAAAAATCAAAGAAAAAAGAGTCTTGATCAAGATTTGCCGTTAAATTTTCTAGACCTTTGATGATTTTGGCCTGATTTAGTGCTGCCATTGGATAAACCTCAAAATGAATTATTCCGACGATGTCGTTTTTAGGTACTTGTATAAAGTCGTCCGACCAATTCCTAATTTACGTGCTGCAACAGACTTCGATACCCCTTCATTAATTAATAACTGAGCTTTTTTAATCTTTTCTGGATCGATTGGGACTCTTCCCTTATAAGCATTCCTCAGTTTCGCCTGCTCGATACCCTCTCGTTGTCTTTCCAAAATCAATGATCGTTCAAATTCAGCAACAGCTCCCATCATAGCCATCAGGAGCTTGGTCATCGCTGAACTTTCTCCTTTTGGAACAAGCGAGATGTTTTCTTTCAAGAAATGAATCGAAACGCCTTTTTTCTGTAAAAATTCTGTAATCGAAAGCAAATCCTTTAGGTTTCTAGCCATACGGTCCATGCTACAGACATACAGCTCATCTCCATCACGGACATATTCCATCATCTGTTGAAATCCAGGGCGATCCGTATTTTTCCCAGAAACTTTGTCAGAAAAAACCTTTTCAATTCCGATTTTTTTGAATTGAGCCAATTGACGATCAAGATGTTGGTCAGTACTACTGACTCGGGCATAGCCTACACGAGCTGATATAGCCATTTTTTCGTGGTTTTGTTCAAAAAGAATTGTCAATAAACAAAATTGTTCGTTTAATTTACAATTCTACTCTAAATGAACAAATTTTGAACAAATTCCAGATGTTCACTTGAAGTACACTCTATTCGAGCAAGAATGTCTAAAGGAATTCTATTACTAGAATCAATGCCAATTTTCAGATTTAGTGACTATTTAACTCTGACTTCTTCATTTTAAGAGTCGCAGGCGTTGATTTCACTAGTATTTCAGATACAGTTTCAACTTCCAGTCCAAAACTTTTTCGGAAAAGTTTTCTTTCTTTTCCTACAAATTCATAAAAAGTTTTCACCGTACCGGGGATCTTTTTGGAACCCTTTGCTGTGCGTTTTTGTGTTGTTGAGATTTCTTTATTCAATTGCCCAATTACATTAACTAGCCAGTCATAGACCTGATTATCGCAAGCATCTCTATCAAGACTAGGTGCTAAATTTTCTGTTATGAACGCAAGATTCATTTCCATTGATAAAACTGAAAAAACATGGCCAACAGATGTCAAATCAGCTACTTGTTGCTCAAGCAGTTTAATCTTTTCTTCCCGATCTTTTAATGCAGCAAAAATTTGATCGAGATTTCCATGATAGGGCAAAGATTCAACACCTTTGGTAGCTATCTCAATAACTTCTCGTGCTGCGAGGCTCCACGAGTCCTTTTGTTTAGAAGTAGAAATGATTAGCGCTTGAATTGTTTTGCGATCACACTCACAAGTGAAAGTTTTCTTAGATTCCTTTAAATTCCAATAGGAGTTCATCTGCTTTTTGCACCATAAAAGCAGAACGAAGGCGGACAGGGATATTGCGAACACGATGTAAATCCCAAACATCGGATGTTGAGGTAAATCGCTGTGCTCAAAGTACGCTGACAAACAAACCACCGGGATGAGAGTAAGCGCGATAATAGCGAAGAAAGACAACCAACTTAATTTTGTGTATTTCCAATATGTAACGATGCTATCAAGAATATTTTTAGGAAAAGGCAATTCTTCATTAAGCAAAATTTCATCCAAAACTTTCATATAAGTTGGTAGGGAAAATTTTGCCGTCTCTTGGGTGACGATTTTTCCTGCAGGTGAATACTTCTCACCTAGGAGATATGCACAAGCTCGTCCTTCTTCTCCTGAGTTTTTTATTTCTATTCGATTCGTGATTTTGTTAACCAGTTCAGAACCACGAGAACTTATGGTGAGACGCCCAATTACATTTAAATGAGCATTTTCCTTGTCACAATCGAGTGCATGGAACACGAATTCATTAGCAGTTAAAATATCGTTGATAATAAATTGGTTATTATTGATGGTCGGCATAACCGTTCTCCATAATTAAAAAATTAATGTGAACGGTAAGGTCGAAGGGGTTGAGGGGTTTGAAACTCGCTTTTTAAAAAAATGTCAATGAAACTTCGTACAACAGCGACATGTGTATCTCCAAAAGAACACCGAAGTTTCATTGTCGCCCTTACCACGCGAGATAGCGAAAGAATCCAACAACTTCTATCAGAGAATTTAGTACAAATTGGTCATGGGAACTGTCTGAAGGTGTCTTCAGATGTCTCCAGATGTAACTGAGATAGATTTAACTTTGTAATTTTTAGGGCGACATTAAGGAGAAACAATACTTACCCCAGGCCTGCATAATCTTTATTCTTTCCTTAGCGAGTCGTGCTCGATCGTAGGCTTTGTTGTAGCCATCATCTTTTTGGTGAAGTAAGCAGTACTCAACAGCTTCTTGATCAAATTTCCGGTTATTTCCCAAGTCATCATTTTTAGCCCAAGTTCTGAAACTTGCTCTAGCTGTTCCATGAAAAGTAATAATACAAGGCTTCTTTAGCATGGCCGATTTGTCTGGGTCAACCCAACCAATCCCATCAGAAGCAAGTCGCTGTTTGTGAAGCCTTCTTAAAAACATCGTTATTGTAACGTCAGATAAATGTCCGCCCTGGCGACTCGGGAAAATATATGGAACTCCAGAGATTTTAGGAACACGTTTTAAAAGGGCAATTGCTTCATCGGAGAGAAATATTGTTCTGTCTCGTTTAGGAGTTTTTACCTTGTCGTGTTCAACAGGAATGATCCAGATTTTTTTTTCAAAATCTATTTCATCCCATTCTGCGAATCGGATAGCCTTCGATCTTGCAGCAGTTAGGATAGCAAACATACACGCATAAGCCGACATCGAATCAAAGTTGTTCATTTCGACAAAAAGTCTGGGGATCTCGTCTATAGCGCATGCCGCGTGATTTTCTGCGGGCTTAATGTTGTTTTGAAGGGGCTCAATCAGGACACCCAAAGCTCCATCCAAAGCGGCGGGGTTTTCCCGATTCTCTCGCTTATGCATGGCAATGGCCCACTGAAGAACCTTATGAATTACTGTTTTAACTTTCTTCGCAGTAGCGGGGAATTTCTGCCATGTAGGTGTTAAACAATCTCTAACTAATTCTGGAGTGATTTCTTCAATGTTGACATTTCCTAGTGAGGGATAAATGTGATTATTTAGAATTCCTCTTGTGGCTTGTTCCCCACGTTGATTCTTGCTCCAGTAATTATGTGCCACGCGGTCGTCAACCCATTCCTCCGCAACAGATCTAAAAGTTTGTAGCTTCTTCACTGCAGCCAGGGCTTCTAATCTTTCTTTCCTTGCTTGTCTTTCTTGTTGTCTGACAATAATCGGGCTTTTACCTTTGCGGATGAGTTCCCAACATTCAAGAGCTTCCAGTCGAGCTTGCTTTAGCGACATTGTTGGGAAATTCCCTAACACAAAGTCATGCCTGCCTAATTCATCAGTGTAGCGAACGAAAAAGATTGACTGGTGAGGAGTTTTCCTAATATACAGCCCTTTCGCGCCGCCAACGTTGAAAGTTCCATCACCTAAATGCTTTACTTCCAGTGCTGTTAGTTCTCTAGCAATCTTAGGCATACAGTACCTTTTATGATGGGTAAATTTTTTAGCTTTATGATGGGTAAATTACTTCTAGAAGAAATTATAACTCGATTACCCATCATCTTACCCATCATAAAAGTGGCGATTTAGGGAGACTTTGAGAGACTTCAGGAGAATAAAAAATGGAATAACTGCTTGAAGTAAAAGAAAATCTCTGACACCTGGAGTGGTGCAGAGACATGAAGTTGGTTGCGGGGGCTGGATTTGAACCAACGACCTTCGGGTTATGAGCCCGACGAGCTACCAGACTGCTCCACCCCGCGATCATCTAACGAAGAATTGTATTGTATTTAATTGTCTGATATTTGTCAAATTTTTGTTGTTGATTTTACGTTTGTGCTTGTCTTTGCTCAATCATATTTTGTTTCCACCATGCCAATTGTCTAGGCAGAAGCCTTAACAAATGAAGCGGTTCTCCCATTTTTGGAGTCACTAAATGAATTTTTTTTTCAGCTCCCAGAGACACTCTCTCAAACGGTTCGTACCAAGGATGCATGGAGATGCAAAATTTTCCGATGTGGGCAGGAATAAAATTTTGGGCTCGCAAATCTTTTGCGGCTTGTAATGCCTCATCCGGATTCATATGGATTAAGCGCCAGCCTTCGTTGTACTGACCGCTATCCAATAGAGCAAGATCAATACGGCCGAAGCGCTTGCCGATTTCTTTAAAGTGAGGGCTGTAGCCCGAGTCGCCGCTATAGAAAATTCTGTAATCGTCCGACTCAATAAGAAAACCCGCCCAAAAGCTTTTATTTTGATCAAGACTGCGTCCGGAATAATGGCGGGCTTCCTGAGCGTAAATTCTCAAGCTGTCTGAAGAAAAATACTCGTCCCAATCCAAGGGATGAATCCGTTTTTGTTGAAATCCCCAGCGCAAGAAATGAGCATCTGTCCCCAAAGGACAAATAATGTTTCGAATGTTGTCTTTCAAAGCCATTACTGTGGGGTAATCTAAATGATCCCAGTGGTCATGAGAAATCAATAGAAAATCAATATCCGGGAAATCTTTTGGATCATAAATATGCGTTCCCTTAAAGGCTTGGGTGCTCAAGGAAATAGGTGAAGCATAATCGCTTAAAACCGGATCGATCAGGATTCTTTTTCCGGCAAGCTGGACATAAAACGAAGAGTGACCCAGCCAAATCAATATATTGTGCGAGCGAGGCAACTGCTTTAGATCTGCCTTGACTGTCGGTAAAGCCTTTGTCGGCTCGGGGTCTATTTTTTCAGTGACTAGGGATTTGGCAAAAGCCCCGACCATCGTACTGTTGTCTGTAAGAACCGGTGTTGGCAGGGTATTATGAAAAATACCGTCATAAAAATGTGTGCATTGTGAAAAAGCATCCGACGATGACGGAAGAGCTCCGAATCGAGCACTGTGCAAAAAACGGTAACCTGCACCAAAGCAAGCCGCTAAAGCAATACCGATACCGGATAAAACAAAAGTTGTTCGACGTTTCATACGGAGATCCGAAGTTTTTTTCTATCATAAAAGAAAGTTATAAAAAGCTTTCTTCAGTTTGGACTCTTTTCTTGCCTAATTGAATCTTTCGGCAGTCAATGACTAACATTTTGTTAAGGCTTTATTTTTTAAGTTGTTTATAATCGTTCGCCTCATTGAAAATTTCCCAATGTATTTAATCCTAACTGTTTGAGATACCTTCTGATTCTTCTATTTTTGATCAGAAAAAATTACTGAAAAAAGATGCCATTGGCAAAAGTCATTAACTACTTTAAAGATAAAGCTGCTTGTTGGCGGAAAAACGGATCGTCAAAAACAAGTGTCATTGTGAACTTGTTTTGGTTGATTCTTGCCTGGATTTTGCTGCCTTTGGAATCTAAATACTTCAAAGCTTATAGAGAGGCTTTCAGTCAACTTTATCCGCAAATTAATCCCGAGGCTCCGAAAACGGGAGATTGTATCCGTTGGGTTTCTCAAACGTTTTATCTTCTTTGTTTTAATGGTTCCGGCGAAAGGGGATGGCTCTGGAATGCATTGGTTTGGCTGAGTCGAAAAATTTCCGATGCATTAACCCAACTGGGCAACTTGGTGGGGCATTACGGAGCTTTGGCGCTTGACGGCAATCATAAAAGTTTAGATACCATTGATAAAAAAGGGGAAGAACTCCCCCGTTCCGTTAAGCTCGCACTATTGTGGATTCTGGGCGGTTTAGCAGCTGCATTGGCCATCTTATGTATCACTCAGCCCTTTAATATTCAGGGACAGGTGGTATTTCTTTCCGTGATGCTGCTGTCGGCTTTGGCGTTAAGAAAAATTAAAGCACGTATAACGCTGATGCTTCTTTTCGTGATCTCCATGGTGGTTTCGGGGCGATATCTCTGGTGGCGCTGCACATCAACTTTGAACACCGATACCCCGATGGGAATTTTCCTCAGCTGTCTGTTGCTTGCAGCTGAACTTTACGCTTTCGTTGTCATGGTGTTGGGATACTTCCAGGTTTGTTGGGTTTTAGACAGAAAACCCTACCCGATGCCTGTTGATGAGAGTCTTTGGCCGCATGTGGATATCTTTATTCCCACCTACAACGAGTCGCTTGATGTGGTGAAGCCGACGGTGTTCGCTGCGCTTAATTTGCAGTGGCCCGCCGAGAAACTGCACGTTTATATTCTCGATGACGGCAGCCGTCCATTATTTGAACAATTCGCTCACAAAGTCGGTGCCGGGTACATTAAGCGCGAAGAGCACAAACATGCCAAGGCCGGTAACATCAATCACGCCATGACTGTTACGAGCGGAGAGTTTGTAGCAATTTTTGACTGCGACCACGTGCCTTCGTCTGATTTTCTCATCAAAACAATGGGGTGGTTGATTAAAGATCCGAAGATTGCGCTTATTCAAACGCCGCACCACTTTTATTCTCCGGATCCTTTTGAGAAAAACCTTCATTTGGATCGAACGATTCCAATTGAAAATTCACTTTTCCACGACTTCATTCAAAAAGGCAACGATACCTGGAACGCAACGATGTTTTGCGGTTCAAGTGCTGTGATGAGAAGAAAAGCGCTCGAAGAAGTGGGCGGCATTGCTGTGGAAACAGTAACTGAAGATGCGCATACTTCGCTAAAGTTAAATCGCAAAGGCTGGTCTTCGGCATTTATTGATTTGCCCTTGGCTTCAGGGCTTTCCACTGAAACGCTGGCAGCTCATATCGGTCAGAGAATCCGTTGGGCACGCGGCATGATTCAAATTTACAGGCTGGATAATCCTTTTTTAGGTAAGGGGTTGACGCTGCCGCAGCGGCTGTGTTTTTTCAATGCAATGTTTCACTTCTTCCACGGCCTGCCTCGCCTCATCTTTTTGGTTGCGCCTTTGCCTTACATGTTTGCCAATGTCTACGTTATCTATGCGACGGCGGCAGCTATTTTTGCATACGTGCTGCCTCACATGATTCATTCGGCATTAACGAATCAAATTTTGCAAAGAGGCTATCGCTATCCGTTCTTAAGCGGAGTCTATGAAACGGTTTTGTCCTGGTACATTCTGTTGCCTACAACTGTTGCGCTGATTTTCCCGCATAAGGGGAAATTCAATGTGACGGCTAAAGGCGGAACAATCGGAGAAAAGTATCTGGATTGGCCCGTTTCAAAGCCCTATTTGTTCCTGATCGCTTTAAATTTAATCGGACTGTTCATCGGTTTTTATAAAGCCTTCTTTGATCCTAATCCGGAGTACCTGACCCTTGTGATCAATATGGGCTGGATTGCCTACAACCTGATGATTTTGGGTGCGTCCATGGCAGTCGCTGTTGAAGAAGTGCAAACACATCAGTTCCCGAGAATTCATTGCAAAATTGATGTAAATATTTGTGATGATAAAGATGTCAATTACAAGGCGACAATGGTTCAATACTCACAAACGGAAGTTCGTTTGCAGTTGGCCGATTGCTCTCGCATTTTCTCGCCGGGTGAAGCGGTTCGCCTTTTGACGACTTACAAGGGCAAGTATTATTGCTTTAAGGCTAATGTCTTGGCTTGTGAGGCCAGTAACGCGGTAGAACTGAGTCTGTGCTTTGATGACTATGAAGCCGAGCGGGCTTTCAACCGTTGCACATTCTCCCGTGAAGGCATGTGGATGCCGGAAAAATCTCATGTTGATGACCGTATGTGGGTGGGTTTTCTTAAACTCGGTTCGCTTGCGTGGTACGGTTATCGGTCAATGATTGAATTTCTTCCGGGCAAGTTACAAATTGTTCCGAAACTTATTTCCTGGTGTACGAGCTTTTGGCCGAGACGGGCTGCTCGTGCGCTAAACTCAAATAAATCATAAATCTCAAGAGTGTCTAAAGTGAATTTATCCAAAGTATCTGTAGTTTTGGTCAGTTCAGCTCTGTTGAGTTTGTCGGCAGCATCAGCTCTGGCCCAACAGGCTCTCAATGATGCTTCAACGGTGGCCCCCGTTTGGCGCACCGATGTAACCGGCTCTTTTACTCAACAGACCGGTTTGCTGCAATTGGTTCCGGGCGGTCAGGCAACCCGCATCCGTTTAACCGGAATTAATAACATTCAGTATTTGGACTTTGGGGTGCGTGCCGATGAGTTGGTGTCCTCTGCGACTTTAAATTTGGCTTTTACCGCTTCTCCTGCACTGATTCCAGTTCGTTCTCAAATCAATGTTTATCTGAATGAACAGCTCCAGCACTCCGTCCCTGTTACAGCAGATGCTTTAGGCAAGCTTTACCGCACTCAGGTGACATTGGATCCCAAACAGATTAAGTCACTCAATCAGATTACTTTGGAATTTGTCGGACACTATCAAAATATTTGCGAAAGACCTTCGAGCGAAACTTTATGGTTGGATGTTGATGCAAAAAGCACTCTGTCCTTGGTTAAGCAAAAAGTCAAAATTGCAAATGATTTAGCGCGCTGGCCGGCTCCGTTTATTGATACCTACACCAATAATGCATCAGTCATACCGGTTGTCTTTGCCAAAGCTCCGGACAATGAGACCAAGAAAGCAGCAGCGATTCTGTCGTCTTTAGTCGGAAAATACACTCAATGGCGGGGAGCGGATTTTCCTGTGTACTACGATCGGGTTCCGACAGACGGGCACTTTTTTGTTTTTGCGACCAATTCCAGCCGTCCGAGCTTTTTAAGCGATCTGCCTATGGCTGACGGCCCGCAGATTCTGATGATGGATGCACCGGAAAGTCTCAGCGATAAGATGCTTGTGATATCCGGGCGTGATGAAGCAGATTTGGTCGTTGCTGTGAAAGCTCTGGCATCAGGCGAGCATGTTTTAATCGGTGACAAGCTGCCGATTAAGGACTTTAAGGAACCTGAGAACCGCCAGGCTTATGATGCGCCGAATTGGGTGCCGATTGATGAAACGATTGCCTTTTCTAGGATTATGCAGTATCCGGGGCAATTAACCTCCAGAGGTTATGCTCCGCCGCCGGTTCATATGCCTATGAGCATTGCTCCGGACCTTTATATGGTGGGGACAGGCGGACTGGATGTTAATCTGAAATACCGCTACACGAAGCCGGAAGGGGGCGATCAGGCGCAGCTTCGCATGCGAATCAACAATTATCTGATTGATTCAGTCAACCTTTCACATCAAAGCAGCAGCGGTGAGCGTGAAATGCGCCTGCCTTCTTTTAACGGCCCGCTTGCTACGAGCCCTTCGGAAGCACTGGCTTTGGCCGCTCAAAATGATTTGAGTTTTGAAGTTGTATATCGGCGTGAGCTCTCAGAGGGTTCTCCTGACAATTGCAAATCGGTTGTGCTTTTGCCGCACCAGATGGAAATCGACCCCTCGTCAACTATGACCTTAAACGGCCTTTTCCACTATGCAGAAATGCCGAACCTGACGCTTTTTACCCAAAGTGCTTACCCGTATTCGGTTTTTGCTGATCTTTCCCGCACGGTTGCGGTGATTCCTAAAGAGGCTGCGGCAGATAAAGTGACGACACTTTTAAATACTACGGCCCGAATCGCTGCGGTGACAGGCGCTGTTGCAACAAAATTGACGGTTGTTGATCGCCCTAATGAAGATATTGTGGACGATAAAGATATTTTGCTCATTGGTGAAATGCCGATTACGCTGCCCGACTTTAAGAAAGACAATGCCGAAACTCTCCAAACGGCTATTGCCGATAATCTTAAGGGTGAAAAAGTCATGCAGCCCGAAGAAGTGCTTTTCAGCCCGCAGGGCGGTGTGGGTGCCATTGTTTCTCTGCAGTCTCCGTTTGATTCGGATCGTACGGTTGTGGCTTTGCTGAGCGAAGGGCAGGCCGGCAGTTATTTACTGAATGAAAAACTCAAAAGCCCCTCTTCCATGGCTACGGTTTCAGGTTCTGTAGCGATTATTAACGGGCAGTCCATTGTTGATTTTAAGGTCGGAGACTCCTATACGATCGGAGATCTGCCTTGGTATCACAAGATTTGGGAAACAATGAGTAATTATCCCTTGTTATTGGTTTTGTGTGCATTAATTTGCGCTGTGTTAGTGGGCACCGGCATTTTCTACTTCATGCGCCTGTGGGTGAGAGGACGAGCAAAATGAAAAAATTAATTTTGGCTATGACACTCGCATTTGGCATGAGTACTTCAGCGTTGGCCGAGTGGCCGATGTGGAATGACTTTAAGGCAGTGGGCATTGAAAATGGCCGCGTGATCGACTACAGCGACACCCGGTCAGTGACCACCTCGGAAGGTCAGTCTTATGCCATGTTTTTCGCGCTTGTGGATAACGATCGCGAGACTTTCGACGATCTGCTCGCGTGGACTGAAAATAATCTCTCAAACGGAGACATTACGAAGCATTTTGCAGCATGGCTTTGGGGAAACAACGGTTCTCAATGGACGATCTTGGATACCAATAACGCTGTAGACTCAGACATGTGGATTGCCTATTGTCTGCTGGAAGCAGGGCGCCTTTGGAATCGATCGGATTACACAGCAAAAGCTCACGCCATGCTGGAGCTTTTGAAAACTCAGGTTCGTGATATTGATAACTTGGGTAAAGTGCTTTTGCCGGGACATGTCGGCTTTGAGCACGATGGTCAGGTTAAACTCAACCCCAGTTACTATCCGCTTTTTCTTCTGAAACGCTTCGCACTAGAAGATAAGTATTGGCTGGATGTGTTTGAGGGATCCGCGCGGGTATTGATTCGCAGTGCTCCTGCCGGTATTTCTCCTGATTGGGCGACTTTTTCAGCTCGAGGGGAATTGGTGCCTGTTGACAATATTGACAATACCATTGGCAGCTATAACTCGATTCGAGTCTATCTTTGGGCCGGGATGATGTCGCCCAAGGATCCTGTCTATCGGGAATTAAAGGCTCATTTTGAGCCGATGATTCAGATCACCCGTCAGCTGAATATGCCGCCTGAGAAGATTGACGTGAATACATTGAAAATCAATCAGCCTGCATGGGATGGGTTCGGTGCCTGCCTACTGGAGCTACTCGGAGAAGATAAGTCTGCGGATTTGATTCGTACGATCCTGGCGACCTCTCCCATTGAAAAGGAAAACTATTACCGCAATGTTTTGACTCTTTTTGGTATGGGATTCGATCAGGGTTACTTTGCATTCGATGAGGACGGTCGGGTTTATTTCCCCAATCAAGAAAAACAACATTAAGAACGGATAAATAATGTCAGGCGATACGCAAGAAAAATCCAGCGTTTTTTCTTTCAGAGGGCTCGGACTTTGGAATGTTTATTTCATTCTGAAGTTTGCGCTTGCTCATTATGAATATTTGAACTTAAACCTGCTCTACAACGGTTTGCTTTTGCTTTTTGTATTGGTGCCGTTTAAAAACAGGGTTTTGAGTTTTATTCAAACGACAGTTGCGATTGTTGCTGCTGTGCTTCTTGCTTATTCGGAAAGCTGGCTGCCGGGACCGGAGAGTATTTTCAGTAATGCTCAAAATATCGCCGGTTTCTCCGCTGTTTATATTGCACAGTTGGCCGTTGATTTTATTAACGTCAAGATGCTTGCGGCAGGCGTTGCCGTTGTTTTACTTTATTGCTTACTGAAAAACTGGATTCGTCTGAGTGTCTTGACCGTGGTGTATTTCTTGTGCCTGGTGGTTGAACCTTACTATGTCGCTTGGAAAACACAGCCGGTACCGACTCAGGTGGCAGAGGTTACAAAAGAAGCTCCCTCTTCGGAAATGAAGCAGACTGAAACGCCGGCAGACCCTTCAGCGATCACTTCTGAGACGATTGATAAGTGGTATACGGCATTTTTGGACTACGAAAAAGGACGCCGCGCAGAATTTCCTCAAGGCTTGTCAGCTAATGACACACCGTTTGAAATTATTTTGATGAATATCTGCTCTTTGTCGAACGACGATTTGATTGCCTCTGACTTAATGAATCATCCGGTATTGTCGGAATTTAATATCAGATTCGATCACTTCAATTCAGCTACCTCTTACTCAGGTCCGGCAACGCTGCGTTTATTAAATGCTGTTTGCGGTCAGGTTGACCATAACTCGCTGTACGACGGACGACGCCCCGAGTGCGAAATCATGAATCGCCTTGATCAGCTGGGTTTCCGCCAACACTTGTACTTGGATCATAAGGGGCAGTATGACAATTATGTTCAAACCCTTCGCGATAAAGCCGGTTTAATGGCGCCTCTGGAAAGTACGGGTAAGTATCCGGTTCGCTACATGGCTTTTGATGATGAAGAAATTTCTGACGACTTGGCCGTGATGCGTGATTGGCAAAGAAAGACTGCAAGAGATAAGAGTTCAGAGCGTCATGTGACACTTTTTAACTTCATTGCTTTGCATGACGGCAATCGTTTGCCCAGGCAGAGCCGTTGGGAAGAATTTAAGCCCAGAGCCATCCGCTTCTTAAACGATTTGCAAACTTTTATGCATGAACTGGATCGCTCGGGCCGCAAAGTGATGCTGATTGTTGTGCCGGAACACGGAGCCGCTGTACGCGGTGACAGGATTCAGGCTCCGCGTCTGCGTGATATTCCCAGTATGCGGATCACGGAAGTGCCGATGATGGTGAAATTTTTTGGTATTAAAGATTTACCCAAAGAACCCATTCATGTCACGGGTAATACCAGTTACATGGCTATGAGTACATTAATCGGCCGCGTGTTGTCTCAAAACTATTTCAGTAAGGACGGCGGCAGTGTTCCTCTCGAAGAGTTGGTGCGTGACTTGCCGGAAACCAACCCGGTATCCGAAAACGGTCAGTCTGTTGTATTAACATACAGAGGAAATGATTACATACGTCAAAAAGGAGCCGAGTGGCGTCCCTATCCGAGAGAACGTTAAGTATGAAGACAATAGACGCGCCTCATTTTAAGTTTTGTCCGATGTGCGGTCATCCGATGGTTATTAAATGTCCTTCGGATGACGTGCATGTTCGGGAGATGTGTGAAGGCTGCGGCTATATTCATTATGTGAATCCTATCCCTGTTGTTGGAACTGTCCCGGTTTGCGGTGACCGTGTTTTACTTTGCAGGCGGGCTATAGAACCCCAAAAAGGTAAATGGACGCTGCCGGCCGGATTTATGGAAGTGCATGAGACGCTACTTGAGGGAGCGCTCCGGGAGACACATGAAGAAACCGGCGGTTGGGCTCGAAACGGCTCTCTTTTTACTGTCATTGACGTTCCGCGAGCCAGTCAGATTCATTTTTTCTTTCTTACTCAGATTAATGAAGTTCCGAAAAAGCCCGGTGAGGAAACCATGGAGCAGAGACTTTTCTCAGAAGACGAGATTCCATGGGATGAAATCAGTTTTACAACAGTAAAAACCACTTTACGTCATTTTTTTGATGATCGGCGTCTGGGTAAATTCAGTTTGCACAGTTACCGGCTCGACGACTGAAATTTCTACGTCACGGTTTGCAACTATATTCAAAGCGTATTAATACTTTATCGGGTACAATAACCTATTCGATGATCATGCCCGTTTTAGGCAAATTAAACTGATTTTTCGATATAAGAGAGACAACATGCTTTACTCCATCGCTCGCAAAATTCTTTTCTCCATGGATCCCGAAACCGCCCACTCTGTCATCATGGCCAATTTGGATTGGGCCGTTAATCTTGGTGTGACCAAATTAGTGACTCGTGACCCGGTGGAAGATCCGATTGAAGTGATGGGGCTTCGTTTTCCTAATGTTGTCGGCTTGGCAGCAGGGATGGACAAAAACGGCGAACGTGTGAGCGCGTTCGGCGGACTGGGTTTCGGTCACGTTGAAGTCGGGACGATTACTCCGAAAGCTCAGCCGGGTAATCCCAAACCGCGTTTATTCCGCGTGATTCCTGCTGAAGGCGTGATCAATCGTATGGGTTTCAATAACCACGGTGTCGATGAGGTTTTGGAACATTTGCGCAGTGCAGCTGCTTTCAGAAGCCGCGGAGGCATCCTGGGAATTAATATCGGTAAAAATGCTGTCACGCCGATTGAGCGGGCCGTTGACGATTACCTGATTTGCTTGCGTAAGGTTTATAACCACGCAGACTACATCGCCATTAATATTTCCTCTCCGAACACTAAGAATTTAAGAAGTCTGCAGGCTGATGCGGAATTGAATAAGTTACTGACGGCAATTACCGATGAACGCAAGCGCCTGGTTGATGAAAACCAGGGTAAATATGTGCCGATCGCCCTTAAAGTGGCACCGGATTTGGAAAACGATGACATTTTGAGAATTTCTGATCAGTTGGTGAGTTTCGGCATTGATGCCATTATTGCCACAAACACCACCATTTCCCGCGATGCTATTCCCGGTATGCCGCACTGTGAAGAAACCGGTGGTCTCTCCGGCAAACCCTTGCGCGCCCGCTCTACTGAAGTCGTTGATCTTCTTTATCGACATCTGCAGGAAACGATGCCGATTATTGCCAGCGGCGGTGTGATGACGGGTGAAGACGCTGTTGAAAAGATGCAGGCCGGTGCAAAGTTGGTACAACTCTTTACTGGCTTTATCTATAACGGTCCGGTTTTGGTGCCGGATTGTGTTGACGCAGTGGCTAAGTGGCGTAAAACACAAACCGGAGCGGTCGCTTCTCTGAGACCCTAAAAAACGGTTTACGAAAAAGCTGCTTCGGCAGCTTTTTTTGTGTACATTTTTGAACAAATTTAGGTTTGCGTTGTCTCGGTAATGTACTACACTAAATCGCATAGACGAACTATGTGCGGAGGTGCAGTATGTTCCGTAAGATCGTGATCTCCGTTGTTGTCGTAATCGCCGTTGCTTTCGGTGCGCTTTGGGCGGCAGCAACTTATTTTTTAGATAATGAAACCATTGCAGAGCAGCTCAAAAAAGAAGTTGCCAATCGCTTTAATCGAACTTTGGTTTTCCAGGGTAATCTAGAGACTCAATTTTTCCCTAAAGTTCAGTTGGTACTGCCTCCGACATCTTTGTCATTTGAAGGCAGTGAAAAAGCCCAGTTCACATTAAAAGGGGCACAGGTAGGGGTGGCTGTTTTACCGCTGCTGAAGGGTGACGTTCAATTTGACGATATTGTGATTGATGGTCTGCAGGGACAAATTAATGCCGCCCGCGTTCTTCAAAAAGCGCAGGCTTCTTCTGCAAAAGATCAATCAACAGAGGAAAAATCGCAAGCTGACAAAACTTCCTCAGAGGGATCATCTTTTATCAATAGCTTGGAAATTGCCAGCTTGGAAATTAAAAATTCAGGCTTGACGGTTTATGGTTTACAGAATCAAAAAATTTATTCCGTCAATTCATTAAATCTTACGACTGGAGCTGTGGGATTAAGCGGAACCACTCCTGTGAAATTCAGTACCAATTTCGCTGAAAAAACTCAGGGAATAGAAGGTCAGATTTCATTAGATTCATCGGTGACTTACGATGTCGAGACTTTAGCCGCTGAATTGACGAAACCCGTAATAACTTTATCGGTTAAACAAAAAGACACAACAGCCTCTGCGGAATTTAAAGCTTCGTCATTGAAATACAGTCAACAAGATGTAAGAGCCAGTTCGGCAGCTCTTACTGCAAAAATCAATGACATCAGTATAAAGGTCGGTTTGGCGGGTGCACAAACCAAACAGATGCAGACGTGGAATGTCGAAGGGTTAACCGTCGATGTATCAGATGCGCAAGGTTTGAAAGCTAATGCAGTAGGTGACTTTTCCGGTACTGTGAAAGAGCTCACTATGCAGAGTAAGCGCTTGAGCGGAGAAATTCAATCCCGCATCGGAACCTCAACGTTACAAGTGCCATTTAGCGGTACGGTGGCACTGGCGGCGAATGAAAAATTAAGTATTGATTTGAAAGGTACTTTAGATAAGTCACCTTGGCAAACTCAATTACAGGTTACTGGTTTCTCAGTTCCCAATGTGACAGGGAAGGTAGAACTTGAATCGCTGGTGTTGGATAAGTGGCTTACTCAAGAAGGCAATAATGCTAAGAAAGCGGCCCTCAATGACATTGACTTTATCGGTAAAGCCTACGCAGCACCTGTGCAAAAACTTGATGTACTCAATAAAGCCAACGGACGAGTGGGAGTTCACGTCAAATCATTGAAGTATCAGGGCTTAACTGTAAACGGAGTGGACACTACTTTAGGGTTGTCGAAAGGCGTCTTGAGTATGAATAACCTGGTTGCAACAACATGCTCAGGGAAAGTAACCGGCAACGCACAAATTAATACTGCAGAAAAATGGGCTTTAAATGTCAACGTGACCGGACTGGATACAGAAGAGCTCATTCGGTCTTTGGGCAGTAACGTGATGTTTTACGGAAAAGCTAACGCCAATGTAAAACTCAATGGTATTGGAATTGATCAGACGAGTATTTTAAAGACTGCGAACGGGCAGATGTCGGCATCGGCCAATAATGCAGTACTCAAGGGTATTTCACTTGAAAAAGTGGCCGCAGCAGTAAAAGCCAAGAGGGTCCAGGGTTTAATCATGAATGCTCAGGATGAAACTCGGTTTACAGCATTAAATGCCACTGCCACAGTCGGTAACGGCCTGTTAAATGTGAAGACATTAAGCGGTAAAACGAATGTGGCGGAAGTAAACGGAAATGTTCAGGTCGGTTTGATCGACAATGCTTTAGCCGGGGAAATCACTGCGAAGTTAGCAACAAGTGTAGACGGCAGACGAGTAACAGTTCCGATTAAATTAGGAGGTACGGTACAGGCGCCGAGTTATGGGATTGATATCGAAGCGGCATTGAAGGCCGGGATTCAATCTGCAGTTGAGGAAGCAGTCAAGGATCCGAAGCGTTTGATTGAGGGTTTGGGTAAGTTATTTAAACATTAAGCAAAACCGGGGGCGAAAGCCCCCGAATATTTTTCTTCAGAGTATTCAAAGTGTTGAAAAAGAGTGACAGATTAACGAAGAAAAATAATCAAAAATGTCTTGACAAAGCTAAAAACAGGGTTAAAATACGCAATCCGTTGCTTCTGAGGGAGCAAAAGTCCAGATCTAGTGGTTGATAAAAATTCCATCACGTAGCTCTTGACAGTGGAAAAAAACGAGTGTAAGATTCCACACCCTGCTTGAGCGAAAGCACAAGCAGTCAAGTGAAAAAGAAAATAAAAAATAAATTTTCAAAAACACTTGACAAGACGAATTTGAGTCTTATAATTATCAAACTCGTCAGCTCGAAAGGGCAACGAAATGTTCTTTAAAAATTGATCAACGAACCGATAAGCGTGAGTATCCGGTTGAAGTGAAAGACTCAAAGAAGCTTTCGAGCTTCTAGAAAACTTTGAAAACTGGGTACTCAAGTTTGAAGTAAAGACGAAAAACATTTTCTTCTTTAATTCTGAATGAGTGCGACGCTGATGAAAATCAGCAACAGAGATTGAACTTAAGAGTTTGATCCTGGCTCAGATTGAACGCTGGCGGCATGCTTTACACATGCAAGTCGAACGGCAGCATAGAGAGCTTGCTCTCTGATGGCGAGTGGCGAACGGGTGAGTAATACATCGGAACGTGTCCTGTTGTGGGGGATAACTACTCGAAAGAGTAGCTAATACCGCATAAGACCTGCGGGTGAAAGCGGGGGACCTTCGGGCCTCGCGCAGTTGGAGCGGCCGATGACTGATTAGCTAGTTGGTGGGGTAAAGGCCTACCAAGGCGACGATCAGTAGCTGGTCTGAGAGGACGACCAGCCACATTGGGACTGAGACACGGCCCAAACTCCTACGGGAGGCAGCAGTGGGGAATTTTGGACAATGGGGGCAACCCTGATCCAGCCATGCCGCGTGCGGGAAGAAGGCCTTCGGGTTGTAAACCGCTTTTGTTAGGAACGAAAAGGTTTCTGTGAACAACAGAGATTGCTGACGGTACCTAAAGAATAAGCACCGGCTAACTACGTGCCAGCAGCCGCGGTAATACGTAGGGTGCGAGCGTTAATCGGAATTACTGGGCGTAAAGGGTGCGCAGGCGGTTGAGTAAGACAGATGTGAAATCCCCGAGCTTAACTCGGGAATGGCATATGTGACTGCTCGACTAGAGTGTGTCAGAGGGAGGTGGAATTCCACGTGTAGCAGTGAAATGCGTAGATATGTGGAAGAACACCGATGGCGAAGGCAGCCTCCTGGGACATAACTGACGCTCAGGCACGAAAGCGTGGGGAGCAAACAGGATTAGATACCCTGGTAGTCCCGAAAC
>ENA-UEQB01000187-UEQB01000187.1-human-gut-metagenome-genome-assembly--contig:-NODE-187-length-58221-cov-13.664540_pt1 | contig 58221 bp, 51 predicted proteins | sample MGYA00242901_ERZ507918 | MGnify/ENA primary metagenome ERZ507918 (study PRJEB26167, sample SAMN06115405) | human gut metagenome | host: Homo sapiens | place: China:Sichuan | collected 2016-04-06... | reverse complement strand
GCCTGCTCATTTAAACGTGATCCGTGGCAATGAGGACAGACTTCATGCTTGAGAAATTTCTCAACCCGTTTCATCCCTTTTTCGTCTTTAACTTTGGCTAGCGCATTTTCAACCGTGTAGACAGCGTTGTAGTACGTGAAATCCAATTCCGCTGTCTGTTCAGAATTTTTAGCTCGATAAAGAATATGTTTTTTGACGGCAGGGCCATTAAAGACAATGTCTTTTTCTTTTTCGGTCAGATCCTTGAACGCAATATCGGTTCTTACCCCCATTGCGCGGCAAACATCGGTCATCAAAGACCACATCAGAGAATTCCACGGCGCAACTGCGCCCTGATCAATTGTCAGGGATTCGTCAGGTACGAGCGTTGTGCGGTCAACAGTTTGGATCATGCCGGTTCCGGAGCAGAAGCGGCAGGCTCCCAAACTGTTAAAGGCAAGTTCTTCGGCTGATGGTGCAAAAAAATCGGCTCCGCAGATCGGACAATGAAGTTTTTCACCGGCGGCCACGGCGAGCGAAGGCTCAACATAGTGACCGTTCGGACAGCGGTGCGAAGCTAATCGTGAGAACATTAATCGGAGACTGTTGAGGAGTTCTGTGCCGGTGCCGAAGGTGCTGCGAATGCCCGGAACAGAAGGTCTTTGGTGCAGGGCAAGAGCAGCCGGGACATAGAGCACCTCATCAACCTGAGCTTTTGAAGCCTGTGTCATACGACGTCGTGTATAGGTCGAAAGCGACTCGAGATAACGTCTGGAGCCTTCAGCGTACAAAACACCTAAAGCAAGAGAAGATTTTCCGGAGCCGGACACACCGGCGATGCCGACAATTTGATTGAGCGGAATATCGACATCAATATTTTTCAGATTGTGTACCCGGGCACCGCGAACCTTAATGCAGTCAACCATCTCAGCTCCTAAATCACCAGCGATATTTTTATTATCAGCTTAAAAAAAGATGGATGGCAAATCAAAAGAAAAAGGCCCGCAAAGATATACAACCTTCGCGGGCCAATAAGCGAACGATTGCGCTACTTCATCAGACGTGTGAGCATTTCAGAGTAAATGTTGACACCGATATCCAATGAGCCTTCATCAATATCAAAGTCAGAGGTATGGTGTCCGCCCGTGCGGTCGGAACCTAACACAAAGTAAGCGGCTTTTCCGCCGTGAGCCTGAACGCGACGAGCCATGATCGTTGCGTCTTCCGAGCCGCCGAAGTTGACTTCGTGCAAAACTTTCTTCACACCATCGGTGTGGGCGCAAACGTCGTCAAGCATGTCAACCAATTCTTTGTCATTGAAGAGGTCAACCGCTTCGCCCATCTTTTCGATGTGATATTCGACTGAGAAGCTCTTAGCCACACCTTCAACGATATTTTCCGTCTCGCTGGCCATGAATTGATTGATTTCACCGGTTTCACCGCGAACTTCCATGACAAGTTTGGCGTTCACAGGGATAACGTTGCGGCCTTCGCCGGCGGTGATCTTACCGACGTTGACACGTGTCATACCGGCACCGTGACGCGGAATACCCAAAAGCTGTGTGACGCAGTGACAGGCTGCTGCCAAAGCATTGCGACCTGCATTGGGTTCAATGCCTGCGTGAGCCGGGCGTCCTTTAAAGGAAATATCGTACTTGGTGGTGCACAAAAAGCCGATGGGGCTCGTGATGATTTCACCGGACTTGGCCATCATGGCAATGTGGCTTGAGAGGAAGTAATCGCAATCATCCACAATGCCGCTCGCAGCCACTGCTGCTGCGCCGCGGACGCCTTCTTCAGCCGGTTGGAAGACAATCTTTAATTTACCGTTTAATTGGTCTTTATGTTCCATTGCCCAGCGAGCAATGGCCAAACCGGTCGAGATGTGTGAGTCGTGACCGCAGGCATGCATTAAGCCGGGGCGTTTGGAAGCCCAGCCTTCTTTGCTTGCACGATGTTCCGGTGCCGGGTTTTCCTGGACATTATTGCAGTCAATATCAAAACGCAGAGCAACGGTGGGGCCCGCACGTCCTGTATCAAGGATAGCTACGCAACCGGTTAATTCCTGCATTTCATCCAAAAGAGTCTGTTCCACGCCGCGAGACTTAGCGGTTTCAATGGCTTGAGCAACCAATTTCGGATCTCGTCCCAGGCAATCTTTGCGGGAGACAACCTTTTCACCCATCAGCACTTCGTAGCCCAATTCACGAAGGTGCTTCACAATAAAAGCCGTTGTGCAAAATTCCGTCCAGCCTTCTTCCGGGAATTGGTGCAATTCACGGCGAATGCTGATCAGTTGATCATGGTAAGCACATTGAGTCATGATTCATTTCTCCAAACCAAAATCAGAAATTTCGAGAGGAAATCCTCTTCCTCAGGAAAATTGTAGTCCTGAAAAAAAGAGGGGAAGCATTAATCTTCCCCTCTTTTGAGTTTGGTTAAGTTCTGTGTCTGATGAGACTAGACCATGAACAAAGCCAGGACGAACACGCAGACCGTGCAGGGCAGAGCCGTGCGCTTAGCGACGTCCATCGGGTTAGCCATAGCGATACCGGAAACCACAACCATAGCACCGGCGATCGGGCTCATCGTACGACCCAAGGCACCGGTCAAGAAGGCCAAAGCACCCAAGGACTTAATTTCCATACCGAATTCAGGAGCATGCGGTGTAACAGCTTCGTTGAAGGCCATCGTAGCGGCGTCACCGGAACCCGTAATCGTACCCATGATCCACGGACCGAGAGAACCACCCCAGCGAGCGATATCATTGGAGTGCTTGAGCACGTCAACGAACGTATCGATCAAACCGGTAGCACGCAAGCCGGCGGCGAACACACCGGCAGCGATGATGATACCCATCACATCAGCGTAGCCCTTGCCCATACCGTTGAAGAAGCGCTTGGAGAATTCCTGCGGATCCGTACGGTCAACAGCAAAGCTGAGCAACAGCGTGATAACAGCACCCAAGACCATGGCTTGAGCCACACCCATCTTGATAACAGGCAACCAAACGTTACCGACAACGAGGATCGTGATCGGAACGAGCGGCATGATGGCCTTAAGAACATTGGGCTTGAAGGGCTTGTCGTCCTTCTTCACTTCGGCTTCAACCTTTTCACCCTTATGGTCACCTAAGACCATGCAGACGACGAGCAAGCCGACCACAACGATAGCGCCGCAAAGGATAGACCAGAAGGCGTGGTAGGCAATGAAGTCCATCACGTCGATGCCGGCCATTTCAGCAACGAACGGGTTGTGGGACGTACCCGGAGAGAGGTAAGAACCGATCGTACCGCCCATCACGGCAGCAGCGGCAGCGGCGGGTTTGATACCGGCGCGCAACATCACCGGAATCAACGTGGAACCCACGGCAGCAGCGCAACCGGCTGCAGAGGGAATAGCAATGTTAATGAAGAAAGTCACAGCCGTGCAGATCGGGATCAGGAAGACGCCCAAACCGCGAATCGGAGCGGCCAAGTAGTGAACGAGACTACGGTCACATTCGGTGTAGTTTGCAATGAAAGCGAAACCCATCGAAGAGCAGATTGCCATCACCAAAGAGTTGTTGGTCATGGACTTAGCAAACGAATTCAACGCACTCATCGGATCCATGGATACCAAGCAGAGCACGAAACCGGCCGTAAAGAGCACGAGACGCGTTTCCAATCGTTTGATCAAGGCATATACCGTCAAAATCGTAACGGCAATTGCCAACCATTCAAGCAACGACATGAGAAATTCCCTGTAAAAGGTTAAAAACACGAGAAATTGCCGCTCTTGACGGCGGTTTTCTCACTGCGTTAAGTATCCTACACTTTTGGTAACTTTGCCCATAGGGGAATCCCTGTAACGAATAGCTTTGAGGAAAGAAGTTTGTAAATTTCATGAGTTCTTTGACTCAAGACAATAAAGCAATTGAGATTGCTGAAAGAAAATAAGCAACACTTTGATTTAAAAGTATTTAATTCATACTTAAGCTTCTCTTTTAGCTGAGAATATCCCTAAAATGAGGATGTTTATTAATTTCATGGAGACTAAACATGTCAGAGTTGCAGCAAAAAGGTTTGGAATTTGCCAAGCAAATTTTTGATGATATTCGTGAAATGAGCCGAGATGTTCAGGGTGTGACCCGCCAAGCTTTCTCGACTAAGGAAACGGAAGTTCTCGAGTATCTCAAAAAAATCGGCGAAACATTAAATTTGGAAATCGTTTCAGACCGTGCCGGCAATGTCTGGATGACCTTGCCCGGTAAAGATCGCACTTTGCCCGCTTTTGTTGCCGGCTCCCATGTTGACAGTGTTCCGCAGGGCGGCAACTATGACGGACTTGCCGGTGTGACGGCTGCTCTGACGGTTGCTTGGTGGATGCGTGAAGAAAATTATCAGCCTGCACGTGACTACACGGTGCTGATGATGCGCGGTGAGGAAAGCTCATTTTTCGGTAAAGCCTACATGGGATCGCTCGGCATGCTGGGTAAATTAACGCAAAAGGACTTGGCTTTGAAGATTCGCGATGGTTCCTGCACGTTGTCTGAAGCCATGCAATCCTGCGGAATTGACCCGGAAGCGGTTTCGGGCGGCAAACCCTTAATTGATACCGATCGTATTGCGGCTTTTGTTGAATTGCATATTGAACAGGGGCCGACGCTTGATGCTCAAAAAGAAGCCCGTGCGGGCATTGTGACAGGGATTCGAGGCAATATCCGCCATAAGGCGGTGCGTATTTTGGGCGAAGCTGCTCACTCCGGTGCGACCGATAAACCTTATCGTCATGATGCGCTGATGGCCTTTACCGACTGGATGCAAAGAGTTGATCGCGCATGGGACCGCTGGCTTATTCAAGGTAAAGATCTTGTTTTTACGGTGGGTGTTTTGAAAATGGCTTCGAGCGCAGCCATTTCCGTCATTCCCGGTGAAGTGACCTTCTCGGTGGATATTCGCAGTTTAAGTGCAGAAACCGCTCAACAATTCCATGAATTGATGAAAAAATACGGAGAAGAGGTTGCCGAAGAGCGCGGCGTGAAGATTGAATATGACCAGGCGCTGCTCACTGCTCCCTCCGGTGTTGACGTTAAGTTAAGTGAACACCTTGAAGCGAGCGCTAAAGCCGAGAATGTCCCCTGCATGCGTTTGGCATCCGGTGCCGGTCACGATTCCGCTGTTTTAGGCAACAACGGTATTCCCGTTGCGATGATTTTTGTGGCCAATCAGCTGGGCTCTCACAATCCTCATGAAGCTATGGAAATGAAAGACTTTATGCAGGGAACGGATATTTTGTGGGCAGCTGTTTCTCATTTTGACGCTCAATAAACATAAAGAACCGATGGCGTGCCGTGGAAACGGCACGCCGCAATGTCATGATTCAAACCGAAGAAAGCAATAAGAAAAGCAGTGTGGTGATTGTGGATGCCTCTCCTTTGTTTAGGGAGGCTCTGGCCAAACTGCTTCACGATGACAGCGACTTTGGCAATGTGGCCGAAACCGGAGATAAACAGTTGGGGATGTTCTATATCGACCGACTTCAGCCCGATCTTGTCATTGTGGACATGCACATGAAAAAAGGGGCCGCTATTGAGCTTTTGCGTTATGCAAAAAACCTTCATCGGCCGGCCCGAGTTGTGATGATGACCGATCGCGACGATAGTGAAGAACTGATGGCTACGGTGCAGCTTCAGGCAGAAGGCTACTTGTCAAAATTAATTGAGGTGCCGGAATTATTGTCTCAAGTCAAACGAGTGTGCAGCGGTAAGGTCGTTGTCAGCAATCGCTTGATGGCTGCCTTGACGCGCGCCTTTAGAGACGATACGGGTGAGGTGGATCGCGATTTAAACTGTCTCACAAGCCGCGAAAAAGACGTACTGAAGTGCCTCTCAATCGGAATGAGCAATCAGCAGACAGGGGAATACCTATCGATTCAACTGGGGACAGTCAAAGTGCACGTGAAGCATATCCTGAAGAAAATGGGATTTGCCTCACGCACGCAGGCCGCATTATGGGCTCGTGACCGTGGAGTCACTATTTAGCGGCAGATGTAAGCTCTACCGACGTGAGTGATGTTTTCCAGAGAGTTATCTTCGTCGGTGGAGTTGAGCGTTTCAGTAATGACCACCACATTAGCGCCAAGCTTTGCGGCTTCATTTCGTAAATCATTTCTTGCCCCGAGCGCTAAATTTCTGTTTGTAGTCCAGCTGCCGGTCAGCCAATTGCCCTGAGATCCAACAACCTCTCCTTTGTAAGTGCATTGAAACTGAGTCGGAAGACTTTGAACGATCACTACTTTTTGAGCCTGAGGGGTGACTGAATGAGCCATACAGCCAGTCAATGCAATGGCAGCGGCCGCAGTTGCTGCTAAAAGTGCAAAACGCATATTGAGTCCCTTATAAGTCATTTAACCAAGAGAGTGTATCCCAAGGATCTTAAAAGAACAAAAAACGCGGCCCGAAGGCCGCGTTAAGTACTAATCAGTTGTCACTGAATATTACTTCCACCAGTTGTTAACCGGTTCATATTTAACAATCGGTTCACCGCTTTCAACAAGGGCCTTACCGTTGCTGTAGTACGTCCACATCGTCATAGAACCGCAGGCGATCATCAAAACAACCACGCAGTACATGATCTTGCGGAGAGCTTCGCGGTTGCCGGCGAGAACGTCCCACTTAACAGCCAAACGATACAAACCGATCATACCGTGCAATTCGGTAGCCACCAAGAAGACGAACGTCCAGAGCAAACCGTTGTGATAGGTGTGAACAGAGGAGAAGTTCGGGCCGATAGCTTCCGGATCAAGGATCATCGGGGTGACGTGCGGGAAGACCATGCCGGTCAAGATCACAGCGGTCACAATCTGAACGATCCAGAGGGTGGTGTCACGGTGAGCAATGAATTGATATTGGCTCTTGATGTTGTGGAACATGCGATAGCTCGTCGGGAAGCGACGCAAAGCCATCAAAGCGTGAATGATCACCAAGAGGGTGATGGCGCCGATTAAGGCAACGTGCATCCAGGCGTGTTCTTCGCCGTCAAAGATATAGCCGCCGGAGAAGGCCACCAAGTTCCAGAACACGTCCTTGCCCAATTGAATGGAGCTCGTGAAAGCCATGTGGCAGAACAGGAAGATGCCGAGCAACAAGCCAGTCACAGACTGAGCCACGTCGCAGTAAGCCGGCCATCTGCTCTTACGCTTGGCGTTGCGCAATTCCACACCGGCGATGACTTCTTCAGACGTCGGGGTGTTGGAATACTTTTCTTGATCAGAGGTATACATCGACATGATGAGAGTTAACCTTTTATTAAGAAGTTATTGTCCTAAAAACTCAAAACGCGGTCCAAGCGCTTTGATGACTTTTTATAAAAAACAAACAGACAGAACGCTCCTGCGTTCCGACATGCGTATCATCCTCCATTTTTTTGTAAAAAGGTTTGAGTTATGTCATAAGTTTGGAGGTTTTTTCAGATTAATTTAAGTTTTTTTAAGGTTTTGATTAGGGTTAACCCTTAAATGTATGTATTCGGAACTGGTAAAACCTAAAAATCACTAGGGTTAACCCTTATTTTTATTGTTTGATTACAAAGTGCCGTACAAACGGTCTCCGGCATCACCCAGTCCGGGGACAATGTAGGCTTTTTCGTTCAAATGATCATCGAGGCTCGCTGTGTAAACCTCAACATCGGGATGAAGTTTCTGGAAAGTTTCTACGCCTTCCGGAGCACACAGCAGCGACATAAAAATGATGTCTTTACCGCTCACACCTCTTTTCTTTAAGACATCCACACCATGTGCAGCCGAATATCCGGTTGCCAGCATGGGATCAACTAAGAAAAAGGTTCGGCCTTCTAAGTCAGGGAGCTTTACGAGATACTCCACCGGGCGCTTATTTTCATCGCGGTACATGCCGATATGACCGACACGGGCAGAAGGCATCAGTTCCAAAAAGCCGTCAGCCATGCCGAGACCGGCGCGAAGAATCGGAACAATGACAGGCTTTTTATCGGCTAAAACCGGAGCGTCAAAGCGGCAAAGCGGGGTTTCGATACTATGCGTAGTGAGAGGTAAATTGCGAGTGACTTCGTATCCCATCAAAAGAGCAATTTCACGCAGCAGGGCGCGAAAATCCTTCGTACAGGTGTTTTTGTCTCGCATAATGCTGAGTTTGTGTTGAATCAAAGGGTGATCGACGATGTGTAAATGCGGGAATCTGGGATCGTGGCGCATGAGATATTCTCCTTTTAGATAACTGTCTCATCTTAGCCTTTTTGCAGCTGAATAGAAAAATTCTTTTTCAAAAATTCGTCGCCTCTGTTGCCTGCCCGTGTTAGAGTTAAGCCGTTACCCAACTTCTTTCGGAATTCATCATGCATTTAAGAAGTGTTTTTTTGTTATTGCTCTTTGTTCTGTGTACCGTCTTCCTGGTTGTTAACTGGCAGGGAGTAATGGCCAATGTCAACGTCAATCTGTTGTGGACTGAAATTCAAGCGCCGCTCGGCCTGATTCTGCTTTTGGGTCCTGGCTTAGTTATTTTGATTTGTCTGATATACGGATTTGTTCAGCAGGCCGCATTGTCCATGGAGCTGCGCCGCGTGAATAAACAGCTGCAGCAGGCCCGTGAACTCGCGCAAAAGGCCGAGCAATCCCGTTTTACGGAATTAAAAAATGAGATGCAAAAGCAAATGCTCGAACTGCAAAATCAAAGCGCCTCTCGTCATGCCTCTATTATGGCGGCCGTGAACGGTTTACAGGCTGCAGTAGATGAAAGTGCCCAGGACACAGTCAATTCGCTTTCTGCAAGTGTTGGAGAAGTTGAGGATCGATTAACGCAGCTCGTTGAAATGGCAACCGGTAAGGAAATTGAAATCAGAGAAAAAGAAAAGGTGAAAGAAAAAGCCAAGTAAGTTTGAGTCAATCAATAAAAGAGGTGCCGGTCAGAGTCAATAAAAGCGACTTAGCCGGCACTTTTTCAATCAGCGCTTGGAGACTTTTCTCACGCACCAGTCTCCGAAACTTTGGATGACTTGAACAAAAACAACCAAAATCAAAACAACCGTCCACATGACATCGGGCATATAACGATTGTGTCCGTAGCGGATGCCGATGTCGCCTAAGCCACCGCCGCCAATGGCTCCGGCCATGGCTGAATAGCCTACCAAAGTGACAATGGCAATCGTCACGCCGGCCACAATGCCGGGCATGGCTTCGGGCAGCAACACTTTGTTGATGATTTGCATATTGGTTGCCCCCATCGATTGGGCAGCTTCAATCAACCCCCGATCAACCTCTCTGAGGCTTGTTTCTACCAAACGTGCAATAAACGGTGCAACGCCGATCACTAAGGGGACAAGTGTTGCTGCTGTACCGATGGTGGTGCCGACGATTAAGCGCGTTAATGGGTAAATCGCAACGAGCAAAATGATAAAAGGTGTGGAGCGGATGGCATTGACAATGACCCCAACCACAGCATTGGTAGCAAGCTTCGGCATTAATCCGTCTTTGTCCGTCACGTGAAGCAAAACACCCAACGGAATGCCGATAATGCTCCCGAGGATACCGCTGCCGATCACCATGATGACCGTTTCAATAAAGCCCTCACCTAAGAGAGCGACAATGTCGGCATTCATAGATTCACCTCTTCATATTCGACCTGGTTGTCATTTAAAAAGCGCAGTGCAGCTTCGTAATTGTCCTGATTGTGGCTTTCAGCCAAAATTGTCAGCATCCCGAAGCTTGTCCCTTTAAGTTCTTCAACCTGCCCCTGCAGAATGTTGAAGTCAATTTCAAAACGACGCGTAATGATGGACAATACGGGAAGCGTCACTTCTGACCCGACAAAGGTTAAACGGAGTAATTTAGCAAAGCGGCCGTTATTTAAAGCAGTTTCGATACGTTTGCGAACGGTATCGTAAATTCTTTTCGGCATGTCATGCACGACAACGTCAGCCAGCATGGCTCTTGTAGTGGGGTGGCGGGGATGGCGAAATACCTCCAAGACGGTTCCGCTTTCAACGATTTCCCCTTTGTCCATGACGACAACACGGTCACAGATCTGTTTGACCACCTCCATTTCGTGTGTAATCAGTACGATCGTTACGCCGAGTGTCTGATTGATTCTCTGCAGCAAATCCAAGGTTGAGCGGGTCGTTTCCGGATCCAGAGCACTCGTTGCTTCGTCTGAGAGCAAAACCATAGGGTCATTGGCGAGCGCTCGGGCAATGCCAACGCGCTGCTTTTGACCGCCGGACAATTGTCTGGGGTACTTGTCTTTATGTTCCGATAACCCGACTAAATCAATAAGATGATTGACTTTTGTTTCAATTTCGCTTTTAGGAACATTGTGCAGTTCAAGCGGCAAAGCAATATTGTCAAAGACGGTTCTGGAACTCAGTAAATTGAAGTGTTGGAAAATCATACCGATTTTGGATCGGATGGTTCTCAGTTCGGCAGGGCTTAATTCATTGAGACACTGTCCGTTGACTTTGACCGTACCTTCAGTGGGTTGGTTGAGAAAATTAATGGTTCTTACCAAAGTAGACTTGCCTGCACCCGAGCGGCCGATTATTCCAAAGATTTCACCCTTATTAATGTGCAGACTCACATCTTTGACAGCATGAACTGTTTTACCGTCAGGGGCTGTAAACGCCTGTGAGAGGTGGTCAATGTCAATCATGTTAAAAGTCTCTGAAAGAAAGAAGCGTATAGCGTAACACAGAAAGTGTCTCTGGAAATAAAAAAACTCGTCGGAAGACGAGTTTGAGTATGGTGCCGGTTAGAAGACTTGAACTCCCGACCTTCGCATTACGAATGCGCTGCTCTACCAACTGAGCTAAACCGGCTCCCCATTTTTGCCTCCCACAACGGGAGAAGCAGAATTATGCCGAAGTTTTATTTTATTTGCAAACGAATTCGAAAAGAAAATTAACTTTTTTTCTGAGCGAGTTTTTCAATGATATAGGTGTACTCTTCTTCGGTAAGCGGAGTAATCGATAAGCGGTTGCCTTTTTGCAGGATTCGCATGTCCTCGAGCTCGGGACACTTTCTCAGTGTCGGCAAATCAATTAATTCAATCGGCTGATCTGCCATCACATCGACACAAACCCAGCGGGGATTCTCTGGAGTGGATTTAGGGTCAAAATATTCACTTTCAGGATCAAATTGCGTTTGATCAGGCTTGGCGGTACTTGCCACATGAGCTAAGCCCACGATGCCGGGTTGGGGGCAGGAGGAGTGGTAAAACAGTACGGGATCTCCGATACTCATCTCATCTCTCATGAAGTTTCTGGCCTGATAGTTTCGGATGCCGAACCAATCAACGGTTTTATCTTTTCTGCTAAAAACGCTTTCAAAGGAACACTCCGAAGGTTCGGATTTCATTAACCAGTATTTTTTACTCATGAGAAAACTTGAAGATAGAAAATAGAAAAGCCCCCGATAAGGGTTGCCTTGCATCCTGAGTCCGAAGAATCAAGATTGGTCGCCTCTGAGACGGGTTTCGGGGAAGCAACACGTGCCTCCGCACAGCCGGCCCCAAGTCCAGCAACCGGTTAGGTTAAGCATTGGAACAAGGAATCTTAAAGCAACTGCTCGCTTACCGGGAGCAAGATAATTTTGTCTCAGATTGAGAAAAAATACAAACAAAAACGGCAGGACAACTGAAAAATATTGTGTCCTGCAGTTTAGATTATTTACCACTGAACGATGCCTGAGTAGTGGGTGCCGAGGATAATAAATCCGAAAATAATTCTGTACCAGCCGAAAGACTTAAAGTCATTTGACGATACGTAGCGCAAGAGCCATTTGACCACGATCAGTGCGCTCACAAACGAAACAATGAAACCTACGGCAAATCCGATCGTCATATCCGTTGTCCAGATAAAGCTGTGCTCGTTGGAGACGCGAAGAAATATCTTAGCAAGCGAATAAACCGTTGCTCCGAAAATGGTCGGAATGGCTAAAAAGAAAGAGAATTCGGTAGCAGCCTTTCTGGATAATCCAAGAACCAAACCGCCGATAATGGTAGAACCTGAACGGCTGGTTCCGGGGATCATGGCAATGCATTGCATACAGCCGACTAAAAAGGCGTCCTTAATGGTCATGTCATCCATGTTCTGAACGCGCGGGGCATAGTTTCTCTTGGCGTGGAGATTTTCAATCCAAAAGATAATCAGACCGCCTATAACCAGAGCAATGGCAACGGTAATCGGGTTGAATAAAAGCTCTTCAATGTAGTCGGCAAGCAACACCCCCAAAACAGCAGCCGGCAAGAAGGCCACCACAATATTGACGGCTAACTGCTGATCCTTGCCCGGAGTCAGAAGGTGTTTGACAATATTGAAAAGTTTAACGCGGTAAAACCAGCAGACAGCAAAAATGGCACCGGCCTGAATGGCGATGCTGAAAGTATTGACTTCAGGACCGTTAAAATTGAGCAAATCACCCGCAATAATTAAGTGACCGGTTGAAGAGATCGGTAAAAATTCAGTCAACCCTTCAACAATACCCAGAATAAAGGCCTTAATTTGGTAAACGATGTCCATTGTTAACCAACCTATTGCTGACGTTTATAGACGAGGTCCCATACACCGTGTCCCAAGCGTTCGCCTCGGGCATGAAATTTAGTCATCGGGCGTTCAGTGATCGGATTGGCCATCACCGGGGAGTAATCATCATAAAGGTTTTCAAGCAGAGGTTCGGCCTGAAGCACTTCAAGCATCTGCTCGGCATAATTTTCCCAGTCTGTTGCGCAGTGAATATAGCCGCCCGGCTTAATGCGCTGTACGAGTTCATGAATAAAAGGTTGTGCCACCAATCGACGTTTATGGTGGCGGGCCTTGCGCCACGGATCCGGGAAATAAATATGAACACCGTCAAGGCTGTCGGGCGCAATCATATTCTTGACGACATCAACCGCGTCGTGCTGAATGATGCGAACGTTGCTCAAAGACATTTCATCGAGTCGTTTGGCTAAAGCACCGACTCCTGCCGAAAAAACCTCACAGCCCAGGAAATCCACTTCGGGATGCATTTGAGCAATCGCTGCCGTAGTTTCTCCCATACCGCAGCCGATTTCCAGAACCCAAGGGGCTTTTCTGCCGAAAAGGGATTCAGGATTAATAATCTCTTCTTTGTACTCTACAGCAAAACGGGGCAGCAGCTCTTCAAGAGCTCTTTTTTGGGCTTGGCTGATATGGCCGCGGCGTAAAGTGAAGCTGCGGATATGCATTTTTTTAAAGGCTTCGATTTCTTCCGCTGTGTGGATTTTTCTTTCGGTCATATTAAAAAACGGACTCACGGGTCCGTTGACATTGAATTAGTGGAGCGGATGAGGGGAATCGAACCCCCGTCATAGGCTTGGGAAGCCTCTGCTCTACCATTGAGCTACATCCGCAAAATTGGACACCTATTTTACTGATTTTTTTGAAAAAGTGCTTCTCTTATTTTCGGGACACCCTCGTTGATATAATCGTTTGACATTTGTTATTCGAGGGCATTATGAAAAAATTTATTTCTGATTTTCAAACATTTATCAGCCGGGGAAATGTTATCGACATGGCGGTTGGTGTTATTGTCGGGGCTGCCTTTACTGCTATCGTGAATTCGATGGTGAAGGATTTAATTAATCCTATTCTCGGCGTTTTAATCGGTTCGCAGGATTTCTCCAATTTCTTTTTTGTTCTTTCTATGCCTCAGGACTATACAGGTCCTATGACTTATGATGCTCTGACAAAAGCCGGTGCAGCCGTTTTAGGTTATGGTGCGTTTTTCACGGCAGTCTTTCATTTTCTTTTGATGGCGTTGGTGGTTTTCAGTCTTGTGCGCTTGGTGAATAAAGCCCGGGCTTTGGCAGAAATGAAGCTTTTGGCTCAGAAAAAAGAAGAAGCCAAACAAGTTAAAGCCGCCCCTACACCGCAGGATATTCTTTTGCTTCAAGAAATTCGAGACTTATTGAAGGCTCAGAAGGCACGCAGCGATCAATAAGAGAGAAAAAATAAGGTCCCGTTTGCTTGAACGGGACCTTAAGATAAGTGCTTTAAAGTGCTAAAAGCGGTTTAGTAGTTTTCGGCACGCACTTCAAAGTAGCTTTGTGCATAACCGCAAACCGGGCAAGCTTCCGGAGCTTTCACGCCCATGACGAGGTGACCGCAGATGCGGCATTCCCACATCGTCTGACCGGCTTTTTCGAAGACTTGCTTCATTTCAACATTCTTCAAAAGCTTGCGATAGCGTTCTTCATGGGCCTTTTCAATGGCAGCGACAGCGCGGAATTTGGCAGCCAATTCAGTAAAGCCTTCAGCTTCGGCATCCTTGGCAAAACCGTCGTACATGTCGGTCCATTCGTAATTTTCACCTTCAGCGGCAGCACCGAGATTCTTAGCCGTGTCTTCAATCCAACCCAGGGCATCACACCAGAGTCGGGCGTGCTCTTGTTCGTTGCGGGCCGTCTGCAGGAAAATTGCAGCAATCTGTTCATAACCTTCGCGCTTGGCGACTTCAGCAAAGTAGGTGTACTTGTTGCGAGCCTGAGATTCGCCGGCAAAAGCTGTCATCAAATTCTTTTCTGTCTTGGTTCCGGCCAGCTTGCTGCAAGCTTGTTTCGGTTCTTCCACGAGTTCAAAGAATTCAATGCCTTTTTTGCAGATCGGGCAGATATAGTCAGCAGGTAATTCTCCATCGCATTCGTGGATATAGCCGCAAACTTTGCAACGGTATTTCATTTTCTTTTCTCCTAAAGATGCACTACGGTCCGTGTAGTGGGTGTGTAAAAGCTTTTCAGCCAACTCGGATAAGGGATGGCCGTAAAACTGTTCATAAATGCGTTTGATTTCTTCGTTTTCGTAACTTGTACGGTGAGTTTCTCCGAGCGTCCGGTCACGTTCATAAAGAGCGTCAATTCTCTGTTGGCGGGTTTGGTCTTCCTGACCCCAGTTGAGCTTGGGTTGACCGCCGCCGGAGATGCACCCGCCCGGACAGGTCATCACTTCCACAAAGTGGTATTGTTTTTCACCCTTTTGAATTTGTTCGATAAGGCGGCCTGCATTGGCTGTACCGTACACAACCGCAACGTTAAGGGTGAGCTCGCCGATCTTAGCCTGAGCCTCCTTGACGTCAGTCAAACCTCTGACAGGTTGGAGATCAAAAAACTCTGCGGGAGCCGATTGACCGGTGATAAAGTAGTGAGCCGTGCGCAAAGCGGCTTCCATCACGCCGCCCGTGTTGCCGAAAATAACGCCGGCACCCGACCCCTCACCCATCAAACGATCGTAGTGAGAGCTCTGAATATCGCTAAAGCTGATGCCTTTGGCCTGGGCCCATTCGGCTAATTCAACCGTTGTGATGACAAAGTCGGTGTCACGGATACTTTCATCTCCATGAAAGCGTCCGCTGCTGTTGAACTCTTCGCGGCGAACTTCAAATTTTTTCGCAGTGCAGGGGGCCAGGGCCACATGAACGATATTTTTGGCATTGAGCCCCTTTTCGCGGGCGAAATAAGTTTTAACCGTTGCACCCTGCATTCCGATCGGACTCTTGGCACTGGAAATATTGGGTAAAACTTCCGGATGAAAAATTTCGGCGTACTTTACCCAGGCCGGACAGCAGCTTGTAAATTGCGGCAGGGGAGCCGTGTGTTTGGTAATTCTTTGCACAAGCTCGGATGCCTCTTCCATAATGGTGAGGTCTGCTGCAAAGTTGGTATCCAGAACATAATCTGCCCCGAGCATACGCAAAAGTCCGACCATCTTTTCCTCTTCGAAACGCCCGGCTTCCAATCCGAACGCCTCGGCAAGTGCTACACGAACAGCCGGAGAGGTTGAGACCACAACAATCTGGTTGGGATCATCAATGGCTTTTTGTACCTGATCGTATTCATTGCGAGTAAAGAGACTGCCTGTAGGGCAGACGTTAATGCATTGACCGCAGTGAATACAGATGGCTTTGTCTGCCGTTTTGTTTAAATCGTAGTGCCCGTGAACACCGATATAGTCTTCACAAACCTGACGGCACATTGAGCAATTGACACACAAAGACTCGTTGCGAACCAAGGCCGGATTATCCGCTTCAACGGCGACGCGGACATCCAAAGATTCATGCTTAGACATAGTCTCTCCCAGACAATAGGGCCAAAAGTAAAAAAGGGGGTTGCCCTCAGTATAAGAACGCTCAACCTAAAACACAATTCAAGTTGACCATTTGCTTGATAGTTTTAATTTATGAACTTTCCCGGAATTAAGATCGGTTATCCTCTTTTTCTTTTTGCTTTAATTTTTCTTTGTACTCATCCGGATCAATAAAAAACTTTGTGTCAGGATGCTCCTTACCCCAGCTCACAAAGCCGTAAATAATGATGGCCGGCAGGAGCACCCAATTGATCAGAAAGTCGAGGATAACCATACCTGTTTTCAGTTGTGGTAGGAGGTGACCAAATCCACTTCTTCCTTGGCTCCGAGAAAGACAGCAACGCGTTGATGCAGCCCTTCGGGGACGATATCCAGAATATCCTGTTTACCGTTGGTTGATCGGCCGCCGGCTTGCTCGATAAGCCAACTCATAGGATTGGCCTCATACATCAAACGCAACTTGCCCGGTTTGGACGGATCGCGGTTGTCTTTGGGATACATGAAGATGCCGCCGCGATTTAAAATGCGATGCACTTCGGCGACCATAGCAGCTACCCAGCGCATGTTGTAGTCTTTGCCGCGGGGACCGGTTGTACCGGCAAGCAGCTCGGTGATGTAGCGTTGAACCGGAGATTCCCAGTGGCGCATGTTCGAGCAGTTGATGGCAAATTCTTTTGCTTGGGGAGCAATTTCCAGTTTTTCAACTGTTTGGTAGAAGTTGCCGGTGCCTAAATCGAGTGTAAAAAGCGTTGTACCGAATCCCAGCGTAAATACGAGCTGTGTCTGCGGTCCATAGATAACGTAGCCGGCTGCCAACTGATTGCGTCCGGGTTGAAGGAATTCCTCATCTTTGACATGACGATGGGGCTCACCGGCCGGCAAAATGGAAAAGATCGTGCCGATCGAAACATTAATATCAATGTTGCTCGAACCATCCAAAGGATCAAAAAGAACCAGGTAAGGCCCCACTTCGCAGTCTTCAGGAATCTGCAGGGCATGATCCATCTCTTCACTGGCCACGCCGCTTACAAATCCGCTCTCTGTGCATGCCCGGCACATAATGTCATTGGCGATGATGTCGAGCTTTTTCTGCGTTTCGCCCTGAACATTTTCACTGCCGGCGGTTCCTAAAACACCCGCCAATGCGCCTTGACTGACTTTGAAACTGATTTCTTTGCACGTGCAGGCGAGGTGATTGATCAGCGCCGTGAGCCGCGGATCAACATGATGATGAACCTCCAGATCATGCAGATAAAGGTCTAAAGTTTTTGCCATTGTCAGAGTCCTTTTCAAAATTAATGGGTTGCATTATTGAGCGCTTTGCCAACCACTTCTTTTAAATCTGCCGACAGATTGGGTTGGGAGTAAACATATTTGAGTGCGCTGTACATGAGCTTGGAGCACTCGGGCGTATAGCGTCTCCAATTATCCAGGCAGCGTGCCAGGCGGCTTGATACCTGAGGATTAATTCGATCCAATTTAAGCACCTGTTCGACCCAGAGTTTATAGCCGACACCGTCCGGGCGATGAAATTCAGCCAAATTGTTTTGACAGAAAGCCAAAACAAGTGAGTACACATTATTCGGATTATGAGCGTTATAGCCGGGATAGCGCTCAATGAGGTTTTGAACAACGTCAACAATCGGGCATTCGTCCATGGGCACTGTAGCTGTTGCCTGCAGCGTGAGCCACTTGTTGACAAGCAGAGGCTCTTTGCGCCATTCAGCCTCAGCGGCTTCAAGCAGAGTGAATTTAGTGGGCGAAGCACTGTTGACAATGATGCGCAGCGCATCGAGCCGCTCAGTCAGATTTTTACTGGTTTCAAAAATCTGTCTGGCTCTCAGAAGTGATTTAGCGTTGCCGCCTGCTAATAGCAACTCAAAGCAGAAAGCACGCATAGCTCTTTTGCCCGCTTCAGAAGCCGAAGGCGTGTAAACGGGGTTGGGTGCGTTATCGTCAAAAACACGCATAATCAAATGCGAGAACTGGCGTCCTAATTGTTCACGTAGCGAACGAATGGCCGCACGAATCGCAATCGGGTTAATCATCGGCTGAGATTCAGCGATGCGCATTTCACTCGGCAATGTCAGAGCCACAGCTTTAAAAGCCGCGGAAATGCTTTTATCGGTGAGCATCGATTCAAAAGCGTTTCGGTAATGCGGATTGATCACCATTCGTGTGCCGCGCTCGTAATCGGCCACCATTTCATTAATGCAGATAAGCGAAAGCTCTTCCATGGCTTGAGCCCGATTAAATGCATCGGTATCACACTGGCTCAAAAAGACGAGCTCCTCGGGACTGTAGTTGTAATCCACGATGATCGGAGCTGAGAAATTGCGTGCCAGTGACGGAATGGGTTTTTCTTTTACGCCAACAAACACCCAGGTGTGTTCTTCATCGGTGAGTTCAAGAACGCGGGAAGTACCCTTTGCGGTTGTCTCTGCCTGCAGCTGCAGCGATATCGGTTTTCCCTTGCTGTTAAAAAGTGCAATATCAAAGGGAATGAAGAACGGTTCCTTTTTGCTTTGTCCTGGCGTTGCAGGACACGACTGCGTTAATGTGACTGAGTAGGTAGCCGTCTGTTCGTCCCAATGGGTACGTACCCGAACATGAGGGGTGCCAGCCTGAGAATACCAGCGCTTAAACTGCGTGAGATTACGCATATTGGCTTCAGCCATAGCGTTTAAGAAGTCTTCACAGGTCGCACAACTACCGTCATGCTCCCTGATGTACTGATCCAACCCTCGCTTAAAGCCGTCCTTACCCAATAAGGTCTGAAGCATACGAATGACTTCGGCACCTTTTTCATAAACGGTAGTGGTGTAGAAGTTATTAATTTCTTCATAAGATTCAGGACGAATGGGGTGAGCCATGGGGCCGGCATCTTCAGTGAACTGATGATCGCGCAGGTAGCGAACATCTTCGATGCGTTTAACAGCCCGTGCGGTGCTGTCGCCTAACATATCGGCAGCAAATTCCTGTTCTCTGAAAACGGTCAGGCCTTCCTTAAGCGTCAACTGGAACCAGTCCCGACAGGTCACGCGGTCTCCGGTCCAGTTGTGGAAGTACTCGTGCCCGATAACGCTTTCAATGCGGGCGAAGTCTCGATCGGTTGCTACTTCGGGAGTGGCCAGAACGCAACGGGAATTGAAAATATTCAATCCCTTATTTTCCATGGCGCCCATCGTGAAATCGTCAGTGGCCACAATCATGAAGCGCTCTAAATCCAGCTCCAGTCCGAAGCGTTCCTCATCCCAGGCGATTGCCCGTTTGAGACTTTCCAAGGCAAACTCGGTTTTGTCCAGATTTCTCGGCTCAACCCAAATTTGAAGAAGTGCCTTTTTACCGTTTTTAAGTTGGAATTTTTCTTCACGGCACTTCAAATTGCCGGCTACCAAAGCAAAAAGGTAGCAGGGTTTGGGGAAAGGATCTTCCCAGCAGGTATAGTGCCAATTGCCGTCAAGCTCGCCTTCTTCAATCAGGTTGCCGTTTGACAGCAGAACCGGACAGACGGATTGCGGAGCATTGATTCTGACTGTGAATTTTGCAGAAACGTCGGGCCGATCAGGGTAATAAGTGATGCGGCGGAAGCCCTCTGCTTCACACTGAGTCATAAAGTTGCCGTTTGACAGGTACAACCCCATAAGGGAGCTGTTGGCTTGAGGATTGATGATATTTTCAATTTCAAGCTTGATGTCTTTTGTGATGCCGCGCAGAACCAAGTCCCCGTTGGGCATGAGCGTATATTCGCTTCGATCCAACTCTCTGCCGTCAATGGCGATACGAACCAGTTCCAGATCCCGGCCGTTTAAAATCAAATCGTTGTTGATGCGATCCTCATTGGGGCGGATCATTAAAGTACTGTGGACATGTGTTTGCTGAGGGTGGAGATCAAACTCCAAATACACTGAATCAACCCAATGAGTAGGGGGAATGTAATCTTTGCGGTAAACAGTAGCCGACGCCATGCTCGAAACCTCTGAAAATCAGGACGTTTTTGATACTTCAACTGAGACATTTTAAGCGTTTGAAGAAGAATTTTCTGCTTGAAGCCGAGGATTTTTTTAATTCACAGGCAACGATTTCAAAGGCTTTGAGCGGCTCATGCAGATGCGCTTTTGCCTAATTGAATACTGCCGCATTAACGTGATCGTTCAATAGGCTAAAAGATCGGATTTGCAATATGCAAAAAGAAGCCCGAACATCGCTGTTCGGGCTATCGTGGAAAATTAACGGTGTTTAGGCGCGTTTAGCTAACTCAACGGCCTTACCGATATAGGTGGCAGGGGTGAGCTTCATCAAACGTTCTTTGGCCTCTGTCGGGATGTCCAATTGAGAGACAAACTCGTGAATCGTCTCCGGAGTGATGCCTTTGCCGCGGGTGAGAGCTTTCAACTGTTCATAGGGATGCGGCACACCGTAACGGCGCATAACCGTTTGAATGGCTTCTGCCAACACTTCCCAAGCGTGATCCAGGTCTTCAGCGACGCGCTGTTCATTGAGCTGGAGTTTGCCTAAGCCGCGGGTTAGGGCGTTGTAACCCACGAAGCAATAACCGAAAGCAACCCCCAGATTGCGCAGAACGGTCGAGTCGGTTAGGTCACGCTGCCAGCGGGAAATCGGCAGCTTTTGTGCTAAGTGCGTTAAAAGTGCATTGGCAATGCCCAAATTACCTTCGGAATTTTCAAAATCAATGGGGTTGACTTTATGGGGCATGGTCGAGGAGCCGACTTCACCTTCCTTGAGTTTTTGCTTATAAAAGCCCATTGAGATGTAGCCCCAGACGTCACGGTCCAAATCGAGCAAAATGGTATTTGCACGCACGATGGCATCAAAAAGCTGAGCCATATAATCGTGCGGTTCAATTTGAATCGTGTGGGTATTAAAGGTTAAGCCCAGGCGTTCTTCAACCACTTTTTTCGCAAAAGCTTCCCAGTCTTTTTCCGGATAGGCAATCGTGTGGGCGTTGTAGTTGCCGACGGCGCCATTCATCTTAGCGAGGATCGTCACAGATTCGATAGATTCGATGGCTCTTTTCAGGCGCATGGCCACGTTAGCCCATTCCTTACCGATAGTGGTTGGAGAGGCCGTCTGTCCGTGTGTGCGGGAAAGCATTGGCACTTCAGCCCAGCGGTGAGCGTTTTCAACGAGAGTTTGGTGAATAGAGCGCAGATAGGCCACCAACTCCTTGCGACCTTCGGTGAGCATCAGGGCGTGAGAGGTGTTATTAATGTCTTCGCTTGTGCAGCCGAAGTGGACAAATTCACTGGCTTTAGCCAATTCTGCATCATGCGAGACCTGTTCTTTGATCCAATATTCAACGGCTTTGACGTCGTGGTTGGTGGTTTTCTCAATATCCTTGATTTCTTGGCAGGATTGGACGGTAAAGTTCTCCACTAATCCGCGAAGATAAGCCTTGCCGTGGTCTGAGAGGTGATCCAACTCAGGCAGCTCAGCTTCCGACAATGCAATTAACCATTCAACTTCCACGCGCACACGGGCACGCATGAAGGCTGATTCCGAAAAAATCTCCCGTAAAGCTTCGGTTTGGCGCGCGTAGCGGCCGTCAAGCGGAGATAAGGCAGTCAATGCGGAAAGTTCCATTTTGTAACGTCCTGAAAAAAGAGAAATATACGACGGCAACATTGTATCAAAAGCCACCTGGCCACTAGGCGCTATAACTGTCTTTTTTTTAAAGAAATTTTTAATCTGCGCCCTGTAAAAATAAGTTAACGCGGATAACAAAAACATACAGATGCCAAAAGATTGTTGCGCGAGTCGTGCGTAAACTGCAAACGTAAGCAAGTTAAAGTCTTTTTCCCCTGCGTTACTGCGGTGTACCGCAGGTTTTTTTTCTGCTAAGGAGAAAAATAATGAGAACAAACAAAGCCCTTGTGATTGCAGCTGTAATTTCGGCAGGCTTAATCCCTCTGAGCAGTTATGCCTGGCACGGCGGCCCGTGTTGGGACCGCTACGACGGACCGCAGTGGCATCACGGTTACGATGCTCCGTGCGGCTATTGGGGGGACGCACCGATGAGAAGACATCACTATCGGGGCGGTCCTCGCATGATGCATGATCGCGGAGTTCACACTTTCGGGATGAATCATGAAGAGGCCGTGCACTTTATGAACGAAGTCGGAACGATTTTAGGTGTTAAAGCTTCGGATAAAGCCTGGCAGCAAACGAAGCAGGCTTATGCGCAGCTCGCTCAGGTTCGTTGCGATCATCGCAATCAATGGAAACCGGGTATGACCAGACAGGCCCGATTGGAAGCCAGAAGCGAATTCATGAATAAGCATGCCCAAGCTTTTGATGCTTATGTAAAAGCCAGGGCAGAGCTGCTCAAAGTTTTGGGTGAGGAAAAAATGGCTCAGTTTGATTATGTCGTCAATACCGGCAGTATTCTCGAGCCGCCTATGCCGCCTAAAGGACCTCAACCGGCACCAAAAGCCGCTCGTTAATCAATTGAATTTTCGGCGAAGGACTCTTGGAGTCTTTCGCCTTTGAAATCAGTTTGTTATATCTTTGACACTTCAGACATTGAAGTAGAAAAATTTTTCTGCTATTTTTCGCATTTCTGAGCAAAAGTACTCATCTTTCAGCCAATCATTCTGATATTTAGGACGTATACTCAAAGAGAGAATAGTCATTTGGCTTTGAATTCGTTTTTTTTGTTTTTTGTTGATATACAGATTGGGCAAGTTATGTTTGATCAATTTACGACAGATCCTTACAGTTTTGATGAAGTCACCTCTTCGCCGATCACTCCGGTCACACCTTCTCAAGACGTTTTGCGTTTGGGACGTTTATTGCCGTCTTCCATTTATTTGGGATGCGCAAGTTGGAATTTCCCGGGCTGGAAAGGCATTGTTTGGGGAGAGACAAGCGGTGTAGAAGATTTGACTAAGCGCGGACTATCAGCTTACTGCAAACATCCGATTCTGCGCGCTGTCGGGATTGATTGGTCATTTTTCGGGACTTTAAACGAAATGTCCTATGCGGCGATGGCCGGTCAGGTTGATGAAGGTTTTCGTTTTCTTATTAAAGCGCCTCAGAGTGTAACCGATGCCGTCAAACGTGATCCTAAAGGGCGGTTTCGCTCCCTGAATCAGGATTTTTTGGATTTGCATGCTGCAATGCACGAGTTCGTTTATCCGGTGATTAACGGCTTGGGAGAAAACGCAGGTCCCTTGGTTTTCCAACTGTCTCCTATCCCCAGACCTCTGTTGCCCACGCAGGCCGAGTGTTACAGCTACATTGATCGCATTGCTCAATTCTTTGCGGATTTACCCAAAGAAGTAGAAGGCGAGCGTCCTATTTATGCCGTTGAGGTTCGTACGCTTTCTATTTACACAAAGAGACTGTTAAATGCCTTGCGTCCGAGCGGAGTGAGATTAGTGGTGGGTGTGCATCCCTCGATGCCCGATGTCATTCGCCAGACCGCTGCACTGCGCTACTACGAGGATCCGGAAGCTGAGGGACAGGATTGGAAAATGAACGGACCGCTGGTCGTTCGTTGGTCTCTTAATCCGATTCAGCGCCACGGTGTTGCAAAGATGACCTATGCGCCTTTTAACCGAATTGTCCATCCGGATACCGCCACTCGTGCCGGCATTGTCCATTTGCTCGATGTTGCACAAAAATCCCAGCAAAAGAGTTTTGTGATTACCAACAACAAAGCAGAAGGCTGTGCTCCGCTCACAATGATTGAAATCGCCCGTGATGTCGTCAATAAGTTATCCGGCGAAAAGAACGCTCAACTAGATCCTCGCGCATTGTGAGAATCATCGATATTTCTCCTTTAGTGACACAATCATCGCCCGTTTATCCGGGCGATGATCCGTTATCGGTGAAATTTTGCAATTCGGAAAAAACCATTGTCAGTACTTTTCAAATGAGTGCACATTTGGGCGCTCATATTGATGCTCCGCTTCATTTGAAACGCTGCGGGGATGTTTCTGAAGTTGATCTCTCAGCACTGATAGGCCCCTGCCAAGTCATGCAGGTCAATCGTTGCAAAGCGATTGAGGTGCAGGATTTGGATGAGGTTTGCTGCTCTCGAGTGCTTTTGAAAACAGGATTCGGTCCCCGGGAGAAATGGAGCTCAGACTTTCCTCACCTTTCCGAGCAAGCAATCAGATATTTGGCACAAGCTGGGGTTCGGGTCATTGGAATTGACACCCCCAGTATTGATTCTGAAAGTGATGAAAATTTGTCATCCCATGTTTTAGCTATTGACTCCGGAATGCTCATTTTGGAAAATTTGGATCTAACGGAAGTTGGCAGAGGACTTTATCATCTGGTTGCTCTGCCTTTGAAGATTCAGGGATTGGAAGCCAGTCCCGTTCGTGCGGTACTGATTGATAGCAAGGAGAATCCAATTGGGTAGCATTTTTAAGAAATCATGCATGATTCGTTTCGCGCATTGTGATCCGGCCGGCATTGTTTTTCACCCGAATTTTTTTGTTCTTTTCAATGGCCTTACTGAGGATTGGTTTCGCGAGGGGATGCAGTTGCCTTGGGAAAACATGTCAAGGCAAGATGTATTGATTCCGGTGGTTTCTATTCATTCTGATTTCTTTAAGCCCTTTCACATCGGCGATGTCGGGGAAATGAGACTTTGGGTCAGTCATATCGGCAACAGTTCTTTTACTGTTGAAATTGAGTTCTACCAGGGCGAAGAGCTGCATGTGAAATGCCGCGAAGTGATGGTTTGTATCGACTCTGAGAGCCGAAAATCCACTCCTATCCCCGATACACTGAGACAAAGAATGGCTAATTTTCTTATTGAAGAATAACGGTCTTTAAACACAAAGATTTTCAAAAGACGTCGCCTGTCCCCACAAAAGATTGGCGACGTTTTTTCTTTGTTCAGTCAATCCGCTGACATAAAAAGTATCTTTGCCTTTTCTCTGACTGCCGGTAACCAAACTGCCGGTCTCTGTCAAGCGGTGTTTTAAATGCAGAGATACACCGAGGCTGGGTTCGTAAATATTGACTTCCGGGCCAACAACTGATCGGATTGCCTGCATTAAAAACGGATAGTGAGTACAGCCCAGTACGAGCGTATCGATGTGATTTTCAAGCATCGGATCAATATAACGATGCAAAAGCTGCAGTGTGGCGGGTGTTTGAAAGGCCCCCGCTTCCACACAGTCCATCAAGCCGGGGCAGCCTTGGGTAAATACTGTCGCTTTTTGAGCAAATCGTTGCAGCAGGCTGTTATAGCGAAGAGACTGTGTCGTACGCGTGGTAGCAATCATCCCGATCTTTTGATTTTGAGAAATGGCCACGGCCGGCTTAATGGCGGGCTCCACCCCGATAATAATAGCCTCTGGTCTGTCCTGACGAAGGGTATCAATAGCCTCAGCAGTCGCTGTGTTGCAGGCCACAACCAAAGCTTTAACCTGTTGTTTATCAAAAAGAAAAGCGGCGATTCTTCGAGCTCGCTCAACAATAAAATCGTGGCTTTGGTCTCCGTAGGGGGCAAAACCGCAATCAGCGACATAAAGAAAATCTTCTGCCGGTAAAACCTCTCGGGCTGTCTTGAGGATGGATAATCCGCCCCAGCCTGAATCAAAAAAACCGATAGGTTTCTGATTGTTCATAGCACTTCTCCGTTGCGGTCTTTACGTTTACCGGGTTTCCAAGCACTCAGAAGTACAGCGAAAATGATTAAGGCGGCTCCGGACAATTCCGATAACCCGAAGTATTCTCCGGCAAGCCAACCGATGATGCCTGCAAAAACCGGTTCAAGTGCGTAGATAAGTGTAGCCCTCATTGCACTGACATGCTTTAATGCCCAACCGATACCGAATTGGACAAAACTGACGATGGCAGCAAGCGCTCCTATACATAGAGCGAGACCGGGCGTCCATTCGGTAGGACGGACTGGTTCGTGCCACAAAAGTGTGAAAAGCGCTAAGACTGCTACGGTGATTAACTGCGTAAAACTCAGTTGCAGCGGTCGGCATCCCTGGGTGAAATGGCTGATGGAAAGAATTTCAGCGGCACAAATTAAGGCACTTAAAACGGTCACCCATTCACCGAACTGACCGGAGAGGTTAACGGAGAAGGGATTGGCAAAAAGAGTCATGCCGGTAAAGGCCAATACGATGGTGGCAATTGTGACAGGCTGCGGGACAGATTTGTAAATGAGCCACTGCAGCAGAGGAACAAATCCGACATATAGTCCCGTTAAAAAGGCCGATGTACTGCTCGGAATAGAAGCCAACCCGATGGTTTGTAAAGTATAAACTCCGAAAATACAGCACCCGACAACTAAACCGGCCTTCCATTCGTAACGAGTAATGCGGTTGATACGGCCCCTGAGAAAACAAAAAACAATGAAAGAGGCTAAAACAAAGCGTAATGCAACAATAACAACGGGATCAGCCCAACGAAGGGCTGTCTGAAGAGTAAGAAAGGTCGATCCCCAGAGAAAAGTCACAAAAATGAGTAAAAGCTGAGCGGCAGCTGTTTTATTTTGCATATCGCTTTGAGCTCTCCGCTAAAAAGATTCTCCGGGTTTAAGATAGCGCCACTGGCCGGCAGGCAATGCTCCCAGTACAACCTTTCCGACGCGCACGCGCTTTAAGCGTAAAACTTTTAACCCGACCGCTTCGCACATCCGTCTGATCTGACGCTTTTTGCCTTCTTTCAGAATAAAGCGCAATTCTTCATCGTTGAGCCAACTGACTTGGGCTGGCTGCAGCGCTTTTCCGTCAAGGCTCAGACCAAAATTTAGAAGTGAGAGTGCCTCATCGCTTAACTTAGGCCTCGAACCGTCAAAAGAGGCTACACGAACAATGTATTCCTTTTCAATATCACTTGTTTCACCGATGATGGTTTTTGCGACACGGCCGTCTTGAGTTAAAACAAGCAATCCTACAGAGTCAATGTCTAAGCGCCCGGCCGGGACAAGATGAGCTAAATGAGAACGAGAAAATCGTATGCCGGAATCGTCTCTGTCCCAATGATTTTCTGGGGTAATCAGCACTTTTGCCGGCTCGTACCCATCTTCGGCCTGGCCGCTCACGTAGCCTACGGGTTTATTGAGTAAAACCGTGACCTGAGCGCTTTGTTCTTTCTTAGCTTTTGAAGAAATTTGAATTCTGTCGCTTGGGATCACTTTCATGCCAAGGCTCGCCACTTGCCCGTTGACCTTTACCCAGCCCTTTTCAATCCAGGTATCGGCCTCGCGTCTTGAGGCGATACCCAGTTCACTGATGCGTTTGGAAAGTCTTACAGAATTATCCGTCATGTTAGGCAGCGGCTCGTGACAGACGGTCTTGCACTGCATTCCATGCGTCGCCCGTCGGGGGTGTCTCGATCAAAATGAAATCTGCACCGACACGATCAAGTTCATGCAGGCGAACGTAAAGGATGTGCATGTATTCGGAGGCATCTTCCGGCGCATCAAACCATTTAATGACGTTGGAGGGAGTCGATTGCAGATTGGCTTTAGGAGCCATCACAGCGATTTTTTTATCGTGGTACTTTTCGCATTCAGCCGCAGCATCACTGCATAAAATCACCTTTGTTTTCGGGGCGTAGTGGCTTTTTAAGGAGCCCGAAACCCGAGGGGAGTCTTTTCCGCCGTCAGGAATGGCGCAACCTAAAACCTCTTCGAGCATTTTTCTCGTTACAGCACCGTGGCGCAAAATCTCAGGATGCTCACCGCTTAAATTGATAATCGTGGATTCCACGCCGACCGCACACTCTCCGCCGTCTAAAATAAAATCCACTTTTCCTTTCGGTTTTTCTCCCAAGTCATCTCTGACATGTTGCGCAGTTGTGGGAGAAATGCGACCGAAAGTATTGGCTGAAGGCGCTGCGAGTCCTCGATGGTGTTTTCCGGCAAAAGCTTTGATTAAAGCCATGGCCCAGGGATGAGAAGGACAGCGCAGACCGACAGAATCCTGTCCGCCCGTGATCCAATCGCCGACAGCTTCGGATTTTTTCAGGATCATGGTTAAGGGGCCTGGCCAAAAGCGTCTGGCTAGCACATAAGCGCTTTGAGGAATATTACGGGCCCAATGATCAAGAGCTTCTTCCCCGGTAATGTGCACGATCAAAGGATGAGTGGTCGGGCGATTTTTTGCTTCAAAAATTTTTCTGACAGCTTTTTCATCTTCAGCATTGGCTGCCAAACCGTAGACCGTTTCAGTCGGCATGGCGACAAGTCCTGAACATTCCAGGACGTCAACGGCAGCACGAATGGCTCTTTCATCAACGGGTTGCATTATTGCGGCTCCGGTAAATTCAAAATTCGGGCAACTTCTTTGGCTCGATCCAACGCCTCTTCAAGCGTATGACCCAGACAAGTGATGTGTCCCATTTTACGGGCTCTGCGTGCCTGAGCCTTTCCATATAAATGTAATTTCACTCCGGGGACAGCCAATACACCGGACCAGTCTGGTTCTCGGACATTGTCCCCATCAAACCATATATCGCCTAAAAGATTAAGCATGACTGCCGGTGTGTGCTGCGTGGTATCAGCCAGAGGCTGCCTCGTCATGCAGCGAAGCTGTTGTTCAAATTGGTTACTCCAGCAGGCATCAATGGTTGCGTGGCCGGAATTGTGTGGCCGCGGCGCCATTTCGTTGGCAACGATAGACCCGTCTTGAAGAACAAAAAATTCGACACAAAGAACACCTGTGTACCCCAGAGCATCCACAATTTGCGTAGCGTATTGACGAGCCTGATTTGAAATCTCATCGGTGACGCGTGCGGGCATTACAGTGACAGCCAAGATGCCGTTACGGTGGCGATTTTCACAAACGGGGAATGTAGCAGTCTGACCGTTATATGAACGGGCAACGATGACGGAAACCTCTTTGTAAAGTGAGAGGCGTTTTTCCAAAATGCAGTCCACCTTTTTCAGAGATTCAAAAGCTGCATAGAGTTGCTCACGGCTGTCTACCAAAACCTGGCCTTTACCGTCATAGCCTAAGCGGGCTGTTTTCAAAATCGCAGGAAAAAGTGACTCATCGGCTTTTTCGATGTCTTCTTGCGAGCAAATGCGGCAGTGAGGGGCAACCGGCACGTGAGCAACGCTTTCGATAAAGTGTTTCTCTGTATTTCTGTCCTGAGCAATGGCTACGGCAGAGCCCGGGGGAGCCACAAAGGTATTTTTAGCCAAACGATCAAGTGCCTGAGCAGGCACGTTCTCAAATTCAGTACTGACAGCCGCGCTTTCCCGGGCGAGTTCGTCTAAGCCCTGTTCGCTTAAATAGGCTTGAGCGATATGCTGCAGGGACACCTCTGCAGCCGGAGGTCTTTCTCCGGGCTCCAGCACCGTGACGTGGTAGCCCATGTAGGCCGCTTCAATGGCAAACATGCGGCCAAGTTGTCCGCCGCCCATCATGCCAAGCATTTCTCCGGGGTTTAAAGGCAGTTTCTTTTGCATGGGTTGACTCCAGAATTTAGGCTGGCAAAACCATATTGCGCGCTTTTTCATTTTGCGCACGACGGAAAGCCGTGATTTTTTTCTGTAAGTCTTCAGAGCCCGCCATTGCCAGAATCTGAATGGCAAAAAGAGCGGCATTGCCGGCGCCGGCCTCACCGATGGCAAAAGTTCCTACCGGTACGCCTTTAGGCATCTGAACAATCGAGAGCAAGGAATCTTCTCCGCGAAGATATCGAGACGGGATAGGTACACCCAGAACCGGCAAAACAGTTTTGGCCGAGAGCATCCCCGGCAGATGAGCTGCACCGCCCGCTCCTGCAATGATGACTTTAATGCCGCGTTCCTGAGCGGTTTCTGCATAGCGGAACATTTCATCGGGCATTCGGTGAGCGGAAACGACCTTGGCCTCAAAGGGTACACCGAAGTCTTTCAGGATATCGCAGGCATTTTTCATGATATCCCAATCAGAGTTTGAACCCATAACCACACCGACAACAGGTGAATTTTCCATAATCAGAGTACCTATCAAAAAAATAAGAAGGGCGCGGAAGTTCATTTCCCTTCCGCGCCGGTTGTTGCATTGTCAATCTCTTGCGTTAAGCGACATCACGGTCGGCTAAGCGGCGCAGCGCTTCACGGTATTTTTGAGATGTTTTTTCCAAAATTTCGTCCGGAGCGCGCGGGGCAGGAGGTGTTTTATCCCACGGTTGTGTTTCAAGCCAGTCGCGGACAAACTGCTTGTCAAAAGAAGGAGGAGACATTCCTTCATTGTATTGATCGGCAGGCCAGAAGCGGGATGAATCGGGCGTGAGCACTTCATCCATTAAGCGCACCGTACCGTCATTGTCCAAACCGAACTCAAACTTTGTATCGGCGATGATAATGCCCTTTGTCAAGGCATATTCATAAGCACGGGTGTAGAGCTCGATGGAATAATCACGAATTTGACGGGCCACCTCTTCGCCGACCAACTCTACGGCCTGCTCATAAGAGATATTTTCATCGTGCTTGCCGACTTCCATTTTGGCTGCAGGCGTAAAGATGGGGTGCGGAAGCTTTTGAGCTTGCTTGAGACCGGCCGGCAGCCCAATGCCGCAGACCTTTCCCGTAGCCTGATAGTCTTTCCAGCCGCCGCCGATGATATAGCCGCGAACGACACATTCAATCGGAATCGGTTTAAGCTTCATTGCCACTACCGAGCGGCCCTTGACCTGTTCAACTTCATCTTCGGCCACTACAGTTGTCGGATCAATGCCCGTCAGATGATTCGGAACAACATCTTTGAGTTTTTCAAACCAAAAATCAGTGAGAGCTTGAAGAACCATGCCCTTGTAGGGAATGGGATCATCAAGAATCACATCAAATGCAGAGATACGGTCCGTGGCGATGATTAAAAGTTTGTCATCGTCGATTTCGTAGGTATCACGCACCTTACCGCGATAGATGCGCTTTAAGGAATGCAAAGAGGTATCAAGAATGGGCATGATGTTTGATTCCGTTTAAAAAGTGGTGCTGGCAGCGGCCAACGAATTAACAGATACATTCTAATGATTTTTGAGGTTACTGAGCGCGATTTTGGATGAGTTTTGTCTCAAGAGAAAGGCAAAGAAGCTCAGAGGTTTAAAGCGGCCAGAAACAATCGATGAGAATACCTGCCCAGACGATGAAAACCAGCGCGCAGGCAAAAAGCACTGCACAGCTTCCCATATCTTTAGCTCGTTTGGACAGAGGATGAATGTCCATGCCGATACGGTCAATGGCAGCCTCGATGGCAGAATTGAGAATTTCAACAATCAGCAAGAAAAGCAGTACGGCAATCAGCGAGATGGTCTGCATAAGTGTCACAGGCAGCATCAGTGCAATGACTGTCCCGATCACAAGCAGCCAGAATTCCTGTCTAAAGGCTTCTTCCGATTGATAAGCGGCACGGAATCCGTCTTTAGAGTAAGAAAAGGCGTTGATTAAACGTTTGATCCCACTTTTACCTTTGAGCTCTTTTGCGTCAGCCATTTTTTCAGTAACAGATCAACAAGAGGGGAGCAAGCTCCCCTCGGTAAAGAAAATCAAGCGCAGATTAAAGAACGTTTTGCTTTAATTCGCCGCTTGAGTAGCGCTTGGCCATGGTAAAGAGATCAATCGGTTTGATACGGGCTCCCTGACCTTCACAGCCGAATTCAAGATAGCGCTTCTTGCACAGTTCATAAGCAGCCTTGCGGGCAGCCTTGAGGTATTCGCGCGGGTCAAACTTAGTCGGATTTTCAACCAGGAAGCGGCGCACGGCAGCCGTCATTGCCAAGCGGATGTCGGTGTCAATGTTCACCTTACGCACACCGTGTTTGATGGCTTCTTGAATTTCTTCAACCGGCACGCCGTACGTTTCACGGAACTGACCGCCGAATTCGCGAATTTCGGCAAGATATTCCTGAGGCACAGAAGAGGAGCCGTGCATCACGAGGTGAGTGTTCGGTAAGCGGCGGTGAATTTCTTTGACTCGTTCAATCGACAAAATGTCACCGGTCGGCTTGCGGGTGAATTTGTAGGCGCCGTGGCTCGTGCCGATAGCGATAGCCAAAGCATCAAGCTGAGTTTTTTCAACGAAATCGGCCGCCTGATCAGGATCGGTGAGGAGCTGATCACGAGTCATTTTCGCATCCGTGCCGTGACCGTCTTCTTTGTCACCCTTCATGGTTTCCAAAGAGCCCAGGCAACCCAATTCGCCCTCGACGCTCACGCCGATGCAGTGAGCCATTTCAACGACCTGACGGGTCACATTGACGTTGTAGTCATAGCTTGCAATGGTTTTGCCGTCAGCTTGAAGAGAACCGTCCATCATGACTGAAGAAAAGCCCATGCGAATGGCACCTTGGCAAACAGCGGGACTTTGACCGTGATCCTGGTGCATGCAGACCGGCACATCCGGATACGTTTCAACGGCAGCCTGAATAAGATTTTTCAGAAACAGCTCACCCGTGTAGCGGCGTGCACCGGCTGAAGCCTGCATGATAACAGGTGCTCCAACCTCTTGAGCAGCCGTCATAATGGCCTGAACTTGTTCCATGTTGTTGACGTTGAAAGCCGGCACGCCGTAGCCGTTTTCGGCGGCGTGATCCAGTAATTGGCGTAAAGAGACAATAGCCATGATTGCGATGTCCTAAAGTAAAAAATCAATGCAATTAGGTTATTTTAGCGGTAACCGGCAAAATTGTTAATCAAAACAAAGTTGCAAATCATTTCAGAAAAACTCAGCTTTGCATGATAGAGTCGTTTTTCTTCACCTGGGCTTTAATTCCTTTGAGGATAGCGTCGGCCACTTTTTGCTGATAAGCCGCGGTTTTGAGTTTGCGTTCTTCCTGCGGATTACTGATAAAGGCGGTTTCCACCAAAATGGAGGGAATGCCCGGCGCTTTCAGTACTAAAAAGCCAGCCTGTTCGACCTGACGGCGGTGCAGCGTGTTGATTTTTCCGAGGTACTGCAGCACACTGTGACCCAATTCCAGACTGTAATTGATTTTCCAGGATGTGGTCATGTCGACCAACACAGACTGCAGGCGCTTATCAACTTCTTTAAAGTTTGCACCTCCGATGAGGTCGGCTTCGTTTTGGTTTTTAGCAAGCCATCTGGCTGCCGAGCTGGTGGCACCTCGCTCTGACAAGGCATAAACGGAAGAACCTTTGGCAGAGGGTTTAGTCCAGGCATCAGCGTGGATGCTCACAAAGAGATGAGCTTTTGCTTTCTGAGCAATCATCACTCGCTGGCTGAGACTGACAAAGTGGTCACTTGAGCGGGTCATCACCACCTTCATGCCTTTTTCCCGCTTGATCAGTCTTTCCAGGCGCTTGGCAATGGAAAGTGTGATGTGCTTTTCATAAGTCTTTCTTTTCCCCACCGCGCCGGGGTCTTCTCCGCCGTGTCCGGCATCGACCACAATCACAATGTCACGCTTAGCCTTGGCAGCAGGCTTTGCTGCAGGCGTTTTTTTTGTCTGAGGCGCAGTTTTGGAGGACGATGGAGCCGGCTGTGTCTTGGCTTTTTTGTCTGCAGCAGAAGCTTTTGCCTGATTTTTCGATGCTGCCGGTGCATCAGGCTTTGTTTTATTTTGCGCCAGAAGATCCCCCAAAGGATCGGGAGCCGTTTTCTGACCATTGAGACCGGCAATGACGCCAGCTATGGGGTCTTCGGTTTCAACGGGATAAATATCGAAAATCAGTCGGTATTTGTAGTTGGCAACCGGTTTTAAAGAAAAAACTTCAGGACGGACTTCGCTTTTTAAATCCATCACCAAACGGACAATACTCGGGGTAAATTGCCCGATTCTTACCGATTTGATGTACGGGTCATTGGGCGAGACATCAGAGATCATTTTCTGCAGCTTTGCTGTCAGCGTCAGTCCCTCGATGTCAACGACCAATCGATAGGGCATGGGGGAGCGTACCAGAAAATATTTGAATTTAATCGGCTGGTCATGCTCCAAGGTTACGCGGGTGTACTCTTCGGCCGGCCACATACGCACGTCTACCATCTGAGCGGCATGTGCCGGTCTCATCGGCAACAAAGAAAGCGCCAAAGTACCTGTCGTGGTGCTGATTAGAGTTCTGCGTGAGATGTCCATAGTTTTTTCAACTCATTGAGTACGTTGAGGCCTGTTGCTGAATAGCTGCTAAAGGATGCTTCTCTTCCTTGCTCTTTGGGGATTAATTCAATGCAAAGATCGGCTTTGGGTAGGCATTGTCCTGCTTTTTCGCTCCACTCACAAAATGTGATATGGCCGGGAGCAAAATCATCTCTGAAGCCGGCATCCAAAAACTCCTCCGGGCTCTCGAAGCGGTAAAAATCAAAATGAAATACTTCTATATCGGAGTCAATCTCATAGGTTTCAAGAAGCGTAAACGTAGGGCTTTTAATACGTCCTGTCACGCCAAGAGCCCGCAGTGTCGCACGGGTCAAGGATGTTTTTCCGGCACCCAAGTTTCCCTCTAAACGAATATTAAAACCCTGTGAAACGATCTCATCTCGGTACATCATTAAAGATTGGGCCAGAGAAGTTCCCAATCGGTCAGTGTCATCAGGTGCGGGCAGATAGATCATCACAAAACAAAGAAATTAATGATTTACACAAAAGACCAATTTTAAAGGGCGAGCGTTCAAATTAGTGTACAAAGAGCCTTTTAAATTAAAAAAAAGTGCTGCAGAAGAAATTGGAGAGATAGGGGAGAGAAAAGATGTGGCGATGGTGGGAGCGCAGAGACTCGAACTCTGGACCGACGGATTAAGAGTCCGCTGCTCTACCAACTGAGCTACGCTCCCAAACCTTCAACAAACTTTCGGATGGTGGTGGGTCGTGAGAGACTCGAACTCTCGACCAACGGATTAAAAGTCCGCTGCTCTACCGACTGAGCTAACGACCCGTAGAACTAACGAGCGGGACAAGCCCACAGGTAACGTGTCCAACCGAGTGCGAAATGATGCCTCATCAAAAAGGATTTGTCAAATAAATTTAATAAAAAACTTATCCGAAAGAATGAAGTCCTTTCGGTTTGGCTGTTATAAAAGAATCATTTTAAGATACGAATGTTAGGGTAAACGATAATAAAAATGACACAATAAAGTCTCGACAAATGATCTTTTATAGTGAATAATTCGTCTTGTCAATAAAACAAATTGCCTGAATTTAAGGGAATTGATAGATATTTATATTTTTTATTGAAGTTGAAAATAAAAAATATAAGAATTTAATTCTTAAATAAGTTAGGCCAACGATAACCGCTGAGGATATAAAAATGGCAGAAAAGAAAACGTTACCGCGAGTCGAACGAGTTGAAGGTGAAGAAAGAAAGAAGGCGCTGAGCGTAGCTTTGGCTCAAATTGAAAAGCAATTTGGTAAAGGTTCCATCATGCGCATGGGCGACAAAGGCATGAGTGAGGATATCGATGTTGTCTCAACCGGTTCACTCGGACTGGATCTGGCTCTCGGTGTAGGCGGCTTGCCTCGCGGCCGAATCGTTGAGATCTACGGTCCTGAATCATCCGGTAAGACAACATTGGCTTTGCACGTTGTTGCACAAATGCAAAAAACCGGCGGAACCTGTGCCTATATTGACGCTGAACATGCTTTAGATATTCAATACGCCCAACGTTTGGGAGTGAATTTGGCAGATCTTCTGATTTCTCAGCCCGATACCGGAGAGCAGGCCTTGGAAATCTGTGATGCGTTGGTTCGCTCGGGCTCCGTTGATATGGTTGTGATTGACTCCGTGGCAGCCTTGACGCCTCAGGCTGAAATTGAAGGAGAAATGGGGGAAGCTTTGCCGGGTCTTCAGGCTCGATTGATGAGTCAGGCACTCAGAAAGCTTACTTCTTCGATTAAACGGACCAATACATTGGTTGTTTTCATTAACCAAATCCGTATGAAAATCGGCGTGAGTTACGGCAATCCCGAAACAACGACGGGCGGTAATGCTCTGAAGTTCTACAGCTCTGTTCGTCTGGATATTCGTCGGGTTGGCGCTATTAAAAAAGGTGACGAGGTTGTCGGTTCGGATACTAAAGTGAAGGTTGTGAAAAATAAAGTCGCTCCTCCTTTCAAAACGGCTCAATTTGACATCCTGTACGGAGACGGAATCTCTCACGAGGGTGAAGTCATCGATATGGCTGTAGAACTGAACCTGATGCAAAAGTCAGGTGCCTGGTACAGCTATCAGGGCAATAAAGTCGGTCAGGGCCGTGACAATGCCCGAGAATACTTAAAGAGTAATCCGGAAGTTTTGTCTGAAATTGAAAATAAGATCCGGGAACTCAAAGGTGTTAAGGGTTTGAGAAAGAACGATACGGTGCAAGACAGTGATGCCGGAGTCGAACTTTAATGATGAAACGGGCGGCGGGGAAACTCGCCGCCCGCGCCAGAGCCTGAGCTTAAAAGCTCGGGCTGTTCGCTATTTGGCTCGCCGTGAATACAGTCGGGTTGAATTGCGGCAACGCCTGCGCGCTTACCTTTCAGAAGCTGAGACGGAAGATGATTTGGATTCGCTTCTGGATGAGTTTGAGAAAAAAGGATATTTGTCCGATGATCGTTACGCTCGCTCACGAGTCCGAACTCGTTCGGCTCGGTACGGCAATGCCCGTATCGCGTACGAGTTAAAAACAAGCGGTGTTTCATCAGAAGTAATCGAGCACGCTTTAAATGAAGTTGCAGAAAGTGAAGCAGATCGCGCCCGACGCCTCTGGCTTAAACGTTTCGGGCAACCGCCTCAGGACTTTAAAGAAAGGTCTCGACAAATGAGATACCTCTTGGCAAGAGGCTTTTCAATGGAAGTCGCCCGCAAGGTGATTCATGCGGACGACTTCGATGAATTTTAAAGTCGAAGCTGCAACTAAAGGACTTCGCTTTTAACTAGAGTTTGATGCCTTGTCTTTTTTGAGCTGACAGCAAAGTATTGTGCATCAGCATCGCAATGGTCATGGGACCCACACCGCCCGGGACCGGCGTGATCCACGCAGCCTTTTCTCGGACAGATTCAGTATCAACGTCTCCGCAAAGTTTCCCGTTTTCGTCCCGGTTCGTCCCCACATCAATGACGACGGCGCCGGGTTTGACCATATCTGCAGTCACGTATTTGGCTTTGCCGATTGCTGCGACAAGAATGTCAGCATCCAGCGTGTAACGCTTCAGGTCGGGTGTATGGCTGTGTGTAATTGTCACAGTGGCATTTTCCTGAAGCAGGAGCATGGATAAGGGTTTTCCGACAATGTTGGAGCGACCGAGAATTACGGCGTGCTTTCCTTCAATCGGGCAGTTGATTGCCTTCAATAGCTCAATGATGCCTGCCGGTGTGCAGGGTTTGAAGCCGCCTCCGGTAGTAACGAGCTTGCCGGTGTTATAAATGTGAAAACCGTCCACGTCTTTATTGGGATCAATCGTCTCGAGGATAAGTCCTGCATGCATATGTTCGGGCAAAGGCAACTGTACCAAAATGCCGTCAACACAAGGATCTTCGTTGAGCATTCGGATGACTTCCAGAAGTTCTTCATCCGAGCAGCTCTGCGGGAGCCGTCTCTCAATTGAAGTGATCCCGACTTCTTTACAGGCTCGAACTTTGTTGCGGACATAAACTGCGCTGGCAGGGTTTTCTCCCACCATCACCACGGCGAGAGCCGGAGCTCTGCGAAGCCTGCTCGCCGCTTCTTTGGTTTTCGCTCTGATCTGTTGAGCAATAGCCTTTCCGTCAATAAGTTGAGCTGACATAGTATTCTGTCCTTGTATTAAAAAAAGTCCGCCGGCATAAGCGGACTTTTTGCTCTAAGCAAATGTTGGATTAAATCTGTTTATTGGCGCTCATCACCACACGCATCAAATCGGCCACAGTGCCGGAATTGGTTTTATCCATAATGGAAGCGCGGTGAGCTTCAACCGTTTTGATGGAGATTCCCAAATCATCGGCAATCTGCTTATTTAAACGGCCGGCAACAATTCGCTCCAGAACCTGTTGTTCACGCGGGGTGAGTTTCGAGAGCATTGCTTCATTTAATGATTGACGCTCGCTCTTGACGCGTTGTTCGCGAGCTTCGGAAAGTAACCGGGAGATCAGAGGCAAAAGAGACTCAATTTTTACCGGTTTTTGCAAAAAGTCTGCCGCTCCTTTTTTGAGTGCATTGACAGCCATCGGCACATCACCGTGTCCGGTTAAAAAGACGATAGGAATAGTGGCTTTTCTGGCAATGAGATGATCCTGCACCTCGGTGCCGGGCATACCGGGCATCCGTTGGTCAAGCAACAAAACCGCGATAGCGTTCGGGTCGTATTTAGCAATGAAGGCCTCACCGCTGTCATAAGCTTCAACACGGTAATCCTGTGATTCCAGAAGTCTGCGCAACGAGTCTCTCACATCAGCGTCATCATCGACGACGTAGACGGTGCCTAAAGGTTCTTTGCGGATATTGTCAAAATTGAATGCAGGAAAAGACATAATTTTCAATAAGGGCAACTAGCCGAAAATTTTGGTACACATCGTTTCATTTTAAACTGTTTCTTTTTTTTCTGAGGGCAGTGTCAGTGTGAAAATTGTGCCGCGGCCGATATTGTCCGAAATGGTCAGTCGTCCATGGTGCAATTCAACAATGGTGCGGCAAATATTTAAGCCCATCCCCATGCCTGATGATTTGGTGGTAAAGAACGGGTCAAAGAGCTGAGACTTGTGTTCATCATCAATGCCCGTGCCGTTATCGGCTACTTCAAAGACCACATGATGATTGATGTCGGAGTAGATCGTCAATGAAACTTCCGGTTTTTGTCCCTCTATGCCGACACTGGCTTCAATCCCGTTTTTTATCAGGTTAAGAAGAACCTGTTCGATCATAATTTCATCGCACCAAACATTGCTGAGGTCAGGGGCCAGATAATACTGAAGCTTGGCATTGTGGCGTCGGGCCTGAATATTGGCTAATTCCATCACTTCCTTAACCAGGTTGGAAACGGGAATAGATTCCATTTTCGGTTCGCTGCGTTTGGTAAAGGAACGAATGCGCTGAATAATCCCGGCTGCCCGCTGAGCCTGAGCTTCAATTCGGGAGACAGAGTAAAACATTTCATGCTCTTCGGGAACGCCCGCTTTTTTCATCATGCTGGCAACCACATAGGCGTAATTTGAAATGGCCGTAAGCGGCTGATTGAGTTCGTGGGCAAGCGAACTGGCCATTTCACCCATAGTGACTAACCGAGAATTTAATTCCGAGCGGGCTTGCTGTTCGACCAACAGATTTTCATTTTTTCTTCTTTCTGTGATGTCAGAAAGGATTTGCAGTCGAACGGCCGTGCGGTCTGTCCAGGTAATGGTTCTTTCGTGCAGCTCGAACCAACGGTCTAAATTTTCCAGGTAGATATCTGTTGAGAGATCCGTAGCGTCCTTTGCTTTCTTTTCACCGACCTGGTTAACGAGCTGTATATGAGCCTGCAAGTGACCGCCACTGTCTTCCCCAAAAAGAGCGTCATAGACAGAATTCGAAAACAGTAAGACATTACTTTGGGGGTCAACCACACTGATGGCATCCTGCATGGATTCCAAAACGCGTGTGAAGCGCTCGTGCGCAGCGGTTACTCTTTCCTGAGCCTGACGAATTTCAGAAATATCCGTCAACGTCCAAAGCCATCCCAAGTGAGTTCCTTCCACAGTAATCATTGGAGAGATGTGCAGAAATGCGCTGAATGTCGAACCATCGGGTCTCATCGGATGAAATTCATAACTTGTGGAAGTCATCTGTCCGCGCTGAACGGCATCGAATAACTCCATCAGCCGAAAACCTGCATCACCTTTGGGCCAATAGGAATAGGGAGGCAGCTGACCGATTAAGTGCTCGTTGGAGCCGATTCCCAAAAGATCGGTAAAGGTTTTATTGGTATAAACAATTCGACCGTTTCGGTCAGTCACCTGAAGGCCTGAGAGCTGACTGTCGGCGATTGTTTTTCTTAAGGCAGATTCGGCTCTCAGAGCCGTCTCGGTGCTGTTTTGGCGCCAATTGAATCGAATCAGTCCTAAAAGAGCCACAATTAAAAAGATTCCCAAAGCACTGATCACCCAAAATAAGGTATTTTGAGTCAATAGCCCTTGAGCATAACTGGAAACCTGCAGTTCAAAACCGGCCGGCAGCGGTGCCAAAGACATTCTGTAAGTAATACTCTCACGTCTGGAATCCGTGCTGGCTGCAACAATTGTTTTATCCTCGTAGAGCAAACTGATTCTGAACGCTGAGTCACGTCGTCCTTGAGTGGCTTGCCTTAAAAGTGACCAGATTGATAGGCGGGAAATCTGCAGATAGTGCGAGTTTCCGAAGGTGACCGGAGCGACCAGGTCAACGAAGGGTGAGCCTTCAACCGGCAGCGAATATGGTTCGGAAAAAGACGAAGCACCGGTCCGTTTGGTTCTTAAGATTGCTTTTTGTGTACCGGTGCGGTTATAGAGTTGACCGACACTGGAAGTGATGTCTCCGAAAGGATGAGGCGAGGCAAAAGAAGAAACGACGCGATTGGCTGAATTTAAATAATTAATTTCAAGAATTTCAGCCCGCTGTTGCATAAGCTCTCGGGCTTGTTGCTCAAGACGAGACGCACTTTGCTTAAAAGTTTCTTCCGCTGGCAGAGTACTGTGGAGCTGGTTGAGCCGTTCAAGATCGGAAGTCAGGCGGATGGAAAACGCCTCTGCCCAAAGTTCTGTAGTTTGGTGCAGCTGCGAGTATTGTGATTTTTCATCTTCGGATTGAATGACACGTCCGATAAAGAGCAGTCCGATAATGACGCAAATAAGCATAATCCAGGTCATGATGACCCCGAACATGCTTTGTCCTCTAAAAGTCTTATCGCCTAAACTTTTAAACGTTTCAACAGCGAAGATTGGTGTTGCGCTTTGCACAGTAAACAAAAAAGAAAAATTCCTAACACTGAATAATAACTGTCCTTTAGAATTCGTGCTGTCAGAAAATGCTTTCCGAAGAGGTTTTTATGGATCAATTGGAACTCAAAAAAGCGGTGGGTCGCGCCGCGCTCGAATATGTCAAACCCGGTGAAATTCTAGGGGTTGGGACGGGCTCCACTGTGGACTGTTTTATTGATGCCCTGAAAGAAAGCGGTATTGAAGTGCCGGCTTGCGTTTCAAGCAGTATCCGTTCGACGAAAAAATTGCAGGCTTACGGCTTTAAAATGCTCGATCTTAATGAGGTGGATCGAATCAGTGTTTATATCGACGGTGCCGATGAAATTGATCCTCACTTTGCCATGATTAAGGGGGGCGGCGGAGCACTCACCCGAGAAAAAATTGTGGCCATGGTTTCCGAGCGTTTTGTTTGCATAGCCGATGAATCGAAAAAAGTTGAAGTGTTGGGTAAGTTCCCGCTTCCTATCGAAGTTATCCCGATGGCAGTCAGAGCTGTGAGCCGGGAAATTGAGAAATTGGGCGGTCGTCCTGTCTTAAGAGACTTTACAACGGATAACGGCAATAAGATTCTCGATGTGCACGGTTGGCAAATGGCCGATGCCGTTCAGTGGGAAGAGCAGCTTAATCAAATCGTCGGCGTAGTGACTGTCGGACTTTTTGCCAAACGGGGAGCGGACGTTTTACTGCTCGGAACGAGTGAAGGCGTAAAAACCTTTTTCCCCTAAAAATATCGGGCACCCAAAGGTGCCCGATCAACGAAATTATTTCGGAGGCGTATAGTTCGGAACGGCTTCCACACCGTCGCCGAACAGATACTTTTGCATCTGGTTGAGCAAATGCTTTCTGGCCTGCGGATCGGCCAGGTTAAGTTGGTATTCGTTAACCATCATGGTTTGCAAACGAATCCATTCATTCCAAGCTTCTTTGGAAATGTTTTCGTAAACTTTTTGTCCCAGAGGGCCGGGCAGTGGAGCAAAATCGAGCCCTTCGGCTTCTTTTTTGAGTTTGAGACAGTGGACCATGCGAGCCATACTGATTGTCTCTCCTATTGTTAATTGAAACTGTCGTCTATTGTAAGAATTCGGCAAAAAATTGTCTTGAGAGAATGTGAGGATTAAACGGTGAGCGGCAATAGTCTTCGTGATCAGTTAAGCGGATTAATACTGGAGCGTCAGAAAGCTCGGGAAAAGGCTCAATTACCGAAAAAAGAGGCCAAAGAGACAACTGCCGGAGTGCAGTCTGCTGCGGCGTCCAAAAATAAAGCTGCGGAACAAAAAAATGGAGGGGAAAAAGAGCCCTTTGCCTCCGTACGTCCTCGCCTGACTCCTATGCCGGGATTGCCGGTTTCGCTGAGAGCCAAAGAAATCATTGAAGCCATTAAAAAGAATCGGGTACTGATTCTTTGCGGTGAAACAGGCTCCGGGAAAACCACGCAGTTGCCGAAGCTGTGCGTTTTGGCAGGGCGCGGTCGAAAGGGGAAAATTGCTCATACTCAGCCCAGACGAATTGCAGCTTCTTCAATTGCCAGGCGTTTGGCAGAAGAAACCGGCACAGAGCTTGGGCAGTGGGTAGGTTTTAAGATTCGCTTTACCGATAAGACAGATCCTACAGCCAAAGTAAAGCTGATGACAGACGGGATCTTATTGGCAGAAACGCAAGGCGATCCATTGCTTAAAGCCTACGATACGATCATTATTGACGAAGCTCACGAAAGAAGTATCAATATTGATTTTCTGCTTGGATATTTAAAGGGGTTACTGAAAAAAAGACCTGAATTAAAGGTGATTGTTACTTCAGCCACCATTGACAGTGAGCGCTTTGCAAAACACTTTGCAGACGAAAAAGGAAACCCAGCTCCGGTTCTGACTGTATCAGGCCGAACCTATCCGGTGGAAATACGCTATCGGCCTCCGGAAGATGAGGATGAAACCGATGATAAGAGTTGGATGAACGCCATCTCTGAGGCTTGCGATGAGCTCTGCCATGAAGGGCCGGGCGACATTTTGGTGTTTCTGCCCGGTGAAAGAGAAATCCGCGAAGCGGCAGAGGCTCTGTCGCACTCGCAGCCTCCGACAACAGAAATTCTGCCGCTTTACGCAAGGCTTTCGGCGGCCGATCAGGAAAAGGTTTTCAAGACAAGCGAGAAGCGCAGAATTGTTTTAGCGACCAATGTAGCGGAAACCTCAATTACTGTGCCGGGCATCCACTATGTTGTGGATACGGGGCTAGCCCGAGTCAAACGTTATTCCTATCGAAATAAAGTCGATCAGCTTTTACTTGAACCTGTAAGTCAAGCTTCGGCCAATCAGCGTTCGGGCCGCTGCGGGCGTGTTGCCAACGGTGTCTGCATTCGTCTCTACAGCGAAGAAGACTTCGCAAGACGGTCAGCTTTTACCGATTCGGAAATTATGCGCACCAATCTGGCTGCCGCCATTTTGAGAATGAAGTCTCTTAAATTGGGAGATGTTCGAGCCTTTCCTTTTGTTCAGGCTCCTCCCAATCGGGCGATTGCCGACGGTATTGCTCTTTTAAAAGAACTCAATGCACTCAACGAAAAGGAGCAACTTACGGAAATCGGCAGGGCATTATCAAAGCTTCCCGTCGATCCTAAGGTGGCGCGCATGCTTTTGGCTGCTAAGGACAATGGGGCGCTTGCCGAAGTTTTAATTATCGCCAGCGCGCTCTCGGTGCAGGATCCCAGAGAAAGACCGCTGGATCGTCAGGAAGCTGCCGATAATGTTCATCGTTCAATGGCTGACGATAAAAGTGATTTCACGACTTTTGTGAAGCTGTGGCGCTACGTTCAAAATGCCATGGAGCACAAAGAAAGCAACAGAAAATTAACAGAAGAATTCAGACGAAAATTCTTAAGCCCCCGCAGGCTGCGTGAGTGGCGTGATGTTTACCGACAGCTCAAAGAACTTACCGCAGAATTAGGTTGGAAAATAAACGAAAAAGAGGCCAATTACGAGCAGGTTCACACTTCTCTTCTGACGGGGCTTTTAGGCAATTTAGGCTACAAAATGCCTGATGCCGAACCCAAAGCAGCGCCTTTTTTAGGAGCTCGAGGCATTAAATTTTTTATCTGGCCGGGTTCTCCCCGAGTGAAAAAGTGCGGTCGTTGGATTATGGCGGCCGAGTTGGTGGAAACTTCCCGATTATTTGCCAGAACTGTAGCCGATGTTGATCCGCAATGGATTGAAAGAGTGGGCTCTCATTTGATCAAAAAGAGCTACTCAGAGCCTCATTGGGAGAAAAAAGCCGGTGCGGTGATGGCCATGGAAAAAGGAACGGTTTACGGTTTGACCGTTTATTCGCAGCGCAAAGTGACCTACACGGATAAAGATCCTGCGCTTTGCAGAGAGCTCTTTATTCGTGAAGCCTTGGTCAATGGAGAATTCGAAACTCAGGCACCGTTCTTTAAACACAATCAACAGTTGGTTAGAGAAATCCGAAATCTGGAACATAAAGCCAGACGTTTGGATGTGTTGGTCGATGATGAGCTGATGGTTCAGTTTTATGACTCTCATTTGCCTCAGGAGGTTGTGAGCGCTGTAACTTTCGAGCAGTGGAGACGAAAGGCTGAAAAAGACAATCCTAAATTGCTTTATCTGTCGCGCGACGAGTTAATGCGGCATGAGGCTAGCGGTATTACAACGGAGTACTTTCCAAAGGCAATGCAAATGCGCGGTGTTTCTATGCCGCTAACTTATCATTTTGAACCCGGCAGTCCCAGAGACGGTGTGACGCTCGCTGTACCGCTTTATGCTTTGAACTTAGTCGATGAGATAAAGACTCAGTGGCTTGTCCCCGGAATGCTTAAAGAAAAGGTTCAGCTTTTGCTCAAAAGCCTGCCTCAGCGTTACCGCAGGCATTGTGTTCCTTTGGCTGAGTATGCTAAAGGATTTGTGCAGAGAACCGAGGCTTTAATCGGTCAAAAGCCCTTATTGCAGGTATTGTGCGAAGACATAGAGCAACAGTGCAGTCTGCGTCCTAAGCTTGAAGACTTTAAACTCGAGCAGCTGCCTGCTCATCTGATCATGAATTTTAAAGTCATTGATGAGCATGGCCGCCAACTGGAAATGGGGCGAAATTTAGCTCAATTAAAGTCTGAGCTAGGTTCTCAGGCACAGAAATCTTTTCAGCAGGTGGCCTCCCAGGACGATAGCCTGTCACAGGAATACGAGCATGAAATTACTCAGTGGGATTTCGGTGAACTGCCTGACATTATGGAAATAAAACGCAAAGGGCAGTCTCTGATCGGGCATCCGGCGTTGGTTGATCACGAAACTTTCTGCTCACTGGAGGTTTTCGATAATCCCGACGAAGCTTCGCGTCAGCATCAAAAGGGGCTGCTGAGACTATTTAAGCTGCAGCTCAGAGAGCAAATCCGCTATCTGGAAAAAACGCTTAATTTACTGCAAAGTGTGCAGATACAGGCGGCGATGCTGGAACCTCTGGCGAAGGTTTTTGACAATTTTGAGTCAATGAGGGACTCTGTCGTTGATGCCTCATTGAAGCAGTGTGCATTATTGGATCCGTTACCTGCGAATGCTCAGGAGTTTGAGCAAAGAAGGCAGCAAGCCAAAGGCAAACTCAATTTAATTGCTCAAGATATTTCGAGGCTATTGGGTGAAATTGTTTCTGAGACCTCCCTGGTCGTGAAGAAATTGAAAACTTGTCCTGACAAATGGGTAACGGAAGATATTAATCATCAGTTGGAAAAGCTCTTTTTTAAGGACTTTTTGCTTAAAATTGACTTCTTGCACCTGTCGTACTATCCCCGCTATTTGAAGGCGATTTTATTGCGATTGGATAAGCGTCGAGATGAACCTCAGAAAGATGCAGAGAAGATGCGCGATGTTGCGCGATTTGTGACGATGTATGAACGAGAACTTGCCAATCGCAAAGGCGTATCCGATAGTCGGCTGGATGAATTTCGTTGGATGATCGAAGAGCTCAGAGTCTCGCTTTTTGCTCAAAAGCTTAGAACGCCTATGCCTGTCAGCGTTAAACGACTCGATAAAGTGTGGTCATCTATTAAGTATTAAAAAAAGGAAGATAAGACATGGAATCCATGCCGATTCGCCCAGCATTTTGGAATATCCCTATTTGGGCGGAAATTGGAGTTTATATTGTCGGCTTAGTGGCTGCTGTGGCCTGCGTGATCGGAATTTGCCAGTGTATCCGCTTGTGGCGAGCCGGCAAACCGTTGCCATTGCCTCAGGAGAAAAAGGAGCGCTTTTTGGGTCTTTGGCGTGATGCCTTTATGCATCGTCGTCTTTTGAAAACTCCAGGCGGTTTAATCCACTTTTGTATCTTTTGGGGATTTGTCTTCCTGTTTTTCGGCACCGCAACGGCCGTGCTTGACTGGGATATTGCACACTATATTTTTGATGTCCGCCTGCTTCAGGGAAACGTTTATCTCGTCTATAAATTTATTTTGGACTTGGCAGGTCTCTTCTCTCTTATTGCATTGGCTGTTGCAGCCTGGAGGCGTTTTGCCCTCAAAGGCAAAAGGTTAGAGCGTTCCTGGCGCTTTGCCTGGATTCTTACTTCTCTGGCACTCATTATTCTGACCGGTTTTATCGTTGAAGGTTTGAGATTGGCTGCTCAGCAGCCCGAATGGGCCGTTTATTCACCGGTGGGGTACGTTTTCTCTTTAATTTTCCTCAAAATGTTTACCCCTGAGCAGCTGCAGGGAGCTCACTTTACCTGGTGGCTGGTTCATGGAGCCGGCGCATTGATTTTTGTGGCGCTTATTCCGTTTACTTTCTTCGGACATATGTTTAAGACCCCTGCCAATATTTATTGGAGAAAGCTGGCTCCCAAAGGGCAATTGGCCAAAATCGAGGATATTGAAGAGCAGGAAACGTTCGGGGTGTCTGATTTCAATCAGTTTACCTGGAAGCAACGCCTGGATTTTGATGCCTGTACAGAGTGCGGACGATGCTCAGAAGTTTGTCCTGCATTGCGTTCCGGTGCACCGCTTGATCCCAAAGCTCTGGTTATGGCTTTAAAAAAGCGTTTACACCACCCCAACGATAAAACACTTATCGGAGAAATTGTCAGTAAAGAGGCGCTCTGGAGTTGTACGACCTGCGGAGCTTGTATGCAGGCCTGTCCTGCGAGGTTGGATCTCCCGTCGACAATTGTGGATATGCGCCGACATATGGCTTTGGAGCTGGGTGAATTCCCTGCCGGTTTGACAAAGGCACTTCAAAACACCCAGAGTGTGGGCAATCCTTGGGGTATGGATCCGGCTTCTCGCTTGGATTGGGCCAAGGGGCTAAAGGTTCCTGTGGCTAAAGAAAATCAGCCTGTTGACTATCTTTACTGGGTCGGGTGCTCTGCTTCCTATGACCGCCGCGCTCAGAAGATTGCCCGAGCAATGGTGAAAATTTTAAATGCCGCAGGTGTCTCTTTTGCTGTAATGCAGGAAGAACGCTGCCACGGAGACTTTGCCCGCCGAAGCGGTGAGGAGTATACCTTCCAATTGGCTGCGCTCGAAAATATTGAGAATTTGCACAAATATCAATTCAAACGTATTTTGGCTCACTGCCCTCACTGTTTTAACACGTTGAAAAATGAATACCCGCAGTTCGAGGGCGGTCAGTTTGATGTGGTAAGCCACACTCAGCTGATTTTGGAATTGATTGAATCGGGCCGTATTAAGCCCAAACTCAAACAGGCCGAGAAGGTGGTTTTCCACGATCCCTGCTATATGGCTCGGTATAACAACAGTGTCGGTACTCCCAGAAAAATCTTAGACAGTATTGAGGGGATCACTCGTGTAGAAAATCTTGAGCGCGGTAAAACGGCTATGTGCTGTGGCGCAGGCGGCGGTCAGATGTGGATGGAAAGCTCAACGAAAAAAATTAATTTCATCCGCTTAACGGATCTGCGTAAATCTGCCTCTACGGTTGCAGTGGGCTGTCCCCATTGCCTTACGATGTTTGAAAGTGCTATGAGTGACGATAAGGTTCTCTCCGGCATGGACATTATTGAGTTGTCTGAGATTGTCGCTGACGGCTTAAACGAAGAGGCCCAAAATGGATGAACGGCTCAAGCAGTTTTTAACCTATGCGACCATCGGCGTTGTTAACACCGGTATCCATTGGGGTGCTTTTGCCTGTTTTTACAGTTTTTTGGATTGCGCTCAAAGTACTTCAAATCTGTTGGGCTTTATGATCGCCGTCACCTTTTCTTATGTGATGAACGCAAAGTTTACCTTCAAAAAGGAACAAAATTTGTCCGGATACATCAAGATGGTGGCGGTGATGGCTTCTATTACGTGGGGAATCGGCTGGTGTGCGGATCAAAGCTCATGGTATCCGTTAATTACCCTCGTGCTTTCTTCGGCCACCAGCCTTGTACTCGGATTTATCCTGACTAAATTGCTTGTTTTCCGTTAAGGTTTGCTTGAGGATTCTTTTTTGCGGAAGGATCCTCTAACCATTTCAAACTTAAAGAATCGGCATTCAAGCGGTCCGTTAAAAATCACAATTTTTCTGGATTCAGACAATCGCATCTGATTGGGCAACTTGCGATCGCTTGTGAGCATCCAGGCTGTCCAGCCGGAGAACTGCCGCTTCAGGTTATCGGCAACATTTTTCATCATTGAAGCGACGGTTGCGCTTTTCGGGTTGGATTGCTCGCCGTAAGGCGGATTGGTGACGATGATTCCGTTTTCGTGACAGGGACTAACCTCACGGGCATCGCATTGAGAAAAAGTTAATCTGCCGTCATCAAGCAGAGCCTGCAGCCCGGCTCGCTGAGCATTGCTTTGCGCTTTGCTCACTACAATCGACGAAATGTCGCTTGCGCAAATTTTGACCGGTACGTGCAGATTAACCTCTGCCTTGGCATCTTCTTTCATCTCATTCCATTCATCGAGATCGAAAATGTGTAATTTTTCAAATGCAAAAGAACGGTTGAGACCGGGAGCGATGCCGCAGGCAATCTGAGCGGCTTCAATTGCAATGGTGCCTGAACCGCAGAAGGGATCCTGCAGCGGCTCGTTGGGATTCCATCCGGACAAAGCTAAAAGTCCTGCCGCTAAGTTTTCTTTTAACGGAGCCTCGCCTTTTTCGACACGCCAGTCCCGTTTAAAAAGGGGTTCGCCTGAAAGGTTCAGATAAAAGGTGCAGTAGCGCTCATTGATGAACGCATGAATACGCACATCAGGGTTCGTTTTTTCAATACTAGGGCGTCTGCCGCAACCCTCTCGGAAACGGTCGCAAATCCCGTCTTTAATACGAAGAGTTGTGAAATCCAAACTTTCAAGAGGCGAGCGGTGAGCCGTGACATCGACTCGAATTTTGGCATCAGAGTCAAAAAAACGCTCCCACGGTAAAACATGGGCCATGTCATAGATGTCATGGCTGTCATAGTATTGGCGGGAGGCAATACGCAGCAAAATACGGCTCGCGTAGCGGCTTCTCAGGCAGGCAGCCATTGCCAGCGACAGAGGTCCCTCAAAAAGCACACCGCCGGCATTTTCTTTAATTTGTTGGGCTCCCAGCGCTTTAAGTTCGTTGGCCAAAATAGGTTCAAGCGTGCGGGGACAAACCGCAAAAAAGTGGTAGGCAGGCATGACGATTATTTCCTATGGGTGGCGTGTGCGAGAAAAACACATAAAGTTTTCAGTTCAGACCAGACATCATCGCGGTTCTGTACAGTGAGGCCCTTTGCCAATCGATCAAGGTCGGCACAGCGCGCGAGCATATTGGCAATTTTTGCAGGAGTTGAACGTTTGGCAAGCTGTGAGGTAAGCGCCCGAGTAGAGGGCATGACAGGAGCCATTCGGTCAATGGTTAATGCAAGCGTGTCACGCAAAAAACTTGTCAGGCGCATCAGAATCAAGGGCATCGGTTCGTCTTCTGACTGCATACCGCTCACGGTACGGGCAGTGCGGGCAACGTCAGCCTGAGCAATGGCTTCCAAAAGGTCTTCTACGCTATAACGCGAGACATTCATAACACAGTCTTCGACTTCTTTCACAGTGAGCTCTTTGCCGGGATAAAGAAGCTCGAGCTTCATCAGTTCCTGCTTGGCAGCCATCAGATTGCCTTCAGTTTGTTCGGCAAAAAATGAAAGTGCCTGATCCTGCATGCTTTGTCCCTGTCTTTGCAGACGTTGCTTAATCCAGGCCGGGTATTGTGCTCTGGCAATAGGTTGGCAGGAGATCACATGACCGCAGGCAGCCAGTGCTTTAAACCAAGAAGCTTTTTGGGTGGAATAGTCCGTTTGAGTTAAATGAATCACGGTCACCGTTGAGTCAATTTGAGGAACGAGCTGCGCAAATTGAGCCAGAACTTTCGCTCCTTTTACACCGGGACCTGATGACAAAAATCTTAATTCAATAATTTTTCTGTCATCAAAAAGAGATACAGAACTCGCAGCATCAATCAAAGGCGACCAGTCGCTCGTAGAGCTCAACGCCAGGACAACCCGCTCGCTATAACCTAAGTCTTTGGCTGTTTTTCTCAGTAAATCACCGGCTTCCAGAGCAAGAAGAGGTTCATCACCCAAAATGATCCATAGCGGTGACAAACTGCCCTGGGCGCGTTCGCGTTCAATGACCTTAACGAGATCTTCGCTTCTAATATTCATCCGTGATGGCTTCAACGGTGGTTAAACGACTGAGCAGCTGCGAGATCAAGTCCTGCTGCATTTCGTTATAGAGCACATTTTCCTCTGCGGCTCGGGATAAGTACTCGTCGTCGTTGTAGTACATATTGCGCGAGGCAGAGAAGGTTGTGGGCGGGAAGAATTCGTTTCCGTCAGGATCAACGAGGCGGAAAGTCATATTGAGCGTCAGTTCGTACTCTCTGGCTTCGCCTTCCATGTTAAGAGATACCACTTCACGATGTCGTCCCGAAGAAAGCAATTCCAAAATGGCTTGAGCGCCCTCAGCCTCGGGCAATACTTTGACATTGGTAGAGGCGGCAATCATTCGTCTGATATCGGCTGCCACTTTGTTGTTGACCGGCATATTGACGTAAAGAGTGTCAAAAGGCAGCGTCACATGTCCGCGTAAATGCCAGCCGCAGCCGCTTGCCATTAAGGTTGAAAAGGCAAGGGCAGAAAAAAGAAATGAGCGTCGGGCCAAAGCCATGATTGAATTTCCAAATAATGTATGTTGTTAGAACAATAGGCTCATTATAGGGCAAAAAAGTCCCAAAGCTCGGGACAGCTTCGGGACTTTCAATAGCGGCACCGGACCGAATTAAGCAGCCACAATGTTCACAAGTTTCTTCGGCACAATGATGATCTTTCTGATCGTCTTGCCGTCAGTGAATTTCTTCACATTTTCATTGCTCAAAGCAGCCCGCTCAATTTCTTCTTTTGCCGCTTGGGCAGCAACCGTCACTGAGCCGCGCAGCTTGCCGTTAACCTGTACGACGAGCGTCATTTCGTCAGCAACGAGTGCTTTTTCGTCGACTTCAGGCCAGGGAGCATCCAAAATGCTGCCGAGTTCAGCCTCAAAGTGCAGATCCTGCCACAATTGCGTCGTGATATGCGGAGCAATCGGGTAGAGCGTACGAATGAGGATGCTTGCGCATTCCTTCAAAACGGCATCAGCAGTGGCGCCGGAGCCGATTTTTGCACTTTCAAGCGTATTGAGCATTTTCATCGTTGCAGAGACAACCGTGTTGTACTGCATACGATCAATGTCAGAAGTTGCTTGCTTGAGAGCCTGATGAATATCACGGCGCAAGTTCTTTTGCTCAGCCGTCAGTGCCTGAGTGTCAACCGCAGAGGCGGCAGCGACAGTGTCTTTATTCTTGTAGCACCAATTCCAGAGTCTGCGCAGGAAACGGAAAGTTCCTTCAGCACCGGAATTGCTCCAGGCTGCCGATTGATCCGGGGGACCGGCAAACATCACAAAGCTGCGAGCCGTATCGGCACCGAATTTATCAATAATGGTCTTCGGTTCGACAACATTATTTTTGGACTTACTCATCTTTTCGACGCCGCCCATGGTGACGGGCAGACCGTCATCTTTGGCAATGGCACGAACAGGACGAGCTTTTTCGTCATAGAAAATTTCAATTTCATCCGGGTAGTACCAACGTTTTTTGCCGTCGGGCATTTCACGGTAGTAGCACTCGGCAGTCAACATACCCTGAGTGAAAAGGCGGGTGAAGGGTTCATCAAACTTCACCAAGCCGAGGTCACGCATCACCTTAGTCCAGAAGCGTGCATAGAGTAAGTGCAGCACAGCGTGTTCAATACCGCCGATATACTGATCAACCGGGGCCCAGTAATCATTGCGTTCGTCAACCATGGCCGTATCGCAGTCATGGGAGCAATAACGCATGAAATACCACGAAGAGTCCACAAAGGTGTCCATCGTATCGGTTTCGCGCGTAGCGTCGCCGCCGCAAACCGGGCACTTACACTTAAGGAAAGACTCACACTTATTTAACGGGTTACCGGAACCGTCGGGAACAAGATCGGTCGGCAATACAACCGGGAGATCCTTTTCGGGCACGGGCACCGGGCCGCAGTGCGGACAGTTAATTATGGGAATCGGTGTACCCCAATAGCGCTGGCGGCTGATACCCCAGTCACGAATACGGAATTGAGTGCGCTTTTCACCCAAACCCTTAGCTTGAAGTGCTTCGGCGATCTTATCAATGCCCTGGTGGACTGTCAGACCGTTAAATTCACCGGAATTGACTAATTGAGTCGCATCGCTTTTATCGGCGTACCACTCTTGCCAGGCTTCGGTTGAGTATTCCTTGCCGGGCATGCTGACCACCTGCTTGATGGGCAGGCCGTACTTCTTGGCAAATGCAAAATCACGTTCGTCATGCGCAGGCACACCCATCACAGCGCCTTCACCGTAACTCATCAAAATGTAATTGCCGACCCAGACAGGTACCTCTTCGCCGGTAATCGGGTGTTTGACACAAAAGCCTGTCGGGACACCCTCTTTTTCGCGGGTTGCCAGGTCGGCTTCGCTTACTCCGCCTTTGCCGCATTCTTGAATAAATGCTTCTACTTTGGGATTGCCTTCGGCCAAGCGTTTGGCTAACGGGTGCTCAGCGGCGATGGCGACAAAAGTCACACCCATCAGGGTGTCAGCACGCGTTGTGAAGACCTGCAGCTTTTCATCTTTGCCGTCAATTGTGTAGGGGAATGCCAACTTAACACCGACAGACTTGCCGATCCAGTGTTCCTGCATGCTGCGAACCTGTTCAGGCCAGCCCTTAAGCATATCCAGGTCTTTTAAGAGTTCATCGGCATATTGGGTAATACCGAGGTAGTAGCCGGGAATTTCACGTTTTTCAACGACGGCACCGGAACGCCATCCACGTCCGTCGACTACTTGTTCATTAGCCAAAACGGTTTTATCAACCGGGTCCCAGTTCACAATTTGTGTCTTGCGATAGCAGATGCCTTTTTCAAGCATCTTTAAGAACATCCATTGGTTCCAGCGATAGTACTCCGGCGTGCAGGTGGCGACCTCTCTTGACCAGTCAAATGCCAAACCCAAGGGCTGCATTTGATTTTTCATTTCTGCAATATTGTCAAAAGTCCATTTAGCCGGAGCAATGCCGTGGTTAATGGCGGCATTTTCAGCCGGAAGACCGAAAGCGTCCCAGCCCATGGGGGTCATGACGTTATAGCCCTTCATGCGAAGGTAGCGGTACATCACGTCATTTAATGTGTAGTTGCGAACGTGGCCCATGTGCAGTTTGCCGCTGGGATAAGGCAACATGGATAAAACATAAAACTTCGGTTTTTCTTTTCCGTTCTTATCTTTAGCATGTTCGTGAGCATGATACACGTCGGCTTTTTTCCAGCCGGCCTGAACCTCTGCTTCAACAATTTGCGGAGAGTAAGTTTCACGCATAGTGCTATCCAATCACAGTTAATTAAGCGAATTCGAAAAGTATAACGGTTTTGATTACTCTTTAAGAGTTCTTCTATTAAGCGAAATACCTTATAAAAAGGTTTAAGACATCGGGAATTTCTGCTTAATGTTCCTCTTTATTGTCTCCGTACTCTTCAATGTGAATGAGTGTATTGGCAACAATTGCCGTTAAGCCGCCGGTGGTAATGCCGGAAGCAAAAATATTGCGCAGGGTTTCTGGGAACTGGGAAAGAATTTCCGGAACCAATTCAACGCTCAGACCGAAAGAGAAACTTAATGCAATCACCAAAATGGCTTTTCGGTCAATGCGTTGGCTGGCAATAATTCTCATCCCTGCGGCAGCAACCGTACCGAACATCAGGAGAGTGGCACCGCCCAATACCGGTTCAGGCATTAAGGAGAAAACAAGACCGATGGCAGGAAACATTCCTAAGAGGACTAAGAAGCCTGCAATAAAATAACCCACGTAACGGCTTGCAACCCCGGTTAATTGAATCATGCCGTTATTTTGGGCAAAGATAGAATTGGGGAAAGAGTTCAAGGCGCCAGCCAACATGGAATTAAAGCCGTCAGCGAGGATACCGCCCTGGGCGCGCTTCATAAATTGCTCGCCTCGGAAAGGCTGACCTGAAATCATGGAGTTAGCTGTTACATCGCCATAGGCTTCAATAGCGGTAATCAGGTAAACAAGGCCTAAACCGATAATGGCGCCCCAGTCAAAAGAGATCCCGTACTTAAAAGGAACGGGGATGTTAAAGCCGCCGTAACTTTTCACCGAAGAAAAGTCCACCATGCCGAGAGCCCAAGAAACGGCATAACCGATTGCCAGGCCAATCACAATTGAGCTCATGCGCAGGTAACGGTTTGAGCTGCGGTTAAAGAAAATAATGGAAAAAAGGACCAGGGCTGCTATACCTAAATTTTGAAAGTTGCCGAAAGTGCCGGCAGCTTTTGCACCGTAGCCGCCACCGCAGGCGATAATGCCGACCTTAATCAGACTCATGCCGATGAGTGTCACAACAATGCCAGAGACCAAAGGCGTGATAATCCGGCGCGTGTACTTTAAGATCCGGCTCACAAACATTTCAACGGTAGAAGCCACTATCGTGGCACCAAAAATGGTAGAGAGCCCACCGGTTAAACCGGCTGAGATAATCGGACCGATAAAGGAGAAACTGGTTCCCTGAATACACAAAAGTCCGCATCCGATAGGACCGACAGTGCGGCATTGAATGAAGGTCGCAAGGCCTGAGACCATCAGTGACATGGAGACCAGGTAACCGGTCGTTTCCAAGTCAAGCTGCAGGGCGCCGGCGATAATTAAGGGCGGGGTGACAATGGCCACGAAAATGGCCAGCATATGCTGCAGAGCAGCAAAAAGAGTTTCTTTTAATGGCGGACGATCCTCCAAACCGTAAATCAGTTCAGAAGACTTGGCGTTGTAGGAGTGTTCTTCGAGGTTCAGTTCAGCCACTTTCATTCCTTTAGCGAAGGGTGATCTTATTGTTGTCAAGACTATCAATAATGGCCAAGGACTCTACATGAATGCCGAGTTTACGCAGCTCGTTGCCGCCGGCCTGAAAACCTTTTTCGATGAGAAAGCCCATTCCGACCAATTCGGCGCCGGCTTGATTGACGAGGTCCAAAATACCTTTGGCAGCGTTGCCGTTGGCTAAGAAATCGTCAATAAAGAGGACCTTGTCGCCCGGACAAAGGTAGTCCTTGCTGACGCAGACATCGTAAGTGCGATTTTTTGTAAAAGAGAACACTTTGGTGGCCAGCATGTTATCCATAGTGCTCGGCACTTTTTTCTTGGCAAAGACAACGGGCAGCTCTAAAAGATAGCCCACCATGATGGCAGGAGCGATGCCGCTAGCTTCGATTGTAAGAATTTTATTAATGTCAGTGCTTGCAAAGCGGCGCACAAATTCCACTGCCATGGATTTCATCAGAATCGGATCCATCTGATGGTTAATGAAATTGTCCACTTTAAGAATGCCGCCATCGAGACATTTACCATCCTTGAGGATACGTTCTTTGAGTGCTTTCATAGTCTTACGGTACGGAAGGTAAAAAATAAGCTCCGCACCGCCTCCTTTGTAAAAATGGGTTTTAGTCTAAGTACTCGCAAGTGCAATCCGGAAAGTGGAAAGAAATCACTATCTTGCAGAGCAACAAAAGAATGCGAAATTATACGGCTAAAGAAAAATTAGGGCTTTTGAGTAGTATTGATTAGCGAAACTTTTCACAATAATGCTAGAGTTCTTCAATAGTGTTCATAAGGCGCTATTTAGCCTGGTATAAGGCTTTATTCATTTTGTCCCCAGAAGTTAGCGATAACGAGGACTTTATTTCAGGAGAAATCTGATGGCTATTTTATTAGCAGATCGTCTTTTGCCCGGAGTGGCTGAGTGGTTGGATGAATTAACTGCAATCCGTCACGATATTCACAGTCATCCGGAGCATGGTTTTAATACTGAACGCACTGTAGGCATTATTTGTGATCATCTTCGCCAATGGGGTGTGACTGATATTAATACCGATTTGGTCAAAGGTGCCGTTGTTGCTGTCATTGAAGGGACCCGTCCGGGACACACGATCGGTGTTCGTGCCGATATGGACTGTTTGCCGATGCCGGATCGTTGTGGTAAAGATTACGTGAGCCAAAATGAAGGCTACGCTCACGCCTGCGGTCACGACGGTCATACTACCTGGCTTTTGGGTGTGGCTCGCTATTTGGCTTCCCATCGCGATTTTCCGGGTAAAGTGGTTCTGGTTTTCCAACCTGCCGAAGAAATTTGCGGCGGGGCACGTGCTTTGGTAGAAGCAGGCCTCATCGAAAAATACGGTATTGAAGAAATTTATGGCGGCCACACCGAACCGATGTTACCTAAAGGAACCATCGGTTTTAAACCCGGTCCCCTGCAGGCTGCTTCCGACAGTGTTTACATCACAGTAAAGGGTAAAGGAACCCATGGCGGCCGTCCGCACTTGGGAACTGACCCGATTCCTGTGGCTTCTCAGATTGTTCTGGCTTTGCAGACGATTGTCTCTCGCAAAGTTAATCCGATTGATACGGCTGTTGTGTCTGTCTGCTCCATTAATGCCGGCCGCTATGAAACGGTCAATGTCGTACCGGCACAGTGCACGATGAGCGGAACGATCCGTACGTATTTGCCCGAAACGCGTGATCAGATCGAAAATACGATCAAATCTATGGTGCCGGCGATTGCTCAGGCTAACGGCTGCGAAGCTGAACTGAAGTACGTCCGTGAATGCGGCTCTGTGATCAATAGCCCCGAGCAAACTGAAGCTGCCCTGAAAGTTACGGGTCAATTACTTGGCGAAGATCACGTGAAAGTGATTGAACCCTTCATGAGTTCGGAAGACTTCAGCGAATACCTGCAGAAAGTGCCCGGCTGCATTATCCGTGTCGGTATTGCCGATGAAAATCACACGGTCAGCTTGCACAACCCGACCTTTGACTTCAATGATGAAGTGTTGCCCGTTGCTGTAAGCGTGGTGGCCAATATGGCGATCAAACGTTTGGAAGCTTTAGCTGGATAATAACTTTAAAGTTAGTTATGAATCTTAGGGGGGCGTCCGGGTGATGGGTCGCACCCCTTTTTTGTACTGTTTCGCAAGTAGATACTTAAGACTCGACACAAAAAATTAAAGCAAGGAGGAAATGTATGTGATGAATGACAATCCATGTATTTTCTGTAACCTCGGTAAGGACAAAGAGATCATTGCCGAGAACGATCTCGCTATTGCTTTTTATGATGGTTTTCCGGTTAATCCCGGCCACGCGCTGATTATTCCTAAACGCCACGTTGCCAATTATTTTGATCTGACTGTCGAAGAATGTGCAGCAATGCAGGCTCTGTTAAAGATTGTTCAAACTAAAGTAGAAGAACGTTTTCATCCTGATGGCTACAACATCGGCGTGAACGTTAATGCGGCAGCCGGACAATCTTTTTTTCATGTACACATGCATTTAATCCCGCGGTTTCGGGGAGATGTTGAAGATCCTAAAGGTGGTGTACGTGGAGTAATTCCCTCAAAACAAAAATATTAAGGTTTGCCCAAAGGACTTAGAAATTTCGTTGGCTTGACTCGTCTGAGTTAGCAGGAAAATCAGTTACGACGACCGGCAGTTGCGCGGAGATATGCAATTGGTTGCGGGGGCTGGAATTTCGCTCTCCGTTTTTGCTGGACTTATTTTTCCCAAGCCCTGTTTTTTGAGCACAATTTGTACGTCAAAGAAAAAAATGGCATATCGAATTAAAGTTGTTGACTAAAGTACAAAAGTATCATTTCTTAATTTTTCTCAACAAAATCAGCTTTTAGATTGATTGCAGGGTAATATGTTTTTGTTTGCAAATTAAAAAAACGATTAATAAAATATACATTAATAT
>ENA-UEQB01000183-UEQB01000183.1-human-gut-metagenome-genome-assembly--contig:-NODE-183-length-58486-cov-13.347755_pt1 | contig 58486 bp, 52 predicted proteins | sample MGYA00242901_ERZ507918 | MGnify/ENA primary metagenome ERZ507918 (study PRJEB26167, sample SAMN06115405) | human gut metagenome | host: Homo sapiens | place: China:Sichuan | collected 2016-04-06... | reverse complement strand
TAAGAAAAGTTAAAAATGGCTATGCTTAACTACAAAAAGCGTTTGATGGATGAAAACTTCCAAACCGTTGCTGATATTCTGAAAATCGTTTTGATTTGCGGACCTCGTCAGTGTGGGAAAACGACCATGATGAAGCATATGCTTGACAATGACGCGGCGTTTATTTCTTTTGACTATCCGGAAACTGCCCAATATGCCTCGGATTCTCCCCGCAGTTTGCTGACCAGATATTTGACTGAGTATGGTCAGATAGCTATAGATGAGTTCCAGAAAGTTCCTCAAATGCTGGGTGTCATGAAAGCTTATGCTGATCAAATGCAAGGCTGCGGCAAGATATTCCTTTCCGGATCCAGTAATTTCAGAACATTACCTAACGTGAACGAATCCATGGCCGGTCGTTTGGGAGAGGTTAGGCTGCGTACCTTTACTGAGGCAGAAAAAATCGGCTATCTTAGGTCTTTTCTTGAACGCTTGCTCAATAAAGATTACGGGAAAGATTTATCTTTTTCAGAGGCGAATAAAAATGTCATCCTTCAACGAGCATTATGTGGCGGCTATCCTACTGTCAGCGACAAGATGCCAAAATTAAGAAGAGAGTGGTTCAGGAACTATTTGAAAGCTCTTGTTGAAAAAGAGCTTTCTGATTTAGGAAGTTTTCGAAAAAAGGATGCTCTGAACATTATTTTGCAGACGCTTAGTAACTACTCCAGCCGTCAGATCAATTTCAGTGAAATTGCTCAAGCCACCGATCTGGACTTGCGAACCGTTAAAAACTATGTTCAGGCTTTAGAAAGCATGTACTTAATCGACGAAGTTCCTTCATGGAAAAAGCACGGCGCAATTAGATTCGCTTCGCAGTCTAAATGGTTCATGACAGATACAGGTTTAATGTCTGCAGTTCAGGGACATAGTGATTTTGAGGTCTTTTTTGAGTGGCTGCTAAAGGCCGGAAAGAAAGGAACTGACTTTGTGGGAAATCTTGTAGAGACCTTTGTATACACGCAGCTAATTCCTTGTGTCGAATTAAAAAATGACTGGCAGATGTACCACGTTCGCAGTGCACAAAAGTACGAAATTGATTTTTTGCTTGAACATGAAAGTGGCCAAAAGATCGCCATCGAGGTGAGGGCTTCGGAGAATGCCAGTTTGGCAGACTTTAAAAATATTGATTGGTTTCAGAAAGTCAATCCCAATGAGTCTGTTCGCGGCGTAGTGCTCTACTGCGGCAATGAAGTTCGAGAGTATGACAACGGCTATGTGGCTTTACCGATCGCTAAATTTTGGCAAGATTAATTAAAGAATGTCTTAGCATAGCAGACCGTTCCGCTAATGCCTTTGAGAGCATTTTCCCGTAGTTCGGCAACCATACAACACTCATCGGGCGCTTCGAAAGGAAAGCTGATGGCAAATTGAGAGGCTTTTTTGTAGCCGAATCTCGGATAGTAGTCCTTGTGTCCTAAAAGAACGATTGCCGGGTAATCCAATTCAGCAGCCTTTTGATGAGCTCTTTGAATAAGTCTCGATCCTATTGAATTTCTTTGAAAGGTCGGAAGGACAGAAAGCGGCGCAAGAGCCAATACCTCAAAAGACCGGGTGTTATTGACGATTTGAGCTTTGGTCAAAAGAATGTGCCCGACGATTTCACCTTGCGGAGTCTGAGCTACCAATGAAAGTTCCGGAATATACGCTTCTGAGTTTCTCAGTCTTTTAACGAGCAAGTGCTCAGTGTGATCACTCTCTTCAACATCCCGGAAGGCTGCCTCAATAAGCCGGCAGACTTTCTCATAATCTTCGGGTTTTTCTTCTCTGATGATGACGTTAATCATGCTGTGTGTGTTCCCAAAAAGAGTTTCGGACCGTTGCCGGTCCGAAAGCTCATCAGAGGACTAATCAGTTACGGCGCATAATCTCGATGATTTTTTCATCGGTTTGCTGCATGCCTTTGGTGATCATGGCGCCGAGGTTGTCAATGGTTTTTTCAACGTCGGCGGAAACGATACCTTGGCCTGCCACACCGTGGCCGGCAAGCGCGAGGAAGCACCCTTTGTATGCGGTTTGAGCGGCCGTGTGAACCTTCATGGCGCAAGTGGACTTGGCACCGTCACAAACCATGCCGGAGGTGTCACTGATGACGTTATTCATGGCCATGCAGCCTTGTTCAAATGTGCCGGAATTGAGATACACCAGCGCCATTGCAACGGCAGAAGCCGTAGCCGTGTTGCCGCAGAAAGCGGACAAAGACGGGTAGTGAGACTTGATGTAAATAGCCCCTAAGTGAGACAAAATCAGGGCGCGCGCTAATTTTTCATCATCGGCCTTAACAAATTCAGCCATCTTCACAACAGGAATCGTTGCCGTAATGCCCTGATTGCCGCTGCCGTAGTTACTCATTGCGGGCAGCGTCGCTCCGCCCATGCGTGCATCAGAAGCGGCAGCCGTGCAGGCAGCCATATTGTTGATGAGGTCGGAACTTAAAATACCCGCCTCAATTTGCTCTTTGATGGTACGGCCCAATTCAAGACCATATTCATGAGACAGGCCCTCGGCAGACAGTGCCATATTGATGTCTCTGGCCTGAAGAATAAAAGCAATATCTTCAAAAGGCGCGTTCATGGCAAAGTCATAGATGGACTTGAGGCTGATCTCTTCTCCACCTACGCTGCTTTGACCTTCTGCGTTAGTGGAGATCGCCTCTTCTTTTTGATAGACCACTTTACCGTTTTTGCGTTCTTCAACAATACCGGTGTGGTCTCCCTGGACCGTGACCTGAGCGGTTTCGTCACCTGCGTAGGCAGTAGCACTGCAAAATACGGCATCAAGGCTATCGGCCCGTTCAATCGTCACTCGCCCCTCTTCAATCATCGTCATGGCTTCTTTGACGTGAGCGGGGGTGACAGTAGCGAGCACTTCAAGACCAGCATCAGGATTGCCGCCTAAAGCGCCCACAGCTGCAGCAATGGGAAGGCCGATTTGGCCCGTGCCCGGTACAAATACGCCCATGGCGTTTTTATAGAGGTTGTCGCTGACGGCAACAGAGAGGCGCTGCGGCTTTTGTCCGAGAAGTCTGGCAGCGTGGGCTGCCGCATAGGCAATGGAAGTCGGTTCCGTACAGCCTAAGGCGGGCTGGACTTCCTTTTTGATGATCGCAATGAAGTGGTCCCATTGTCGCATGTTTCTCTCTCCTAGTCTAAAAAAATGGGCGCCGCTTTTTAAGCGCAACGCCCATCATTGAATTTATTGTGCGGCTTCTTTTTCAGCCTTTTTTTTCTTTAAAAATTTTGAAAGCGCAATCGCGCATGTCGGAATCAGAGCAAATCCGATACCGCAAAGCAAAATCGTTGTGAGGTGGTCACGAATAAAAGGCATGTTGCCAAAGAGGTGACCGGCCCAGATTAAACCGTAAACCCAGGCAAAAGCACCGGTAATGGAATAAAGCTCAAAACGCCAAACGGGCATTGAAGCAGCGCCCGCAATGAGCGGAGCAAAGGTTCTCACAATCGGCACAAAGCGGGCGAGAAAAATGGTTTTGCCGCCGTGCAGAAGGTAGAACTGGTGAGTTTTGTTGAGCGCTTCCTGATCAATCCAGCTGATGGAGCCGTCATAGATTTTGTGACCCAGCCAGGAGCCGATGTAAAAGTTTGAAGTATTGCCGAGAATAGCGCCTAAAGTCACAACGCCGGTGAGCCACCACGGATCGATGGCTCCGGTTGCCGTGACAGCGCCTGCCACAAACAGGAGGGAATCCCCCGGTAAAAAGGCCATGACCACGATCCCTGTTTCCAGGAAAAAGATCATGAACATGATGACATAAATCAGAATGCCGTAATCATTGGCAATCGTTATCAGGAAACGATCGGCATTCGTAAATAAATCAATGAATAAAGACCAATCCATAGTCGAGGGAGACCAAAGGTTTTAAATTTTTATGAACGGATGAGAGTTTAGCATTTTTGAATACGAAGCGAACTTCGATAATCTCAATGCTACAATTTCCGCATTATGCAAGTATTGAACAACACAGAACATTCTCCTAAAAGAGCGATTAAAGAGCTCTCAGATCAACTGGTTAGCCAAATTGCGGCCGGTGAGGTGATAGAGCGCCCCGCTTCCGTCTTAAAAGAATTGGTTGAAAACGCCATTGATGCAGATGCAACGCGTATCGAAGTCAGACTCGAGTCGGGCGGCATTAAGCGGCTTACTGTGACCGATAACGGTCGAGGGATTCCGAAAGAGGAACTGCCTTTGGCTTTAAAGCGCCATGCCACGAGCAAAATTCGAGACCTCAATGAACTCGAGCACGTTTTAAGTTTAGGTTTCAGAGGCGAAGCTTTGGCTTCAATTGCTTCGGTAAGCGCGCTGACCGTTACTTCCAGAACAGCCGAAGCGTCCTGCGCATACAGCATTCATGAGGGCGAAGTGAGCGCAGCAGCAGGCACTCAAGGCACTAAAGTAGATGTTGAAGACCTCTTTTTTAAGACGCCAGCACGCCGCAAATTTTTAAAGTCAGAAGCCACCGAAGCAGCTCACTGCAAAACGGCGCTTGAGCGCATTGCAATCGCTCATCCGACAATTGAATTTCGATTGGTCAATAACGGCAAGCCCGTTTTAATGCTGCCTGTTGAGGAGAGTCGCTCACGCGTTAATCGGATTTTGCCCGATGAATTTGCAAGAGCTCAGCGTGAAGTCTATGCAGAAACGGCTTCAGCGCGCGTCTACGGCTGGGTGGGGCTTCCCACCGCAGGTCGCACGAGGACCGATGCCCAGTACTGTTATGTAAACGGCCGTTTTGTACGCGATAAACTGCTTGCCCATGCCGTAAAAAGCGCCTATGCCGATGTGCTTCACAATCAGCTGCAGCCCATGTACTGCCTTTTTGTTGATATTGACCCGGTCAAGGTAGATGTCAATGTCCACCCGACCAAAAGCGAGCTGCGCTTCAGAGACTCTCAATGGGTTCACCAGTTTGTAATGCACGCAGTGCAAAATGCCCTGGCTCCTGCTTTGGCCGGATTATCAGAGACAAATGAAGATGAAAGCGGTGAGGAACTTCAAAAAGAAGGCGCGGCAACAGCTTCTTTTATTTCCCGTCCGCAGGCAGCAGGCCAGGCAGCAGTACGTTCGCCCGCCTTTCAACTGCGAGAGTCAAGTGCCCCACAGTACGAGCCCAGTCAGTTAAATCGTTATCTGGACTTTTATCAGACGCGCTCTGAAACTTCGTCGAGAGGTCACACAGTGCCCGATGCCGTTGAGGCCATTCGTGCGGGAGTTTCTCAGAAAAGTCCCGTAGATCAGCAAAGCCTTTCTTATCCGTTGGGACGGGCGCTTGGGCAGATCGGCGGCGTTTTTATCATTGCCGAAAACGACCACGGGATGGTGGTCGTGGATATGCATGCAGCTCATGAGAGAATCGTTTATGAAAAGCTCAAAGAGCAGATGGATGCACAGAAAATGGCTGTTCAGCAGCTTCTGATTCCTTTGGTTTTTCAGGCCGATGCCGAAGAGATGGCGACTTTTGAAGACAATCAGTCGCTTCTTTTGTCGTTGGGAATTGAATTGGAGGCGGCCTCTCCCACGCATCTTCGCTTAAGAGCGGTGCCTGCGGTATTGGCGGGCGATATTGAAAAAACCGGCGAAGCACTCATTTGTGAACTTCTTGCCGATATTAAGCGCTTCGGGGGCTCAAGCCTCGTAGAAGAAAAACGAAATGAAATACTGGCTACGATGGCCTGTCACGGAGCCGTTCGTGCACACCGTTACCTCAGCATTGAAGAAATGAATGCGCTTTTGCGTCAAATGGAAAAAACCGAACGCATTGATCAATGCAATCACGGGCGGCCGACCTGGGTGCAGGTGACGATGACTGAACTTGATCGGCTTTTCATGCGGGGTAAATAATGGCTAAAGCCGTCATGTTGCTCGGGCCGACAGCCAGCGGAAAAACTGCGCTGGGAGTGAGACTTGCTCACGCTTTTAACGCGGAAATTATTTCGATTGATTCTGCGCTCGTTTACCGTGGAATGGACATTGGCACGGCCAAGCCTACCAAAGAAGAGCAGGAAGGAATCCCTCATCATTTAATTGATATCAGAGATCCTTTTGAAAGCTACAGTGCAGCGGATTTTTTCAAAGATTGTGAACGCCTAATTACTGAGATCAGTGCCAGAGGAAAGCTTGCTTTGATCGTGGGCGGGACGATGCTTTATGCCAAAGCGCTCAAAGACGGGCTCAATCAGATGCCTTCAAGCGACTTGGCTGTTCGCTCGGAAATTGAAAAAGAGGCGCAGGCTTTAGGCTGGCCTGCGATGCATGAAGCATTGATGAAAGTCGACCCTTCTACTGCCCGGCGCCTTCATCCGACCGATGCTCAGAGAATCAGTCGGGCGCTTGAAGTGTACCGTCAGACCGGACAGCCCATTTCCTTTTATCAGAATCAAAGAAGTGAAGGCTCAGAGCACACTTATTTAACTTTGGGGCTCATGCCTAAAGATCGCGCGCTTTTGCACGAACGCATTGAAAAACGGTTTTTAATGATGATTAAAGACGGTTTTCTTGATGAAGTGAAAGGCCTGATGGCTGATTCTCATTTCGATCGAAATTGGCCTTCCATGCGGGCGGTGGGTTATCGGCAGGCAATTGATTATCTTTTGGGCGAAATTGACTACGATCGCTTTGTTTTATCCGGGGTGGCTGCCACGCGGCAGTTGGCAAAACGCCAGATCACCTGGATGCGTTCAATGGCGGATCTCGTTTCGATTGAGCCCTTTGAAGACGATCCTTATGAGAAGGCTTACGGATTGGTGTCAGATTTTCTGAAGACTTAAAAAATCGGCAGTGCAAGGATTTTTTCAATGCACTGCCGTTTTTAGCTGATTTCTTAAATTCTCAGTCTTTCAAATAGTATTCAACCGTTGTGACGACTCTGACGCGTTTCACGTAAGGCGTGTTGCTGTCACGATCATAGATCGTAAATTGCCCTTGAGAGGCTCTGCGGATTTTACCCAGTGTGCTTTCGCTGTCTTCAGCAAACTTCTGAGCGGTTGAGCGGGCGTTTTTCGTTGCTTCTTCAACCATAGCCGGCTTTATTTCATTTAAACCGTTAAACGAGAATTGAGTCCGGTAGTTTTGTGTAAAAAGCACGCCCTTTTGAATGAGTTCACTTTGCCGGCTCATCGCTTTTAAAACCGTTCCCACATCGGTAGTTGCAACCGAGAGGGCCATTTCCATGCGATAGCGCTCGGGCGGCAGATTGTTGCCGTAAAAGTCAGCATGAAGGTCCTGCACGTTTGGCGTTCCCGAAGAAATGTCTTCGGCTTTAATGCCTTGGTTCACCAAAAATTGACGGATTTCTTCACTTTGGTCCTGAGCTTTTTGATAAAGTGCGGCTAAATCATTGCCGGTTACGCGAAAGGTGACGGGCCAAATCACATAGTCAGCCTGAACATTTCTTTCAGCCAAGCCTTTGACAGTGACCACGCGATCGCGCTCGACAAAGTGATCAATGCCAGCTTTGAGCGACACACCGACTGAGGCAATGCCCACTGCAACACAGATACCGGCTACCAGATTTTGCTGAATACTCATACCGCCCCCTTTGAGGTTTGTTCATTGTTATTTTCATCATAGAGGAGTTAACTGAAGAAACAAATCCTTTTTGCATTTTGTTTGTTTTGTTACGAAAGAAAAAAATCCCCGAATTTTGCCCGGGGATCATGTTTGAAATCCAGAAAGACTTAAGCCATTTCCGCAGCTTTCTTTTGAACAGCTTCTTCTTCCCGGGTTCGGATTTTGGAAACATAAAGGGCAGTGACGGCTAATGTGACACCGGCTAAGAATAAGCCCAAAGCCGTCATTCCCCAGAAGCCGTAGGCAGCCTGAGGCGCCATGAACGGTTCGCCCACAAAAGCCATGTAGTAGCCGCCGAAAAGTCCCACGCCCCAAAGCAAAACACCGTAGATAATCATCGGCCAGAAGGTGACGCGGTAGCCTCTGAGAGCAAAGGAGCTTACGCACTGCATGGCATCAAAGACGTGATAGAGCACGCCGAAGATAATCAGGGAGTAGCCGATGCGGATAACTGTTTCATCACTTGTGTAGAGCGAAAGCAAAAAGCCTCGTCCGAAAAAGAGTGTCAGAGCTACCAAGGTTGCAATGGTTACCGCAATCAAAAGACACTTTTTGGTGGCTTTTTCTGCAACGCTGGGCCACCCGGCTCCCAAGCACTGCGAGACCAACACTGTGCAGGAAATACCGATTGAAAGCGCAATCATGTAACAAAGGCTCGTGATATTGGCCACAATTTGGTGAGCCGAAACGGTGACAGCGCCAAAGCGCGAAATAAAGATCGCCATGAGCGTAAAGGAGCTCACCTCAAAGAAAGTCGATAAACCGATCGGAATGCCGATTTTAAGCTGTGCCCACATTGCACGGGGATCAGGTCCGTAAAAGCGGCTGCAGCGCATCTGTTCGTAGAAAGCGTCTTTTTTCCAAACGTAGATGTAGACAAAAAATGAGAGCCACGTGAGAATCGTGGAAGAAAGCGCGGCTCCAGCGCCTCCTAAAGCTTCAAAGCCGAACCACCCATACATAAAAACGGCGTTAAGCGGCGCTTTCAAAACGAGCATTGCCAGGGACACATACATCGTGACCTTAGGACGGGAAACAGCGGCATTTAATGCAATGAAGGCGCGACCGCCCAAAGCGGCAGGCAACCCAACCACACTGATTAAGAGATACTGCGCAGCCATTTCCTTGACCGGCCCCTGAGCTTGAGCAAGATTGGTCCAGATGTCTGTGTAGCCTAAAAGCGGCATGCCGATAAAGCACAATAAGAGCGCAAGCCACAGGCACTGAGAGAGCTCAAAGCCGATTTTTTCATACTTTCTTGCACCGAAATGGTGACCGGCCAGAGGGCTCATACCCTGCAAAATGCCAACGAGTCCCATGAAAACCATGATCATGGAGGCTAGCCCCAAAGCAATAGCAGCCAAGTGGTCGGCACCGAGGTGACCGGCCATGATGGTGTCGATCGTGCCGCCGCCCACAATGGCGATGTTGGCAACGAAGATGGGGCCGGCAAGCTTAGTAATCGCTCGACCGGAAATATCCGGTGGGGTCAGGCGTTGAGGGAGCGGATGACTCATTATTCACCTTTATGAAATAAGACAAACCGTTCGTGATCGCGCGGTCGGAAGTATCGGCCGAGAATGGCAGAGTCTTCGTGTTGATTTTCTTTAAAAGCTTTTTCTGTTGTAAAAGCAAAGCGGCAGCTTTCATTGTCTGAAAGCGGCAAACCGTAATAGGTAAAAAGGGTGTTTCTCACGGAATCAAGCTCTTGGGCCTCAATGCAGTCATTTTGGTTAGCGTGAGCCTGATAATCGGTTATCGCTTCCTGTACCAACGGTTCATAGCTGCGGGCACGATCAATCACCGGTTCAAAAAGATAGACCGTGGTGATACTTAAAGCAGTGATGCCGACTGCGGCAAGCCACGGTCCTTTCCAGGCAACAACCTGGGAGTGATTCATGCGCCACAAAACGAGGGCCAGCCAGACTAAAAGCGTCACAAAGCACAGGACAAAAAGCAGACCGTGCAAGGAGGCGGGGATGCCGGGCGCGAGGTTGACAACCGACTTACACATCTTCGGAGGAACACCCGTCTGCCAGGCAAAAAAGTAGAGCCACAGGGCAACGAGTGCGAGCGTGAAGACCGTTGCCGAGAACCAGTCAAGAATATTTTCCTGAGAGCGGCGGGCTGATAAGAGGCCGAATGCGGCTAATACGCAAAGCGGAACCGTGATGATAATCATCAGACGGTCACCGCTCACATGTCCGAAAATCGATAAAACAAAAAGCCCAAGGAACATCCAAAGCGGCAGCTTAATGTGCGTGCGGTCAAGCTGTTTTCTGAATGCGTAAAGAGCCAAAAGAGCAAAGGGCCAAAGGGGCCACAAAAACCAGATGAAGTTTTCAAGCGACCAGTACACATCAGCCGAGGCAATGAGACCTACAAAGTCCAATTGGGCCTGCCACCAGTTGGCAAACCAGGCGTCTACGGTTTCAATGGCAACAGCTACTCCTAAGATCGGCCAAATGAAAAATGTTGCAGCAGCCGCTACGATAATGAGCATCGCGCGATTGATGTAGGGCGTCTCATAGGCGTGGACTCTGGCGTGAATAAAAAGAGCCGTCACTAAAAGGACAATGCCTGCAAAAAGGTTTGCCGTGAGAACGGCAGCACCGGTTGCAATACCGGTTAAAAGCGGAGCAATGATATCGCGTCTTAACGTCCAGGCAAGAGAGAAATAAAAGACCGCGACAACGGCCAGAAGAGCCGATTCAACGTAAAGCTGTCTGATGGGGACAAAAAGACCGAAGGTTGCCACAAACATCAAAAGAGCGGCGTCGGCCACCACGCGGCCGTAGTCAATCGGAGAAGCTTCGCCGCCGAAAGCTAAAACAACGGGTTGGGCTTCAGCGCGGCGCGCAAGATACCATGTGCCGTACCAGATGCTTGAAGTGGCAAGCGCAAACCAAACCAGAACGCTCAGTCTGCTCGCACTGGCTTCAGAAAATAGAAAACCGAAGAGCTTTGCAAAAATGGCAGAGACCCAGAAGGAAAGCGGTCCGTCGGTAACGTAATCAGCCTCGCCCAGTTTCGGTAAAAGCCAGCCGGCCGCATCGCTTTGCAGCATACCGTGAACGATGGCAAATCCCGTTAACTCGTAAGAGCTCCAAAAATCCCGCGACAAAAGGCCCGGAATAATGAAAGCGATCAGTAAGGCGAGAAGCGCCATGCGCGGCAATTTGCGGGCTGAGGCCGCAGAGGCGACAACCGGAGAGGGACGTTCTTCAAACATGGGTACAGGCTAATGAATTTGACTTAGCTATTGTAACGAAAAAGAGGCAGTCCTTTGATCGATGACTGCCTCTTTGAAACGAGTAATTTTTGTTTGGAAAATTACTTCGCAGCCTTCTTGGCGAGGTTGGCATACTTGGCGCGGAATTTTTCCACGCGGCCGGCTTCGACGATACGCGTTTGAGCGCCCGTGTAGAACGGATGGCTTTCAGAAGACGTATCGAGCTTGACGAGCGGATAGGTCACGCCGTCGATTTCAACCGTTTCCTTGGTTTGAGCGGTTGACTTGATGATGAACGTCTTGTTGATAGACAAATCGCAGAAGGCTACTTCGCGATATTCGGGGTGAATACCTTGTTTCATTTGTATTGATTTCCTAAAAATACTTCGGTCGCCCTGAGTGCCTTGCGCACGTGCCCCGCTTTCGGGGTCTTACCGCGGGCATGCAGCTCCACGTTCCGACAGAGAGCCGAAATTATCCAATAAATTCCGATAAATAGCAAGTTTTTTGGACGAAAAAATTCTGATTTCTTCCCGGTTTCAGTCAAAAACTATCATATTAATAGAAAACTATAAAAATCAAACATTTAGATACATAATCGAGAATAATTCTCAATAAAAACAGGTATGATTAAGTCAAAAGATTTGAAGCAAAAAGGAGAAATAAGATGACATGTACGAAGAAACTCAATACGTATTTGGCAAATTTGGCTGTTTGGAATGTGAAACTGCATAATCTGCACTGGAATGTGACGGGGCATTACTTTAAACCCCTGCACGAGATGACAGAGTCAATTTATGACGAAGTATTTGAAGCTTTTGACGCTGTGGCAGAAGTTCTCAAAATGAAAGGTGAAATGCCGCTCTCGACCATGAGTGACTATTTGGCTGCCGCAACGGTCAAGGAAGTGGCTCCAAAAGACTTCACCGCTCATGAAGTGGTCGCAATGATTGAAGAAGACATGAAGCTCATGAACGCTTTAGCCTTGGAAATCCGAAACGATGCCGCGCAGTCCGATGACTTTGAAGTGCAGTCGATGTTTGAAGGTTATGTGGCGGGCTTTTCTAAGCAATTGTGGTTTATCCGAGCGATGAAAACACGCCATGAGTGCGGCTGCCACAGTCACTGATCGTTAACCTGAACTTACTCACGAGGTCTTCAGTAGCGAAGGCCTCTTTTGTCTTTTTGCTTATTTCCAATTACGGCTCAACTGCCTATAATGAGCCGCCTCATCCATTAAAAGAAAGGTCAGCGCCATGGCTCAGGAAGAGACCGGTGCTATGAAGCTTTGGGCCCCTGTGATCGGGCTCACGTTATCAGCGTTTATTTTTAACACTTCGGAATTCATTCCTATCGGGCTTTTAAGTGACATTGCCCGGGATTTTCACATTACTGAATCCCAGGCGGGGATGATCATCACGGTTTACGCCTGGATTGTGACCGTTTTATCGCTCCCTCTGATGCTTTTGGCTTCCAAAATCGAGTTTAAAAAGCTCTTACTGGCTATTTTGGGCCTTTTTATAGTGAGCCACTTTTTATCGGCCGTTGCTCCGAGTTTCCTCACATTGATGCTTTCTCGCGTTGGCGTAGCCTTCTCGCATTCCATTTTCTGGTCCATTGCTTCGCCTCTGGCGGTAAGAATTGCTCCTCGGGGAAAGGGTGCTGTAGCGCTCAGCTTTGTGGTGACGGGTACAGCGGTCGCGATGATTGCGGGGCTTCCCTTGGGGCGCATGATCGGCCTTTATATGGGTTGGCGGGCAACCTTCTTTTCAATTGGCGTAGTGGCCTTAGCAGTAGCGGTCTTTTTAATGTTTGTTTTTCCAAAGGTTCCTGCCAATACCCAGGAATCTTCCGTTGCAAAACTGCCCCGTATTTTGAAAAACCCGGCCTTAATCGGCGTGTATGTTTTAACGGCCTTAAGCTTTACAGCAAACTTCACAGCTTATAGCTACATCGAGCCTTTTATGGCCCAGGTAGCACAGATGCCTGAAAGTGAAATTACTTTCACTCTAACTTTGTTCGGTGTGGCGGGCATTATTGCAAGTATTTTCTTTTCAAAAGGTTTTGCCAATCATCCTAAATTTTTCTTCGCTGCGGGTACCTTTGGGTTGGGGCTTTTTCTGGCACTTTTAAAGCTCTCAAGCAATGAAATTTGGCTCGCGATGCTTTTGTGCGTTTTCTGGGGCATGACTTTCACCATCTTCGGTCTGGTTTTTCAATCGGTTGTCATTCGCTTGGAGCCGCAGGCTACCCCTATTGCTATGTCGATTTACTCTGGCATTGCCAATGTCGGAATTGGAGGAGGGGCTTTAGTGGGCGGCTGGGTCTGTGCGTTGCCGGCTATTGAATGGATTGGGTACGCAGGAGCGGCTTTTGCGGGTGTGGCAGGTGTTATCTGCTTTGCGATGATCAGTCAGTTTTTGCCAAAAAAAAGAACATCCCACTGAATCTGCGTAGGAATGTGCAGTTTTTAAAAGAAAGGATCTGTTCAGCACCAAGATTTCTCTTAAGCTAAACAGATCCGTTGGGCTTAATGAAGCCTAAAAACTCAATTGAATTAACCGCCTCTGCGCATTAAATCAAAGAAGTCGGCATTGCTCTTTGTCGCTTTCAAGCGTTCAAGGAGGAATTCCATCGCTTCGACTTCATCCATGTCGCTCAAAAGTTTTCTCAAAATCCAAACCTTCTGCAGCACATCGGGTTTGAGCAGCAACTCTTCACGACGGGTACCCGAGCGCAGTACATTGATAGCCGGGTAGATGCGTTTTTCCGCCAGGCGCCGTTCCAAATGCACTTCCATGTTGCCCGTGCCCTTGAATTCTTCATAAATCACATCATCCATACGGCTGCCTGTATCAACCAGGGCCGTTGCGATAATCGTGAGCGAGCCGCCTTCTTCAAGATTGCGTGCGGCACCGAAAACGCGTTTCGGACGATGAAGGGCGTTGGCATCCACGCCGCCAGAGAGCACGCGGCCGGAAGTCGGCATGACGTTGTTGTAGGCACGAGCCAGGCGGGTAATGGAGTCAAGCAAAATGACCACGTCTTTTTTGCTTTCGGCAAGGCGCTTAGCCTTTTCAATCACCATTTCAGTGACTTGCACGTGACGGGAAGCCGGTTCATCGAAGGTGCTTGCAACCACTTCACCCTTGACGGTGCGCTGCATTTCAGTCACTTCTTCCGGACGTTCGTCGATGAGCAAAACGAACAGCACGCAATCGGGGTGGTTAGCCGTGATGGCGTGAGCAATGTGCTGCATCAATACCGTCTTACCGCTCTTAGGCGAGGCAACAATCAAAGCACGCTGACCCTTGCCGATCGGAGCAATCATGTCAATGACTCGGCCCGTCAGATTTTCATCACCGCGAATATCTCTTTCGAGCACGAGATGCTCGTTGGGGAAAAGAGGCGTTAAGTTTTCAAAAAGCATGCGATGCTTTAAGTTTTCGGGCGATTGGCCGTTAACCTTTTCGACTTTAACCAAAGCAAAGTAGCGTTCGCCTTCTTTCGGAGTGCGCACTTCGCCTTCGATGGAGTCACCTGTATGAAGATTAAAGCGGCGAATCTGAGAGGGAGAGATATAAATATCGTCGGTGCTGGCAAGGTAGGACGTTTCCGGGCTGCGTAAGAAACCAAAGCCGTCGGGGAGAATTTCGAGCGTGCCGTCGCCGAAAATCTGTTCGCCTTCTTTGGCACGTTTTTTCAAAATAGCGAACATAAGTTCTTGCTTACGCATGCGGTTGGCATTTTCGATGCCGAGATCGAGAGCCCAGTCCAAAAGTTTGGAGACATGCAACGATTTGAGTTCGGAAAGATGCATTTGAATTTATAGAAGTTGTGAATTGAAAAGGCAGGGGAAAGCAGACGAGCCTTCACCGCTGTTCTGATCGTTTTATATAAAGGATTTAATCAAAAGACTCCGTTTCGAACCGCAGTCCGAAACGGATTCGAGGGGGCATTTTAAACGAATTGATTCAAAAAGTCTTCTAATTGGGACATACCCATGGAGCCGACGTGCTGCTGAATCGGCTGGCCGTTTTCATAGACAATCAATGTCGGGATGGAACGGATGCCGAGCTTGGCAGCATATTCATTGGCTTCATCCACGTTGTATTTGGCAATGCGAAGCTTACCGTCAAACTTTTGAGCCGCAGCTTCCAAGTGAGGAGCCAAAGCACGGCAGGGACCGCACCACGGAGCCCAAAAGTCCACCACCACGACGCCTTGCGCCGTTTCGGTTTCAAAGTTGGAGTCATTCAAGTGAACAATTTCGCTCATTTTCTACTCTTCCATTAAAAATAAAAACAAAAATCATTCAATCCATAAGGATCATTTCGTTATAACGAGCTTAACCGATTTTTGTCGAATTGGGAATTTGAAATTGTCTATTTCTGTAATAGTTTGGGTCCTGTATTAAGCAGCATCAGACTGTTTTTCCACTTGACCGGCCATTGCATGAAAACCGCCGTCCACATAAATGGTTTCAGCGGTGATGCCTCTGGCGTAGTCAGACAAAAGAAACGCTGTAGAGCGACCGACATCTTCGATACTGATCGTTTGACGAAGAGGAGCGACGTCACGAGCGTGAGCGAGCATTTTCTGAAAGTCCTTAATGCCGCTTGCAGCAAGCGTTCTGATGGGACCGCTTGACAAGGCATTGACGCGAATCCCATAGGCACCGAGGTCAGCAGCCATGTAGCGGGTCACAGCTTCAAGTGCGGCTTTTGCCACACCCATCGTGTTGTAGTTGGGAACCACTTTTTCAGCACCTAAAAATGACAGTGTCACTAAAGAAGCATCATGGCCCTGAAGCTGAGGCAAAAAGGCTTTGCCGAGAGCCGCAAAAGAATAAGCGGAAATATTAATGGCCGTCAAAAAGCCTTCACGTGTTAAGCCTTCTAAGAATGATCCTTCAATGGCTTCTCTCGGAGCCCAGGCAATGGAGTGCACAAAACCGTCAAAGCCTTCAGGCCAGATTTCTTTTGTGCGGGCGGCAGCGGCTTCAATGCTTTCGTCACTGGCAACGTTCAGTTGAATGACCGCTGCGGCACCGAAATCGGTCGCGAAACGCTCCAGACGTTCACGAAAACGGTCATTGTTGTAGGTGAGGATGAGTTCTGCGCCTTCTTCTTTGCAGGCCTTGGCGATCCCGTAAGCGATAGAGCGGTTCGAAGAGATGCCCGTAATGAGGAGCTTTTTTCCCGTCAGTAATGCCATTTTAAAAAATCCATTAGGTTAAAAAGAAATTTAATTTAACGATGCAAAACGCTTTGTCAAGAGGGGTTTTTGTTAGGGAATATCCCTGATTTTCTGTTACGGTTTTTACAAATAGCACTGACATACTTTCCCAATATTCGAATTACCCCTCAAGGATTGAAGCGATGAGTGAAAGTATTTGTTTAAAGGACCTCAGAGTCCGTTTAGGCGGCAAGGACTATGTCCCTCTGATGGTGGGCGGCATGGGTGTCAATATCTCTACAGCAGAAATGGTTTTGGCTGTAGAGAAGTTAGGTGGCATTGCTCATCTGTCGGACGCTATGCTGATGGATCTTTGTGACCGACTATACGGCACAACATACACTGCCAATAAAACCAAGCGCTATTACGGTTGTCAGAAAAACCCCGACAAATCAGACAATCACTTTGATTTAAATGATTTGCGGGAAGCGACCTTGCGTTATGTGGGAGACGTAATGAGTCGGGCAACGGGTAAAGGCCTGGTTTTCATTAACTGCATGGAAAAGCTCACATTCAACGCCCCTCATGAATCGTTGGCTGTTCGTTTGAATTCGGCATTGGATGCCGGGATTGACGGCATTACGCTTTCGGCAGGATTGCATTTGGCGAGTTTCAAGCTCATGAGTGAAAATAAGCGCTTTCGCACGGCTCTCCTTGGCATTGTTGTTTCTTCCGTCCGCGCTTTAAATCTTTTTCTTCGGAAAAATAAAGCATTGGACCGCCTGCCTGACTACATTGTGGTTGAAGGACCTTTGGCAGGCGGCCACCTGGGCTTCGGAGAAGACTGGCGTGAGCATAGTCTGGAGGCAATCGTCAGGGACGTGAAAGCCTATTTGGCAGAAAACCAGCTTCAGATTCCTGTTTTTGCTGCAGGGGGCATATTCACAGGAGGCGGTGCAGTCAGAATGATTCGAGAGGTCGGTGCAGACGGTGTTCAGGTGGCCACCCGCTTTACGATTTCGAAGGAATCAGGGTTGCCTGATGCGGTCAAGACCGCTTACTTGAATGCAAAAGAAGAGGATATTGAAGTTAATCACCTCTCTGCAACAGGGTACTTGATGCGAATGCTTAAATCGTCTCCGGCGATTAAGATGCGTGTGCCGCCCAACTGTGAGCCTTACGGTTATATGCTTAACGATGGTCGCTGCCCTTACTTAAATCAGTGGTGGGATATGATGACCAAAAAGGCTAATCCTGATCCCAAGGATCTGAAGTGCTGCCTTTGTACGCATATGAAGCTTTATAACGTCTGGACTTGCGGGGCTAATGCTTTCCGCCTGAAGGATACAACGGTTAAGCTTCCGAATGGTCAGTGGTATTTCCCGAGCGCGGAGGAAATTTATCAGGACTATGTCACCAGTACCGGCGAAGAAATTCAACTTCCTACACCTCACTGATTAGATATGGTTAAAACAGCTCTTTTGCACAATGCATCAGAGCCGTTTAAGCTGAAGAGATCAATTGAATTATGGGGGTCTTTCCCATATTTTTAAAACTAAATAGTTGAATGGTTCATCACCATTTTGGCAATGTAGCCTGATCGTGTATCGCCTGAGTTTTTTGCTAAAAAATCCAGGCGTCTTAACACTCGACTCGATAAAGTGATGTTCACCCGTTGAGCTTTGTCTGACAATAGCTCTTCGGGAACATCTACAATGCCGAAAATCCACCCCTTAAACTCTTGCTGTTTTGCCAGAGTCTCAATTTTCGACGGCAATGGAATTGGATGGCCTTCGTCAAGTTCCATTTCAATCCAGCCTGCGATGGCTTCTTTAGCGTTCTCGTAAGCTGATTCAATGGTATCGCCTGCCGAAAAACAACCGGGTAAATCAGGGACGACAACACCAAAAGCGTGTGACTGATCGCCTGGTTCTATTGCAATCGGATATTTCATCACTGACCTCCAGTGTTGGGCGGAGGTTGAATACCTCCAGCCCAACTCAACATTGCTTGAACTTAATACCTGTTTGTCGTTCAATGGCTTTCACTGTTCCAATCGGTAGGTCTTTTTTAGGATGAGGGACACAAGTCGGTCTCTGAAATCCTTCCTTACGATAGTACCAATGATCACCTTTTACTCTGACAAATTTCCAGCCATTAGCTTCAAGTTTGTTGATAATTGTGGAACTATCCATTGTTTGCTCCATTGATTATCAACGAGTTTAATTATACACACTAATACACATTAACGAGGTGTCTATTCTAAAATATTTTCCTAAGTCGAAAGTGCACACTTTTTTCCGATTAAGTGCGACAGGTACTATATGGTGAGCGTTCAAGCCCTCGAAACCCCGGAACGCTCAGATATGGGGCAATCCAAGGAGTAACCTTCAAAAGTTTTGGAATGACATCGTTAACTAATGTTTCTTTAACGATACGTGTGATCTTGTCAGCTTGAGTAACAAATCCCGGTTCGCTTCTTGCCAGAAGATAAAGCTCTCGGCAAACGACCGGTTGTGGCATCGGAAGCATTTTGATTTTGTCAAAAATCTCAGGATAGGTGGCAATGAAAAGCGGCGTTTGAATGCCCCAGGCGAGACCATTTTTGATGTACTCTAAAAACGTCATACTGCCGTCAACCGTTATGCGATCGACGTACTGAATATTTAAGCTCGAAAAATAAGCCTGCTCAAATTGTCCGTTGGTTGACGCCAAAGAGTTGGCGACTCGGGGAAGACCGCAAAATTGCATTTTCTCCCAAGTAAGGTTTGGATCAGCCTTAAAGTTTAATGGCACTAACAGTACAGAAGGTTCGGCAAAAATAAATCTTCTATAGAAAGGCTTTTCCCAATAAGGATCTGAAGAGATAAAAAAATCAATATCGCCAATCTCAAAAGACTTTAATAGGTCTTTGCTGTAGCCTTCAAAAAGAATCGCGTTAGAAACCGAAGATAATTTTTGTGCAACTTCTACGTTAACGTATTTGGCAATAGAAGAAACGGAACAGAAGCGTAATGGAACGTGTTTATTGACTTGAAGCTGCAAATCCATGAGCCAGCTTTTCATGCTTTCGTGTTGCTTAACAATTAAATCAAAGAGCAACTTTCCCTCAACAGTAAGGCTCAGCGGTCTTTTATCCCGTTCAATCAGTGTGATGCCTAAATCTTGCTCCAATGTTTGAATGTTTTTGGATACAGCCGGCTGCGTAATACCTAATAGTCGTCCTGTTTCAGTGAAGTTTTTGGTCTGACAGAGAACACAAAAGATCTGAATGCGTTTTTGAAAAAAGAACGAATGCATCAAATTGACTGGCATGACTGTTTTCCTTTTTGGGCGACGAAATTTAAAAATGATTGTTCGTCGCCCAAGATCTGTTTAACGGATCAAATTTTCTTTGCATTGAGTCAAGCGTTCTGTCATTGCCCTGTGCCAGGAGCGGATTTCGATTATAACTTTAAGAGATTTTTGAAGAAGCAGTTTTGTATCATCCGGTCTTGGAGTGCCGCCTGTAGTCTTTGCATTTAGGCTTGCTAAAGGATCAATCAGTTGAGAAATAGCTTGCTGAGATTTTTCAAGTGAGTGTCCCAGAACGCTTTCGGAGATTTCTTTCATCAGTTGCGGCGTTATATTTTTTGTCTGTAGCCGATTTTCCTGCATTAGACGTTTAATCATGCCACCCACAATGTGGTGCGTAATTTCAAAAGGTTCTCCGATTTCTTTAGTGAGTTCTTCAGCCATGCCGGTTGCGGCCGTAAAGCCTTCTAAGGCACGTCGGTAGGCGACTTCTTTTCTGATTTGACTGTGAGTGAGAATACAGGCAAGTAAATTCACATTGTCCAGAAGCACTGAGGTGTTATCCCAGAAGCGTTCGTAGAAATAATAGGTTTCGTGAACAGGAAACAGAGTGACGCCACTCGCATTTAGGCAATTAGTGAGGTAGCCGTCCCAATTGGATGTCATGGCTCGCAGCAACTCCACAGCTTCGGCATTTTTCTTTTGCGGCATGATGCTGCTTCCTCCGCACAAAGCGTCTTCGCAGTCGAGAATGCCGCACTCGGTGCTAGAGAAAAATTCCAAGTCGTTTGCAACCCGCATCAAGGTCGTATTAAGAGTCGTAAACGCAAAAATAGTTTCCAAAAAATAATTAACGTCTGAATTTCCCAGCATCGTATTGTCAATGGGACGATCAAAGCCCAGTAACTGAGAGACCTTTTCTTTATCAAGGTTAAATGAGGAACCGATACCGGCCGCAGCTCCCATAGGGCACTGGTTTGTCAATTCAAAGGCTCTTTTCATTCGCTCAAGGTCACCCGTCATTAATTCAAGAATGCTTTCAAGGTAGTGACCCCATGTGCCGGGTTGCGAGGGTTGGCCGTAAGTGTAGTAAGGAATCACTGTTGTTAAGTGCTCTTCAATTTGACCTTTTAACACCTCGGTCAGATCAAAAGTGTGCTGCATAACGCTCAGTAATGCTTTTCTTACAGACATTCTGTAAAGCGTGAAGTACATATCATTGCGGCTGCGTCCGACATGAAGTTTGCAGGCAACTTTGGGATCGGTTGCTTTAAATAAGGCTTTTTCAAATGCGTAGTGCAAATCACCTTGGGATTCCCGCATGTCGTTTTCAGAAACTTTTGGGAAAGAAACTAAGAGTCCTTCTTTAATCGTTTGGAACTCTTTTTGAGTTAGAAGCCCTTGATCATGGAGCATTTGAGCATAGGCACAATTGAGCTGCAGAAGATCTTCGCGCTGATGATGAAAGCAAAGAATGCCCGTTTTTGTACGGATACTGTCTAAAGATTCAAACGCTGTCATGGTGTTCTCTCCCATTGGCCATCGAAAGTAATCAGGCGTCACTTTTTTATTGTCTGACCTCTCAACCAAATCCCCAAACGCTATGAGTAATTTTTGGGGCATGTCATAACTTAAAAGAATGATGATAGCTTCGGTCGATAAACCACTCTCATAATGAAAATGCCCTTTTTTGAATGTACAAGCTCGTGACTTGAGATTGTCAGCAGCTTCGAAGCGTAGACGAAGCGATGTTTAAGTGGGGTGTTTGGTGTTGGGAGTGAACCATGAGTACCTTAGCCCAGTTCTTATTAGTTTTGGTTTGTATTTTGTATGGTGCCCGATTCGGAGCAGCCGGTATCGGTATTTTTTGCGCTTTGGGTTTAGGCATCCTGGTGATGGTGTTCGGTGTAACACCGGCAGGCATGCAAGCCGATATCATCTTTATCATTATTGCAGTATGTACCTGTGCGGCAGCTATGCATGCAGCCGGTGGCCTGGATCTTTTGGTTCGTTATGCGGCCCGCATTATCCGCAGTAATCCCAAATACATTATGGTTCTGGCTCCGTTGGTGATGTTTTTTGTGACTGTCTTTGCCGGAACCGCTATGACATGCTACGCATTGCAACCCGTTGTTTTTGAGGTGGCTTATGCAAACGGCTATCGTCCGGAAAGAGCATTGGTCGCTGGCAGCATGGCTGCAAGTGTAGGTATTACGGCTTCTCCCATTGCCGCTGCGACGGCAGCTGTTCTCGGTTTATTCGTCCAATATGGACATCCTGAAATCAGTCTGGGAACGATCATGATTGTGGCTTTTCCCGCCGGTTTAATCTCTGTCGTTCTGGCCTCACTCTTTTTCATTAAGTGGGGGAAAGACCTGGATAAAGATTCTGAATATCAAAAGCGCCTCAAAGCCGGTCTGGTTGAAGTGCCGCCCAGTCTTGATGACAGCAAACCCATGCCGCGTTCGGCTTATGTATCGTTAATCATCTTTGCGATAACAATTGTCTATATCGTTGTGAGCGGTTTTGAGCCGGTGTTAAGGACACCGATCGGACAGGATCCGATTCCGATGTGGACACTGATTCCGCCTGTGATGCTTTTTTCGGCTGCGCTCATCATGATCTTTTGCAGACCGAAAATAGAAGATCTGTTAAAGAGTTCTGTGCTGCACTCGGCTTTTGCAACAGTCATTTGTATGATGGGCAGCACGTGTTTGGCCGATACATTTGTGCGGGCCAATCAGGAAGTCATCATGCAAACATGCGGTGACTTGGTCACCGCGCAGCCGTGGCTTTTTGCAATCGTCATCTGCATCATGGGCAGTCTCATTCAAAGCCAGGGCGGAACAACCCGAGCCATTATGCCGATTGGCTTTGCGCTTGGGCTAAGTCCACTTTCGCTCTTAGCTATGTGGCCTTGCGTGAGTGCCACTCTTTTGCCGACCAATCCTATTGCGCTCGCCGCCTGCGGTTTTGACCGTTCTGGGACTTCGAGTGTCGGCAAATACGTGATTGATAATCCGTTTGCCATTTGGATTGCCATTAACCTTGCTATTCAGGTTTGTATCGGTTTTTTAATTGTGTCGTTTCTTTAATTTTGCCTTTGGCGCAGTTTTGCCAGATTTTTCAAAGGAAATTTGTTAAACTGCGCCCTCGGCGGGTCCCCTCGCATGCATTCGTCGTGAACCTGGTCAGGCCGGGAACGGAGCAGCCACAGCGAAGTGAATGTAGTGCCGAGGATAAGGCTCGCCATTTCTTTTTTTAATTTCTCTGATCGATATGCAAGACAGGAGATTGTGTAACGAGCACAACCTTAAAATGCGTGCCTTGTTTTGATTCAACCAAATCAAGTTTCCATCCGCACCGATCGCAGATCCGTTTGGCAATCGATAATCCCATGCCGCTGCCCGGAGCTTTATCTGTACCGCGAACTTTTGGCATAAAGATTCTTTCTTTGAGTTCTTGGGCGATGCCGGTTCCGGTATCGATCACTTCAAAACCGTTTTCAAGTTCTCTGACAATCACCTCGCCCTTGTCTGTATAAAGCACGGCATTTTTAATCAAATTATTTACTACAGCGCCTAAAAGCACCGGAGAAAAATGACCGGGGCAAGTGGCAGCCGTTTGAACACTGAGACTGATATTTTTAGCCAGGGCTGTTTTTCCCCAATACTGACAGGATTCCTCAAGCACGTCATAAAGGCGGTCGGTGTGAACGGTTTTTTCAAACTCTGCTCCGCGGGCCAATTGAAGGAAAACCGACAGCAATTCTTCCATGGATTGAGCGGCTTTAAGAATTTTGTTGACCTGATCGGTTTGCTTTTCCGTGAGTGGATAAAGCTGCATAAGTTCGGCCGTTGTCAGAATGATTGTGAGCGGTGTGCGTAATTCATGACTGATGTCTGAAGTAAACAGTTTTTCGCGCGCAAGCGCTTCATGAAAGCGCTTAAGAGCTCGGTCACAAGTCTTAGCCAATTCTCCGATTTCATCATCGGTGATTTCGCCTGCCAGGGACTTATATTGTTGAGAATCAGCCATTTGACGCACTTCGTTTGAAAGGCTTTCAATCGGCGCCATAATTTTTTTGCGAATCCACCAGTAACCGAACCCCACGCAGAAAAGAAAAATCAATGTTGCGCAGGTACAGATCAGGATTTTGAAAAGCTGCTCACTGCGTTCAAAGTCGTATTGATCCCGAATTAAAACATAAGGGTGGCCGTTCACCGTAATTTTGTATAAAAAAGAGGAGTCGTAGCTGCCCACAATTTCCTGATACCCATCAGGAGCTTGAGCATATTTGTCGGGGATAGGATCGAGCTGTGGGGCATTGCCGTAAAACTGCATGGTTGTGGGCAGAGTAACATCTTCTCCGGCTTCAATTTCACTCACAAGGATACTGAGTTCGTCTTTGAGGATATCGCTTACCAGATTATCTTCCATCAGTTCCGTGGACTCATGCATAGCCACAGAAAACAAACCGATAATCAGAACAGTTTGCATCATCCATCCAAGCAGAATGCGTTTTGCCAGACCGAATCTTTTTACTGTCTTCATATTATTCAGAAAGTGACCATCCCAGACCGGGATGAGTTTGAATTAAAGCCGTATCAAAAGGTTTATCAACAGCTTTTCGTAGTAAGTAGAGATTGGCTCTGAGGCTGTCGGAGTCAGGAGGCGAGCCGTTCCAGACAACCGTTTCCAATCGAGACCGGCTCACAACGGCGGGGCTTTTTACCATCAGCTCTTTGAGTATTCCCAGGCAAATGGGATTCAGTTTGATTGGTATGCCCGCTCGGCTCACCTGAAGCGTTTTGACGTTAAAAGTGAGGTCTGCGACCTGCAAAACGTCTTTTTGGTTGCCGTAACTGCGTCGCAAAAGCGCCTCTATACGGGCAGCAAGCTCTTTGAGCGCAAAGGGTTTAATAAGGTAGTCATCGGCCCCGACTTCAAGTCCCCTCACACGGTCATCGATACTGTCGCGAGCGGTCAGCATCAAAATGGGAATACGGTTGCCCTCACGGCGCAAAAGCTGACAAATCGACAGTCCGTCAATGAGAGGCAGCCCGATATCAAGCACACAAAGGCTGTAAGAGCGTTTTTTTAAACGATCCAATGCGTCTGCACCGTTTAAGGCCGTCTCCACAGTAAAGCCCTTGATGACTAAATAATCCCGAACGTTATAGAGAATGTCGACATTGTCATCGACTATTAAGATCGGTAAAGACACCTCAGCCCCTTTATGTGTTTAATCCGCTCGCCTCAATCAGTCTGCTCCGGGCAGCGCCGGCTTTCAACTTTCAGGCCAGCCAAAAGTGGGCACAATTGACAGCTATCAACCGATTTTACGAGATTTTGACGTCATTTTAACGCTGATTTTGCCTTCTATAACCGATAGTTGTACCTGTATTCATTCGACTAATCAAAAGAGAAAATGTTCTCAAGGATTCGTTCATATAACCCTTGGATTTGGCTGATCCTGCCCATGTGGTGTCTGGCGTTTTTAGTTCTTTTTCCGCCGCATCAGTTGGATATTGCTGTCAGCCGATTATTCTGGATTGACGGTGATTGGCCTTGGCATCACAACATTTTTTTCACCGAAGTGCTGCATAAAGGGGCGAAAGCAGTCCCCATTGTGATTGCATTGTGGGTTATCTATCGACTTTTTCGCCTTAGGTTTGAAAAATCCTGCGAAGACAGTAAAGACAAATTCAAGCGTTACGGTTATGTGTTTGTTGCGATGTCCGTAAGTGTTCTGTTGTGCTGGTGGCTTAAGCAAACTACAGGTGTGAGCTGTCCTTGGACGACAACAGCTTTCGGAGGTTCAGATCCTATCACCGATCCGGGCTGGTCTCTGGTTGCCCGAGCGGGCAATTGCTGGCCCGGTGGACATGCCGGAAGCGGTTTTTGTCTTTTTGCACTTTTTTTTGCTCTTCGAGATCAACATAAAACACTTGCACGATGGTGTTTGCTGGCTGTTTTTGTCTTCGGCAGCCTCTGTGGTTTTGCCCGCCTGATGCAGGGGGCTCATTTTCTGTCTCACAATCTTGCGACTATGCTGATTGACTGGATTGTGTGTGCAGTGTTTTATGTGTTGATATTTGATCGACAAAAGGTCTTGCGTCGCTTTGTTATCGCAGGACCGCTTGCAAATCACAGACAAGTGGTTATTGCAACAGCACTTTTTTGGACAGTATTTTTGGATGTGCCCTTTTGGCGTGCTCTCGTCGGTTCTGCCGGCTCTGATCCTTTACTGATCGGACAGACGCTTTTTTTGATGGCGGGATTGATGTTGAGTTTTTTCTTTGTCGCTATGGCAGTGATTGAACTCATTGCGATTTTGCCAAGGCGCCTGTTTCAGATTTTGATATTGATTTTGTCACTATCGGGTGTAGCAGCTCTATTCAGTTCTCTGTTATACGGCACGACGATGACGCCCGATATGGTGAGAAATTTTCTTCAAACGGATGCTAAAGAAGCTTCGATGTATTTGTCCGCTTCATCGGGTTTGCTTTTCGTGTTTTTGTTCATTCCGGCAATCTTAATTTTAAAAACCTGCAGACCTTCAATTGTTACGTTTGCCGATCGTTTCAAGCGACTGGGACTTTCGGCGCTTTTTCTTTTAGTCGGGATTTTGCTGCTTCTGAGTCAGCTGCAGCCGTTTTCAGCCATCATGCGTATGGACAAATCCATGCGCTACATGATTGCTCCCTTTAACGTGGTTTACTCAACCGCCTCAACACTGTTACGTGATAAAAATACCGATGCCGAACGTGTACGGCTTATTGTGGATCCCAACCCATATGCGACAGAAAAACCTGAAGCAGCAACGGTTTTTGTTTTAGTGATCGGGGAAACGGCTCGATCGGCGGATTGGCAGCTCGCCGGTTACGGGCGTCAAACAAATCCCGAATTGTCAGCGATGGACATTATCAATATTGCGAAAGTGCAGGCTTGCGGAACGAGTACAGACGTTTCTCTGCCTTGCATGTTAAGCCGCGTCGGGCGCAGGGACTATGACCGTGAACGCATTTTGAGTGAAGAAGCACTGCCGTCGCTGCTTCAGCGATCCGGTTTTAATGTCACTTGGATTGACAATCAGTCGGGCAGCAAGGGAACAAGTGACGGCGTCAAAACGATAAAACTTAGTGATGATAAAACTCTTTGTAACGGCTCTGACTGCATGGACATGGCTTTTGCGGCAGATCTGAAAAAGCGCCTGAGAAAAGTAAAACCCGGAGAAAGACAGATTTTGATTCTTCATATGATGGGTTCTCACGGCCCGGCCTACGATCAGCGTTCTGAAAAAGAGGATAAGGTATTCGGAAAAGTATGCACGGATCCCAGTTTCAGGCGTTGCAGCTCAGAAGAAATTGTCAACGCATATGACGCCAGTATTCGCTATACAGACCGCGTTTTGGCAGAAATTCTGCGTACGCTGCAATCGCAAAAGAGTATTGATACTGCGTTTATTTACCTTTCGGACCATGGGGAAAGTTTAGGAGAAGGTGGGCTTTTCCTGCATGGAGCTCCTTATCAGATGGCCCCAGACGTGCAAAAAATCGTACCGATGGTGATGTGGCTTTCGGAAGGCTTTAAAAAAGATTACTCCGTATCGCAGGAGGCGATTGAAAAAGCCATTGAAAAACCTGTCACCCACGACCACCTGTATCACACTGTGTTGGGACTTTTGAATATTCGTTCAACAACGTATGAAGCTCAATGGGATTTAAGTTACGAGAAAAAATAACCGAATTTTGAAGATTCGACATTAAAAAAGCGGTGCTAAGATTGTGCCGCTTTGGCTTGAAGTTTTTCGTATGATCAACGCTTCTTTATTCGGTTTGTTTTTGGTGACTGCGGCGCTTGCAGTTGCCACGCCCGGCCCCGGTGTTTTAATGACACTCACAAGCTCCATTCGTTATGGGCTTCGCACGGCGGTCTATGTTATTTTGGGCACAGCCACGGGGACCGTCGTGATGTCAGTGATCTCTTCAACGGGATTGGGAATTCTGATTGCTACGTCTCCGACAACCTATGAAACCATCAAAGCTCTCGGCGCTCTCTATATGGTATGGCTTGGCTATAAACTTTTTCGCGCCAAGCCCTTCAGTTTCGATTTGGCTTCAAAAGAAAAAGCATCAAGCGTAACTATCAGGCAAAAAAGCAGTCTGTGGCTGCAGGGGATTTCGCTTCAGATGACTAATCCCATGCTGATCATGTTTTTCATTTCGCTTTTCCCGCAGTTTATTGACCATGAGCTTGCTTTCCTGCCGCAAGTGGCCTTGATGACAGTGACCTATTTTTGCATTGTTTTTGTGATCCATTGCGGCTATGGCTGGATTGCGTCAAACTTCAGGCCTCTGCTTTCTACTCCTAAGGCAGCAAAAGTGGTCAATTGTGTGGGCGGAGCGTTTTTTATTTTCCTTGCAGCCAGAGTGTTCTACACAATGTGGATGGAAACGAGTCTTTAAAAAACTTAAAACGAACGGTTTTTTCGCTAAACTACACCTGTTTAGATACCGACGAGATTGAGAAATGTTTGAAATCCGACAGGCGCAGGAAAAAGACTGTGCACTCATTTTGGAATTTATCCGCCGTTTGGCCGATTATGAAAAGTTATTAAATGAAGTCACGGCAACCGAAGAAGATGTCCGTCGGGAGCTTTTCACTGAACCCGCATCGGCTCACGCGTTGATTGCTTATGAAGATGGTAAGGCCGTGGGCTTTGCTCTTTACTTTTATAATTTCTCGACCTTTTTAACCCGCAGAGGTTTGTATCTGGAAGATATTTTTATCGATCCGGCCTATCGCGGTAAAGGTTATGGCAAGGCTCTGATGCAGTACTTGGCCCGCCAAGCAGTCGAACAGAAGTGCGGCCGCTTTGAATGGGTGGTGCTTGATTGGAATAAGCCTGCCATCGGTTTTTATGAAAAAGTCGGTGCTAAAGTCATGCAAGACTGGCGGCTTTGTCGTTTAACAGGTGAGGCGCTTGTGCGCTTTGCTAAAGGTTCATAAGTTATGGCTTCGCAAGTATTGGCACGCAAATGGCGTCCTCATGATTTTGAAAGTGTGGTGGGGCAGGAGCCTGTGGTGCAGGCTCTTACACACGCGTTAAGAGAAAATCGGCTCCACCATGCTTACTTATTTACCGGCACGCGCGGCGTGGGTAAGACGACACTGTCGAGAATTTTGGCTAAAAGCCTCAATTGTGTGGGCCCGGACGGCAAGGGCGGCGTGACGGATCATCCGTGCGGCGTTTGTGAAGCCTGCCGTGCAATCGATGAAGGGCGTTTTGTAGACTACATTGAAATGGACGCCGCGAGTAACCGCTCGGTCGAAGAGATGACGGCGCTTTTGGAGCAAGCGATGTATGCGCCCACCAACGCCCGTTACAAAGTCTACATGATTGACGAAGTGCATCAGCTCACTTCGCACGCTTTTAACGCCATGTTAAAAACGCTCGAAGAGCCGCCCGAGTACGTCAAATTTATTTTGGCAACGACTGATCCGCAAAAGGTCCCTGTGACGGTGCTCTCGCGCTGTCTGCAATTTAATCTGAAAAATGTTTCGCCCCAGACGGTCGCAGACCACATGGCGCACATTTTGAAAGAAGAAAAAATTGAAGCGGAACCCGCCGCCTTAAAGCTTTTGGGCGTGGGTGCCCGAGGCTCGATGAGAGACGGCTTAAGCCTTTTGGATCAGGCGATTGCTTTTGCGGGCGACAAGCCGATTACGCTTGAGAGCGTACGCGAGATGCTCGGCATGATGGACAGCGACGTGCTCATTAAGCTTTTGGGGTATCTCGCCGAAGGCAAAGCGCACGAGATGATGCAGGTTGCCGAGCAAATGTCGATGCGAAGCCTTTCATTCAGTCAGGCAATCCGCGATCTTGCCTCTCTTTTGCACCGCATTGCGCTTGCCCAGTTTGATGCTGCAAGCCTTGCTGCCGATGATATGGATCGGGAAGCCGTTTTGACGCTGGCGCGCACCTTTACGCCGCAGGAAGTGCAGCTTTATTACCAGATTGCCTTAAATGCCAGAGGCGACATGAATATTGCGCCCGATGAGTACGCAGGCTTTACGATGGCGCTTTTGAGAATGCTTGCCTTTAAGCCCGCGGGAAGTGTCACAGTCAAGTTGCCCGAACGCTTTAAGGCTAAAGAAATTGAAACACAACCTGATGCTTCAGGGAATCAAACCGCTCAAAATGAAGTGACGGCAAAGGCTTCTGAAGTACAGACGCCCGCCGCAGCAGAAAGTGCGCTTGAAAAGAAAGTCGCTCAAACTGTGCAACCTGCTCCTTGGGAGGATGCTGCGCCGGGGGAGTCTCATCCGGGCAGTGAGTCAAAGACCGCTGCCCAGGATAAAGCTCTTGAGAAAACCCATGAGCCTGCCCCGCAGCCTAAGCCCGTTGAAGACGAAGAGGATGCGCCTTTTGTAAACGCATATGATGAATATGCTTCGCAGATGGAACCCTCCATTGACGATTACGGCTTTGAAGAGACTCTGCCTGAGTCAGAACCCCAAGTCGATCAGCAGGATTCTGAGACAAGCTTTGCCGATCGGTATGATTACGCTGAGGACTACGATCAGATTCCGGACTTCACTGAAGTGGGCAAACTTTGGTACGAAAAGCTTCGCTACACGTATCCTGCGACTTACGCCAAGGACATTTTGGAGCGAAGCGAGTGTGTCTCAATTGAGGATGATCTGATTACGCTTCGCATTGATCCGCTCTATGAGAATCGGCTCAAAAATAAAAAGGCGATGCTTTTGGTGCAGAGAATTGTCGATCCGCTTTTCGGTCGCCGCATGAGGTTTAAGTTTGAGTTGGAAACACCTCGTTCCAGAACGATTTCTCAGGAGCGCGCGCGGCTTAAAAAAGAAGCCCGTCAGGCCGAAGAGGAAGACAAGCGAAAGAATAAATACATTACGATTACCGATGAGATTGAACGCAAGGCAGCGATTGAGTCGCTAAAGAAAACGCCTTTAGCGAAAACGGTCATGAGACGCTTTAATGCCCGAATTGATCCCTTATCGGTGAAAAAGAAAGTTTCTTAAAACCATTTAAACGAAAGGATAAATTATGCGTGGAAATATGGGAGCACTCTTAAAGCAAGCCGCCCGAGTGCAGGAAAACATCAAGCGTTTGCAGCATGAACTCGATCACCTGGAAGTGACGGGGAGCGCCAGCGGCAACCTCGTTCAGGTGACAATGACCTGCAAGCATGCGCTGAAATCCGTTAAGGTCGATCCGAGTCTTTTACAAGAAGACGTGGATATGGTTGAAGATTTGATTTTCATGGCCACCAAAGACTGCCTCGATCAGATTGAAAAGATCACCAAAGAAAAGATGGCGGCAGCCACGGCCGGTATGCCCCTGCCTCCGGGCATGTCGTTTTAAGGACACAGATGATGTCGCTGAGCCCCAGTCTGGACGATTTGGTTGATGCGCTCAAGCGCCTGCCGGGCCTCGGGCCCCGGTCGGCCGGCCGCATTGCCGAGGCGCTTTTGTCCGAAAATCGGGCTAGTGCTCTAAAACTCGTTCGGGCTCTTGATCGTGCTGTCAAGACTGTGAAGCACTGTGAACTTTGCAACACCCTCACCGATGATGAGGTGTGCGCTATTTGCGCTGATGATAAGCGCGACAGAAGTAAAATCTGCGTCGTTGAAAGTCCGGCAGACCAACGGGTCATTGAAGAGACGATGACTTATCGGGGGCTTTACTTTGTGCTCATGGGGCTCATTTCACCTGTGAAGGGAATCGGCGCCGAAGAGCTTCATCTCAATAAGCTTTTTGAACGGGTGAAAAGCGATAAAGCCGTGCGTGAGGTGCTGATTGCAACACCTTATACGCCCGAGGGCGATGCGACGGCGCACTTTATTGCGAAGGCGATGGCTTCTGCTGCGCCTGAGGTTCGGGTCACAAGACTTGCACGGGGGATTCCTGCAGGCGTTGAGCTCGAATTTACCGATGCCAATACGATTGCGGGGGCGATTTTTGCCCGTCGATGAGTAGGACAAGCGTTATGTCGAAAGAACACGTTAAAGCGGCGCTTTTAGAAGCGCGTGATGCATTGGAAGCATTAATTGCCGCCGATGAAACCCAAGAGGCGATTGTTGAGGCTTCTGAACTCATGATTGAAGCGATTCAGAGCGGTCGCAAAATTTTATCGTGCGGCAACGGCGGCTCTCTTTGCGACTCGATGCATTTTGCAGAAGAAATGACCGGGCGCTTCAGAAGTGATCGGCCGGGCTATGCTGCAATTGCGATAGCAGACGCTTCGCACATGAGCTGTGTCGGTAACGATTACGGTTATCGGGATGTGTTTTCTCGTTACGTGCGGGCACTGGGGCAGCCTGGAGATGTCCTTTTAGCGATTACCACTTCGGGAACGAGCGGCAACGTCATTGATGCGGTGGATGCCGCGCACGAAAAAGGCATGAAGGTTGTGGGCTTAACCGGCAAGTTTGAAAGCCCCCTTGCGCAAAAAGCCGATGTGGCGATCGTGACACCGGCAGGCCGCTGGGCCGATCGAGTGCAGGAACTTCATATCAAAACGATCCATATCCTGATCGAATTGGTCGAGCGGACACTTGCGCCTCAAAACTATAAAGACTAAATCAGTAAAACGACCACCGCTCTGAATATGCTGACCGGCGGCCGTTGTGCTCTTTTTTTCAAAGCAAAGTTGTAATCACCACAATCCAACAGGGAATAGTCACAATTGCCGCTAAAGTGTGAGCAGTAGTGATCCCTGCCACAAGGGGGGCATTGCCCCTCATACTGGCCGTCATGACGTAGCAGGACTGTGCGGTGGGCAGCATTGCAAAAATCATCAATGCTCCCGATGCAGCCGGTGCCAAATCAAAAACCAGACAGAAAAGCAGGGCTACTGCAGGAGTGGCAACGAGGCGTTCAACGGTATTGGCCGTAATGAGTTTCCATTCGGATTTAACGTCCCCGAGTCTTAAGCCGGCACCGATGCATAAAAGCCCCATAGCCAGGGAGGCGTTGCCTAAAGACTTGAAAAACGTCATGGCAACGGCGGGTACTTCAATGGAACCCAGATTAACGATTAACCCCAATGTTGTGGCGATGATCAGGGGGTTCGTCACAATCGCTTTGAGGGTTTTTGCCAAAACATTGCTTTTGCCCTCGGTTTTTTCCTGCTGCGCGACTGCACTTGCCAAGGCTGCTACGGCAATGGAATTGCTGATCGGCACCCAAAACGCAATCAATAGCGACATCAAAGCCAGTCCTTCCTGACCGAAGAGGCGGGAAACGAGCGCAAATCCCACGTAAGTATTGAAGCGGAAACCGCAATGAAAAGCTGAAGCATGAGTGACCGCGTCGCCCTTAATGAAGTAGCGAATGGAGTACGACATGAAAACAGCGCACATCATGGCGCTGATGGCAACAATAAGATAGAGCCCCGCTTCATCGAGCGTCAGGTTTGATGTGGCCACTGATGTAAAAAGCAGCGGCGGGAAAAGTACATAGAAGACAATTTTTTCAGCGCCCTTCCAGAATGTCGGGTTAAAGACCCCGTCATGGAAGAACTTCATCAAAAGAAAACCCACCAGTATCACGAGAAAATCAGGCAGGATGAGTAAAACGCTGAGCATGGCTAATTCGTCGTTAAGTTCATTGATGCAGTCAGTATAAAATCTTCACTAAAATAAGAAAAGCGAATATTTCTCCTATTAATTATTCCGAACTCGCATACATATATGGACATCAGTAAGTATCGGGCTTTTCTGACTACCGTTGAATGCGGCAGTTTCACAGAGGCCGCCAAGCGTCTTTTCTATACACAGTCGGCTGTAAGCCGTATGGTGGCCGACCTTGAAAATCAGTGGGGCGTGGCGCTTTTAAGCCGAAAAAAGACGGGCCTCACGTTAACGACGGCTGGCGCTGCACTGTTGCCTTTCATTCGGCAAATCTGCAGCGACGAGATGCGGCTAAACGGTGTCCTGCAGGATATGACGGGGCTTAAAAGCGGCGTCGTTCGTTTGGGAACAGTGACGGCAGTGGCTAATGAGTGGCTGCCCGTTGTGCTGGAAAAATTAATGCAGGAAGTCCCCGGGATTGAATACGAAATCTTAATCGGAAACGGTGATGTGATTGCCGATTGGCTCAAAGAGGATCGCATTGATGTCGGTATCTTTGTGCCCAAAAATACGGAACATCTCAAGGCAGAGCTATTGCATCTGGATGAATTCAAAGTCATTTTTCCCAAAGGTCACGAACTGGCCGGATACGAAAAAGTTCCTTTAACGGCGCTTAAAAACTATCCGTATATTCTGCATGGGGCGAGTTGGTGTAAAGCGTTGGAAGAACAATTAGAGAAAAATCAGCAGAGAATTCCTGTTCGGTACACGACTGTTGGCGCCACTTCTATCGTGAACCTCGTCCGGGCCGGAATCGGCGTGAGCATTTTGCCTGAACTTCTCTTAGAAAATGACAAATTCAAAGTTGAAAGCCGTCCGTTGGATCCGCCTTTGAGTAGAAAACTCTTTCTTGTCACCCATGGCACGCCTACCATGCCGGCCGTGAAAGCCTTTGTTCAAAGGCTGCCGGCACTCATTAAGGCAGAACGTCAGATCTGAAAAGCATCCGTAACAGAGCATGATTTGTAACGGCTTTTTAACACCGTTTTGCGGTAGAATTAGCACCGATAAAAACGATGGCCTGGGCTTAACTCTGTAAGGCTCGGGCTTCTTTGTTACCTATTGAGTGTGAAAAGAGAAAAATACTATGGCGATTCCCATTACTGTACGTGGTGCCGAATTGTTAAAGGCTGAATTAAAGCGTTTGAAGAGCGTGGAGCGTCCTGCGGTCGTTCAGGCTATTAAAGAAGCCCGTGAAAAGGGTGACTTGTCTGAAAACGCCGAGTACGACGCCGCAAAAGAACTTCAGGGTCATATTGAAGGCCGTATTGCCGAACTTGAAGGCAAACTTTCGTCCCTGCAGGTGATCGATCCCAAGGAACTCGATGCCGGCGGCCGTATTGTGTTTGGTGCAACGGTGGAATTGGAAAACCAAGACACGGGCGAAGTGGTGACCTATCAGATTGTGGGTGATGATGAAGGGGACATCAAGCGCAACTTGGTTTCGATTTCAAGCCCCATCGCGCGCGCCCTGATCGGTAAGTACGAAGGTGACGAAACGATCGTGCACGCCCCGGGCGGCGATCGTGCTTACGATATTTTGACCGTTAAGTACATCTAAAAAGTCGGTGTACTAAAAAGAGCCTTTCGGGGCTCAATGAAAAAGGCTCGGCTGCCGATTACTGCCGAGCCTTCGTTGGTTTAAAGATTGGCAAAAGCTTTTTTCGTCGTGCGGCCTTTGGCATGAGCACGAGTTTTGCGGTGAGCGGTGGGGCCGCCCCGCATGCCGCGGCGGGCTTCAGCCATCTTACGGCGTCTGGCGCGTTCGGCTTCTTCTTTTTGTTTTTCGGGGTTCGGGCGCCACAAAACAAGAAGTTTGCCGATCATTTGGATGCGAGCGGCATTTAATCGATCCGCCACTTCGGCGTAAATTGCTTCGCGTTCTTCGCGTTCATCGCTCGGAACTCGAATTTTGATTAATTCATGCGCCAAAAGCGCACGGTCAATTTCTTTTAACACCGCCTCCGTTAAGCCATTGGCGCCCAAAAGCACCACGGGATCGAGTCCATGGGCTTCGCCACGCAGAGCAAGACGGGTGTCGCGGTCAAGTAGAAGTTCAGCCATAATACGGTATTGAGCAAATAACAAGTTTTTAAAATCGGTGAATTTTATAAGAAAATCATGCCTGTAGCAACAAAAAAACTGCGATCCAACCGAGCTTGGATTGAGCGTCACATCAATGACCCGTTCGTGAAGCGTTCTCGCCAGGAAGGTTATCGTGCGCGCTCGGTCTATAAGCTTATTGAGCTCAACGAAAAAGAAAAACTGATCCGCCCGGGAATGTGTGTGGTGGATTTGGGAGCCGCTCCGGGCAGCTGGACTCAGGTTGTTCGGGAAAAATTGGCCGGTAAAGACGGTGAGGTGCGGGGCACGATCATTGCCATGGATATTTTGCCCATGGATCCGATTGACGGGGTGACGTTTTTGCAGGGTGACTTCAGAGAGCAGGAAGTCGCCGATAAACTCACTGAAATTATCGGTGACAAACAGGTTGACCTGGTGCTCTCTGATATGGCGCCTAATTTATCGGGGATTGCCGCGGCTGACGCCGCGCGCTGCCTCCTTTTAAATGAACTGGCACTGGAATTTTGCCTTGAGCATCTGAAAGACAACGGTGTATTTGTCACCAAGGTCTTTCAGGGAAGCGGTTTTTCACAATATGTGGAGACGCTCAAGAAGCACTTTAAGACAGTGCTTACGCGTAAGCCTGAGGCGAGCCGCGACACATCCGCCGAGGTTTACATGGTGGCTAAACATATCAAAAAGCGCTGATAACAAAATTTGTTGTAAAAAGGCGCAAAAAAGGTTTGCAAGTCAAGCAATTGTCGGTATTCTTAACAATCCGGATAGAGATGTGACAGCTTGAGTCTGTCAGAAGAAGGCGAAGGAGCCTGAAAATTGAATAGAAATTTCTTTAATCGTATTGGTGTTTGGATTATTTTGGCGGTGGTGTTTTTCACGCTCTTCAGACAGTTTGAGCCTGATACAACGCCGGCTGCAACTTCGACGAGCTACACGCAGTTCATGGACGACGCCAAGGCGGGCAAAGTGGCCCGTGTCGATATTAAGGGTCGCGAAATTACGGTAACGCCCGTTGAAGGTCAGAAGTATGTGATTACGAGTCCCGGCGACTTGTGGATGGTCGATGACCTCAGAAAGTCCGGCGTGCAGGTTTACGGTACGCCTGAAGAAGAACCGTCTTTCTGGATGACGGTGTTGATTTCCTGGTTCCCGATGTTGCTTTTGATTGGCGTGTGGGTGTTTTTCATGCGCCAGATGCAAGGCGGCGGAAAGGGCGGAGCCTTCAGTTTCGGTAAGAGCAAAGCGAGAAAACTCGATACCTCCAATAACAAGGTCACCTTTGCCGATGTGGCAGGCTGTGATGAAGCCAAAGAAGAAGTGCAGGAAGTGGTGGACTTCTTGCGCGATCCTTCAAAATTCCAGCGCTTGGGCGGCCGTATCCCGCGCGGCATTTTGCTTGTGGGTAGCCCCGGTACCGGTAAGACACTTTTAGCCAAAGCCATTGCAGGCGAAGCCAAGGTACCGTTTTTCTCCATTTCCGGTTCTGACTTTGTGGAAATGTTTGTGGGTGTGGGCGCCGCACGTGTGCGTGACATGTTTGAAAACGCCAAGAAAAACGCTCCGTGCATTATCTTCATTGATGAAATTGATGCCGTGGGTCGTCAGCGCGGAGCCGGTCTCGGCGGCGGCAACGACGAACGCGAACAGACGTTAAACCAAATGCTCGTTGAAATGGACGGCTTTGAAACGGGTACGAACGTTATTGTGATTGCTGCTACGAACCGCCCCGACGTGTTGGACCCCGCACTTTTGCGTCCGGGCCGCTTTGACCGCCAGGTGGTAGTGCCGTTGCCTGATGTGCGCGGCCGTGAACAGATTCTTAACGTTCACATCAAGAAAGTGCCTGTGGGGCGCGATGTGGACCCCGAGGTGATTGCCCGCGGTACGCCCGGCATGAGCGGCGCAGACTTGGCTAACTTAGTAAACGAAGCAGCTCTTTTTGCCGCAAGACGTGATGCCAAGGTCGTCGAAATGGTGGACTTTGAGCAGGCTAAGGATAAGATTCTGATGGGCGCTGAACGCCGCAGCATGGTGATGAGCGAGGATGAAAAACGCACTACGGCTTATCACGAATCCGGTCACGCAGTCGTTGCCTGGATGCTGCCTAAGAGCGATCCTCTGCACAAGGTAACGATCGTTCCGCGCGGACGCGCCTTGGGTGTGACGATGCAGCTGCCTGAAAAAGACCGCTTTAATTATGACGATGTGTATCTCACGTCCCGTCTGGTGATTATGTTCGGCGGCCGTGCGGCCGAAGAGGTGTTCCTCAATCAAAAGACAACGGGTGCCTCCAACGACTTTGAGCGCGCCACGCAAATGGCCCGCGACATGGTGACGCGCTACGGCATGAGTGAAGCCTTGGGTGTGATGGTTTACGCCGAAAACGAAGGTGAAGTGTTCCTCGGTCGCTCGGTTACCCGCACGACGCACGTTTCAGAAGCAACGATGCAAAAGATTGACGCTGAAGTGCGTCGCCTTTTGGAAGAACAGTATGCCCGTGCCTGCGACATTCTGAAGGCTAACCGTGAACGAGTTGAGATCATGGTGCAGTGCCTGATGAAGTGGGAAACGCTTGACGAAGACCAGATTGCCGATATTATGGAAGGTCGGGAAGTCCGTCCGCCCAAGCCCGGCGCGTCAGCTAAAGCTGATGCCGAGCGCCGTGCGCAGGCAGAGGTCAAACCTGCTGAGAACACAACTTCACAGGATAATGATTCACAAAAAACCGATCAACAATCGGGAGAGTAACTTTTAAAAAGTGATGAACAAGGCCGGGAACATAATTCTCGGCTTTGTCATTTTTGATTTTGGAAAGGTGTGTTAAGACTATGTTCCTCGGATTTCTTTTTGCCGTTTTAGCCTGTGCTATCTGGGGGCTGATCTACATCTTCCCGTTGATTCTGTCTGAATATGATCCGGTCCTAATTGCTTCGGCGCGCTTTGCCGTTTACGGCCTGGCGTGCCTCGCATTGGTACCTTTTCAATTTGAAGAATTGAAAAAACTCTCCCGAAGTGACTGGTTTTTAGCGATGAGACTCGCCTTTTTCGGCAGTTTCGTCTACTACTGGGCTTTAGTGATGGGGGTCAATCTCGCCGGCGCGCCTGTGACCGGGATGCTCATGTGCTGGATTCCGGTTTTGGTTGCTGTCGTTTCCAATCTGCGCGGCAAAAAGCAGGGACTTTCCATTGCCTGGAGTCGGCTCATGCTGCCCTTGGCCTTGATTCTGAGCGGTATGGTGGTGGCTAATTGGACCGAGTTTTATTATGCGGTCAACGTTCAGGCGGCTTCTCCCATGCAGTTTTGGTCAGGGGTTGGGTGCGGTGTGATTTCTCTTTTAATGTGGACGTGGTACCCGATCCGCAATTCCGACTGGCTTTTAGCCAATCGCAAAAAGGGTCCCAAGGTTTGGGCAACGGCTCAAGGGTTGTCGATTCTGCCTTTTACGCTTTTAGCTTTTATTGCTGTTTCCGTTTTCATTGACCCCGCTGATTTCGGTCTTATGGGGCCTGAGCCCCTTAAATTTGTTCTCGTGATGCTTGTTGCGGGCATTGTCTGCTCATGGGTGGGAGCGGCTTGCTGGAATGCGATGAGTGAGCGGCTACCCCCGGCTTTAGGCGGTCAGCTCATTGTTTTTGAAACGATTTTCTCTGTTATCTACGCTCTTTTGTGGAGAGGCGAGTGGCCGACATTATCCATGACAATCGGGATGGTTATGTTACTTGCGGGGGTTTTAGCTGCACTGCGAGTCTTTAGAAACGTACGCGTTTAGCGTTTTTTGTCATAATTGCGGCAAACAAAATCAATTGGGGACTTTTTCATGACAACCTTTCTTTGGCACGACTACGAAACTTTTGGCTTAAGTCCGAGTCTGGACAGACCGGCTCAGTTTGCTGCAATCAGAACCGACGAAAATCTCAACACGGTAAGTCAGCCTATCTGTGTTTACTGCAAACCCTCTATGGATACCATGCCCAGTCCCCAGAGCATTCTGATTACGGGCATTTTGCCTCAGTACTGTGAGGAGCACGGACTCTCGGAAGCTGATTTTGCAAAACTCATTCATAAAGAAATGATTGAAGAGAACACGATCAGTGTCGGCTACAACTCCATGCGTTTTGACGATGAAGTGACGCGTTTTACGTTTTGGAGAAATTTCCTGCCGCCATACGATCGTGAGTTTGATCACGGGTGCTCCCGCTTTGACCTTTTCCCTCTGGTGGTTGCGACTTGGGCATTAAGACCCCAAGGGATTCAATGGCCGATGGTTGAAGGGGAAAAGAGACCCTCATTCAGATTGGAACATTTGTCAGCTGCTAATGGCCTTTCGCACGAGCATGCTCACGATGCTTTAAGTGACGTTGAGGCCACGATTGAAATGGCGCGCCTAATCCGTGAAAAGCAGCCCAAACTTTGGGAATTTGCTCTTCGCAATCGATCAAAAAAAGCCGTAACAGCGATGATTGAAAGCGATAAACCTCTTCTTTGGGTGAGCCCCATTCATGGTTCTGAGCGCGGCTACATTCGCTTAGTAAAGTCTTTGGGAATGATGCCCGGCCGCTCCGGCCAAGTCCTGATGTGGGATCTGATGCAGGATCCGAGTGAATTATTCGGGCTTTCCGCCCAAGAGGTTCGCTCGCGTCTTTTTGTCAAAGACGAGGAGCTGCCTGAAGGCAAAACGAGACTTCCGATCTTTCTTTGTAAGATCAACCAGGCACCCTTTATTGTGAATCATTGGGGGGTGTTGAGCGAAGAGCGTGCCCGAGAGTTCGGAATTGATAAAGCGCTCGCCTATAAACACTATGAAGCGTTATTGCCTCACATCAATCAGCTTCAGGGGCTTTGGGCAGAAGCGTTTGAAAAAGACGAAAGTAAAGAGCAGGAAAAGCCCGATGTGGATGCAGCGCTGTATAGCGGAGGCTTTGCTTCATTTAATGATAAAAGGCTCATTTCGCAAGTCTCGCGTATGACGCCTGAGGCTATTGCCGAAGGGGTGCAGGCCGGGCGTCTTGCCTTTGAAGACAGCCGCTACGACGAGATGCTTTTTAGGTGGCGCGCGAGAAACTGGCCTCAGACTTTGACAGCCGAAGAACTTCAACGTTGGGCTAAGTGCCGTGAAGCCAGATTGATGCAAGGTGAGGGAGGCGCCCGAACGCTCGAAACTTTTGCAGAAGAGCTCGAAGCCTTGACTGATGAGTTCGGAGAAAATGTTGATGAACGCACAGAAGAGCTTTGCGGAGCGCTCTACGACTGGATGGAAATCGTCAGTAATTCTTTGGATGAGCCTTTCTGATTTCTGCAAGGGGATAAGCCGGGATAAGTGGGGATAAGTAGGGACATCTTGGCTAAGTTGGAGAAAGTTTAAAAAATGCCGGGCCAAAGAGTTCAGAACTCATGCCCGGCCATTTTTTAGCTAGTAGGTGTATTTTTCAGCGCCTTGCCAGGCAGGTGTATAGGCTCCTTTATAAGCTTTCATTAAAGTCGTGGCGGTTTCATGCGTTTGGTAAGCCTGAACCACTTTCAGATAGACGGGATTATCTTTATCGGCTTCACGAGCGGCAATGATATTGACGAGCTGACCGACTTGAGGATTGACTTTGGGATCTAAATTTTCAGCATAAATTGAATCAGTAAAGGCATCAAGACCGGCGGTGTAGGCGTTGCCGCCATTGATAATGCAAGCTGTGACATCGGGAAGCAGCCGAGCGAGAATGCCGGATTCGGCTTCGCGGATTTTGATTTTCACTTTGTACTCGGTGATATCCAGTTTTGTGGGTACATAGCCTTTGGTCGGATCGACTTTAATGAGGCCTGCGGCTTCCAAGAGCTTAATGGCGCGGCCGCCGTTTGTGAGATCAGAAGGAATGGCGATAATATCGCCGTCTTTGATATCGGCAAGAGATTTGATTTTGTCTTTATTGTGATAGATGCGAAGGGGCGTAATCAGTGTGTCACCGATTGAGACAATCTTGTAGCCGTTGCGCTCAATATCATTGGCTAAATAGGCCTTGTGCTGGAAAGCATTTAAATCGATTTCACCGTCAGCCAAAGCCCGGTTAGGTGTTGCGTAATCGCTGTACTTAATTAATTTGACACGGATTTTGTCAGGGGCAAGGAGTTCATTGATTGTGTCCCATTGAGCTACGTAGTCGCCTACGACGCCCACGGTGACCTCTTGAAAGTCTTCTGCTGCCCAGGCAGAAGAGATCAGGCCTGAAGAGAAGGCGCAGGCGCAGCCGATGGTGACTAAAGACTGAAGAAAAGTACGTTTATTCATTTTTGGTCTCCAAAAATCAGTTGATAAGAATTAGTGTGAAGTTTTTCGAATAATCCATTGACCGAAACATTGCACAACCGTAATCACCGCCAAAATGATGATGACCGTGAGCCAAATCATGTCGCGATAGCCCATTTGATAGCCGTAGCGAATGGCAAAGTCACCCAGACCTCCGGCACCGATCGCCCCGGCAATCGCCGTAATACCGATAAAGCTCACAAAGGTGATGAGGGTGACTCGGGTGATGCCGGGAATGGATTCTCTTAAATAGACGCCGAAGATGATTTGCGGGACAGAAAAACCCATAGCAAGGCTTGCCTCAATGAGACCGTCGTCTAAATCGCTTAATACAGACTCAATTTGGCGAGCGAAGAAAGGAACTGTTCCGAAAACGAGCGCAACAAAAGAACCCGTCACGCCTGAGCCCGTTCCTACCAGAAAGCGGCTCAACGGAATCAGGAGCACAATCAGGATGATGAAAGGAATCGAACGGATAATGTCAATACTTTTATCTAAGCTTAAAAAGAGCCACCGGTTTTGCCAGAGACCGCCCTGACGGGTAATGACGAGTAAAACGCCGATCGCTACTCCGAGAAACCAGGCAATGGTGCCTGAGACCGCAACCATTGTGGCGGTTTGCCAAAAGCACTCAATGAGTTCAGGGCCTAAACGATCAATATGCGGCAAAAAATACGTAATGATTTCGTTCATCTTAAAACCTCCACAATGACTTTTTGATCGATTAAAAATTGACGGGCTTTTTCGATTTGACCGGCTTCGCCCTCAATGGCTACGCCCAGTTTCCCAACGATGCATTCTTTAAAGTAATCGATATTGCCGTAGATGATGTTGGCCTTGACTTCAAAGCGGCGGTAAAGCTCACTCATCAAAGGTTCCCCCGCCACAGCGCCCCGATAAGTTAAGAACCAGACAGGCTGACTGGGTTTAATGCCGGTAATGGCGCTATTGAGCTTGATGAGGTCAGAAAAAGCTTCAAAGTTATCGGCTGCCTGGATAAAGCTTTTGGTAATAGGCGCTTGAGGAGCACTGAAAACATCCACAATGTTGCCTTCTTCAACCACCACGCCTTTTTGCATGACAGCCACACGGTCGCAGATTTCTTTAATGACTTCCATCTGATGCGTGATCACAACGAGCGTGATTCCTAAGCGGGCATTGACTTCTTTTAATAGCTGCAAAATAGAGTGAGTTGTTTGGGGATCCAAGGCACTGGTGGCTTCGTCGCACAGAAGCACTTTGGGGTCGTTAGCAAGCGCTCTCGCAATAGCTACACGCTGCTTTTGGCCGCCTGAGAGCTCAGACGGATAGCTTTGCGCTTTGTCGCTCAGACCGACCAAATCAAGGAGCTTTTTAATTTTTTGACTGCGCTCTGGAGCCGTAAGTTCAGTCAGTTTGAGAGGTAATTCGATATTTTCAAAAACTGTGCGAGAGGGCATGAGGTTAAAGTGCTGAAAAATCATGCCGATTCTTTGGCGGATCTGACGAAGTTTTTTGCCTTCGTAATGAGTGATGTCTTCTGAGTTAATGATGACGCGGCCTTTTTCGGGTTTTTCCAATAAGTTGATGCAGCGAACGAGAGTGGATTTGCCTGCGCCCGAAAAACCGATGATGCCGAAGATTTCTCCCTGTCGGATTTCAAGTGTGACGTCTCTGACGGCCTCAACACTTTGGCCGTTTATTTGAAAGGTTTTTGATATGTTTTCAAGTTTGATCATCTTTAATCCTTCGGTCACACCGGATGCAGATGCATCAAACTTTTTGAGCGTCAACTCAGTGCCTAAGTTCTGAGGTCTCAATACCAAAAATATTTGGTGTGACGTCTAATTTAAATTGTTGAATTGAAGGAGAAGAAATATCGTTCGTATTGAGACCTTCCGAACGATACTTTTTGCGGAGCGCGGTGCTCCGAAGGTCCTTAGAGCACCATCGTCATCATGCACATTCGCATTTCAAAAGCACAGTCAGCACCACTCGACCGTGATGCGGCCGTGGCTGAAAGTGTGTTCTGATGCGTTAAGTGCATGGTTAATTCCTGTACTCTAAAAAGTAGAAATCTCGAAAGAGATGGTCTTAGGTTAGAGAAGTCATAAGGATAGTTCAAGAGGCAAACCGAAAATATTTCCCGGTTCTGAGTTTAAATACTTAGTTTGTGCCGATCATTACTTAAGTATTTTGATTTAGACGAAAGTCGAAAATTAAAATCAATTGAGCAAAAAAACGGGAGTGTTGAAAACCCTTCCAACACTCCCGAGGATATTAGATCAGCAAGAAATTATTTTTTCATGCGATTTTCTTTCAAACCGACAGACAGGTTAAAGACCGGATGTTCGGCCGTGTGATCAACGCGGTCAGCAACAAAGTAACCCGTGCGTTCCAATTGGAACTTTTCATCGGGCAGGGCTTGGGCCAAAGCCGGTTCAATAAAGCCCTTAACCACTTTGAGGCTATCGGGATTTAAAAGCGTACGATAGTCGGCATCCACGGCATCAGGCTGTGCGACAGCAAAGAGTCGGTCATAAAGGCGGAACTCTGCTTCAACCGCAGTCTTGGCATCCACGAAATGGATGGCCGCCTTGGTCTTAACTGCTTCAGAGCCTGCGCTGCCGCTCTTTGTTTCGGGCAGGTAGCGGCAGTGAACAGCCACCACTTTACCGTTTTCGTCTTTATCCACCGAGGTCGGCACGACAACATAGGCGTAGCGCAGACGCACGGGCTTAGCTTCAGAGCCATCGGCTGGAATCGTTAAGCGGCGATAGCCCTTGGGAGGCACTTCAGCAAAGTCGCTTTCATCAATCCAAAGTTCACGGGAGAAACTCACCTCACGCGTACCCAATTCCGGCTTTTGAGGATGGTTCGGTGCCGTGAGCGTTTCGGTTTGATTTTCCGGATAGTTGTCAATAATGAGCTTTAACGGATGAACCACACCGATGCGGCGCATGGCGCGGCCTTCGAGCTCTTCACGCAGACAGGCTTCCAACACGGAGTAATCAATGAGACCGCCCGCAACACGGGACACACCGCAGCGTTCAGCAAAAAGCTGAATGGCTTCAGGCGTATAACCTCTTCTACGCAAGCCGAAAATGGTCGGCATACGCGGATCGTCCCAGCCGTTTACGAGGTTTTCCTTCACTAACTGAATGAGCTTGCGCTTACTCACAACAACGTGCGAGAGGTTCAGACGATTGAATTCGTACTGATGAGAAAGCAGGAAGAAATTGGGACGCACAACATCAAGCGCAGCTTGAAGGAGCGGCGTGTAATGTTCGGGCTGCGTCAAAAGCAATGCCCAGAAAGCTTCAGCGCGGATACCCAATAACTTTTCAGGTCCGAGGTTGTCGCTCCAGGCATCAAGAATTTCAGCTAAAGCTTTTTCAGGAGCACTCAGCCCCAGCTTATTGCGGTGCTGATAGCAGGCACGCATAAAGGCCAGAGCCCGTTCATCTTCACCCTTACTCATCTTAAGCAGGAGAGCCTTAGCTTCTTCAAACTGCGGTGCGCGCAAAACGGGGATGGAGCGTTCAAGTGCCCAGTCATAGAATGCGCGCTGATCTTCAAATTCGAGCGTGCAGATGGAGTGCGTAATGTTTTCGAGCGTATCTTCGATCGGGTGAGCGAAGGTATACATCGGATAGATGCACCACTTATTGCCCGTGCGGTGATGCTCGGCAAAACGGATACGATAAATCGCCGGGTCGCGCAGGTTGATGTTGGGGCTTGCCATATCGATTTTGGCACGCACGACCATGGAGCCTTCGGCGTGTTTGCCGTCACGCATTTCACGGAAAAGACGAAGGTTTTCTTCAATCGGGCGGTCACGGTAGGGAGAGTTCTTACCGGGTTCGGTTAAGGTGCCGCGATTGGCATGCATTTCATCCGGCGTTTGCTCATCGACATAGGCAAAACCGGTCTTTACCAAATGCTCGGCGCAGTCATACATCCACTGGAAGTAGTCGCTTGCAAAGTAGAGATTGTCTTCCGTGCCGTGCTTCCAGTCAAAGCCCAGCCATTGGACGGATTCTTTGATGGAGTCTACGTATTCCTGATCTTCCTTGACGGGGTTGGTGTCGTCAAAGCGCATATGGCAGTAGCCGCCGTAATCACGGGCAAGACCGAAATTCAGGCAAATACTTTTAGCATGGCCGATATGCAGATAGCCGTTCGGTTCGGGCGGAAAACGCGTACGAATGCGGGCGGGATCTTCCACGCCGCCTTGAGCCTGCTCACTGTAAGGAGCAGGATGACCGCACCACAGTCTCGGGCGGTTGGCATTTCGGGCCAAATCTTCATCAATAATGTTTCGAATAAAGTTGGTGACCTGTGCACCGTTTTCTTTGTTTTCCGTCGTGGACATACGATAGTCTCAAAAATGAAGCAGTAAGAAACTTTAAATTTTAATGCTTTTCAATGAACTTAGCTTGAAATTAATTGAGGCGGTTCCCAAAGTGACAATCTTTGAGTTGTTCACTTTGGGAAGGGAGTGACCATTTAAGTGATCAGTTGGCGTGACGAGCAAGGGCTTCTTTTGTGACTTTTTCGATGAAATCAAAAATACTGCCTTCAACTCGATCGGCGTAACGTTTACGCAGATTTTTTGAGACAACACCATTCAGATCTAAACAACCGTTAATCAAATGATGCAAGATTGTTTCTCGTATGTCGTATCTTTCGTTGACAGCTCGATGAATTTCATCAAAACACATTAAATAGTTCACCTCTTGACGAAGATGTATGTTCAATGCCTCTTCTGCCATTTCCAGCCCGAATTCTGCGCAAGACGTGGCGTCCCAGTAGCGGTAGATGACGTCGCTACCCTGAATCGAAAATCGTAGTCATGATCGGCAATCCAGGTGACCGACCATAAAGATCGACTGGGTTTGGAAAACTCCTCTAAAGCATTCAGGTATCTTTCTTCCGACGACTTCATGTCAACTGACGCCGGCAATAGTCCCTTTTGCAATTGCCCTGATAAACAAAGTTGTTGGTGAAACAGAAAACGGGAAAGTAGACCGTTTCCATCCATAAACGGATGCAAAAAAACAAAACCAAAGGACGTTACGGATGCGGCGATCACAGGATTGATTTGCCGGGGAAGTTTGTTGGCCATATCCAAAAAACCGGTCATTAAGTCATCTAGACATTCCGGACTTGGGGGAACGTAAGAGACTCCCAAAGTTCCTCGTCCACCGTTTGATAGCCAGTTTTGTTCAGTGCGGTACGAAGCCATATCGTAAGGATTGGAAATCACCTGATTTTGGAGATTGCACAGATACTCTTCAGTTAACTCGGCACCGTCATGGGCATGTTGCAAAAGTCTGACAAAGCGCTCCGATTTGCTCATGTCGGCCGTTTCGCCTTCAATCGCATAGCTGCTTTCAGTTTCGCTTAAATAGGCCCATTGGAGAGCGCGATCAGCGTTTGCTTTCCTGATTTCAGATAAATAATCCCGGACACGATCCAACACATTATTCTCTAGAGCCGCTTTAATTTTTTCAGTTTTTTCAACTGTAGGGCAATAATTTAAACTTCCCAACCCATTGAAAATAATTCGCCATTTCGAATTTTTTATCCCTTGGCCGGTGATATAGCGACTCTCGTCAAATAGTTTGACATAACGGGTATTGGGCGGAACTGCAACCGGCAGTTCTTTACTATTGAAAAATTCCCATAAATAGCCCAATTTTCTTTGATAAATTCCAGAGTTAAGATCAGCGCATTTTTTGGATGTGAATGATGTGCTCCTCGGTGCCTGAGCAGCCCTTTTTCTTTTTATCCGATGGGCTGCAGGAAGAACACCCGCAGCCGCAATCTCCGGCATTGCGGTTTTTGATTTTAAAAACCACCACCCAGATCACAGCCAAAACAATCAAAATCAGCAATAGCCAACTGACGCCGTTCATTTTGATTTTCATTATTAAGAATCGTTCTCAATAATTAGTATCCTAACACCAATCCGATCAGTCGGACAATTAAAGCCACAATCCAGGCAATAACGCATTGGAAAATGGCAACACCCAAAGCCCAGTGGCCGCCCAGTTCCCTTTTAATAGTGGCAATGGAGGCTACGCATGGGGTGTAGAGCAGGCAAAAGACAAGTAGAGCTAAAGCCGTAAGGGTACTTAATGCTGCCGTTAAAGCTTCAGTGGAACCGAAAAGAACGGAGAGGCTGCTCACCACACTTTCTTTAGCCATAAAGCCGCCGATCAAGGCCGTGGTAATACGCCAGTCGTCAAACCCCAGGGGAGCAAAAATCGGAGAGACCCAGCCAGAAATGACAGCAAGGATACTCATCTGAGAGTCTTCAACGGGATTGAGCTGAAAGTCAAAAGTCTGCAGGAACCAAATGACAATGGTCGCCACAAAAATGACGGTAAAGGCACGCTGCAAAAAGTCTTTGGCTTTATCCCAAAGTAAAAGCATCACATTTTTGGCGCCGGGCATGCGGTAATTGGGTAATTCCATCACAAAAGGCACTGCTTCGCCCTTAAAAACGGTGTTTTTCATGAGGTAGCCCAAAAGCACGGCAACCACAATGCCCAACAGATAAAGTCCGATCATAATGAGCGCACCTTCGCCCGGGAAAAAGGCTGCAACAAAGAATGCATAAATGGGCAACTTTGCCGAGCAGCTCATAAAGGGGGTGAGCAAAATGGTCATTTTGCGGTCACGCTCTGAGGGCAGGGTGCGGCTTGCCATGACGCCCGGCACCGTGCACCCGAAACCGATTAACATCGGAACGATACTGCGGCCGGAAAGTCCGATGCGTCTTAAAAGCGTATCCATCACAAAGGCAACGCGCGCCATGTAGCCGCTGTCTTCCAAAAAGGAAAGGAAGAAAAAGAGTACGACAATGGTGGGCAGGAAGCTTAAGACGCTTCCCACGCCATTAAAGATGACATCAATTATGAGCGAGTGAATGGAGGCGTTTACTTCAAGCGCAGTTAACATTTGATCGGTCCAGTCGGTTGCCAGCCCAATTAACCAGTCCAAACCGTCGTTTAACCAGACACCGATCACATTAAAGGTAAGCCAAAAGACAAGAGCCATGATGGCAATAAAGGCGGGGATCGCTGTAAAGCGTCCCGTTAATACCTCATCGATCTGAAGACTTCTGATGTGCTCACGGCTCACACGGGGCTTGACCACCGTTTGCGCGCACACCTTGTCAATGAAAGCAAAGCGCATATCGGCAATGGCGCTTGCGTGATCCAGGCCCCGCTCGGCTTCAAGCTGCTTGATGATGTGGGCGATCGTGCGCTTTTCATTTACATCAAGATCGAGCTGATCCATGATGAGCGTGTCGCCTTCGGCAATTTTGCTGGCGGCAAAGCGAAGCGGAATTTTTGCTTTTTGCGCATGGTCTTCAATGATGTGCATGATGCTGTGAAGGCACCGGTGCACAGCACCTCCGTGGTCATTGGCATCGCAGAAGTCCTGCACGGCGGGCGGTTCCTGGAATTTCGCAACGTGCAGCGCATGATCGATCAATTCCTCGATCCCTTCACCGCGGCTAGCTGAAATCGGTACGACCGGCATTCCGAGAAGTGCTTCCATTTCGTTCACACGAACTGAACCTCCGTTTGCCTTCACTTCATCCATCATATTGAGCGCGAGCACCATGGGGCGTCCCAATTCCATGAGCTGCATCGTAAGGTAGAGGTTTCTCTCAATATTAGTGGCATCAACAATATTGATGATCGCTTTGGGATTTTCTTTCAGAATGAATTCCCGCGAGACAATTTCTTCATTGGTGTAGGGAGAAAGTGAATAGATGCCGGGTAAGTCCGTGACCAATGTGTCGTCGTGACCGATAATGGAGCCGTCTTTTCGGTCTACCGTTACCCCGGGGAAGTTGCCGACGTGTTGGTTTGAGCCCGTCAATCGGTTAAAAAGTGTTGTTTTGCCGCAGTTTTGATTGCCTGCCAATGCAAAGGTGATCAGTTCACCTTCGGGCAGCGGATGCTCGTGATCTTTTGCGTGATATTTGCCGCCTTCGCCATAGCCCGGGTGGGAGATTTCTTCGACTTCAGGCTTTGGGGTTGATACCGGTTCCGATTCACGAATATCGGTGATCGTAATGGCCTGAGCTTCTGCGACACGAAGCGTTAATTCATAACTTCTGATACGCACTTCAATGGGGTCACCCATCGGGGCGCGTTTGACCATGGTGACGGTGGCCTGGGGAATGAGCCCCATATCGAGGAAGTGTTGACGAAGGGCGCCGCTTGCGCCAACCGATTCAACGGTTGCACTGCGGCCGATCGGCAGATCATTTAAAGTAACGGGCATCTTTTTCAATTCTTTCTTTTAATTCACACGGTTAGGTGTGTTTCCTGCAAGGCGAGAATTCTAAATCACAATTGAGCTTTTCGTATTTAAAAGAGAAAAAATTTTGGAAATGTCGACGAAATAATGGAATTAGAAAACAAATAAGTTTTTGTTTTTATTAGGTAAAACGGCTGATTTGTCGCCAAAAATCCTCTCTTAAAATTTAAGGAAAGGTTTTAAAAACAAAGGAAGCGACAAAATGCTGGAACTCAATCGCAGAAATCTATTTAAACTGTCAGCAACATTGGCAGGAACGTTTATGGCAGGACAAACTTTGAGCTCAACTGCAATGGCAGCTGAAGCTGAGATCATACCGGGTGAAAAAACACCGCTCTTATTAAATTTCAACGAAAACTCTCTCGGGATGTCAGAGTCTGCTAAAAAAGCGGTCATTGAAAGCTTGGGCGGCGCTTTTCGTTATCCGGATGCGGCAAGAGCTGCTTTAATCGAAGCGATTGCCAAGAAATTTGCTCTCAAAAGTTCTCAGGTGGTTTTAGGCAACGGCTCTTCTGAAGTGATCCAAGCAGCGGTAGAAGCCTTTAGTCACACGGCTCAAAAAGCAGGGCAGGCCGTGCAATTGATTGTGCCCGATCCTACCTTTAATTATGCTGAGCTTTATGCATCAGCCATCGGTATCCCTGTCGTTAAAGTGCCGTTAATAAAAGGCTCTTTGGCTCTCGATTTGGCTCAAATGCAATCTAAGGCCAAAGCATTTAAAGGACTGTCAATTGTCTACATCTGCAATCCCAATAATCCCACCGCTACGATTGCCGACTCCAAGAAGCTTAACGATTGGTTTAATCAAAAAAATACGCACACGGTTTTCATCGTGGACGAAGCCTATGCGGAATTTGTGACGGATAAAAGCTTTAAGAGCGCAGTAGAAAATGTGAAAGCCGGCAGCAACCATATTGTTGTGACGCGCACCTTTTCCAAAATTTATGCGATGGCCGGACTTCGTGTCGGTTATGGATTAACGGACGAGATAACAGCCAAGTTACTCAACGATTTCGTGTCAATCGATAATACCAATACGGCAGGAGCCGCAGCCGCACTTGCCAGTCTTAATGACGAACTCTTTTTTGAAAAGAGTCTTCAAAGCACAAATCTTTCCCGCAAAATCGTCACCGATGCTTTGGATGAGTTGGGTCTGAAGTATTTGCCGTCTGAGGCAAACTTCATTTTCCATGAAATTAAAGGTGATCACCAGACTTACAAAGACCGAATGGCTCAGGCACACGTTTTTGTCGGCCGGGAATTTGCCCCTGCCGTAGGCTACAACCGCCTGACGCTCGGTACGCCTGAAGAAATGCGTGCCTTTGTGAAGGTCTTAAAGACCTTCAGACAAAAAGGCTGGATTTAAAGTTAAAGAAAAACGGTTGGTTCTGACTTCAGCACCAACCGTTTTAAGAAATGCAAATCAGTGAGGCAGGCGTTTAATTAAAACAGAGGTGTCACTCCGTCCGTCACCCTTGGCCTGAAGTTCACCATAGAACTGATCAATGAGTGCAACGGTGGGAAGGCTTGAGCCGTTTTTCTTGGCTTCTGCAAGGCACAGCCCCAGGTCTTTTCTCATCCAGTCAATCGCAAACCCAAAATTAAATTTGCCTTCAATCATGGTGCCTCCGCGGTTATCCATTTGCCAGCTTTGGGCTGCACCTTTGCCGATCACTTCCAACACAAGCTTCATGTCTAAGCCCGCATTTAAGCCGAAAGCAATAGATTCGGACAAAGACTGCACGATACCCGCAATACAAATCTGATTGCACATCTTGGCAAGTTGCCCGCAGCCCACCTCTCCGATGCGGGTGACGGCTTGTGCAAAAGCCATCACGGTCGGACGTGCCTTTTCAAAGGTTTCGGGATCTGCACCGCACATGACAGTCAACACACCGTTTACGGCACCGGCTTCACCACCCGAGACAGGAGCGTCCATAAAGTCCAGTTCCATTTTTTTGGCTTTTTGGTGAAGTTCTCTGGCAACCTGTGCGCTATCGGTCGTGCAGTCGATAAGCACTGCGCCTTTTTTCATGCCGGCAAAGGCACCGTCTCTGCCCAGCACCACGCTTCTGAGATCATCGTCGTTGCCGACACAGGTAAATACGTAGTCAGCGTCCTGGGCAGCTTCTCGAGGTGTCGCTGCAATAAGCCCCGTGTACTCAGAAGCCCATTTTTTAGCTTTTGAGGTGGTGCGGTTATAGACCGTTACACGGTGACCGGCCTTTGCAAGGTGTCCTGCCATCGGGTAGCCCATTGTGCCCAGGCCGATAAAGGCAACGGTCTTAGGCTCACACTTTTCATACACTTTTGCCATGATAGAAATCCTTAAGCGAAAAGCGCCTGAGTCAGACTCAAGCGCTTTCTGTTATCGTGGAGGATTAACGAACACCGCGTTCCTTAATGGTAGCTTCTGCAAGCTTGACGCATTTTCTTGCAAGCGTTGCCGTCGGGTCAACGATTGCGACCTTCTTGCCTGCCACTTCAAAGTCATCGGTTTCGTGGAAGATCAGAGGCAACTCCGTGCAGCCTAAAATGAGCACGTTGCAGTCATAGGTCTTCACGAGGTACTCGGCACCGCGGTAGAGATCATCGTAGCACTCGCCCGTGGTGAAACCGGCCTTGGCGCCCTTGGGGCCGTAGATGGCTTTCATGACGCTTTGCTGATGATCCTCATCGGGCGTATACATCTTCATGCCCATCTTTTCGGCTTTCTTGCCGTAGATGCCTGTCGCAATCGTGCCGCTGGTGGCCATCAAACCCACTCGGGCATCGTCGCCAAACTTCGCCTTAATTTCATCGAGCATGGTTTGCTGCATATCGATGAAGGGGACGCTCAAGTGGCGAAGCATACGCGGCAGGAACGCGTGAGCCGTATTGCACGGGATGATGATGTAGTCGCACCCGTCGCGCTCAAGGCGTTTGGCGCAGTTATACATGGCAATTGTCGGATCCGGTCCGCCGTTTAAAAGGCAAGCGGTACGGTCGTCAATTTGCGGATTTTGTTCAATGACTACTTTAAAGTGTTCCTGGTCATTTTTGGCAGGCGTGGCCTTCACGATCTTGTCGTAGAGGTCAACGGTTGCAGCCGGTCCCAGGCCGCCGATCAGGCCCAGTTTGAAGGGCTTCGGCAGTTTTTCCGTGGAGTGCGAGAGGGCAGCCTTTGCGAACACTTCAAAAACGTTCATCACGGGTAAGCCCAGTTTTTGCAGCGCCGGGGTATTTAAAGCAAACTGCGTGCAGTTGGGGATAATCACTTCGGCGCCTTTTTCCATCAGGCGGCGGCAGATGTCAGCGAGCTCAGTGACGGCGTCATCTGACGGACCTTCAGCACGAATCTTTTCGCGCAGCACGTCAAGCAGTTTTTGATCTTCTTCAGAGGCAAAGACCATTTTCATTTGCTTGGAGAGATCGCAGGCACCTGATGCGCAGCCGCGGGCGTTAGCAGCATCAAGAATGCCCATGACGGGAACTTTTTCACCCATCTGACTCATTAAAGCTTCTTTCATATCCAGAATCGGCGTTTGGATTTCACGCTGAATTTCATGGATATAAGAGCCGCACTTAAAATCAGGCACGAGGATTAAATCGACACCCATTTCAGCCAGAAGCTCTGCTTCATTGAAAATAAAGATCTTTCTGTCACTTACGGCAAAGACAGGATCGGGGTCAATCTTGAAGTTGTCCTCGGTCATGACGATGCTTAAATCATCGTCGCCCAAAGACAGCAGCTCGGTTTTTACTTCCATTGCAGCGCGGCGATTCAAACCCGCCACAATGCCGATTGATTTCTTTTGGCTCATCGATCGTACCTCTCAAACACAAAATAAAATGTACAAGCGCACACATCGAACCGCTTACAGGCTCGATTCTGTTCGCTCCGCTAATTAGAGTGTAATACAATCCCAAGAGTTCAATCGGATTAATTTTTGAAAATTCTCTCGGGCAATTCATGGCAGCACAAAAAGAAAAAATACTGGTGACGGGCGGGGCGGGTTTTATCGGCTCGCACTTCGTTGATACGGCATTGGCCTGCAGCTACTCGGTTCTCACGGTCGATAAACTCGACTATTGCGGCAGTTTGCTCAATCTTGAGGCGGCTCAAAAGAAAAAATCTCATAAATTTCTGCAGGCCGATGTTGCTAACAGCGCCGCCATGCTGGAAGCTTTTAAGAGTTTTAAACCGCATGCCGTGGTGCATCTGGCGGCACAAACACACGTGGATCGCTCAATTGATAATCCTCAAACCTTTATCGACAACAATGTGACTGCAACGCAGCGCCTCTTAGAAGTAAGCCGCGAGTATTGGAAGGGCTTAAGAGGCGAGAAAAAGGAACGCTTTCGCTTTATTTATGTTTCAACCGATGAAGTGTACGGATCATTGGGACTTCAAGATCCTCCTTTTACGATTGAGAGTCCCTATCGGCCGACAAGCCCCTATGCTGCGAGTAAAGCCGCTGGCGAAATGATTGCTTTGAGTTACTGGAAAACGTTTGGTTTTCCGGTGATTGTCGAGCATGCCTGCAACAATTACGGTCCGAGGCAATTTCCTGAAAAGCTCATTCCTTTGATGATTGACCGGGCAAGAAGCGGTATGACGCTGCCCGTTTACGGAACCGGGCAAAATGTCCGCGAGTGGATGTACGTGACCGATCACGCTGCTGCACTTGTTGCCATTTTGCAAAAAGGGACTGCCGGTCAAATCTATAACATCGGCACAGGTGAAGAAGTGCCGAACATCAAGCTCATTCGTGCATTGTGTACGCTTATGGATGCGGCTTGCCCCGGACTTTTGCCTTTTGAAGAAGCGATTACTTTGGTTGATGACCGCCCGGGGCATGATTTCCGATACGCGATGGATAGCGCAGACAGTCTCAAAGCTTTGGGTTTTGCTCCTCGTGTGCGCTTAATTGAAGGACTGCATAAGACGCTTCAGTGGTATTTGGATAACGACAAGTGGCTTGAGAGTGTCAAAGAAGGTGCCTACTCTCAGTGGGTGAAGCGCTACGGGAAAAGATAATGAAAATCGAAAAGACTGACTTTGAGGGAATTTTGAAAATTTTCCCCGATGTGCATCGGGACAATAGGGGGCTCTTTGCAGAACTTTGGCAAGTCGCCCGCTATGAAGATTTGTGGCCGGAGTTAACTTTTGTGCAGGATAACTTTTCTGTCTCTAAAAAAGGCACGTTAAGAGGACTGCATTTTCAAAAGCGTCACCCGCAGGGCAAATTAATCACGGTGCTCTCGGGTGAGATTTTTGATGTCGCGCTCGATTTAAGAAAAGAGTCCCAAACTTTCGGGCGAGTCTACAGTACCCGCCTTTGTTCAGAGGATTTATGTCAGCTTTATATTCCTGAGGGCTTTGCCCACGGCTTTTTGACGCTATCGGATACGGCTCGCGTCTTTTATCGATGCACCGATTTTTATCATCCGGAAGATGAGGGCGCGATTTTGTTTAACGATGCGAATTTAGGTATTCGTTGGCCCGAGGTGGGTGAAATTACCGTTTCAGATAAAGACCGTCGTGCAATGAGCTTTTTTGAGTGGCGCAAAAGCGCTCTCTGAAAAAATCTTCCTCTTTTTGGCACAATAGTGGCTTTTCTTTTGAAAGTAGCAAATAAGAAAAATGGTGAGCTTTATTGATAAATTAAATCCGCAGCAAAAGGCGGCAGTGACGCTGCCGGCTGAGAGCGCATTGATTTTGGCCGGTGCAGGTTCCGGTAAGACCCGCGTGCTGACCACACGCATTGCCTGGCTCATTGAAGAGCGCATGGCCAGTCCCATGGAAATCCTCGCCGTGACCTTTACCAATAAGGCCGCCAAAGAAATGCTCACCCGTATTCAGGCATCCATTCCCGTGAACACCCGAGGCATGTGGGTGGGCACTTTCCACGGTTTGTGCAATCGGCTCCTTCGCCGCCACTTTAAAGAAGCGGGCCTGCCTCAAACGTTTCAGATTCTGGATCAAACCGATCAGCTCTCGGCCATTAAGCGTTTGATGAAGGCGCACGCCATCAGCCAGGATGAGTATCCGCCCAAAGAGGTGCAGAACTATATCGCAAGCGCAAAGGAAGAGGGTTTGCGCGCTAAGGACATGACGGCGGAGTTAGGAAAAAAAGAAAATATGGCCAAAATTTACGCCCTTTACGAAGAGCAGTGTAACCGCGAGGGCGTGGCAGACTTTGGCGAACTGCTTTTGAGAAGCTACGAACTTTTGGCCCGAAACGAAATGATCCGTCATCACTACCAGGATCGTTTCCGCTTTATTCTGGTCGATGAGTTTCAGGACACAAACCGCCTGCAGTACAAGTGGCTGAAGCTTTTGGGCGGCTTTTCACCGGCGGGCGTCCGTGAATTTAATGAAAACTGCGTTTTTGCCGTGGGCGACGATGACCAGTCGATTTACGCTTTCCGAGGCGCTAATGTCGGCAACATGATGGATTTTCAGAGAGACTTTCAGATCCGTCATCTCATTAAACTTGAGCAAAATTACCGCTCTTTCGGCCATATTCTGAACGCTGCCAATGAACTCATTGCGCACAATGATGACCGCCTGGGCAAAGACTTGTGGACAAGTGCCGGAGAAGGCGAACGCATTCGTGTTTTCCGCGCAAGCGACGACCGAGATGAGGCACAGTACTGCGTGCAGGAAATTCGAGAGGCAATGGGGCGCGGCGTCAAAAAGCATGAAATGGCGATTTTGTACCGCTCAAACGCCCAAAGCCGTGTGATTGAACAGGCGCTTGTCGCCTCCGGCATTACCTATCGCGTCTATGGCGGTCTGCGCTTTTTTGACCGAGCTGAAATTAAGCACGCATTGGCTTATTTGCGCTTAATTGAAAATCCGAAAGACGACACGGCGTTTTTGCGTGTAGTGAATTTCCCGATGAGAGGCATCGGCGCAAAAAGTATGGAGACACTGCAGCAAAAAGCGCTCGCAGCCAATGTAAGCCTCTATGAAGCCGCTCAAGCCTTAGAAGGAGCAGCCGGCACGAAGCTTCGCGCCTTTACGGAAATGATCGATGCGATGCGCTTTGAGTATTCGTGTCTGCCGCTGCCGGAGATGATTGCTGCGGTAGTGGAACGCTCGGGTCTTTCCGAACACTACAAAAAAGAGCGTGAAGGTCAGGAGCGCCTTGAAAACCTGGAAGAACTGCAAAACGCCGCTCAAGCCTACCTCAAGGAAGAAGGCATCAGCATTGATGCCCGAAGCGATGAGGTGGAAGCCGATGGGGCAGAAGATGAGATGACCTCTCTTGCAGGCTTTTTATCGCATGCGGCGCTTGAAGCAGGGGACAACCAGGCTCAAAAGGGCGACGATGCCGTGCAGTTGATGACGGTTCACGCCGCAAAGGGCTTGGAATTTGATGTGGTCTTTATCACGGGTCTTGAAGAGGGGCTTTTCCCGCACGCCAACAGCGCCAATGATCCCAAGGGGATGGCCGAAGAGCGGCGCCTCATGTATGTGGCCATTACTCGCGCGCGCAAAAACCTTCATTTAAGTTTTGCTCTTTCTCGGATGTTGAGGGGCCAGTACATGGATTCGGGTCCGAGTCAGTTCTTAAATGAAATTGATGAAGAGCACCTCTTGTTCCTTTATGACCGCAAGCGCTCAATGGCGATTGAAGATGAAGATCAGTCCTTAAGCTGGTCTGATGGGTATTCTTCCCGCCCCCCTCGATCAAGAGACTATACGGGCGGTTATGGCTCTTCAGGTTACGGGCGCTCAAGATATGGTTCAAGCTCGGGTTATGGTGCAAGATCGGGTTCATACGGCGCCTCAACCGGATTTGCCCGAGCCAAGATGGATCCGGCCGTTCAAAAGATGGCTGCCAAAGCGGAATTTAAGGGCTTTGCGATCGGCAATCGAGTCCGTCATGCCCGATTCGGGGAAGGCTCTGTAGTGGGCCTCACAGGCCTGGGAGACGATGCCCGTATTCGGGTGCAGTTTGATGATGTGGGCACCAAAGAGCTCCTTTTATCTTTGGCGAAATTAACCAAGCTTTAGTTTTGAGCAAGTGCATTTTCAGGTATGCCACAAGGTGCGGCATACCTGAAATACTCAGAGTCTTTCTTGAGGCTTTCAGAATAGTTTTTCAGAGCCGTTCAATATTTCTTCTGTATCTTTTTGCAAATCTTTTAACGACAACCTTTAATAAAAATCTGTTTGTTTTGGACAGTCGGATTGTGATCCAAAAAAGCTGAAACTTTATTGGCAAGCAGGTGTGCAGAGTACTTCAGGCAATTGCGTTTGATTTCAAAAAAGTAAGCAGAGCTGCTGTCCATGGCAATCAAATCAATTTCGTTCTGACCCCTTCTGTCCCACCAGCGACCTAAGGTTTCGAATCTTTTTGAAGTTCGGAATAGTTCAAAAAAAAGTTGCTCCAGAGCGCGTCCGGAAAATGTTTCATAACGCTCTAAGAAATTCATTTTCAGAGCATCGTAATTATTCTGGGAGATTAAAGAAGCTTTAGATTGAACAAAAGCAAACCAGAAAGCCAAATATCTGTCTGCGATGAAGTATCTCGCTTTGCGTTCATTTTTGGCAAAAAGAGGGGCCTCTTTAGTAATGAGTTCATACTGTTTTTCCAAGCGTGACAAGGCACCGCTCACACTGATCTCGCCCACGATGTTTTGAAGTTCTTCACAGAATAATCACGGAGGAAGCCCTTGGTTTTAACCAAGGGAAGAATCCGTGCAACGACGTCAGTCGTTGAAGTAAAATGAGCTTCCATGCCTGGTCCGACTTTTATTATCGAACTTCCTATTCGAGTCAGTGACTCTG